>Ga0160437_1000441_pt1 | contig 21819 bp, 19 predicted proteins | sample HID1975I_E0MG_FD_108227 | JGI IMG/M metagenome (GOLD analysis project Ga0160437, IMG submission 108227) | Enriched soil microbial communities from UW Madison campus, WI, USA - HID1975I_E0 MG | ecosystem: Environmental > Terrestrial > Soil > Unclassified | place: USA: Madison, Wisconsin... | reverse complement strand
TCTCTTCATCCTTCTCCTCCGCCCAAAAACGGAGGTTAGCAGGACTGGCCCCTTTTTATCCCGGTGCTCTCAGCCGACGGATGGCCCCTTTTATTACCGGTGTTCTCACCTGATGAGGCTGACGCGATCATGTTGGGGCTGCGGTACGTTATGCGGCGTGGTGATGCTGCCTTGAGCGATGGGGCTCGTAGCGCAATGGCGAAGATCGCGGAGGTTATGCCCGACGACTCAGTCAACCAAGCGTACTTGAACGGGCTGGTAGTCGGCCCTGCCGGTTCGCCTCAGGGCAAAGTGATCACGACGATCCGGAGTGCGATCCGCCTTGGGCTGAAGCTGACGTTCGCATACACTGATGCCGAAGGACGCTCATCGTCACGGGTCGTCTGGCCGGTAGTCTTAGGATTCTTCGACCACGTGGAAATGCTTGCGGCCTGGTGCGAGGCGAGGGGGGCTTTCCGGCACTTCCGTACCGATCGCATCCACGGTGAGCAGATGACCGATCAACCGATCCCAATGAGCAGCGACCGGTTGATGTCCAGCTATCGCGAGGTAGAGAAAGGCGTCGCGCCGTGACGCCTCCTGACATAAATTGTCACCCCGTTGCCCTATCTCCGAGGCATACAGAAGAGGAGAGAATGATGTTCATAGTCCTGGGCGCAACCGGGCATGTCGGATCGGCAACCGCCGAGACACTGCTGAAGCAAGGTGAAACCGTCACGGTCGTAACGCGCGACGCCGAAAAGGCCGAACTCCTCCAAAAGCTGGGCGCAGAAATCGCTGTCGCCGACGTTCATGACGTAGAGACGATGCGCAACGTCTTCCGGTTCGGAAAGCGTCTGTTCCTGCTCAACCCGCCGGCCGCACCGGACACCGATACCGATCAAACCGAAAAGGAAACAGTACGTCATCTCTTGGCGGCAGTTGACGGTTCGGGGCTCGATAAGATCGTCGCGGAGTCCACCTACGGCGCACAACGGGGTGACCACCTCGGCGACATGAACACCCTGTATGAGATGGAGCAGGGTCTGAAGGCGCAATCGATCCCATAGAGCGTCATTCGTGCCGCCTATTACATGAGCAACTGGGACATGATGATCGAGCCGGCGCAAAAAGATGGCGTCGTGCCCACCATGTACCCGGCTGATCTCAAAATACCGATGGTCGCACCAACGGACCTCGGCGCGATCGCGGCCGAGTTGCTTAAAGAACCGGTAGAGCGCACTGACATCCATTATGTAGAAGGCCCGGAGCGCTACTCTTCTGCCGACGTCGCTCAGGCATTCGCCAGCGCGTTGGGCAAGCCCGTGAAGCCGGTTGTAACTCCGCGTGACCGATGGAAAGCAACCTACCTCAAGCTTGGCTTCTCCGAACCCGCCGCCCGGTCTTATGCCCGCATGACCGGCGTCAGCGTCGATGGCGACTTCGAGATTCCCGATGATCCGATCCGTGGCAACATCACACTACAGGCCTATGTCGATGCCCTCTGTTCGCGGTCCTGAGCTTACATCGCTGGCAATGAATGCGTATCTGCTGACTGGCGTCGGCGAGCGTTTTGCCAACTCCGATGGAAGCAGGCGTCAGGACGAGCTCGGTCGCTATCGCCCAGGCGAACGGATCCGCCTTCAACGGGAGGCTGAGAATTCACGCGATCGGCTTGCTGTGGCGCTCTGCTCATACCGCGCGGTGCAAGCCGGCTATATCGGTCGCGAACACGCCAGATAGCTTGCGCCTCTGCTTGCCGACGGTCAGCCCGTGATTGTCAGCATCGTTCGCGTAGCGCCGAAGGGACGACCGTCCTCACCTGTGGTCTTGACCATGAGGTGCATGTTGACGACAGAACTGGTGCCTGATTTGACGGGCTTCAGAAGGCGGTGGCGATCTGCTGGACGACCGAGATTGGGGCGGCTGCAAACTGGCAGCTTTCTGACGGACGGTCGGCGGCTCCTGTCAGGTCGAGACGTTCGCGTCGTCGCGGAGAACGGCAATATCTGGTCGAGACTCTACATAGAACGGTCGGCAGCTATGCCCGCAATCCGCCTCCAATCCGGACAATCTCCTACCGGCCCTAAGCGGTCGATCACGCTAAGGGACAACGCCAGTCTGCAGAGCGCCAAATCCAAAATTTCGGCGACGATTTTGACAGGCCCATAAACCAAAGGCCGGCTGTCCAACGCCAAGTCGCGTCGTTAGCGGGACATCGGCCAGACATCCCGCTAATCGTAAGTATCCTCACCAGAGGGCTGGCGCTGGTAGGCCGCAACGTCGAAAGGCTAGGAGCAGCGTGTTGTGCATCAAGGTCATGATCGTCATCGGACCAACGCCCCCTGGGACCGGGGTGATTGCACCCGCAACCGTCAATGCAGACCCAAAATGGACATCACCCAACAACCTTTTCTTGCCGTCGCGAACAACTCGCGTCGTACCTACATCGATCACGGTAGCGCCAGGCTTGATCCAGGTTTCTCGGATCATCTCCGCCTGGCCGGACGCCGCCACTACTATGTCCGCCCGCCGGACTTTATCCGCAAGGTCGCGTGTTCGCGAATGGGCAATTGTGACCGTGCAATTCTCATTCAACAGAAGGAGAGCCATCGGCTTGCCGACAAGGATCGACCGGCCGATCACGATGGCATCCAGGCCGGCAAGGCTGCCCAATTCCGACTTGAGGAGCATCAGGCATCCAAGCGGCGTACATGAGACGGGGCCTGCGATTCCTGAAACGAGCTTTCCGGAACTTTGGGGATGCAAGCCGTCCACATCCTTGTCAGGATCAATCGCGCTGATGATCGCAGCCTCCTCAATATGCTTAGGAAGAGGAAGTTGGACCAAAATACCGTCTACGGCATCGTCGTCATTAAGTTGCGCAATAAGGCGTAACAGTTCTTTCTGCCCGATGTCAGCTGAAAGCAGATGTTCGATGCTCGCCATGCCCAGTTCGCCGGCCATCCCGACCTTGCTTCGGACATAGATTTCACTGGCGGGGTCGCAGCCTGCCAGGACGACCGCCAAGCCCGGCTTCCGTCCGACCTGTGCACTGAAGTCTGACAGTGCCGCCTTAAGTCGACCGGCCAGTCTCTCGGCAAACATTTTTCCATCGATGACTTTGGCGCTCATATCGGGCTCCCTCAAAGGAAGGTTGCTCGGATTCCTCCGACTGCCCAGGCGAGCGGCTTTCTGCGGCGCGGTCCCCGATGGTGGCCCATCTGATCGCCAGTAACGCGCAAGCGGCGTCTTAGCTCTTGACTGTCATCCGGTCAAATTTGCCCTTCTTGGATTGCGCAAGTCACCTCAGTTACGGCTGTGCGAGGGCGCACCGCAGCGCGGTTCGAACCGGTACGAGCCAAGAATATCTCAGCCGGCTTGGCGGCACCCTGCCGGCGGCGACGACACGTCGTTCCGGCGTAGAGCCAAAAATGTCGGCTCACGCTCAAACCAAACGACTGCCTATTGCAGAGCCACAAGCATCCTCTAGCCTCACGTAATCTGCCACGGCGCCATGCCAGCGGCTGCTATGGAAGAGCTATCCCGGGATGCTCAAGCATGCTGACCTCACTGCGAATGCTCATGCGTAATATGGCGGTCAACGCGGCGCGATAGCCAGCATGTCCCATGCGCGCATCGCATTCGAGATTGCGCCATTGAGTACGTCCCCTGTCATTCCATCGCGTGCGAGCAGGGAAATACCGAGCAGGAGCCCGTCGAACATCGCGGCAAGGCCGACTGTGTCCACCTCGGCCGGCAATGTCCCGTTCTCGATCGCGCTGGTCACGCAAAGAACGATCGCTTGGCGATTGGCCTGACGCTCCGTCGCCGTCAGTCCTTTCAGAGCGGTCGTCTGATCCGAACCGATGGTTGCCGACAACGTGACCATGCAGCCGGTGGGATGACCCGGTGTCGTCTGCATCATGGCCGAGCGGCGCAACGCATGCTCAATCCGCTCGCGCGGCGGCAGCGTCTGGTCGCGCAACGCGTCCGTTACCCGGCCATAAGTGGCCAGATAAACAGACAGGGCCTCACGATAGAGCGCCTCCTTCGAACCGAAAGCCGCGTAGAAGCTCGCTGAGGAGATGCCGCCCATCGCGGTGCGCAACTGGTCCAACGACACGCCTTCATAACCGTGTTGCCAGAACAGATGCGTGGCGATTGTGACGGCGGCATCACGATCGAAGCTGCGGGGCCGTCCCGTGCGGGCCATGTTTCTCCTCCAATCTGAGATCTGAACTACTCGATCCAGAAGTCGTTGACAAGCGCCGCGCTTTCGATGATTTCTGGATCGAATCATCCATAATTCGAGTTGGGCCATGGCTTCTAGCATTGATAACCCGCCTGTTTCACCGAGCCGCGCTGACGAAAGGCTTCCCGTCGGCGCGCTGTCGGCTCTGGCGATGACAGGTTTCATCTGCATCGCGACGGAGACTTTACCCGCCGGCCTCCTGCCGCAGATTTCCGCAAGCCTGGCACTTTCGTCCGCACTGGCGGGTCAACTCGTGACGGCTTACGCGCTTGGTTCGGTGCTGGCAGTGATCCCTTTGACGATCCTGACCAGCGCCTGGCCCCGTCGCCATGTGCTGCTGCTGACCGTCTTCGGCTTCCTGATGTTCAACGGGATCACCGCGTGGTCCTCGGACTATCGCGTAACGCTGGCGGCCCGTTTCCTTGCGGGTTGCGCGGCGGGACTTGGCTGGGGTCTTCTCGCGGCCTTCGCCCGGCAGATGGTTGAGCCAAGCCAGCAGGGGAAGGCGATGGCGATCGCGATGGTCGGCACGCCGATCGCTCTCTCGCTGGGCGTCCCGCTCGGCACCTGGCTTGGCGGCGCTGTCGGTTGGCGCGCGGCATTCGGCATCATGTCGCTGCTGGCACTCCTGCTCGTCGGATGGGTCTTGCTCAAGGTGCCGAACTACCCCGGGCGGAAGGCATCCTCGCGCCTTTCGATCGGCAAGGTATTTACAGCGCCCGGCATCCGACCCGTCCTTGGCGTAGTGATGACGTGGATGCTGGCTCACAACATCCTCTATACCTATGTCGCGCCGTTCGTGGCACCGGCGGGCTTGGCGGAACGAGTCGATCTCGTGCTGCTGGTCTTCGGCATCGCCGCCCTTGCAGGAATTTGGATGACGGGTCGTCTGGTCGATCGTCATCTGCGCACCACCGTGCTTGCCAGCCTGGCCGGTTTTGCCATCATTGCGCTTCTATTTGGTCTGGTGACGCCGCAGCCAGTCATCATTGTCGCTGGGGTTGCGATCTGGGGACTGACTTTTGGCGGCGCCGCGACCCTGCTCCAGACCGCGCTGGCCGACACCGCGGGCGATCAGGCCGATGTCGCGCTGTCTATGAACGTCGTGACATGGAACCTGGCGATCGCCGGCGGCGGCGTGCTGGGCGGATTGCTGCTTGATCACTTGGGCGCTGCAAGTTTCCCCTGGGCGATGCTTACGCTGTTGATCGGCGGGCTGGTGATTGCCTGGTCGGCGCGTGGTTACGGGTTCCCCGCAGGGCCGCGCCGTCATTCCGGCGCAGCCTCGGGACACTGACCGGTCGGCGCCGGCTCCCATCGATCTATTGTCGCCGTTACGGCCCGCCGTGCTGAGTGTCAGGTCCCGTCGATTGCGGCCATATAGGAGGCTGCGGAAGCCACGTGGGGCTGTGCGTCGCCATTAAGCTGCCAACACATTACAACAGGCGACAGGCGGCGCACCGCAAGCGTCCCTTGGGCCGAATTATACGCTTGCCTTGCCGACCAACCAGGGCTTCGGCGCCCGGTAGTATCGATGTAAGGATTATCATTGCCGGGCGTCAGGGGTTTCCTTGATGTTTTTAGCCGGGGTAGGCGGGCACTTTTCCATTGAGCGCCACAACTCGAATGGAATTTGCGAGATGCCCAAGGGAAAGCCCAATATCCTCGTTATCTGGGGTGACGACATCGGGATCAGCAATCTCAGCTGTTATAGCGACGGCGTCATGGGCTACCGCACGCCCAACATCGACCGCATTGCCAACGAGGGCATTCGTTTTACCGACAGCTACGGCGAGCAGAGCTGCACAGCCGGCCGCGCCTCGTTCATCACCGGCCAGTGCGGCTATCGCACTGGCCTGACCAAGGTCGGCATCCCGGGTGCCAAGGCAGGCATGAAGGCTGAAATCCCCACCATTGCGGAACTGCTCAAGAACCATGGCTATCGCACCGGCCAGTTCGGGAAGAATCATCTCGGCGACCGCAACGAATACCTGCCGACAGTCCACGGCTTCGACGAGTTCTACGGCAACCTCTATCACCTCAACGCCGAGGAGGAGCCGGAGATGTACGATTATCCGGATCCCAAGCAGTTCCCAAACTTCGCCAAGAAGTACGGCCCGCGCGGTGTCCTGCATTCCTTCGCCACCGAGATCGATGATCCCACAGAGGACGAGCGGTTCGGCCGGGTCGGCAAGCAGAAGATCGAGGATACCGGCCCGCTGAACATCAAGCGCATGGAAACCTGCGACGACGACTTCGTCGACAAGGCTTCCGCGTTCATCCGCGCCGCCAAGGAGGCCGACGAGCCATTCTTCGTCTGGCTTAACACCACCCACATGCATCTCTACACGCACACCAAGCCGGAGAGCCTGGGCCAGGCGGGATTGTGGCAGTCGCCCTATCACGACACCATGATCGACCATGACAAGAACGTTGGGCAGATGCTCGACCTCCTCGATGAACTCGGTCTCGCGGACGATACGCTGCTCATGTACTCGACCGACAACGGTCCCCATCGCAACTCTTGGCCGGACGGCGGCATGACGCCCTTTCGGTCGGAAAAGGATACCAACTGGGAAGGCGCCTTTCGAATTCCCAAACTGATCCGCTGGCCCGGCAAGATCGCCGCCGGCACGATTTCCAACGAGATCGTGGGCCACAACGACTGGCTGCCCACCTTCCTGGCTGCTGCCGGCGATCCTGATATCAAGGAAAAGCTCAAGAAAGGCGGCGTTGAGGCCAACGGAAAAACGTTCAAGGCACACCTCGACGGCTATAATCTCCTGCCCTACCTTACCGGCGAAGAGGAAAAGTCGCCGCGCCAGCACTTCGTCTACTTCGACGACGACGGCCACATCGTTGCTATGCGTGCGCACAATTGGAAGGCCGTGTTCCTCGAACAGCGGTGCAAGGGTACGATGCAGCTTTGGGCAGAGCCATTCACCGAGCTGCGCGTCCCGAAGCTCTACAATTTGCGCACGGACCCATTTGAATTTGCGGATGTGACATCCAACACCTACTACGAATGGTTCATTCGTCACGTCTATTTCATGTACTATATCAAAGACGTGGCGGCGAAATTCGCGATGACCTTCGCGGAGTTCCCTCCCGCCCAACACCCTGACAGCTTCACTATCGACGACGCCTTGGCAAAACTCTCGGCCGGCGCCGGCGCCGCGGGGGGGGAAGCTGCACAAGGCTAGCCACAGCCGCTGTTAGCACTTTAGCCGGGGCTGGAGAAAACCAATGACAACTCCTCTTTCCACTTGGGCTGACGGAGCGGCGAAGACTGCAATCCTTCAGTTCATTGCATGCGTGACCAACCCGGATGGAAGCGAATTTGTCCCGCCGGAAGATCGGATCGCGACGTTCGACAATGATGGCACTCTGTGGTGCGAACAGCCCCTTCAAACCCAATTCTTTTTTGGGCGGGATCAGCTTCAAAAGATGGCGGACGAAGATCCAGACCTGAAAGCGCGCCAGCCATACAAAGCGTTCCTCGAACACGATATTGGCACAATCAAGGAGTTTGGAAAGCAAGGCTTTTTTGAAGTCGCGTCAATCGCCCACGCGGGCATGACCGAAGACGATTTCCATTCGCATGCGCGCGATTGGCTGGTTCACGCCCGCAATCCGGCAAACGGGCAACGCTTCGTCGATCTGGTGTATCGCCCGCAGCTGGAGCTCATGGAATATCTACGGCAGAATGGCTTCCGCGTTTTTATCGTGTCAGGAGGGGGGATCGACCTCATTCGTGCTTTCTCTGAAGAGGTCTACGGGATCGCTCGCTCGCAGGTTGTTGGCTCCAGCGTCAGGACCCGAATGGAAGTCTCCGACGGGAAAGTGAGTTTGCTGAAACTCGCTGAACTGCAAAGCTTTGATGACCGGGAAGCTAAGGTGCAGAACATCGCTCTTCATATAGGACGCCGGCCGATCTTCGCATTTGGGAACTCCGACGGCGATCTCGCGATGCTTAGATACACCTTATCGGGAAGCGGCCTGCGACTGGCTCTCCTGCTTCACCACGACGATGGGGAGCGGGAGTTTGCTTACGATCGGGAATTTGCCGTCAGCCCTTTAGCAGAGGCTCTCGATCGCGCGGAAGAGTTCGGGATTACGGTGGTCAGTCTCAAAAATGACTGGAACGAAGTTTACGCTGAACAATGTTCTTTTCGGGAAGAATGAATTCGAGAGTCCCATGTTCGGCATGCTGCGTTAAGTTGCCATTCCGCTCTCGGCAATGAACCTCGTCTAAGTCCCACGACGCCGCACCGACCATTCGCACCGCGCCGTCATGGAACTCAGGCGGGATCTGTTTCCCATCTTGCTCATACCGGATGCTCCTTCTCACAGTTCGGAGCCTCCGGAAAACCCGGGACGCTTCAATCCTCAGCGATGGGCTTTCGCCCAGACGGTTTGGGCGTTCGTGAACTCGCGCAGGCCGAATTGCGACAGTTCGCGTCCGTATCCGCTTTTCTTGACACCGCCGACCGGGATCCGGGCATTTGAAGCGCTGAAGCCGTTGATGAACACGCCGCCGGTTTCGAGCCGACGGGCGATCCGCTGCGCCTTGGCGACATCGGCGGTCCACAGATTGCCACCCAGGCCATAGTCGCTGCTGTTGGCGAGCAGGATGGCATGCTCAAGATCATCGGCGATCGTCAGCGCCGCGACCGGGCCGAACGTCTCCTCGTCGAACGCTGCCATTCCGGGGGCTACATCGGCGAGGACGGTCGGGGCGTAGAAGTTCCCCGTTCCCTCGACTTCGTACCCGCCCAGCAGAAGCGTCGCGCCTTGTGCAAGGGTGCGCTGGACCTGGCCGTGAAGTTCCGCGCGAAGATCCTTACGCGCCATGGGGCCGATCTTCGTGGCGGGATCGCGCGGATCGCCCATCTTCAGGTCCCGCGCGGCTGCCACGAACTTCGCCGTGAAGGCTTCGGCGATGGGTCGTTCCAGGATGAAGCGCTTGGCCGCGAGGCAGACCTGACCCGTGTTCTGGAACCGGGCTTGGATCGCCGCCTCCACCGCCAGATCGATGTTCGCGTCTGCCAGCACGATGAAGGCGTCGCTGCCGCCCAGTTCGAGCAGGCTTTTCTTGAGTGCCTTCGCGGCGGTGGCGGCCACGGCTGCGCCCGCCCGCATGCTGCCGGTCAGCGTGACGGCTGCGATGCGCGGATCCTCGATCACGCGAGCCACCGTCTCGTTATCGGTGCTGAGATGGGCGAACAGCCCCTTCGGAAAGCCGGCCGCCTCATAGGCCTGCTCCAAGGCAAAGGCGGATCCCATCACGTTGGGCGCGTGTTTGAGCAGGAAGCCGTTGCCCGAGAGCATGATCGGCCCGGACGCCCGGATTACCTGCCATAGCGGGAAATTCCAGGGCATGACGGCCAGGATCGTGCCGATCGGCAGGTAGGAAAGGTGGACCAGATCGCCTCCTTCGATTGACACGGGCTCATCGGCCAGGATGGCGGGGCCGTTGTCTGCGATCCATTCGATCGTCGCAGCGCACTTCTCGACTTCCGCGCGGGCCGCTTCGATCGGCTTGCCCATTTCGGACGTGATGAGAGCGGCCAGCGTCTCCGAGCGCTGGCGCAGCGTCGCAGCAAGCCGGTGATAGGTGACAACGCGCTCCTTCATCGGGGTTTCCCGCCACAGCCGATAAGCGGCGGCACCGGCCTGGAGGACGGCCTCGACCTCATCAGGGTTCTGATAGGGGTAGCGCGCGATCAGCGCGTCGGTGGCGGGGTCGCGGGATACGGCTTCGGATGCGAAGATCTGGGCGGCGTTGGTCAGTGTGTCGGACATCGTGGGCTCCTGAGGACGGGGGCAGGGCTGCTAGGGCTGTCAGAAATTCTGGCGAGTGGGGCGGATGACGATAGCGTTGATGCCAACATCGGCGGGCTGCTCGATCGCATAAGCAATGGCGCGCGCGACCGAACTGGCTGGGATCGCCTGCCGGTAAAAGTCCATCACCGTATCGGTCGCGGTGCCCGAGGTGCCGAGTTTGAGGTCGCTTTCCACTGCGCCGGGCTCGATGGCGGTGACGCGTAACGTTTCGCCCACTTCCTGCCTAAGCCCTTCCGTGATCGCGCTTACCGCGAACTTGGTTCCGGAATAGACCGTGCCGCCCGGCGCGAAGACCTTGATGCCTGCGACCGAGCTCAGGTTGATGATGTGGCCACTGTTCTGGGCAAGGAAGCGCGGAAGCGCCGCCGCGATACCGTAGAGCGTGCCCTTGAGGTTGACGTCGATCATCGCGTCCCACTCGTCGGTATTGGCCTCGGCCATGGGGCGGATCGGCATCAGCCCGGCGTTGTTGATGAGGACGTCCAGCCGGCCGAAATCGGCCACGATATCTGCCACGACAGTTGCCACTTGCGCCTTGTCGGTAACGTCGAGGGCGTAGGCGCGAGCGTCGCCGCCTTCCGCCGCGATCTCGGCGACCACCGCGTCGAGCTTGTCCTTGCGGCGGGCGGCAATCGCTACCCTGGCGCCGCGGCTTGCGAGCAGGCGCGCGGTCTCGGCGCCGATCCCGGTGCTGCCACCGGTGATGAGAATGACCTTGTTTGCGATACCCTCAGTCATGTCGTTTTCCTCTTTGCATGGGGGTTGAGGGCGGCTTGCCGCCGCCCGTTCTTCGATCAGCGGCTCGCGCGGGCCGCCTGTTCGATCACGTCGGCCACAGCGCGTGGCTGCGAGATGAAGACGGCGTGACTGCCCTTGATCTCGGTCACGCTGACGCCGGCGTGGCGGTACATCGCGCGCTCGAGGTCGGGATTGATCATGCGGTCCTGCTGCGCGACGATCCCGTAGGCCGGCTTCGACTTCCACGCCGGAGCGGAGATGGGCGTGGACAGGATCGCCTTGTTCCACGGCACTTGCGAGATTGCCATGAAACGGGACTGGGCAGGCGGCAGGTCGGCGGCAAAATCGGCGGCAAAGCGGACCGGGTCGACGAGCAGATAGCCGTCAGAGGTCGGTGCGATGCTCGTCGCGGCGGGCGGGTTCTTCTGGATCTGCGAGAGGATCGTATCGCCCTCGTCAGGCACGAAGCCGGCGACATAGACCAGGCTCGCTACGTGCGGGTTGTTTCCCGCCTCGGTGATGATCGCGCCGCCATAGCTGTGACCAACCAGCACGGCGCGGCCCTGAACACGGTCCAGGATACGGTTGGTCGCGGTGACATCATCGGCCAAGGAGGTTTCGGGCTCCTGGACGATGCTGACGGTGTAGCCGTCCTTCTCCAGGATCTCGGCGACTGGCTGCCAGCCCGATCCGTCCGCGAAGGCGCCATGGACGAGGACCACGTTGTGCACGGCGGGGGTTGCAGGTGCGGCGGCGGCGAGGCCCGGGAATGCGATCAACGCAGCGGCGCCCAGCAAGGCATGGATATTCTTCATCGTACATCTCCGGTGCACCCGATCTTGCGAGTGGCTGACTGTGGTAAGGATCAGGCGGCGACCGAACGGACGCCGCTCGGAACGTAGGCAGGATAATCGGTGAGTCCTTCCGCCCCGCCGCCGTAGAGCGTCTCGGGACGTAGCGGATTGAGCGGCCAGTCATGGGCGATCCGCGCTGGCAAGTCGGGATTGGCGATGAACGGGCGGCCGAAGGCGACGAGATCGGCGAGACCGCTAGCGATCAGATCCTCGGCACGCTGCGCGGTGTAGCGGCCCGCATAGAGGATGCGCCCGCTGAAGGCCGCGCGAACCGCCTCTCGGAAGGAGAACGGGAGGTCCGGCGCGTTGTCCCAATCCGCTTCCGCAATCGAGAGATAGGCGACGCCGAACTCTTCCAGCAGCTTGATCGCGGCAATATAGGTCTGATGCGGATCGGGCTCGACCAACCCGATGTAGACGCGATCGACATCGGTGCTTTCGAACAGCGGGGTGAAGCGCACGCCCAGCCTATCCGCACCGATCGCGTCGGAAACCGCAGCGACGATCTCGCGCAGGAAGCGCAAGCGGTTCTCGATCGAGCCGCCATAAGCATCATCGCGTCGGTTGGCGTGCGCCGAGATGAACTGGTTGACCAGATAGCCGTTGGCGGCGTGGATCTCGACGCCGTCGAAGCCGGCCGCGATCGCGTTGCGGGCGCCTTGAACGTAGAGCGACACCAATTCGCGGATTTCAGCAACCTCGAGCGCGCGGGGCAGAGATGGCGCGACCAGTTCGCCGGTGCCGGGCGCTGTTTCGATGAAGGCCTTGACCTTCTCGGCCGGGATTGCCGACGGGGCGACCGGCGCTCCGCCGTGCAACTGGGCGTGCGAAACACGTCCGACATGCCAGAGTTGGGCGAAGATTACGCTACCTTCGGCATGGACGGCCTTGGTCACTTCGCGCCACCCTGCGATCTGGGCTTCGCTGTAGATGCCAGGGGTCCAGGCATAGCCTTGGCCGCGCGGTTCGATCTGCGTGCCTTCGCTGACCATAAAGCCTGCGCCGGCGCGCTGGGCATAATAGCGCGCCATCAGGGCGGTCGGCACGTCTCCGGGCTGGGCGGCGCGTTGGCGAGTCAGAGGCGGCAGCACGATGCGGTTGCGCAAGGTGTGCCGGCCGAGCGGGACAGGGGTGAACAGAGCGGGGTGGCGGGTCATCATGATCTCCTGGAATACGTGGATCAACCGGTGCCTTTCGCAGGCGCGCGGCATTGCTCCTTCCAGTCCGGCAGCGCGGGACGGAGGCGATATTTTGTTGCGGTCTCGTTGGATGGTGGCGCGGTTAACGCCGTGATCGCAGGCGTTGCGGTAACCCGAGGCGCCATGTCTGCGCCAGAAATCCAATCAACTGGATTTCCTGTGCGTAGAAGGGCTGCGCGAGCAGCGCGGCGCCGATCCAGTGCTTCAGGTTGCGCATCGCGGCCTTCTCAGGCCGAAACGGGATCGAGGACGAAGGCAGTCCGCTCGGCAAGATCGCCGATCGCGGCGAGATAAGCCTGGAAGTGCTGGGTCGCGCGGTGCGCGGCAACCGCCTCAGAGCTGGCGTAGAGCTCGTCCAGCACGAAACGCGTGGGCTCGTTCTGGTCCTGCCAGAGATCATACCGCAAGTTGCCGGCTTCCGCCCGGCTCGGGACGAGCATGCCGTCGAGCAGGGTACGGAGCTGATCGGCAGCGCCGGGACGGGCGGTCAGGACGGCGACGATCTTCACAGGGTTGGTCATAGGGATAATCCTTGATGAATGGGTGGACTTGGTGGCGCGCATCCGCAGCGCGCCACCTGTCATGCGCGTGCTCATGCCGCCGTCTGCGGGCCGCCGAGCGCCGCGATCATGGCCTTTGCGACCGCGTGATCGGAGGCCGGGTTCTGGCCCGTGATCAGTTCGCGATCAACGACCACGTTGGCGGCAAAATCTTCAGAAGCGGCCGAAACCTCGCCGCCTGCCAGCCTCAGGGCCTTGGGCATGTCGAAGTACAATTCGCCCTTCAGCAGGTGCTCTTCGGCGATCTTCTCTTCGCTCGCCGAGAAGACCGTCATGCGGTAGCCCGCATAGATCCAGTCCTTCGCAAGGTCGGCCGCCTTGGCGTCGTCGCCCTCGATCAGGGCCGCCCGGTACTTTGCCGGGTCGGGCAGGGCGGCAACGACCGCGACAGGGCCATGGCAGAGCAGACCGGTCGGCTTGGCCGCCGCATGGAAGTGGCGCAGGATGGCGCCCGCCTCGCCGCTCTGCATTACGTCGACCGCCGGAGCATGGCCGCCGGGGACGAACACGCCTGCAAACTTGTCCAGCCCCTGTTCGATGACCGAGGCAAAGGTGCGAACCTCGTTCATGGCCGGGTGCTCGGCAAAGAAGTGTCGGCCGCGCTCATAGGCGGCTTGGTCGCCTCCGAAATGCTGCACCGTATCCGATGCTTCGTCGATGTGAGGCTTTGTGCCGTCGGGTGTGGCGAGCACGACATCGTAACCGGCCTCGATCAGCGCCATCGCGGGCACCACCGTCTCGTTGAGGTACTGGCCGATCGTAGCCGAGCCCCCGCCGCGCAGTTCAATCTGCGTGGCGTTGGATCCGAGGAAGAGCACTTTCGTCTTGGTCATCTGAGCCTCCATTGTCTCACCGCATTCGCTGCGGACCAGTGCAAAGTGGCCCATTCCGACATATTCCAGAAGTTTATTGTCTTGATTTCAGATATACGCTCTAGAGCATGTCTGTATGCGATACGACCTCAACCTGCTCCCGATCTTCGTCGCCCTGATGGAGGAGCGCAGCGTGACGCGCGCAGCCGAACGCGTCGGGATGACGCAACCGGCGCTATCCAACGCGCTCTCGCGGCTGCGCCTAATGCTCCAGGATCAACTGTTCATCCGCGAGCGGTACGGGATTCAGCCCACTGCCGTCGCACTGGAACTCGCACCCGCGATCGCCGATGCGCTGGCGAAGCTCGATGATACGGTGCTGGGCCAGCAGGGTTTCGATCCCGCCAAGGCGCAGCGGGTCTTCACGATAGCGCCCAACGGCTACGTCGAGTTCGTCCTCGTGCCCGCTATTGTCGCCCGGCTTCAGCAGGTCGCACCCGGCATCAAGCTTCGTCTGACGCCCTATGGCAACGATCTGGTTGAGACCGGCATCGTGTCAGGCACCACCGCGCTGGTACTCGGCCGCATTGTCGATCCCCCCGACAATCTCGTCGTCCAGCACCTTATGGACGAGAGCCTCGCCTGTGCGGTGCGGGCGGATCATCCCACTGTAGGCGATGCGATGACCCGCGTGCAGTTCGAGACGCTCAAGCACGTCAACATCATACCGCCAGGCCGGATGCGGGCGGGGCTATTCCAAGCGCTCGCACAGCAGGAACTCAAGCGTGAGGTCGCGATCTCAGTGACCAACTTCTTCGCGGTCGCCGAGATGGTGGCCGTCACAGACTACTGTGCAACGCTCCCGTCTCTGATCTGCAGGCGGCTGCAACAGGATCATCGCCTCAAGATCCTTCCCGCACCGGTAGATCTGGGCACGTTCCCGGTCGAGATGGCCTGGCATGTCCGGTACCGACAGGACGCGGCCCATCGCTGGTTGAGAGGGCTAATCGCCGAGGTCGTGCGAGAGTTGTCAGCCTAGGTTGCCCCCTTACAGCGCTCCTCTCCAGTCTGATCAATGTGACGGGTATTCGTGTGCGTGTCCCGCCTTGGTCGTAAGCCGACATCCGCAAATCATGGTGGGAACGACGGAGCTGTCCCAACCTAGGTCGTTCAGGTTCATTCGCAATTTGGTGAACCGAAAACAGCTCTTGAAAGCAAGGATGACGTAGTCGCGAACGCTTTGATTGCGAAGCATTTATCGAACCAACGTGCAAGTCGCGCCACGACTAGGACCTTCCGTTCACACGCGAAATCACCACAGTAGCGGTGCGGCTCCGATAAAGCCCGCCGCCTTCGTCCATTCTCTTCAGTGCCAGATCTCCATGGCAGATGTTCGGGGCAGGCTATGCATTTGACCCGAAGGACATCAAGACTGCGCCGAGCAGACAGTTGCCAAGAGCCGCGTGGCTTGGCTAAACCTTCGGGATGAATAATCGTCCGCTTGCCGCCCGCTGACCATGCTCCGTCCTTGGCAAATAAGCCTCAGTCAACGCATCGACGCCGGACGTAACGAACCGATCTACATGCAGATCATCCAAGCGGTGATCAGGGATATCGAAAGCGGTCGGCTGACGTCGGGCAGCTACTTGCCCAGCAGCCGCGAGTTGGCCGTCAGCTTAGGCATCAACCGCAAGACGGTGGTTTTGGCTTACGAGGATCTTATCGCTCAGGGCTGGCTCTCGTCGGCGGGAACGCGTGGTACGATGGTGTCAACCGCGCTGCCTGATCTGGGTCATTCCCTTGCTCCCCAGGGCCGCGGCGAGACCGCCCGCGCCGAGTACCGCTTCATCGGCGGTCCAGAGCACCCTCTGGCACTGCCTGATGGTCCGGGTCTGAAGCTGGACGAGGGCGCGCCAGATGGACGGTTGTTCCCGGTGGAGCTCCTCTCCCGCGCATATCGCGCGGCCGCCCAGAGGCTAGTACGCACGAACGGCCTGCAGTACCGCGACCCACGCGGCGCCCCGGTGCTGCGCCAAAGCGTGGCCGAAATGCTCAAAAGCCAGCGGGGTCTGCCGGTAACGGCCGAAAACATCTGCATCACGCGCGGCAGCCAGAACAGCATATTCCTCGCCGCCAGCCTGCTCATCCGTCCCGGAGATGCGGTGATCGTAGAGGAACTGACTTACGAGCCTGCCGTCGCGGCCTTCGCCGCTCGCGGCGCGAAGATCGTGCCGGTGGGCCTTGATCGAGACGGCATATGCCTTGAAGACGTGGTACTGGCTTGCCGTCGCAATCGGGTGGCTGCGGTGTTCGTGACGCCGCATCACCAATTCCCGACTACCGTGGCCCTGCGACCGGAACGGCGGCTGCGCCTGCTGGACTTGGCCCGACAGTTCGGTTTTGCGGTGATAGAGGATGATTACGATCACGAGTTTCACTTTGCATCGCAGCCGCTGTTACCGATGGCGGCCTATGCGCCGGGGCGTGTGATCTACGCGGGATCGTTGTCCAAGCTGCTTTTGCCGGCGCTGCGCATCGGTTACATCGCCGCGCCCGTCGAGGTGATCGAGGCGTTGGCCCATGTGATTTCATTAGTGGACGGCATGGGCAACACCCTGACCGAAACCGCCGCTGCCGAACTGATCGTCAGCGGTGAACTCAGTCGACATGCACGCAAAGTGCGCCAAATCTACGCCCAAAGGCGCACCACGTTCGCCGCAACGCTTGACGCCACGCTAGGCGAGCGGGTGAGCTACGACATGCCGCCTGGCGGTCTTGCCTTCTGGTTGCGCTTCGCCTCGGAAGCGATGCTGGACCGGATCGAGGCTGGCGCAGCAGCAGCGGGCCTTCGGTTTGCCTCATCCCGCTCGTTCAAGACCCGTGAGGGCGCGCCGCGCGGCCTGCGGATCGGATTCGCCAGCCTGGACCAGCATGAAGCACGCCGGGCGCTGGATGTAATGCGCTCGGTGGTGGACTAAGGAAGCTCGTCGTCGGTTAGCATGTAGAAGGCGGCTCGTTCGCCTCCCGCATCGCCGCCGTCAGTCCCGCATCGGGATGTGCGGCGATAATTTGGGCAAGACTTTCCGGACGTTCGTCCTGGCCGAGCTTGAACGTCGCATCGCAGGATAGCACAGTGGCCCGGAATGCGACGATATGGCGGCTCATCGGTTCATAGCGCTCACCCATTCTCGCCACCGTCCAGCGGCCGGGGTGATCGTTTTCCATGTGCGCGATCAGGCGATCGAGAGCCTCGCCGTTCCTTTCGGGCGCGAAGCATACATCTACCTCGAAGCGTGCCACAGCGTAGTTCCAGGTCGGAGCCCATTGCGGCTGCGTCACCAATTCAGGCGAGATATACCCCTGGGCTCCTTGGAACAGGACAAGCGCGCGTGGCTGATCTCGCAGCGCCGCGACCTGAGGATTGGCCAGGGCAAAGTGGCCAACAAGTGCAGCGATGCTTCCGTCGCTCGCCAGATCCGCGACCAGCGGCAACGGCGTCGCGTGGAACGAGGGCGCTGCGGAGACCATCCATGCAAGAGGGTGACGCGCAACCAGCGCTGCTATCTCGCCGGCATTGCGCGGGGACCAACGGCTCATGCACCGGCTCCTGTGTAGCGGTCCTGGCCGCCGACAATCGTGCGCAATACTTCCACGTCCGGCAACCTTTCCGGATCGATGATGGTTGGATCGCTGTCGAGCACCGTGATGTCAGCCAGGAAACCTGGCGCGATCCGCCCGAGCCGGTCCTCCTGAAAGCCGGCGTAGGCATTTGCAGAAGTGTAGGCAGTAAGCGACTGTTCTACCGTAACTTTCTGGTCAGGCAGCCAGCCATCCGGGTTGGCGCCATCGATGGTTTGCCGCATGACGGCGGCATGGATGCCTGCCAGGGGGCTGAGAGGGGCGACCGGCCAGTCGGAACCGAATGTCACCGTCGCTCCACTCGTGATCAGTGAGCCGAAGGCATAAGTGCCGTTCAGACGTTTCTCGCCGATACGCTTCACAGCCCAGCGCCCATCGTCAATGGCGTGATAGGGCTGGACAGAAGCAATCACCTTCTGCTTCGCGAAGCGCGGAATAGTGGTGGGTGCCACATGCTGAGCATGCTCGACGCGGAAGCGGCGGTCGCGCGCGCCGTTCAGCGCCTCCACTTCGGCGTAGACGTCAAGGATATCGTCGTTCGCCTCGTCACCGATGGCGTGAACCGTGACATGGAGGCCCGCGCGATCGGCGGCGAGCACCGCTTCGCGAAGTTCGGCAAGCGGCATCACCCTAACACCGCGTGTTCGCGGATCATCAGTATAGGGATCGTGGAACAGCGCAGTGCGTGCACCGAGCGAGCCGTCAACTAGTGCTTTCACCCCGCCCCAGCGCAGCCAGTCGTCGCCGCGACCTTCGGCCCTTACCAGCTCGGCGATTTTTTCCCAGTCATGTAGCGGTACGAAGTTGTAGAAGCGCATGTCTGTCTCGCCTTTGGCGCGCAGGCGGCGCAGAGCGTCGAAACAGTGCCAGTCGAACGGATCAGGAACATGGACCTGCGCGACCCCGTGCGCCAGGCCATGGGCAATCCCGCCGCGCAGCGAGGCTTCGAGTTGGGCGGGTGTCAGCGGCGGAACCACGCGGTCGACGAGCGCCTTGGCGTTGTCCTTCAGGACGCCGGTCGGCTGGCCCTTTGCATCCCGTACGATGACCCCGCCTGCCGGATCCGGCGTTTCACGCGTTACACCCGCCAGGCGCAAGGCCAGCGAGTTGCAAAGATAGCTGTGCAGGTCAGTGCGCGGTACGGCAATCGGGGTGTTGGGGCTGACCGCGTCAATCCATTCGCGTGTGGGCAGGTCGCCTCCGATCCGCTGTTCGTCCCACGATCCGCCAAGCAGCCATTGGCCGGGATGGGCCTTCACCGCCGCACCGATGCGGGCCACGAACTCGGCGCGGTCTTTCACATTGAGCAAGTCCGGGCGTGACAGCGTGTTGGAACCGATCAGGAAGTGCGTGTGGTTGTCGGTAAAAGCTGGCAAAGCGAAGGCGCCTTGCAGGCCGACAATCCGGGTGGAAGCGCCAGTGCGCGCCTTCACCGCTCCCGCCCCTACCGCGACGATGCGGTCGCCGATGATGCCGATGGCGTCCGAGCTGGCGCCGGTTCCTGTCCAGACCGTGCCGCCGACCAGCGCGCAGTCCAACGGCGCATCTGCAGCGAAGGCTTGCCGCGCGAACGGCGTGGCCATCGCCGCGAGAGCAGCGCCGGATCCAATAAACCGACGACGATCGAACATGGTGTTCCCCTTGCCATTTCCATGTGAGCATTCTCATCCCTTCTCGGCTCGCTACCGCCAACATCCAACATCGGACAGGACCAAGGGTCCAACGGGACTGACGGGCCCGGAGCATTGGACCCATCGACTTCACGAAAGTGGATGTTCCGCAGGGGCCGCGCTTGCGCTTCATCCTTTGTCGTGCCGCGAGGCAAAGTCAGATCGCTCCCGAGGGCGACCGCATGATCAGGGATCTCAAATAATGGAACAGCTTCTCCGCGCACGCCGCCGGTCGATTCTGGCTGGTACGGCTCTCATCGCACTCAGTGCATCTGCCACGCCGGTATTCGCGCAGGCCAAAACGCAGACTGGCTCCGGCGAAAGTGCCGCTTCCGGACAAGGCGACATCGTCGTCACCGGATCGCGCATCGACCGCCCGGGCTATGAATCGCCTACGCCGCTGCTCCATGTAACTCAGGAAGACTTGCAGATCGTCAGCCGGCCCAACATTGGTGCAGCTCTGGCTGACCTCCCCCAGTTCAAGGCCTCGCAGTCACCGCAGACCTCTGGGACCAACGCGCAGGCGGGCCGCTTTCCCATCAACATCCGCGGTCTGGGCGAGACTCGCTCGCTTGTTCTCGTGGACGGTCGCAGGCTTGTCAGCGACAACGATCTTAACACCGTCCCTTCGATCATGGTCAAAAGCGTGGACATCGTGACTGGGGGTGCTTCCGCGGCTTGGGGATCGGACGCGGTTGCGGGCGTGGTCAACATGATTGTCGATGGGGATTACGAAGGTATCCGCCTCGGCGCGGAAGGCGGAATTTCGTCGCGCGGCGATGCCGGGCAGGTGAGGTACGAAGGCAAGTACGGCACAAGTTTCGCAGGCGGTCGCGGCCACCTTGTGATCGGGGGCGAGTTCGTCGACAACAAGGGCGTCCTCAAGAAGACCGACCGCAAGAACACCGGGCGCTTTGCTACCGTGCGCAATGCGCTGACCCCCGACGTTGGCCATGCCACGCGCCTGATCGGCGGCTACATCACCTCGGGCGCACTACGCGGGTACGGCTTCAACCCCGATGGCACTTTGCGCGTGCCGGATATCGGCACTGTGGTCGGTACTAACATGATTGGCGGTGAGGGCCCCTCGGACGATGAGCGCAGCCCGCTCATCACCCCGCAGAAGCGTTACGCCGCACTTGCCAAGGTTTCCTATGAGCTGGCCGACACGCTCAAGCTCAGCGCGGACTTCCGCTACTCGCGCTATTACAACAATTACACTTGGTTTGGTGACCACACGAACAGCGTCACCATCCGTTCGGACAACGCGTTCTTGAACGAATCCATCCGGCAGGCAATGGCCGCCGCCGGGCAGACCAGCTTCACCATGGCGCGCTATAATGCGGACCTGGCCTACAGCACCATCGATCTCGATCGCCGCAGCGTGCAGGGCACACTCGCCCTTGACGGCAGCTTCGGTGGCGGGCGCTGGCGCTACTCGGCCTATTACAGCCATGGGCAGTACCGCAACAAGATCAACACTCCCGGTTTCCTGCTGACACAGAACTTCGCGAACGCAGTCGACGCAGTGGTTGACCCTTTGACGGGAAATGCCGTTTGCCGCTCAGGCGCGGCAGGCTGCGTGCCACTGAACCTGTTCGGAGAAGGCGCGCCGTCGCAAGCAGCGATCGACTACGTCACAGGCACGCCGCGTTCGAACAGTCTCAACAAGTTGGATACATACGGGGTCTCGCTGCGCGGGGAGCCCTTCGACCTCCCCGCCGGGCCCGTCTCGATCGCGATCGGCGCAGAAGGACGCAGGCTTTCGACGAATACCAAGGTCGGGGAACTTGACGCCGCGCGCGCGTTCTCGACGTTCTATTTTACATCACTTCGCGGCAAGTACGACGTGAAAGAAGCGTTCGGCGAAATCATCGTGCCTTTGATCAAGGACGTTCCGGTGCTTCAAAAGCTGGAGCTGAACGGAGCCGTGCGCGTGTCGGACTACAGCACCAGCGGCACGGTATGGTCGTGGAAGCTGGGCGCCACCAACGAGTTCCTTCCCGGCGTGATCGGCCGCGTCACCCGTTCGCGGGACATCCGCGCGCCCAACATTAGCGAACTCTACTCGAACCGAACGGTCAGCTACGTCAACGTCGTCGATCCGCAATTCGCGGATGAAGGCAGCCGCAGCGTGCTCGTCTACGGCGGCGGCAACGCCGCTCTCCAGCCCGAAAAGTCGGACACCTGGACCGCCGGCGTGACCACTGCTCCCCTGCGCGGCCTGACTGCTTCAGTCGAGTACTTCAATATCAAGATCAAGGAC
>Ga0160437_1000440_pt1 | contig 21830 bp, 22 predicted proteins | sample HID1975I_E0MG_FD_108227 | JGI IMG/M metagenome (GOLD analysis project Ga0160437, IMG submission 108227) | Enriched soil microbial communities from UW Madison campus, WI, USA - HID1975I_E0 MG | ecosystem: Environmental > Terrestrial > Soil > Unclassified | place: USA: Madison, Wisconsin... | reverse complement strand
TGCACCCGAAACATCGCGGGATAGAGCAGTAGGCAGCTCGTCGGGCTCATAACCCGAAGGTCACAGGTTCGAGTCCTGTTCCCGCTACTAAGACAAAGCTTCAGAGAAATCTGGAGCTTTTTTTGATTTTATACTCTTTTTAGTAAGTTGTTTACGTAGTAGATTCTTCTTCTTTAATTAGCTCGATGTATAACTTCCCATGTAGGTTCAAATTCTAACTCTTCAAAGTTAAACGAATGTAAATTCCTGCCCTTATAGATACCATTGCTAAAAGTATCTTGTATCCCATTTACAAAAATCCAATTTTCGTTTTTTTCAGGTTTACCCCATTTTCTTGTTTTTAAAATTGTAGCTTTCGAGTTTATTCTTTCAGACAACTCTTTCAAAATCGGTTTGGAGTCAAATTTTAAACTTTTGGCAATTGCCACTACAATAAAATAGCCAAATTTAATATCACGATTATTTTCAAAATCAGTTTCATTAGATATTGAAATATAAATATCTGGCGGTGATTGTCTTTTTTCACAAATTGTCCAACTTGGCGACCATGATTCAAAATCGAGAAAGTAATTATCCGTATTATTAGACATTGTCCATTTTTCATGTGATTTTTCATCCCATTTGAGTTTCCCAAGCTTTATTTCTGAATGATATATAAATTCCTTTTCTTTTTTGGAAATACGTTTTTCAAGTTTGTATTTGGTTGCTCTACATCCTACCTCTTTAAAAATTCCGTTCTGTTTTATTAGCAAGTCAAAATATGGCTCAAAGTCTGATTTCCAATTTGCTGTTATCCAAGGCAATTTGTTCTCATTGGTCTGTCCAAAAATTAAGCAAAAATCATATTGTCTATTCTCCCAACTTGAATCAGCATTAGTCAAATTGTCGTAAAAATTTATAAACTTATCTTTAAATTGTTTTATTAACTTCATTCTCTGCTGGTTTGTTTATAAATATAACTAATTTATACATGTAACAAAACTATCAAAATTGTCATAGATATTCTGTTTTAATATAAATCATTAACATGCGTAGACGATAACATTATAATAATCTACAATAATCTGGTTAGATATTTGAATGCTTCCCGCTACTAAGACAAAGCTTCAGAGAAATCTGGGGCTTTTTTTGTATGCAAATATTAAAAATTTGATTTAGATTGCGGGTGCGAAGTCAGAGACATTCGCACAGCTTTCGACAAGAACTCTTTGAAGAGCGACAAGTTTTATTTCGTTCGCTTTGCTTCTATCTTATTTCCATTCTGTAATAAAAACAAATTTGAAATTTCTCCTTTTTCGTTCTTTTCAAACTGAATTTGTGCATCTACTACTTTGTAGAAAAATAACATTTCATTTTCTGTAAATATCGGGAACGTATTTTGTCCTGTCAATTGTGAAAAAAGTTGGTCTTTATCTAATGAAATTTTGATTTCAAAATTTTTTTCAACTTCATAAGTCCCAACAAATTTTTGAAGTTCTTCAGTAGTAATAATAATTTCTTTTCTGACTTTTTGTACAGGCAATGGTTTATTATAAAGAATATTTCTAATTGCTTTTGAAGGAATTGTAACGTTGTTGTGATTTTGAAGTATTATTATTGTTTTATCATTTGTAATATGTCTATCGATAAAAGTTACATAACCTGGCCAACCACCGTCATGGTTTGCAATTTTTCCAAAATCAGCATTTTCTTCAATTCCCCATCCAAAACCATAATTCCTTTTAGCTCCGTCTTTTAAAGTTGCTAATTCAAAAACTTCTTTCATTCCCTCTTTTGTGAGTAATTTATTGGCGTATAACGCTCTATCCCAAATCAATAAATCGTTTACAGTTGAACTAACTCCTCCGTCTCCAACAACACCATCAAGCCAAATAACAATTTTAGTTTCTTTCAATTCGTCTGGTAAAACATATTTTTTCAAACTATCTGAGTAAACATAACCAAAAGCATAATTGTCAATTTTCTTTGGCGATAATCTACGATTGTAAACAAAGGTGTTTTTCATTTTCAACGGTTGGAAAATAGCTGTTTTTAAATAGTCAGCGTATGTCAAACCTGATGCTTTCTCAATTATTGAGGCCAATAGTGCATAGCCCGTATTGCTATATTCCCATTTAGTATTTGGCTCAAATAATATTTTGGGTTGATGTTTGCTAAATATATTAATTACGTCTTTGTTAGTGGCAATTTTAGATTTGTCAAATAAACTATCCATAAGCTGCATATAGTCTGGCAGACCTCCAGTATGATTTAATAAGTTTCTTATAGTTATACCTTTATAAAATGAAAGTTCGGGTAAATATTTTTTGATGTCATCGTCCAAATTCAACTTCCCTTTTTCTTTAAGTATCATTATCGCCATAGCTGTGAACTGCTTTGAACAAGATGCCAATTCAAAAATCGAATTTTCGTTTAATTTTTCTTTTGTTGTTTCATTTGCAAGTCCAAAACTATGTTTATAAATAACTTTCCCTTTTTCTGCAATTAGAAAATTTCCATTGATTTTCTCTTTTGAATAAAGAGAATTGAGTAAACTGTCAATTTTTTGAATTCTGTCTTGTCCAAATGTAAAATGTCCAATTAAAAGAAGTCCGATTGCAATTGTTAATTTCATTTTTTTATTTCTTGTTAATTAATGTAGGGAGATGTCTCGCAAAATTGCCACCAACTTATTTATATGTGTGAAAAAACCACACAAAGCCATCTAAATTTGAGTAGTTATGTATGATAAATTTCATATATTATTTATCTCTCAAATATATATTTTTTTCACTACAAATTTTCAAAAGGCTTTTTAATTTGAATGTTTCAGAGAAATCTTGAGCTTTTTTGTTTTAATTAACTCAATTAAGATTTGTTGCGATTACGAACCGAACGTTCTCGGCAGAACGAAATATTCGCCTTTCCAATTAGATGCTCTTCGTAAATTAACATATCTATCTAGAGATTACTGAATAAGAAATTTATGACTAATTTAGGTTTATCCATATGTTTAATTAACGTTTATTTAGGCAAAGTCTAATATTTTTGAATCGAATAAATAAACTAAATACCACATGAAAAAAAAATACTTAATTATCATCATGCTATCTTCAATTTTTGCTGTAAATGCACAGAATAGTAACGAGAAAAAAAACGAAGTCAAAATAAATGTGATATCACCTTTAACTGGAGCATTTGAGGCTACTTATGAAAGAAATTTAAACGCTAAATCATCTTTAGGTGTTTCAGGATTGTATGTTTTTAATGACAATGCCGATGAAGATATGAACTATTCCATATCTCCCTATTACAGAAGATACTTTGGAAAGAAATATGCCTCTGGCTTTTTTGCCGAAGGATTTGGAATGCTAAGCTCAATTGACGGAAAAAAAGTCTACGATATAAATGATACTTCTAAATTTACGGAAGGCCCAGATGTAATTGACTTTTCCATTGGTATAGGCTTAGGAAGTAAATGGGTTACTAAAAGTGGTTTTATATTTGAAGTTAATGCCGGCTGGGGAAAACTATTATTTAATCCTGATAAAACTGACCACACACAAGTTGTGAGATTTGGTTTCCATCTAGGATATCGATTTTGAAAATATAATTCAGACCTATAATTTAGAAATTCTATAAAAAACTCATTTACGTGTAAAAACTTTTCAAAAACGTTCCGCGGATATTACTAAATAAAAAGCTTCAGAAAAATCTGAAGCTTTTTATTTATAAGTTGGGCTAGCTAATTACAGCAATTCTTTTAATACTTTTTTACCATTTTCATTATCTGGATTTAATTCAACAGATTTTTGATACATTTTAATCGCATCAGCTTTTTTGCCACTTTGAAGCAGCGCCTCTCCATAGCTATCATATATATTTGCGCTGTTTGGAAAAATTAATGTTGCTGAAGCAAATGTTGAAAGAGAATTATCTATTTTTTGAAGTCTAAGAAATTGATATCCTAATCTATTAAAATCTCTTTCTACTGCTTCATAACTGCTTGGATTTTTTAAATATTCTTCAATTAAGAGATCTGCTTTTTCTTTACTTCCATTTTCAAGCAAACTACCATAGATTCTCGAAAGACTTTGTAAAGGAATTTTATAAGGCTTATTATCAATCAATTTCAAAACTTCAATGGCTGTTGCAAAAACTGGACTTGCTGTATTAGACAGCAAAATAACCGTATTATTTTTAGTCATGTTATGCATCAAAATTGATGTGAGCCCAGTGACGAATCCATCATGAAAAACTACTTTTTCGTTACTATCATTAGTGTATATCTGCCAGCCCAAACCGTAGGCAATCTCCTTTTCTTCAAAATGATAGGAAGCAATTTTCCCATCGTTTAGCTTTGCTGGTGTCAGCGCTTCTTCTAATTCTTTCTTGTCTAAAAGCTTATAACTGAATAATGCTTTCTGGTACTTTTGTAAGTCTAAAGCTGTACTTACAATACCTCCGTTTCCATAAAAATTGCTTTTTTCGACTATTAAAAAAGTTTCTTGCAAGGTTTGAATATTCACTACACTTGTCGAATAAAAGTTTGGATAAGTGTACAATTCTACTTGATTCGGTTCTTTCAACTTTCTGTTTTTTGGAAGAAATGAATTTTTCATTTCCGCCGGACTGAAAATATTTTTTACCAAGTAATCTCTAAAAGTAATTCCAGCTATTTTTTCTACAATTAATGCTGCGAGACAGAAGTTAACATTATTATATTCCCATTTATCTCCTGGAGCGAACGAAAGTGGTACTTTATTATCAATTAATGCTGGTATAATATCTTCATTAGAAATAATTTTGTCTGGCTTTTCTTTTATTACGTTATCAAATAGATGATATTCTTGCGCCAATCCAGAAGTGTTGCTTAACAGATGTCTAATACTTACGTTTGGATAAGGAAAATCCAGAAGATATTTTTGAACTGAATCATCAATATTCAATTTCCCTTTTTGTTTAAGCTGCAGTATTGCTACCGCAGTAAAAGTTTTGGACACCGATGCAATTGGAAATTGGGATTTTTCCGTGATTTTTTCTTTCTTATCGATATTGGAATATCCATAAAAATCAGAAAAAACATTTTCTCCTGATTTGGAAATTAAAACACTGCCACTAAAAAGCTCATTTTCAGAAAGTGTTGAAAAGAACTTTTTTATTTCTTGCCCTGAAATAGTACTTGTAAAAATTAAAGCTGCAAAATAAAGAAATACTTGTTTGTTCATTTGATTGATTGATTGATTTTAAAACGGAAAAAAATAGTATTAATACAATTATTTTTTCATTTTTATAGTTATAGTTATTTCCCACAAACTTTCCCTCTCTTATGCCAAAAAAAGGTTACATAAAATCTTTATAACTTTAAAATGCTTATCCAAATATAAAGATAATTCTTATAGCCTATTAAAAGATTTTACTGAATACATCTTTTTTTTAGTCACGAAAATAAAGGTTCAGTGAATCAAAAATCAAAAGACTAAAAACCTGCAGAATAGCAAAAAAACCAACTAAAATGAGTTCGGAATTATAAAACCGAACTCCTGTCTTATAAATTAAAACCTCCAAATAATCTCTATTCTAGATATTTGCCTTCAGTATTAACGATCTAAATTTTTTAAAAATGAAAAAAGTACCAAACACTATAACAAAATACATTTTCAGCTTCATTTTCCTAACCATAATTTCTTTGAAAGTAAATGCTCAACAGCATGACAAAAACTTAATCACACAGTCAATTGAAACTTACTTTGATGGATGGATGACCGGCGATACGCTGAGGATTGGAAAAGTAATGCACTCTTCATGTAATTTAAAAAACATTAAAGAAAATCAAGTTGTGATTATTGACCGCAAAAGTTATTTAAGCAGATTTAAACTTCGTCCGAAATTAGAGAATTCATCTGGAAAAATTATATCAATAGACATTACAGGAAATATTGCTGCCGCCAAATGTGAAATAGAAATTCCCGAACGTATCTTTACTGACTATTTTAATATGATGAAACTAAATGACAAATGGTACATTGTCGACAAAATTTCGACCAGTATTTCTAAATCAAAATAAATTTATGCCGTATTCGATGAAATATTTCTTTTTAGTCCTATTAATACAGCTGTGTTCAATAACAAGCACAACAGCACAAAATTTAAGTAACAACGAAATTGATAAATACATAAAAGATGTTCAGCAGCAATATAATATTCCAGGATTAGCACTAGCGGTTATAAAAGATGGCAAATTAATTCACAGAGTGAATTACGGACTTGCCAACGTTGAGATGGGAGTGCCTGTGACAGATAAAACATTATTTCCATTATTTTCAACTACTAAAGTAATGTCTGTTATTGCCGTTTATCAATTAATCCAAGAGAATAAGCTATCTCTGAATATGAATCTCTCGCATTTTTTAGACGATTTGCCAATTTCTTGGAAAAATATTCAGATAAAAAATCTCATAACACACTCGTCTGGCTTGCCCGATATTGTAAATTATAGCACTGAAAACGAAGAAACTGCAAAACAAAAGGTTTACAATGACAGCATAAAATTTGTCGCCGGCAACCAGTTTGATTATAATCAAACTAACTATTGGCTGCTTAACAGAATCTTTCAAAAAGTAGTTAATAAAACGCTTAGCCAATTTATTATTGATACTCAATTTCAGTCGGCACAACAATCAGTTGTTTTTGAAGGAAACAATCTAAAAGTGATTAAGAATTTAAGTTATGGGTATGTAAACACTACAAATAGTGGAAATTTTATGAAAAGAAACTGGAATTTTCCTGAGTATCAATATGGTGCAGCCGCACTTAACATGACATTAGATGCTTTCATTGAATGGAATACAAAATTTGATCATAATGTTTTTATATCTGACAAAATAAAAAATCAATTATTGACTCCTTTTAATTATGAAATTAAAAGGGATTTCACGTATGGATTGGATTTAATAAAACAGAATAACGAGATTTCTTATGGCTTTTCAGGAGGACTAGCAACAGCCTACAGAAAATTTCCAGATAAAAAACTAACCATAATTCTTTTGGCCAACGGTATGTTTATACCCGAAGGCAAACGAAATGGAATAAATGAAGTTATAAATACAATTGCTGCAATTGCACAAAAGCAAAAGGAATATTCTTTCAAAAAGAAATAATTGTAATTTTTTAAAAATTTTCTACCAAATAAAAAAAACCTTTACCTATTCAAAACAACCATTTATTAATCAAATAAATACAGTCAAATTTAAATTAATTTATTGTGCTAAAATTGTTCTAAACACAATAAATCGAGAATAAATGCAGCACTTTTTTTTAGAAAAAATTTTGTGTATTCTAAAAATAGTTGCACTTTTGCACCCGCAATACAAAAGCAGGTCCGTTCGTCTATCGGTTAGGACGCCAGGTTTTCATCCTGGTAAGGGGGGTTCGATTCCCCCACGGACTACTTAACAAAAGCTTCAGAGAAATCTGGAGCTTTTTTTATATCTAAGACTTTACAAATAATCTTTCTTCTTCTTTTACAAATCTTTAAATCGCCCAATGTTAAGGTTATCATTTAAATTCTATATTTTCCAATATCTGCATTTATCTTAGTAAATGTTTTTATAAATTTGCAATCCAATACCGAAAACTATAATTTTTAATTCAGAATTATGACTTTCATATAATTACCATAAATTCTTTTTCAGAAATAAATCTTATTATAATTATAATTAACAACAATGCTTAAAAAAAACAAACCCCAAGTTCTATTTTTTATTCTTTTAAATTTATTTTTTACTCTTAATTCATTTTCTCAAAAAAGTATTTATGCTGGAATTGAAATTGGCCGCAGAGCTATAAAAGTTTCTGTTCTTGATGTAAATAATATCAAGAAAGCTGATTATAAAATTCTCTCTTTCTGGACAGAAAGAATTCCGTTTGCTGATCATATAAGTGCTGCTGGCGAACTTACAGCAGAAGATATCACGAGAACAAGCAATACAGTTGTCGATCAATTAAAAAAAATCAGAGCCGAACATAAAATTCTTGAAGAAAACATCTTTATTGTTGCTGCTCCTGTTTTTGAATCTGCTCGTAACATTGACGTTTTAAAAAACAAAATATCTTCTCTTACTAATAAAGAACTGGAGATCCTAGATGTTCACGAAGAAGCTAAAACACTAGTTAAAGGCGCTATTCCTCCAGTTGATTTTGCCAACGCTTTCCTTTTAGATATCGGTGCTCAAACTACTAAAGGCGGTTATATTGATGAACTTAAAGACAACAAATTAGAGTTTGTTCCTTTAGCATTAGATTTTGGTACTATGACACTAACTGATGCCGTAGAAAAAACAGTAGTAAATAAAAGTCAGATTAATGACATGTCTACTTATCAGGAAAAATCTTTTGACTTTAACCCTGTTTTACGTAAGAAGACAAAAGAATTGTTCGATGCAAATCCAACTTTAGAAAAAAAGGATAAATTGTATTTATCTGGTGGAGCTGTTTGGGCATTTTCGACCTTATACTATAATGAAAACGTGAAAGAGCATTATGTTGCTTTAAGTCTACAAGATGTTATAGATTATGATGCTGTTTTAAAAAATAATTTTACGAAGTATACTACTCTTGCGAAAACCAATAAAGAAGCGGCTAGAGTTTTAAGTACTTATGACCAAAAATACTTGATTTCGGCAAATAATATATTAGTAACCTGCCTGGAAAGTATCCCGAATTTAGCAGCTAAAAAAATATACTTTGTAAAAGAAGGACAAGTAACTTGGCTTATCTCTTACATCGCAGATCGATCTAAAAAAGTAAATACTAATTTCTAAAAAGTATTTTCGATAATTCTAAAGCTTCAGAGAAATCTGGAGCTTTTTTTTGCACTAATAATTTACCTCAACTTGAACACAATATTCTTCGTTTTGAACACTTTTCAAACGCAAATCTTATAGAATTTTGTCTTTATAATTAAACGCAAAAAAATATGAGTACTAGAAAAGTATGGTTTATCACAGGCGCTTCAAAAGGAATGGGGCTTGAAATTGCAAATGCAGTTTTAAAAAATGGAGATCAAGTTGCCGCGACATCACGAAATTTAGCAGAATTAACTACTCAGATTAGTGAGCAGAACGAAAATTTTCTACCGCTTGAGGTTGATATTACAAATGATTTTGAAGTAAAAAAAGCAATTCAAACTGCAGTAGATTATTTTGGAAAAATTGATGTTGTGGTGAATAATGCAGGTTATTATTTAGTAGGAAGCCTAGAAGAAATAATCGATGAAGAATTCCGTAAAACAATAGATGTCAATTTATTTGGGACCGTAAATGTAATTCGAAACGTTATGCCTTTTCTTCGCAAACAGCAATCGGGGCACATTATAAATATTAGCTCGAATATGGGATACGTGGGTTACGCAAATACGGGAAGCTATAACGCTGCGAAATTTGCCGTTATTGGACTTTCAGAAGCGCTGGCTCAGGAAGCAAAACAATTTAATATCAACGTTACGGTAATTGCTCCTGGAATGTTCCGTACTAATTTCATGAGCGACACTACCCTTACCACAACACAAAATAAAATCGAAGCTTATAAAGTTGAAGAACATTTAAAAATGCTCCAAAGTTTTAACGGAAAACAGCCCGGAAACCCAGTTAAGCTGGCACAAGTAGTAGTTGATATTACAAAATTAAGCAATCCGCCGGTGCATCTTCCTTTGGGACCAGATAGTTACAACTCTATCATAGAGCATCGAAAAGCTGAAGCTGCAGAAATGGAATCATGGAAACATATTTCGTTCTCTACTAATTTCGATTAATTTGTAAATTTGTGTAAAATGAAAAAATCAATTCCACATAAAATCAAAACAATTTCAGAGCTGCATCAATTGTTTGCTCTTTCAAAACCAGATCATCCTTTGGTTAGTGTAATTGATTTTGCTTCATTAAGTTATAAACACAGCAATATCTGGGAACATTTTACAAACGATTTTTATTGTATCACCTTAAAAAAGGGAGTTAACGGAAAATTTAAATATGGTCAGCGTGATTATGATTTTGATGAAGGAATGATGACGCTGACCAAACCTGGTCAAGTTTTCTCCGTAACGCAGACAAATGACAACCCTGTTACTGGGTTTATGCTGGTTTTTATGAGCGATTTGATACACCATTATCCGCTTGGAAAAACAATTAATAACTACGGCTTTTTTTCCTATTCTGTGGCAGAGGCTTTACATCTTTCAGAGAAAGAAGATGTAATTATCTCAGGGCTGCTCAAGCAAATGCAGGATGAATTAAAAAACAATATCGATCATTACAGTCAAGATCTTATTGTCTCGCACCTTGATTTATTGCTCAATTACATTAACCGATTTTACGGCAGGCAGTTTATAACTAGAAAAAACTCTAATTATGATTTGTTGAGCCAATTGGAGCAGTTACTTTTTGATTATTTTGATAAAGAAAATTCAACTTTTAGCGGACTTCCAACAGTTCAATACTTAGCGCAGGAACTTAATATTTCCTCCAGTTATTTAAGTGATCTGCTTCGTAATATTACAGGTCAAAATACCCAGCAGTACATTCATAATTATTTGATTGAAAGATCGAAACAATTGCTGTCCACAACGAATTTAACTGTAAACGAAATTGCATTTTCGTTGGGTTTCGAATATCCACAGTCCTTTAGCAAACTTTTCAAAAAGAAAACCGATTTAACACCGCTTCAGTTCCGAAAATCTTTCAATTAAATTTTAAAAAAAACTTAAAATATTTGGATCAAAGAAATTTTTGAAATAATTTTGTATCGATCATTACAAAATATAATCAAATGCGAGGAAGACCTACAATTTACGAAGATGACAGCATCATAAAAAAAGCGCAGGAACTGTTTTGGCAAAAAGGATATACCGCTACTTCCTTAAGCGATTTACAAAAAGCAACCGGAGCTGGGGCTGGAAGCTTTTACAATACTTTTAAAGGAGGAAAAAAAGAGGTTTTTCAAAAAGCCATTGCAGAACGCAGATTGGCATTTGATGCTTTTAAAAATGAATTAAATCAAAGCGATTCTCCATTAGAATTAATTAAAGATTTTTTTAGAAGTAATGCTTCAGCTGATGAAATCGAACATCTTAAAGGCTGTATTATCGCTAATACTGTTGTCGAAATGACCTTTATCGACGAAAAACTGGAATTGGATGCGGTGCAGATTCTAAAGGAAGTTGAAGAAATGTTCACACAGACTATACAAAAAGAGAAAAATAAGGGAAACCTAAAATCGACAACTGATCCTGAAATATTGGGCAGGTACTTAATAACATTCTGGTGCGGTTTAAATACGCTGCGAAGGATATACCCAGATAAAAAGATCTTAAAAGAGCAGATCGAAATGCAATTAGCTGTTATCAGCTAATTTTTTTGACTATTTATGTATCAATCATTACAAAATTAAAACAATAAAAATGAATTTAAAATTAGAAGGAAAAAGAGCGTTCATTAGTGGTTCAACTCAAGGAATTGGTTACGCAGTAGCACAGCAATTATTGAACGAAAATGCCGAGGTAATTATCAACGGAAGAAGTAAAGAAAAAACGGCTTCGGCTGTACAAAAGTTAAAACAGGAATTTCCTAATGCTGTTGTTTCTGGAATTGCTGCGGATTTTGGAAATAAGGAAGAAGTAACTGCTTTATTAAAGGAAATCACCGAAATAGATATCTTAGTAAACAATGTTGGAATCTTCGAATTAAAATCTTTTGAAGACATAGAAGATGAAGATTGGTACCGCATTTTTGAGATCAATGTAATGAGCGCCGTACGTCTTTCAAAAAAACTATTACCATCGATGCTAGAGAAAAAATCGGGCAGAATCATCTTCATCAGCAGTGAATCTGGCGTAAATATTCCCGAAAACATGATTCATTACGGAATGACAAAAGCTTCTATGATGGCCATTAGCAACGGCTTGTCTAAGTTGACAAAAGGAACTGAAATTACCGTTAATACAATTTTAGGCGGACCAACTTATTCTGACGGCGTTGCTGCCACTATAGAACATATTGCAGAATTACAAAATATAAATGTGGAGCAAATGAAAAGCGTCATTATACAACAAACCAATCCAGATTCTTTGCTACAGCGTTTTATAAATCCGTCCGAAATTGCTTCACTAGCCGCTTATCTAGCAAGTCCTATTTCAATTGCCACAAATGGAACCTCTCTTAGAGCAGATGGAGGTGTTTTAAAAACGGTTTAATTATCAGAAAGCTTCAGAGAAATCTGGAGCTTTTTTGATTATGCGCAAAAGACAAAAAAACAGATTCAATCTTAATAATTTATTAAGCTGCTTTTTTAACCCTTCGTTTCTTGTTTTCTAATAATTGTAGATTGTTTTCGGCACAAAGAATTTTTTCTGTTGAGCCATTTTTTTGAATTTCAATCAAATAATGAAAATCTCGCTCTTTTGAAGTAGATTTTATTATAAGCCCTTTTTTGAAATCCATTTTTCTTTCGATCACAGTCGCCTTATAAGATCTCCCACTCAATGCAGTGTAGGATACATCTTGTCCTTGTATAAATTTCATCGTTTTAGCAATTCGATTATTAATATTCGCTAATACTTGTACGCTCTTTAGGAGATAAACCAATCAATAAGGGGGTTTGATTAATTTTTCATACAGTTGCGCAATTTATATAAATCGAAAAAACCTCAACCACGTATTTATACCTGTTTTCTAACTTCTCGAAAATTAATTATTGAATATATAGTCCTTTTCTTGTTAGAAAAAATTGATACAATTTAGAACAGTGATTTTCAGCTCCTTTTTAAGCCAAATGAGTAGTTTTGAATAGATAAATTTTCTTTTCAAAAACAATTAAATAAGATCAAAATGGTACATGAAAGAGTGATGGAGAAATTGGCGATCTTAGCTGATGCCGCCAAATATGATGTTTCGTGTTCTTCGAGTCAAAGCAATCGTAAGAACAAAAATAAAGGTTTAGGCGATGCTTCAGCAAATGGAATTTGTCATTCTTATACAGAAGACGGGCGCTGTGTGTCTCTGCTGAAAATTTTACTAACCAATCATTGTATTTTTGACTGCGCCTATTGTGTAAGCCGAAAAAGTAACGACATTAAACGTGCTGCTTTTACGGTTCAGGAAGTGGTAGATCTTACTATAGGTTTTTATAGAAGAAATTATATTGAAGGATTATTTTTGAGTTCTGGCATTTTTGACAATCCTGATTTCACAATGGAACGTCTGGTAAGAATTGCAAAAAAATTACGATTAGAAGAAAATTTTAATGGCTATATCCATCTCAAAGCAATTCCCGGCGCCAGCGATGAGCTTTTAAAAGAGGCTGGTTTATATGCAGACCGTTTAAGCGTGAATGTCGAAATGCCGACAGAAAAAAGCTTAAAACTGCTTGCTCCCGACAAAAATCATGTCGATGTGATTAAGCCGATGGAATATCTTAAAAACGAAATTGCTGGTCATAAAGAAGAAAAAAAACTAAATTATAAAGCACCAATTTTTGCTCCTGCCGGACAAAGTACTCAAATGGTGATTGGTGCAACACAGGAAAATGATCTCGAAATTTTAGGCATGGCCAATTATTTCTACGAAAAAATGAGCATGAAACGTGTTTATTATTCTGGATATGTGCCAATTAGTTACGACAATAGACTTCCTGCAATTGGAACTCCTGTGCCGATGATTCGGGAGAATCGATTGTATCAAGCCGATTGGCTGATTCGCTTTTATGGTTTTAATGTAAACGAAATTGTTGGTTTTGACCAGCCTAATCTTGATCTCGATATCGACCCAAAATTAGGCTGGGCGTTGCGAAATTTGGATCAATTTCCGGTTGACATTAATACTGCAGATCTTGAATTAATTAAACGGATTCCTGGAATAGGTTTTATGAGTGCGAAAAAAATTGTCGCTGCAAGAAAATTTAAAAAACTGCAGCCTGAAGATTTGCAAAAATTAGGAATTGCGTACAATCGCTCAAAGTATTTTTTGGCTTTTGCTTCTCCTTTTTATCTGCAAAAAGATCTGACTTCTATTCAAATAAAAAGTCAGATTTTAAACTTACAGAACAGCAAATACAAAAATAATTTTTCAAACCAGCTTGCCTTATTTTAAAATGACACAGGTAATTTACGACGGAACTTATGAAGGCTGGCTCACAGCTGTTTTTGAAATTTATGAATATAAGCTCAAAGATGTAGTTTTCGCTAGAGATGAAGCATCTAATGCTTTACTTTTTTCAAATATTCATATTGTAACAACAGATAACACTAAAGCAGACCGAGTTTTAGACGGCCTGAAAAAACGGCTTACTCCTACTGGTTTTGCACATCTTTATTATGCCTTCTTATCTGAATTGAATAAGATAGAAGAAACTTTATTTCGATTTGTTTCATATGCATTTTCAAGTTCAATAAATATAGAACAAGATTTAGGTAATAATGATGTTTTAAACGTTAAAAAAGCAGCGCATTTAAGTGGAAAAGAAAGTCACAGAATGAAAGCTTTTGTTCGTTTCAAGCTCACGAAGGACGAATTATACTATGCAATTGTAGAACCTGATTGTAATGTGCTGCCAATTATCCAAAATCATTTTAAAAACCGTTATGCAGACCAGCGCTGGCTTATTTATGACGCCAAAAGAAAGTACGGAATTTACTACGATCTTGAAAATGTATCAACGGTAGAATTAAAGTTTGATTCGGATACTTCCTCATCAAAATTTCTCGCGGAAATATGCGATGAAGATGAAGAATTCTTTCAAAATTTATGGCGCCGCTATTTCAGCAGTGTCAATATTGAATCCAGAAAAAACACAAAACTTCATCTTCAGCATATGCCAAAAAGATATTGGAAAAATTTGACAGAGAAAATTCCTGATCTGAAAAAATAAAAAGTAATTACTACTTACTTTTCTTTAACGCATCTAGTAATTCTGCCAAATTAACCACTCCATAAGTAGAACAGTAATCGGATACAGCATAAGGTAAAATCAGGCTGTCATTATGAATAATTGCCCCGCAGGAATATACCACATTTGGCACATACCCTTCTCGCTCATCTTCTAATGGAGAAAGCAAAGGCTCTGTAAGTCTTCCAATTTCTTTAGATGGATCATCCAAATCAAATAAAGACGCACCTATACAATAACGTCTCATTGTACCAACACCGTGGGTAATAACCAGCCAGCCTTCTTCTGTCCAAAGCGGCGAACCACAATTCCCTATTTGTGTCAACTCCCAAGTGTAGCGCGGCTCCTGAAGAAGAATCGGCGTATTCCACTGTGTAGCTCGATCAGAATACATAATATAATTATTTACTCCGTCAATTCGGGCAAGCATTGCGTATTTACCTTTTATCTTTCTAGGAAACAAGGCAAGATTTTTATTTTGCGCCCCTGCCCCGTGAAGCGGCATTACTCTAAAACTGTAAAAATCTTCAGTAGAAATCAGTTTCGGCAATATGGTATGTCCATTATAAGCGGTGTAAGTTGCCATTACGCGAACCGAATTGTCATCATCGACAAAACGCACAAAACGGGCATCTTCGATACCACGGCTTTCTGAATCTGAAATTGGAAATATTACACGTTCTGTAATATCAGAATCATGTTTGAATTGTATGTCGTAAAACGAATTAGCCAGCCAAAGTATTTCCTGCAATGCAGTTTTTCTTTCTTCACGAATAATAGGATCACTCAAAGCTGTATTTAGAATATTTTTAAGAATCGCAAATTCAAATTCGTCTGGAAGATCCTGCATAATCTGGGTAATATATTTATCTGTTGTATGCATTTCAGATAACTTAGTCAGGAATCGCTCTTTATTAAATAAAGTTTTATGTTCGATTTCGGCTTTATCAATATGATTACCGATTTTCATTATATGCAGATTATTATCTCTATCTAAAATTCCTCTTCTAAAAACAATAGACGAAATATGGCCTTCTCCTGTAGCACGAAAAGAAATTACAACACGTTTTTCTCCTGCCTCTAAACCCGTCTGGTCAAAATCTTCGACAATTGAAGGATTAAAAATAGCGGCAGATTCAATCGCATATTCCATTGTGCAATAAGAACCTATCAGCATTTTTCTGTCAAGAGACATCCCTTCATAATCAATTTTCATTGCTTCGATTATGGGTCTAATTCTTTCACAATGTCTAAAAAACACAGCCGAAATATTTCGATGACGTCTTGCAAATTCACGTAAGGTCTGCTCTAAAGTCTGCAATACCTGTTTTTCATTCAGCATCATGATCCGAAGTACCATTTGCTGAGTTCGTTCATTCCCGTTCATAAAATATCGGGCTACAACTCTTCTAGAATCTGGTGTAAATTTTATATTTTTTCGGACAACTGATACTCTCATAAATATGTTTTTGGTTAAAATAAAACGGGGTAAATCTTTTATTCTACAACAAGTTAATAATTTTGTTAAAGAATAAGGCATAATTTTTTATTAAACTTTCCAGTTTTTCGATTTTCCGAATTAAAAATGTTAAAAGAAAAATATACTTTAATAAACGCCTCAAATAATTAAATTGTTGTGATCAAAACTTTTTTCCTACTTTCGTCTACATACTAAAAAAAAGAAAACTGAAGAAATGAACAATAGAGTTAAAATTTTGAGAGAGGAAAAAAACATGACTCAAAATGAACTGGCTGAAAAATCTGGGCTTTCCCTGCGCACCATTCAGAGAATCGAAGCTGGAAATATTCTTAAGGGATTTACATTAAAAACAATTTCTCAATCTTTAGAAACCAAGCCAGAAAATCTACTTGTTCAAAAAGAAAATAGTGAAATAGAAAGAGCTAAAATGATTAACCTTTCTGCATTAACCGGACTTGTTATTCCGTTTGGAAGTATTATTTTTCCTTTAATTTTAACCTACAAAACCAAAGATCTTAAAAATAGAGAACTCGGAAAACAAATCATAACCATTCACATCTTTTTAAGTCTCATACTTTCCTTTCTACTAATTTTAAGCCCTTTTATTCAAAAGGTTCTTCACACACGTTTCCCTTTGTTTCTTATTCCATTAATAATAATTCTTGGTTTAAAACTAGCTGTTGTTATATTAAACGGAATCAGTTTAAACCAAAAACAAGAATTAGCTATCAAACTCAAAAACAACTTCTTATAACTGAAGTCATAAAAATGACGCAAAAATGTCATATGCTTTTTGCTCGAAAATCGGAATCTATCGCCGAATCTTGCAAAAAAAATCAGCTATGAAATTATTTAAAAAAATTATCACGATTATTTTAGCATCGATCGCTTTATCGATGTTGGGAGGTTACTTTTACTTCCAAAAAAAATTCACACCCAAAGAGAATTATCTTCATGTCTCTGCAGCAGCAGAAAAGATTCCTATAAAGTGGATTGCTAGTGATGAAAATACACACAGTGCATTACTTCTGCCTGTAAAAATTATTGGAATTGACAAGACATTTTACATGCAGTTTGATTCTGGATCTCCAATTACTGTGTTTTACAAAAACTCGCTGGAGTCTATTGCTCAAAAATTTCCCCGCCAGATTAAACTCAATACAGAAAAAAATGAAGTTTCGTCAGGTTTTAAAATTGGAAAAATGAACGTTGAATCTGCTCATTTTGAAGTTTTAAATTATGGTAAGAAAATCAATTTTGATGATCCAGACGCCACAAATATAATTGGTACAATTGGTACGGATTTATTAGAAAAACGAGTAACAATTTTAGATTTTAAAAACAACAATTGTTCCTTTATCGAACAAATCAAAGAAAATGATTTTGTAGATTTTGAATTTAAAAAACGTAAAATCCTAATTCCTGCTAAGATCGAAAATGAGAACTTAAAACTACTTTACGACTCTGGAACAAGCGGTTATGAATTGATAACCACAAAGGAAGTCTGGAACGAATACAAAACTAAAACGAGCCGCATAAAAATCGAAAAAGGAAATTCCTGGGGAAATACTTTGGATGTTTTTTCGGCTGATGCACATCAGAAGATAGAATTTGGAGCATTACCATTAAAACTATCTGAAGTTACCTACATCGAAGGCACATCGAAAGTGCAGAATTTTTTAATGAAAAGTTCTGGAATGCAGGGCATGATTGGAAACAAACTTTTCCTTAATAATAAACTAATTCTGGATTGCAAAAACGAAAAATTTAAGCTTGAATAAAGTAGTTTTCTTTCTATATATAATTTAGGAATTGATTTCTATAATGGTTTTAACATTTTCGATAAAAGTCTCTGTATCTTTCATTTCTTGTTTTATAGACACATGATGATCTGATAAATTATATTGTTCTATCATATCTTTTTTCAAGTATTTTAACATAGATTCTAGACTTCGCGTATCGTTTTGACCTTGTCTTTTTAGTTCTTTGTGTTTGCTTTCAATATACTTTAAAGTTTCTTTTAACTTTTGAACGTTTAATTTTCCTGTCATGTATGCTCCTTAAAATTACTAAAAATAACAGCTAGAAATATGGTCAGACTCAATATGCTCCAAAAACCAATACCATTTGAATATGCCTCACTCCTAGCCATTATCTTTTGACACTTACGTTCAAATTGACCATTTGGTTTGAGGGTGATTGCTTTTTTTTTAATAAAATTAAAATTGATGAAAAATAATTTATTGACTTACAATATTTTACACTTTAAAAATAATTTCAATTTTTTAAAATTTAAAAAGATGAATGCGATTACAAAGCGCTTTCCAATCAAAAAATCGCAACTTTCAGATGATCAAAACATTACCAAAAAATATCTAAAATTGTGAATATCTATTTCAGTATTTAACTATTTATTTTGTTGTAAAATTTATCTTTGGCATCCTTAAAATTTAAAAGAGATGAGCGTAGTTTGGTACGAATGCAAAGTAAAATATAGAAAAACAGATGAAACCGGCGGACAAAAAGTTTTAACCGAACCGTATTTGGTTGATGCGTTGTCTTATACAGAAGCTGAAAAGAGAATAAATGAAGAAATGGCTGCCTATATTAGTGAAGAGTTTAAAATCACGAATATTAAAGTTGCTAATTATGCCGAAATTCATCCGTTTGAAAATGCCGACAGGTGGTTCAAATCTAAGGTTTCTTTAATTGCTTATGATGAAGAAAGCGGTAAAGAAAGAAAAACGAGTATGTACATGCTGGTTCAGGCAAATGATGTTCGCGAAGCTTATGACAACACAATTCATGTAATGAAAAATACAATGGGCGAATATTCGATTCCGGCAATTTCGGAATCTCCTATAATGGATGTTTTCCCTTATTTCAGTGGTGAGGAAGGCGAAACAGAAATGCTGGAAAGATTTAACACACTGAAAGCTTCGAAACCTGAAAAACCAGAAGCAGAAATTATTGATCACATGGAATTTGAAACGGTTGTAGAGGAATAATTTGTTTAAATTAAAAAAAAAATAAATTCTAAATTCCATAAGAGAAAATTCTATCCTTTTAAAAATAGCTTCAGAGAAATCTGGGGCTTTTTTTATTCCAATCAAAATGAAAATAAACATTATATTCGCTTAGATTTACACTGACACAAAACCATTTACAACTAAAAACCAAAAACTTCATGACTAAAAAAACGCTGGTTTTAATTGGGTTTATTCTACTAAAATTTGTTTTGCAGTACGTCTTGATTAGTCCCGAATATGATTTGCAGCGCGACGAATATCTGCATCTCGACCAAGCGCATCATTTGGCATGGGGCTATCTATCAGTACCGCCGGTGAGCTCTTGGTTTTCGTATATTATTTTTTTTCTCGGAAATTCGGTTTTTTGGGTCAAGTTCTTCCCTGCCCTATTTGGTGCGCTGACACTTTTAACTGTTTGGAAAACCATCGAACTCTTAAAAGGAAATCTGTATGCTTTGATACTTGGCGCGTTAGGTATTCTATTCTCCTGTTTACTGCGTCTGAATATGCTTTACCAGCCAAACTCGTTAGATGTTTTGTGCTGGACTGTATTTTATTATATTTTAATTCAATATCAAACTTCCCAAAAAACAAAATGGCTGTACATTGGAGCGGTTGTATTTGCTTTTGGTTTTCTCAATAAATACAATATTCTTTTTTTATTACTTGGATTAATTCCTTCTATTTTAATTTCTAACCAAAGAAAAATTCTTGGTCAAAAACAGCTCTATTTTGCCTTAATTCTAGGATTTCTTTTGATTCTCCCGAATCTTGTTTGGCAGTATCGTAATCAATTTCCAATTGTTCATCATATGAAAGAATTGGCTGAAAAGCAATTGGTAAATGTAGATCGCGCAGGATTTTTAAAAGAGCAGATTCTCTTTTTTATTGGTTCTCTTTTTGTAATTCTGGCTGCGCTTTATGCTTTGCTTCGTTACAAACCGTTCCAAAAATTACAATTCTTTTTTACCACATTTATTTTGACACTTTCAATCTTTATGTATTTCAAAGCAAAGTCTTATTATGCGATTGGTTTGTACCCAATTTACATCGGGTTTGGAGCTGTTTATCTTTCAGTTATTTTAGAAAATGGATGGAAACGCTTTTTAAAACCTGTTTTTATTCTGATTCCCATTCTTCTTTTCATTCCAATGTATAATGTTGCATTTCCTAACAAAAGTCCTCAATACATAGTTACACATTCAGAGCAGTATAAAAAATTGGGAATGCTTCGGTGGGAAGACGGCAAAGAGCATCAATTACCTCAGGATTTTGCAGATATGCTGGGCTGGAAAGAATTGGCCGGCAAAGTTGATTCTATTTATACGACGCTTCCCAGCCAAAAAGAAACTATTATAATTTGTGATAATTACGGACAAGCTGGAGCCATTAATTATTACTCCAAAAAAGGTATAAAAGCCGTGTCATTCAACGCCGATTATGTGAACTGTTTTGATCTTACTATTCGATATAAAAACCTCATCCGCGTTAAAGAATTTGAAGAAAATAGTGATGAATTTAAAGAGACGAGTCCGTTTTTTGAAAAGGCATTTTTAGGGGGCCAGATTACAAAAAAGTACGCCAGAGAATATCAAACAACGATTTTTGTTTTTACAAATGCCAAAATCAACATCAATAAAAGGCTGGAGCAAGAAATCCAAGAAGAAAAAAATTATAACGATTAAAGATGGTTGATTTCACTAACATTTCATATTTAAAAACAGGAAATCAAAAACAACAAAGCGCATTCTTAGTTTTAACAAAATACAAAGTTTTGGAAAAGCTGTCTGAATTTGATCCTCTTTTAGTTGGTACTATTCCAATAAACATTGACATTGAAAATAGTGATCTTGATATTATTTGTTATTGGAAAATTAAAACAGACTTTATAGATAAGATTACGCTCTTTTTCGGAAAAGAAAACGGGTTTGTCATTAGAGAAACTTTAATTGATCAGGAAGAATCTGTCGTGGCAAACTTTAAAATCGACATTTTTGAAATAGAAATATTTGGGCAGAATATTCCAACTTTACATCAAAATGGGTATAAACATATGCTCATCGAAGATCAAATTCTGCGTAAAAAAGGCGAAAACTTCAGATTAGAGATTATTAAACTCAAAGAAAAAGGAATAAAAACTGAACCTGCATTTGGTCTGCTACTAGGCTTAACAGGAAATGTTTACGAAGAATTATTGGATTTTAAAATCTAGCGAAACTTGATATTTAGCGAAACTATAAAAAATAAAGTATCAAAATTATTTGCATAACCGTATTTAGTGTGTATCTTTGCACCCGAAACATCGCGGGATAGAGCAGTAGGCAGCTCGTCGGGCTCATAACCCGAAGGTCACAGGTTCGAGTCCTGTTCCCGCTACTAAGACAAAGCTTCAGAGAAATCTGGAG
>Ga0160437_1000438_pt1 | contig 21884 bp, 20 predicted proteins | sample HID1975I_E0MG_FD_108227 | JGI IMG/M metagenome (GOLD analysis project Ga0160437, IMG submission 108227) | Enriched soil microbial communities from UW Madison campus, WI, USA - HID1975I_E0 MG | ecosystem: Environmental > Terrestrial > Soil > Unclassified | place: USA: Madison, Wisconsin... | reverse complement strand
GGCGAAGGCGAGACGGCGGGCGACGCGATGCCGCCCAAGCTGGCGCGCGAACTGGCCAAGCTGGGATTGGTGTGACCGGTTTCGCCGGCGACGAGCGCGAAGCACTGCTTGCGGTGAAAGGCGTCGGCCCCACGGTGATCGCACGGCTGGAGGAACTGGGCATCCGGAACTTCGCCGATCTCGCCGGGCGCGATCCCGATGCGGTCTGCGCGGAAATCTCGGCGGCAATGGGGTCGACCTGCTGGCGCAACTCCCCCCAGGCCCGCGGCGCCATCGTCGCCGCCGTGGCGCGGGCGGCCGCGGGTCTGCCCGATCGGTAGCCTTTTCCCGGACCGATCCGGGACCACGGCTTCCGTTACCCCCGATCGACCCACCAGCGCATCAGCACATGGGCGATCGCATGGGCCGGCGGCGCCCCGAAAGCCTTGCCGTTTTCGCCCCGGCCGATGGCTTCGAGCGCCTCCACCACCTCGTCGCGGGTGAACCACCGCACGTCTTCCAGTTCGGTCTCGTCGATGGTGATGGCATCGTCGTCCGCATGGGCGTGGCAGCCGATCATCAGCGAGGACGGGAACGGCCAGGGCTGGCTGGCGACATAAGTCACATCGCGCACGCGGATCCCCGCTTCCTCGTGGATTTCGCGCGCGACGGCTTCCTCCACCGATTCGCCCGGCTCGACGAAGCCCGCAAGCGTCGAATAGCGCCCTTCGGGAAAGCGCGGCTGGCGGCCGAGCAATGCGCGGCCTTCGTGCTCGACGAGCATGATGGTCACCGGGTCAACGCGCGGGAAGTGCTCAGCGCCGCAGTCGATATTGGTGCAGGAGCGCTGCCAGCCGCCTTTGGCGAGAACCGTGGGGTGGCCGCAGACGGCGCAGTGCCGGTGCCGGCAATGCCAGCTCACCAGCGAACGCGCGCCGCCATAAGCCGCAAGTTCGGCGGGATCGAGCACGGCCATGGCGTGCCAGTTGACGGGCGTGGCATGGGGGCCTTGCAGCGGCGTGGCGCCGGGCACTTCCGCGAAGCAGGGCACGGCGCCGTCGAGGCCGAGGAAGATCATCTCGCTGCCCGGTTCCGCATCCGCCAGTGTGCCCCAGGTCAAGGCACCGTCGTCGGCCAGCACGGCATCCAGCCCGTCGAGCCGCAGCAGCCGCGCCTCGCTGCTCTGCAGGGCCAGGAGCGCGGCCGGATCGTTGCGGATATGGTCCGCGCGGTCGAGATGCGAACCGGAAAAGGCGATGGGCAGCAGCTTCGGCAGGAGGGTGGTGGTCAAAGGGGCGTCTCCAACAGGGCCATGACATCGGCCTTCAGCGCATTCTGGAACTGGGGAATAAGCTCATAGGCGTTCGGCGGCATGAACTGCGCGAACAGCTGCGAGCGCAGGCCGCGCACCATGTCGACCATGCCCACCGTTCCCGCCGCGCCCGACCAGCCGAACAGGCCGCTCTCCGCCCCCTTGCCGACGCGCCCGCCAGCGCCGAAGCCGCTCCCCGCCGGAAGCATGGCGGAAAGCGCCACGCCGGGCGGCAGCAAGTCCGACGTGCCGGCGACGACCGCGCTTTCGGCCAGGACGCGCTTGCCGTCGATCATGCCGCGCTGGGCCAGAAGGCGCAGGAAACGGTCATAGTCGCGCGGCGTGCTGACAAGGCCCGCGCCGCCGAAGGGGAAGGCCGGCTTTTCCAGGAAGACCGAGTTGCCCGGCTCGTCGATCGGCACCAGCACGCTGCCCAGCGCGGCATAATTGGTGGTGAGGCGGCCGGCCTGGGCGGCGGGCACCTGGAAGGCCGTGCTGGTCATCCCCGCCGGTTCGAACAGTGTTTCGCGCAGATAGGCGTCGAAGGGCCGGCCCGTGACCACTTCGATTACCCGGCCCATCAGGTCCAGACCGAGGGAATAGCTCCAGTGGGTGGCAGGATCGTAGACCAGTGGCACTTCGGCCAGCCGGTCGGCGAACAGCGCGAGGCTGGGCGCGGGGGGCGCATCGGTGAGGCCCGGCACCTTGATTCGGCTGATCTGCCCGGCAGCGAGGCCCCTGGACTGCATCAGCGCGCGGATCGGGCCGGTCTGGATGATCGAATAGCCCAGCCCCGACGTATGCGTGAGCAGATGCCGCATGGTGATCGCGCGCGGCGCCGGATGCAGGGCCGTGAGCGATCCGTCATAGCGGTCCTGCACCCGCATCTGCGCGAAACGCGGCAAGATTTCATAGACCGGCTGGTCAAGGCCGAGCCGGCCCTCCGCCGCCAGTTGCATGGCCATGATGCCGGTGATCGGCTTGGTCATGGAATAGATGCGGAACAGGCTGTCCGGCGAGATCGGCGTGCCGTCAGTGAACCCCTGCGACCCGCGGGCGACGAATTCCAGTTCGCGGCCCGGCAGCGCCAGCGAGGCGACGAGGCCCGGCAGCGTGCCCGGCGCATCGCCGCTCCCCGTCCAGCGCTCCACCAGCGCACGCACGCGCGGCATCGTCTCCGCCTGCGCCGCCGCCCAGGCGAGCCGAGGCATGAACGCGGCGCCGACACCCGCGATACCCGCCATGCGCAGCAGCATCCGGCGATCGACCGCCGCTTCCAGCCGTTCGCGCGCTGGGCTCATGCCATCTCCGCCTTGGCGAGGCCCGCCGCCTTGGCGAAGAGCGTGGGCAACCCCGCCTCGGCGATACGGTCGACCGGCCACCATTCCCCCGGGCCGGGGGGATCGCCGTCAAGGTCGTACGCCAGAATGCGAAGCCCCAGTTCGAGCGAGAAATGCGTGAAGACGTGGCCGACCCGGCCGCCGTTTTCCCAGCGCCCCGCCAGCGGCGGCGCGCCGTGGCCGTCCGCGCGGGCGGACCAGCCGTCGTCGGGAAGCGCTCTCATGCCGCCGAGCATGCCTTTATCCGCGCGGCGCACCAGCCAGACATTTCCGTCCCGCTCGATCCAGAAGGCGAGGCCCTGCCGCGCGGGCTTGGCCTTCTTCGGCGCCTTGACCGGAAAGCGCTCCGGCTCGCCCGTGGTCCTTGCCCGGCAATCGGCAGCAAGCGGGCAGAGCAGGCAGCGCGGCATGCGCGTGGTGCAGACGGTGGCGCCCATGTCCATCAGCGCCTGCGCGAAGTCGCCCGCCCGGAGGTCGGGGGTGATCCCGTCGGTCAGCGCCCGTATCGCGGGCCGCGCACTCGGCAGCGGGTCTTCCAGCGCGAAAAGCCGCGTCACCACGCGCTCGACATTGGCGTCCACCACCACGGCCCGCTGCCCGAAGGCGATCGCCGCCACGGCGGCGGCCGTATAGGCGCCCAGCCCCGGCAAGGCACGCAGGCCTTCCTCGCTCTCGGGGAAGACCCCGCCCCGCGCCGCGACTTCGCGCGCGCAGGCCAGGAGGTTGCGGGCGCGCGCATAATAGCCAAGCCCTGCCCAGGCCGCCATGACGTCCGCGTCGGCTGCGGCGGCAAGGTCCGTCACGGTCGGCCAGCGCGCGGTGAATTTCGCGAAATAGTCCTTCACCGCGGCCACGGTCGTCTGCTGGAGCATGACTTCCGAAAGCCAGACGCGATAAGGGTCGGGTGCCGGCGTTCCCGGCGGCGCGCGCCACGGCAGTGCGCGGGCATGAGCGTCGTACCAGTCGAGAACCTTGCGGGAGATCGTATCGCGGCTGGCGTCCATCAGCGCCCTATGGCATTGGAGCGGCAACAATGGAACGGCATCCAAGCAAAGGAACGGAAAAGGCGGCGAAGTCCGCCAAAGGCGCGGCGAAAGGCGTGGTCAAAGCCGCGGGCAAAGCCCCGGCCGGCGGCGAGACAAAGGCCGGCGCCCCGAAGCGGTTCGAGCGCGCGCGCGGCGGCCAGGCCCGCCAGATTTCCGACCTCATGCCCGAAGTGGGCCGCACCGCTTTCCGCCGCTTCGGTTTCGTCCAGTCCAGCGTGGTGACGCGCTGGCCCGAGATCGTCGGCCTGCGCCACGCCCGCGTCTGCGCCCCCGAATCGATCCGCTTCCCGCCCGGCGAAAAGTGCGACGGCATTCTCCAACTCGTGGTGCTGGCCGCCCATGCCCCGATGATCCAGCACGTCGTGCCCGAGATCATGGACCGGGTGAACCGCTTCTTCGGCTACAAGGCTGTAGCCAAAGTGAAAATCCGGCAAGGTGAGGTTAAGGCACCGGCTGCCACGCGGCCCAAGGCGGCTCCGCCTTCTCTCAAGCCCGTACCGCTCGAACTGGGCGAATCGCTGCGCGACATCGGCGACCCCGAACTTCGCGCGGTGCTAGAATCGCTGGCCCGAAGCCTCGGTGCCCAGGATGATCCCATGCAAGATCAGGAAAAGCAGTGATGAAGTCCACGTTGCGTCTTGCCGCCCCCCGTCTCTTCTTCCTTGCCGCAGCGGCCCTGCTGAGCGTCGCCGCCACGAAGCCCGCTCACAAGCCACTGGCGCCCAGCTCCAACCCCGCCTCGAACTGGGCGAACCAGATCGTGGTCACGGCCGACGGCAGCCACATGTACGGCAACCCCAAGGCCGAGATGCAGCTCACGGAATTCGTCAGCTACACGTGCCCGCACTGCGCGCATTTCAACCGCGAGGCTGATCCCACGCTGCGCCTCACCATGGTGCCCAAGGGCCAGATCGGCGTGACCGTGACCACGCTGCTGCGCAACCCGATCGACCTGACGATCTCGATGCTGACGACTTGCGGCGATCCCAAGCGCTTCTTCGTGCGCCACAACGCCTTCCTCGCCAGCCAGGACACCTGGATGGCCAAGCTGGAAAAGATCGGCGAGGAGCAGCAGAAGCGCTGGTACCAGGGCGCCCTGCCCGAACGCATGAAGGCCATCGCCAGCGACCTCGATTTCTACTCCAGGGTTGCCGCCTGGGGCATGACCCGTACCCAGGCCGATGCCTGCTTCGCCAATGAAGCGGTGTTCGATACCATCAAGCAACAGCAGGCCACCGTGGCCAAGAACGGCGTGAATTCCACGCCCAGCTTCATTCTCAACGGCAAGCTGCTCGACGCGCATGACTGGCCGACTCTCTCCAAGGAGATCACCGACCAGATGGCCGCGAAGCGCAAGGGTTCGGTCTGAAGTACCGGAAAAGGGCGGTTTCTTGTGGGAAAGCGCCTGTCCTTCCGCCCCCCGCCGCTGTTATCCGCCCCGACTGTGGGCTAGTTTCCCCGCCTTCTCACAAGGATTCGCCGACATGATCCGCAAGACCGCCCTGCGCACCATCGCCCTTGGAATGATCGCCGCGCCGCTCGCGCTCGGCCTTGCCGCCTGCGGCAAGAAGGACGCCGGCACGCCGGGCGAAGCGCCCAAGTCGGCGCAGGCCCTGCCCACGGTCGCTGCCCCCGCCGGCAAGGCCTGGGCCGAAAACGTCGTGAAGACCGCAGAGGGCGGCTATCGCATCGGCAATCCCGACGCCCCGATCAAGCTGGTGGAATATGGCGCGCTGTCGTGCTCGCACTGCGCCGAATTCGCGCATGAAAGCTACGACAAGCTGCGCGAGGATTACGTCGCCAGCGGCCGGGTCAGCTACGAACTGCGCTACTTCATGCTCAACGCCTTCGACATCCCGGCATCGCTGCTCGCCACCTGCGGCGCGACCGAGGCGGTCCTGCCGCTCAGCGAGCAGTTCTGGGCCTGGCAGCCCAACATGTTCCAGAACCTTCAGTCGGCCGGCGACGCCCGCATGAAGGAAATCCAGAACCTGCCGAAGGACCAGCAGATGGCGGCCATCGCCGAAGTCGGCGGCATGACCGAATTCTTCGCGTCGCGCGGGATTTCGCGCGACCAGGGCAAGGTCTGCCTGGCCGATGCCGCCAAGGCCAAGGCCTTCGCCGACCAGACCCAGAAGGCGACGACCGAATTCAACGTCAACGGCACGCCCACTTTCATCATCAACGGCAGCAATGTCGGTTCGATGGGCTGGAAGGAACTGGAAGCCAAGCTGCAGGAGGCCGGCGCGCGCTGATGCGCCCGCCCGTCTGAATCGAACGATACGAAGATGCGCATAAAACGGCTCAAGCTCAGCGGTTTCAAGAGTTTCGTAGAGCCGGCGGAATTGCGCATCGAGCCAGGGCTGACCGGCGTGGTCGGCCCTAACGGCTGCGGCAAGTCCAACCTGCTCGAAGCGATCCGCTGGGTCATGGGCGAAAGCTCGGCCAAGTCGATGCGCGGCGGCGGCATGGAAGACGTGATCTTCGCGGGCACGGCCACGCGCCCGCCCCGCGCCTTTGCCGAAGTGGTGCTCCAGGCCGATGCCGCGCCTGACGGAAACGGCGTGCGCGAGGAACTCGAAGTGGTCCGCCGCATCGAGCGCGGCGCCGGCAGCGCCTACCGCATCAATGGCCGCGACGTGCGCGCCAAGGACGTCTCGCTGGTCTTTGCCGATGCCGCCACGGGCGCGCATAGCCCCGCACTCGTCAGCCAGGGCCGCATCGCCGCCGTCATCGCCGCCAAGCCGGCCGAACGCCGCGCCATGCTGGAAGAAGCGGCCGGCATTGCCGGGCTTCACGTCCGCCGCAAGGACGCCGAGCAGAAACTGCGCGCCACCGAAGCCAATCTCTCGCGCCTCGAAGACCTCATGGCCGGGCTCGACAAGCAGGTCGCCGGCCTGCGCCGCCAGGCCAAGGCGGCCGAGCGCTATACCGCCCTGTCGGACCAGATCAGGCTGGCCGAAGCGCGGCTGGTCTTCGCTCGCTGGCGCGACGCGGCAGAGGCCGCCGATGCCGCCCGCAAGGAAGCGCAAGGCGCCGAAGCAGGCGTGAGCGCCGCGCAGGACGCGGCGAAACAGGCGCAGGACGCGCAGGCCAAGGCGGCCGAGGCCCTCGTGGAAGCCCGCGACGAACTGGCCGACCGCCGTGACGATGCCAGCGCGCAGGGTCACCGCATGGCGACGCTCACCAGCCAGCTCGAAGCCGCCGAACAGCGGCTCAAGGATCTCGACCGCCAGAAGACGCGCCTCGACGAGGACCGCGGCGATGCCGACCGCATGACCCGCGACGCGGCCGAGGCCCTCGCCCGTCTGGAGCGCGATCTGGCCGAAGGCGCGAAGCAGCTGGAGCAGGACGAAGCCCAGCGTCCGCGCCTGGCCAATGCCCTCGAAGGCGCGGAACGCTCGGCTCGCGCCGCCGAACTCGACCTGGCGCAGGCCACTGCCGCGCAGGCCGGGGTCGAGGCCGAATGGCGCATTGCCGAAGCCGAACTCTCGCAGGCCCGCGCCCGTCTGGGCCGGCTGGCCGCCGAAGAAGCCCGCCTCGCAGCCCAGGTCGAAGCGCTGGCCGCTGCCGGGGATCTCGAAGCGGCGGTTACCGAAGCCAAGGCCAGGGCCGAAGCCGGTACGGCCGCTCTGGCCGCCGCCCGCGCCGGGCTGGAGGCGCAGCAGGCCCGCAAGACCGAACTCCAGGCCGAGCGCGACGCCGCGGCCTCGGCCCTCGCCGCCGCCCGCGCCGACCTTACCGGCATCGAGCGCGAGCATACTGCCCTCACCCGCGACCGCGAGGCCCGCGCCAAAGGCGCCAAGGCCGCGCATGGCCTGCCCGTCGCGATCGACGCCGTGCGGGCCGCTCCGGGATACGAACGCGCCGTCGCTGCGGTGCTCGGCCGCGATGCCAAGGCCCCCCTGGGCGAAGTCGCCAGGGCCGACGGCCGGTTCTGGACCGGCTCCCAGGCCCCTGCTCCGGTTGCTGACAGCCTGGCCGCCCATGTCACCCAATGTCCGCCGGAACTCGCGGCCCGCCTGGCGCTCGTCCATGTGGTCGAGGAAGACGATGCCCGGCCGCTCGGCAAAGGCGAATGGCTGGTCACGCGCACCGGCGCGCTGCGCCGCTGGGACGGCTTCGTCGCGCGCGGCGAAGGCGACGCCGAAGCCGCTCGGCTTGAGGCCGAGAACCGCTTCGCCCAGCTCGATGCCCAGCTTCCACCGCTGCGCGCGGCCGTCTCCGCCGCCGAAGCAAGCCAGAACGCGGTGCAGCAGGAACTCTCCGCCCATGCCGCCGCTGTGGTCGCCGCCGAGCGGACCATTGCGGATGCCGCCAATGCCGAACGCGCCGCCCTGCGCGCGGTGGACCAGGCCGAGGATGCCCGCATCCGCGACGAAACGCGCCGCGCCGAAATAGGCCGGGCCCAGGCCGATCTGGCCGAGCAGCGCCAGGTCGCGGAACGGGACATCGCCGGCGCCGAAGGCAAACGGTCCGTCCTGCCCGATCCGGAAAAGGGCCGGGCCGGGCTCGTCGTCGCGCGCGAAAAGAACGAGGCCACGCGCGCCACGCTTCAGATTTCCACCGCCACGCTCGCCTCGCACGACCAGGCTCTGGCCGTCGCGCGCGAGCGTACCGCCTCGCAGCGCGGCGACATCCGCAATTGGCAATCGCGCGCCGGCGATGCCGCGAACCGCCTTGCCCAGATGGCCGGTCGGCTCGATGAAATCGAGACAGAGCGCGCCGTCGTCGCCGCCAAGCCCGCGTCGCTCATGGCCCAGATCGAACAGGGCGAGGCGGTGCGCAACCGCATTGCCGAGGAACTGGGCAAGGCCGAAGCCGCCGTCGCCTTCGTCACCGATGCCGCGCGCAAGGCCGACGCCGCGCTGGCCGCCGCGCAGGAAGCGCTGGCCAGTGCCCGCGAGAACCGCGCCGGTGCCGCCGCCCGCGCCGAGAACGAGGATGCCCGCCGCGTCGAGATGACCCGCGTCTCGGGCGAACGCTTCCAGTGCCCGCCGCCGGTCCTGCCCGAACGCTTCGCTTTCGCCCCGGGCGACGTGCGCGAGGCGCAGGACGAAGTGGTCGCCATGGAGCGGCTCGTCTCCGAGCGCGAACGGATCGGGCCGGTCAACCTCGTCGCCGCAACCGAACTCGCCGAGGCCGAAGCCCAGCTCGGCACCAGCATCAACGAAAAGGCCGAACTGGCCGAAGCCGTCAACCGCCTGCGCGGCTCGATCGGCAACCTCAACCGCGAGGGCCGCGAACGCCTGCGTGCCGCCTTCGAGGCCGTCGACGGCCATTTCCGCCGCCTTTTCACGCGCCTGTTCCAGGGCGGGCAGGCCCATCTCGCGCTCGTCGATTCGGACGATCCGCTGGAGGCCGGGCTGGAGATCTTCGCCCAGCCACCGGGCAAGCGCCTCCAGTCGCTCACCCTGCTTTCGGGCGGCGAGCAGGCGCTCACCGCCGTCGCCCTGATCTTCGCGCTGTTCCTGACCAATCCCGCGCCGATCTGCGTGCTGGACGAAGTCGACGCGCCGCTCGACGATGCCAATATCGAGCGTTTCTGCGATCTTCTCGAAGCGATGACGCAGGAAACCGACACGCGCTACCTGATCGTCACGCACAATGCCGTGACGATGAGCCGCATGCACCGCCTGTTCGGCGTGACCATGGTGGAAAAGGGCATCTCCCGTCTCGTCAGTGTCGATCTGGTCGGCGCCGAGGAACTGCTGGCGGCGGAATAGCCCGGCTGCGCCCATGCCCTTGATTGACAGTTACCTGCCGCTTTATCAGTTCTCGGAAACCCATTCCTGCCGGATCGCGGCCGATGCAGCGCCGATCCTGGACGCGGCAGGGCGCTACAAGCCCGAGGACGATCTTTTCTTTCGCGCCATGATCGGCTTGCGCGAAATGCCGGCTCGCCTGCTTGGGCGGCGTGGCAGCAAGCCGTTCGGGATGCAGAACTTCACGCTGCTGGAGCGGACCGACCGGGCCTTGGTCTACGGTCTCGCCGGGCAATTCTGGCGCCCCGATTATGGGCTTCGCCCGATCACGGACGGTTCCGCCTTTCGGGAGTTCCAGGAGCCAGGCGTTCCGCGCCTCGCCCTGAGCTTCGAAGTCGCATCCCAGGCGGGCGGTGCGCACCGCCTCACCACCGAGACCCGCGTGTTCTGCCCCGACGCGGTCTCACGCCGAAAGTTTCGCTTCTACTGGTTGCTGATCCGGCCGGTGAGCGGCCTCATTCGCAGCCGCATCCTCGCTTCCATCCGCAAGACCGCAGAGACTACTTGAGCACGAAGCGCGGCCCCGGTCCCAGCGCGGCGGCCTCGTCTTCGCGGTTGTAGAGGCGGCATTTCGCCAGGCTGAGACAGCCGCAGCCGATGCACTCGTCCAGCTTGCGTCGCGTCAGTTCCAGCAGGGCAATCTTGGCGTCGATCGCCTGCCGCATCGACAGGCTGATCGTTTCCCAGTCCGCCAGGGTGGGCGTGCGGCCTTGCGGCAGGGCCGAAAGTTCGCGCTCGATCTCGGCAAGGGCCAGTCCCAGCTTCTGGGCGATCAGTACGAAGCTGACCCGCCGGATATCGGAGCGCAGGAAGCGGCGCTGGTTCCCCGCCGTCCGCAGCGAGGTCAGCAGGCCCCGCTCCTCGTAAAAACGAATGGCCGAAACCGCGACGCCCGTGCGCCGCGCCAGATAACCGATGGTGATGAAGCGGTCCTCGACCCTCCCGTCCTTCTGCAAATCACGCCGTCCTTCTGCAAAAAGCGCTTGATCTCAAGTTAACTTGAGGATGCATCAAAGCCAAGCCGGGAAGTTGCCCGGCGACGCACAGGAGATGCCAGATGGCCCAGGGCCGCCTCGAACACGCCAATATCACCGTCAGCGACATCGATCGCAGCTCCGCCCTGCTCCAGAACCTGCTGGGCTGGCACGAACGCTGGCGCGGGCCCGCGCTGAACGGCGGGGAGACGATCCATGTCGGCGGGGATTTCAGCTACATCGCCGTCTATACCGACCGGAAGCAGCACGATCGCTTTCCCAAGGGCAGTCCGCTCAACCATGTCGGACTGGTGGTGAGCGATCTGGACGCCGCGGAACGGGCCGTGGTGGCCGCCGGGCTGGAGCCGTTCAACCATGCCGACTACGAACCGGGCCGGCGGTTCTATTTCTTCGACTGGGACGGGATCGAATTCGAACTGGTCAGCTACGACTGACCGCGATCCGGCCCGCGTTCCAGGGCGCATCGGTGCGGTCGATCACCAGCCGATGCGTGTCGGGGCGGCACAATCCAAGCGCTGCATCCGCGTCGCCCCCGGCCCATAGCGCCCAGTCTTCACGGGCGAGGATGAGCGGCACCCGTCCGTGGTTGGCCACGATGGGTTCGGATCGGTCGACCATGACCACGGCGAAGGCCTTGCCCCATTCCACGGTCGGCCGCCAGATTCCCGCGACGGCGAAGGGATCTTCCTGCTCCAGCGAACACCAGGTGCGCGTCATCGTGCCTTTGTCGCCTTCCGGCTCGGCCCAGGCGCTGAAAGGCACGAGGCAGCGGCGCATCTGGAAGCTGGAGCGCCAGAAGGCGGTGCCGAGCTTGTCGCCCCGCGCCTGGTTGATCGGTTTCGGCTTGATGGCCTGCCCGCGCTTGCCGGTCTGGGCGAGCGGGAAGCCCCAGGTCATGGCCTGGACCCGATGTTCCGCAACGACCAGCCCCGGATAGCCCGGATAGACTTCCTCGCCCAGGTTCGCGGCCGGTTCCGCCGAGGCCCGGAACAGTCCTGCAATCTCGTCCGTGGCCTTGCGCATGCGGTAGAGGTTGCACATGGCGCGTCCGGTCGATCAGATGATCCCGGCGTTGCCGACGACCCAGCAGGCCAGCGCCATCACCAGGCCAAGATCGCGATTCGAACGGAACCGCGTGAGGGCGTTCTCACCATCCTCGGTATCGAGCGTCACGATCTGGAAGCCGAGATGGAGCGCCACCGGCACGAGCGCGACCAGCGCCACCCAGTCATGCCGCAGGGTCCAGAACCCCAGCGCCCAGAATGCCGTCGCCAGCGCGTAGAAACCGGCCACGCCGCCGCGGACGTGGCTGCCGAGGCGCAGCGCCGAGGAGCGGATCCCGACGACGGCGTCGTCCTCGCGGTCCTGCAGGGCGTAGATCGTGTCGTAGCCGATGCACCAGAAGATCGAGCCGGCATAGAGCGCGGCCATCACCGCCAGCTGGTCGCCCCGGATCTCGACCCAGCCGACCAGCACGCCCCAGGTGAAGACCAGGCCCAGCCAGGCCTGCGGCCACCAGGTGATCCGCTTCATGAAAGGATAGGCGGCAACCAGCGCCACGCTGCCCAGCGCCACGAGCTGCGCCTGCCAGCGCAGCTGGAGCAGCACCACGAGGCCCACCGCGCAGAGCGAAAGCAGCCAGATCGCCGCTGCCTTGCGGCTGACCTGGCCGCTGGCCACGGGGCGGGAGGCCGTGCGGGCCACCTTGCGGTCGAGATCGGCATCGACGATGTCGTTGAGCACGCAGCCAGCGCCGCGCATCGCGATCGAGCCGAGCAGCAGCCAGAGGATCAGGCCCCAGCGCGCTTCTCCGCCCGCCAGCAGCACGCCCCAGGCACAAGGCCAGAACAGCAGCCACCAGCCGATCGGGCGATCGAAACGGGCCAGCATGGCATAGGCGCGCGGCGTCCTCGGCAGGGCAGCGACAAGCCCGCGATGCTGCGTATCGGGGACGAGTAGAGAGTCGTTCACGCCAGGACGAGTAGCCTATCATGGCGAAACTGTCATGCCCCAAGGTTCCTGGTGCACACGGCCCCCCTGCACGCCAGTTGCATGCAGGCGGGCTTCGCGCGAAAAGGCGGCCGCAACTTTCCCCGGAGATTCATCCAGATCATGGCCGCCACCCCCGCCTGGCCGCCGCGCAGCGCGCCGCGTCTTTTCGTCACCGGGCCGCTGGGCCTGGGCGGCACCCTCGTCATCGAAGGCGGGCAGGCACACTACCTCTCCAAGGTCATGCGAGTCGCCCCGGGCGACGCCGTCATCCTCTGCGACGACGAGACCGGCGAATGGGCTTGCGCCGTGACATCCGCGGGCAAGCGGGATGTCGCCCTGGAAGTGCGCGAGCAACTGCGTCCGCGCGAGGAGGTGCCCGATTTCTGGCTCTGCGCGGCCCTGCTCAAGAAGCCGAATTTCGACCTCGTCCTGGAAAAGGCGACCGAGCTGGGTGTCGCGCGCATCCAGCCGCTCGTCACCCGCCGCTGCGTGGCCGACAAGCTCAATGCCGAGCGCGCGGCGACGATCGTTACCGAAGCGGCCGAACAATGCGCGCGCACCGCACTTCCCGATGTCGCCGAGCCGGTGAAGCTGGACGCCCTGCTCCGCGACTGGCCGGAGGGGCGAGTGCTCTATTTTGCGGACGAGACCGGGGGAGCGCCGGCAGCGGCCGCCTTCGCCGCGCACGAGGGGCCGGCCGCACTGCTGGTGGGGCCGGAAGGCGGTTTCGACGAAGAGGAGCGCGCCCTCGTCCGCGCGCATCCGATGGCGCGGGCGATTACCCTGGGTCCGCGAATCCTGCGCGGCGAGACCGCGAGCATCGGTGCAACGGCCCTGTGGATGGCGGTTTCCGGGGATTGGCGCGGCGCCTGACTTGTCCTGAAATCCGACAAAAACCTCCCGGAAAAAACGAAACAAACCGCTCGGTACAAAAAGTTCTAGCGTCCGGGCGCGGGCCGCACTACCTCCCGCCGCATGAGCACCCGTGAGGTTTCGGATCGCGAAGATCCGGTGATCGAAAGCCTGGACCAACTCGCCGCGCCGATGGCTGCGGGCGAAAAGCCGCGCGAGGCGTGGCGGATCGGTACCGAGCACGAAAAGTTCGTCTACGACACAGGCGATCACCACGCGCCGTCCTATGCCGAACCCGGCGGCATCCGCGACTTGCTGATGGCCCTGACCGAGTTCGGCTGGGAGCCGATCATCGAGGGCGGCAACGTCATCGCCATGAAGGGTGACGACGGTACCGTCAGCCTGGAACCGGCCGGCCAACTCGAACTGTCCGGCGCGCCGCTGGAAAACCTGCACCAGACTTGCGCCGAGACCGGGCGCCACCTCAGCCAGGTGAAGGCCATCGGCGACCGCATCGGCAAGGCCTTCCTCGGCCTTGGCATGTGGCCCGACAAGACCCGTGTCGAACTGCCGATCATGCCCAAGGGCCGCTACGATATCATGCTGCGGCACATGCCGCGCGTGGGCACGATGGGCCTCGACATGATGCTGCGGACCTGCACCATCCAGGTCAACCTCGACTATTCGAGCGAGGCGGACATGGTGAAGAAGTTCCGCACCTCGCTGGCGCTGCAACCGCTGGCCACGGCGCTCTTCGCCAATTCTCCCTTCACCGAGGGCAAGCCCAACGGCTTCCTCTCGTACCGCAGCCACATCTGGTCGGACACCGACCCGGCACGCACCGGCATGCTGCCCTTCGTGTTCGAAGACGGCTTCGGCTACGAGCGCTATGTCGACTACATGCTCGACGTGCCTATGTATTTCGTGTTCCGCGACGGCAAGTACATCGATGCGGCCGGCCATTCCTTCCGCGACTTCCTCAAGGGCGAGCTTTCGGTGCTTCCCGGCGAGCGTCCGCGCCTGTCGGACTGGACGGACCATCTCTCCACCGCCTTCCCCGAAGTGCGCCTCAAGTCCTTCCTCGAAATGCGCGGCGCCGACGGCGGCCCGTGGAGCCGGATCTGCGCGCTGCCGGCGCTCTGGGTCGGCCTGCTCTACGACCAGGGCGCGCTCGATGCGGCCTGGGACCTGGTCAAGGACTGGGACATGGAAGGCCGCGAGGCGCTGCGCACCGCGGTACCGAAGCTGGGCCTCGACGCGCCGCTGCCCGGCGGCGGGACCCTGCGCAAGATCGCCGCGGAAGTGATCGACATCTCCCGCTCGGGACTTGCGGCGCGCAATTGCCTCAACGCGGGCGGCGACAACGAGACCGGCTACCTGGAACCGCTCGCGCAGATCGTCGCCAGCGGCAAGGTTCCGGCCGAACGCCTGCTCGACCTCTACAATGGCGAATGGGGCGGCGACCTGTCGAAGGTCTACGCGGTAAAGAGCTTCTGACGGCAAACGAGTGACAGGCAGGGTGAGCATCGCTCCCCTGCCGTCAAGGTGGCGCCCAATGCCCAGCGGCGCCAGTGGCCGCCAGCCGCGGGATCATCCCCGGAAAATGCCCTCTGCTATTCCGCGGCCTGCAGCGCGCCGTTCCGCGGCCTCAACCAGGCGCCCAGCCGCGCGAGCGAGCGGGTGATCGGCGCGTTCTGCGCCATCCAGGCATGGTATTCCCGGTACTTGGCGTCCTCGGCCAGGAGATGCGCTTCCTCGGTCCGCGCGCGCCAGTAGTAGATGCCGCTGACGACGCCCAGCAGCACCGTATTGCGCACCATGTCGGTCAGCGCGTGGCTGGTGACGAGGAAGGGCAGCGTCGAAGTCCACCAGAACAGGTTCTTCGACAGATAGGCCGGGTGCCGCGTGAAGCGGTAAGGGCCGTTCGTCAGCACACCGCGGTAAGTGAGGTTGGAGAAGCGCAGGCCGAAGGCGAACGTCGCCCAGGCATAGACGGCCGTGAGCGTGACCATGAGCGCCGCCCAAAGCCAGAGCAGCGCCGTGTGTCCCGCCAGCCAGTAGGACCAGCCGCCGGTGTTGACCTCATAGCCCATCACGTCGGCCCGCCCCATCGTCCCCCAGACGAAGGGCGGATAGCACATGAGCGCGGCCACCCAGCCGGCCAGCAGGGGATTGCCGCTGCGGATATGGGCGTCGAGCGGGCGGAACGTGAAGATATAGCCCACGGTGCCGATCTGTACGTCGATCAGGAAAAGCAGCGCGATCACGGTGGAGGCCAGCGGCACCGGGTCATGGGCCATGGCTGCGAAGTTCGCCTCCACCACTTGCGCGAAACCGCCGGGCAGGATCGAGATCATGAAGGCGCCGAAGAACGCCTTGATGGCCCAGGCGCGGCCGTGCTTCTTCACCGCGTCCGCGTCCCAGGCCTCGCGGCCGATTAGCAGGGCACCGAAGTGCCAGGCCTGGTCGCGCGGCTCGATCAGCTTGCGGTCCAGCCAGAGCACGTAAGGGATCGACAGCAGGAAGACCGGCAGCGCCGCCGCGCCGATCACTTCCATGGCGAAGAGATATTGCCCGTCCCAGTACCACCGGCCGATGCAGTAGAACGCCCCGATCAGCGCCCATGTGGCCCAGAGCCCCGCGAGCTTGGTGATCGACAGCTCCGCCGATTCGGACAAAGGCCGCCGCAGGTTCCAGTCGATGCCGGTGGAGGGGCGGCGGTGCACCTTGTCGACCAGCACCGACCACAGCGCCATGGCGGAGCCGGTGACGAAGAGCGTCGCGACCGAGGCGTAAGGGCCGCTCATCGGCGCATGGGGACCGGGCAGTGCAAGGGCGTCGGCTATCGCGGCCCAGTTGCGGCAGACCAGCAGCCAGACGAGCAGCGCCGCCAGTCCCGACAGGCCCACGCCGGCCGAGACGTCGCTGGCGGGCGGGCTTTTCGCGGGATTCGAGGCGCTGATCATGGCGCCCGGACTAGCGCGAATTGGTTAAGAGGTGCGAAATGCCGAACAGCCGCGTCGCCCCGGGCGCGGCCCGGAGCGACGGCGACATGATCAACGGTAAGCCGTGATACGGCCCGAATCGTCGAGAAGGTAGAGCGTCTGGTTGGCCACGACCGGGGCCAGCGAGATCGGATCGCCCAGCTCGACGAAGGGCGTGAGCTTGCCCGTGGTCGGATCCACGGTGCCGAGCTGGCCGCGGGAATTGGCCACCCACAGCTTGTTGCCGGCCAGGACCGGGCCGACCCAGAAGATCGGACCCTTGCGCTTCTTCTCGTTGTCGTAGCGCGCCAGCTGGGTCAGCCAGCGGACTTTGCCGGTGCCGCGCGCGATGGCGAGGATTTCGGCGTGGTCGTCCAGCGTGAAGACCCAGTCGCCCACCACCATCGGCGTGGAGATGCCGGCAAGGTTGAGTTCCCAGATACGCTGGCCGGTCACCAGTTCGTAAGCGGCCATGCGACCGCCCTGGCCCAGCGCGTAGACGCGGCCCTGGTCGATGATCGGATCGGCGTCGACGTCGGTGAGGCTGCCCACTTCGGTGGAAATCGAAGTGCGGGCCAGCGCGTCGGACCACACCTGGCGGCCGTTCTCATAGCGATAGGCCACGAGTTCGCCCGAGGAATAGCCCGCGATCACGGTGCCTTGGCCGGCCGCCGGAGCGGCCACGCCGAAGACGCCGGCTTGCGAGAGCGAGGCCGATTCGTTCCACAGGACATTGCCGTCCGCCGCGTTGAGCGCGAAGATCTGGTTGTCCTGCGTCATCACGTAGACGGCGTTGAAGCTGATCGTGGGCGAGCCGCGCAGCGGGCCGCCGGGCTTCTTCGTCCAGAGCTGGCTGCCATCGGCCGCCTTGAGCGCCGCCACTTCGCCGAGGCCGGTGGTGACGTAGAGGTTGCCCGCGTCGTAGCTGACGCCGCCGCCGAAGATCGAGCTTTCGTTCTTGCCCGAAACCGAGAAGTTCTTGGTCCAGAGCGAGCTGCCGGTCTTCGCGTCGAACGCATGGACGACGCCTTCGGTGTCCATGACGAAGAGCTTGTCCTCGGCCACGACAGGCGCGGCGGCCAAGCGGGCGCGGTTGGTGGAACCGGCGATCTGGGCGGTCCACACGCGGCTGGGATTGTCGGCCAGGGCCAGGTGGCCGTAGGACTTGGCGGCATTGCCGCCCGCCTGCGACCAGGCCTCGTTCGCCTGCTGCGGCGGCAGGATCACCGAGATCGCTTCCATCGAGGGATCGACCTTGGCGCCGCTTTCGATGCGCGACAGGATCGGCACGCGTTCGCCCACGGTGGGGGTCTTCGGGCCCTTGCTGTTGGACTTGCAGCCCGACAGACCGGCGACGAGCGCCAGGGCGATCAGCGATACGACCCCCGCGCGGCCCATTTTGGACGGTTTGGCCTTCATGCGCGTCATCTCAACCATGTTCATTCTCCGGCGGCAGGCGCGGTCTGCGCGCTGGCCCCTTGGTCTCGCGCTTTGCCCAGCGGTTCTCCGCGTTCGTCCACCACATCGTCGATCGCGTCGACGCCGAGCACGGCCGCAAGCTGGCGTGCGCGGCTGCGCAGGCCGGATTCGACCTGCTCGTCCTTGGCGATGGCGGCGAACAGCGGGCCTGCCTGGTCCTGCTTGTTCATCTTGATATAGGCCATGCCGACCATCTCGCCGGCAACGCCGAACCACGGATTGCCCGGGGCAGCGTAAGGCTTGAGGCGGGCGACCACGTCTTCGGGCTTCATGGCATCGAAATTGGCGGCCACGCTGCGCACGGCGGCAAGGTCGCGCAGCGGCTGCGGCGCCTTGGCATCGGCGGCCACTTCGTCATAGAGCTTCACGGCATCGGGCAGGCGCTTCTGCTCGGCAGCGATGCCCGCAAGCATCAGCTTGGCCGAGGTCGGGCTGCCGCCCGAACCCTTGGCGATGGCCTCCAGCTTGCCCTTGGCGGCATCGAGATTGCCGGACTTCATGCTGTCGATCGCCTGGACGTAAGCCTCGGCATTGGCGTCGCGCTGCTCGTTCTGGCGGTGGTTCCAGTAGAGCCAGCCGCCGAACGCCGCGAGCGCCAGGACCACGGCCGCGATCACGGGCTTTCCGTAGCGGGTGAAGAAGCCTTCCATCTGGTCCTGCCGCAGGGCATCGTCGACCTCGCGCAGGAAAACGTCCTGCTGCGCGGCGAGTCGCTCGGCAGACTTGGGGTTGGTCGGGGTGCTGTTGGAAGGAGGCAGGGCCAAGTTTCGGGCGCTTTCTGCGGAAAAATCAGGATGGTTGCCGGGCTGTTTAGCGAATGACCACGGCTTTTCAACGGTGATGATCGCTGCACCGTTCGCGGTGAAGCCTTGCTGAATGATGTCGGCGTGTCAAATCAGGCGGTCTTGCCCCAGCGCTTCGCCATATGTGCGGCTATAGGCGGCCAGCATGGTGGCTTCGTCATAGTGGCTGCGGGCATGGACGCGGTTTGCGGCGCCGAGGCGGGCCCGCAAGGCATCGTCGCCCGCCAGCAGCGCAAGGGTGGCGGCCAGCGCGGCCTCGTCTCCGGGCGGCGTTATCAGGGCGCGGTTTTCCCCGGATACCATCTGCGCCACGTCCCCCACGGCGGGCGAGGCCACCGGCAGTCCCGCGGCCATCGCTTCCACCACCGAGATCGGAAACTGCTCGCTGTCGGACGAGAGCGCGAAGATATCGAAAAGACCGACCGCGTGGGACGGATCGGCGACGAAGCCCGGCATGTGCACCCGGTCAGCCGCGCCGCTGCGCGCCGCCGCCTCCGCGATCGCGCCGCGCTCGGGCCCTTCGCCCAGGATCACGAGGCGCCATGAAGGGGGCAGCCCGGCGAAGGCGCGGACCAGCCGGGGCAGATTCTTCACCGGCCTGAGGCCCGCGAGCGTGCCGACCCAGCGCTCCCCGGGCTGCTTGATGAGGCCGGGCAGCATGTCGGGCCGGGGCCGGTCGAGATAAGCGGCGCAATCGATGCCATTACCGATCAGCCGCACCCGCTCGCGCGGCTGGCGCCATGCCGTGAGCGCAATCTCCTCCAGCCGCCGCGACGGCACCACCAGCGCCGAGGCACGGCGCAGTGCGAAGCGCCGGAACCGGTTGCGCGCGGGCTTGAGGCCGCCGGCCTCGTCCTCGTTGAAGCCGTCCTCATGATGGACGAGCGGAGGCAGCGACAGCAGGCCGCCGAACAGGCCATGGGCCATCACCCCGTCCATCGCGCCCCAGTTGTAAGTGAGCACGAGGTCGTAGTCTGCCATGGCCTGGGCGATCCGCCAGAGACGCCGCGGGGTGGGGCGGCCTTGAAGGGCGGGAAAGTCCTGGGGAAATGCCACCGGCACCGCCGGATCGAGCAGCGCAGCGGCGCCGTAGGCCTCAGGCTGGGCCGAGACCACGGCGTGAGCGATGCCCGGCCCGAACAGGTTCATCAGCCGCACGGCGCGCAGTTCCTTGCCGCCGGCCGCGAAGCTGGAATGAAGGTGGAGAATGCGCAAGGCGGTTCCGGCCCGGCCGATCAGGCGACTTGCGCCAGCAGCCGCTCGATGGCGGCAACGGATTCGGGCTCGTCCAGAGTGGGGGCATGGCCGACATTGTCCAGCGTCACCGCCTCGGCGCCCGGCAGGCGGCGCAGCATCTTCTCCAGCGTGGCGGCGGACAGCAGGTCGGACAACGCGCCGCGCAGCACCAGCACCGGCCGGCCGGCCAGCGCTTCCCAGGCGGGCCAGAGATCGGGCTGGTCGTCCACGTCATAGCCCAGGAAAGGCTCGGCGATCTTCATGTCGTAGTCGAAGACCACCCGCCCGGCGTTGGATACGGTCATCAGGCGCTTGGCCCGCCCGATCCAGAAGTCCAGCGGCTGGCCGGGATGGGCATCGCCCTGCGACGATTCGATCGCGCGCGCGGCGTGAACCCAGGTGGGATAGCTACGCCCCTGCCCGACATAGTCCTTGATCCGCTCCACCCCTTCCGGTTCGAGGAACGGGCCCACGTCGTTGATGACGGCCGCGGCGATCCGGTCTGGCATCATCGTCGCCAGTCCCATGGTCATCAGCCCACCCAGCGAGGTGCCGATGGCCACGAAGCGGTCGATCTTCTCCTGCGCCAGCAGCTCCAGCAGGTCCTCGCCGTACTGGACCGGATTGTAGCTGGCCGAATCGCGCGCATATTCGCTGTCTCCGCGCCCGCGCATGTCGGGGCAGATGACGCGCCAGCGCGGCGAGAGGCGCTCGGCCAGGACGTCGAAATCGCGGGCATTGCGGGTCAGTCCATGGAGGCAGACGATGGGGGGAAGCTGCGCCTGTTCCGGCGCCTCGCCATCCGGCCCCGCCCGATCAGGCAAGGAGCCCGGGTAATCGCGAAAGTGCAGCTTCAGTCCATCCCGGCTCGACCAGAACCGATCTTCGAATACCGTCATGCCGAAGCTGCGACCTCATCTTGCCGCCCGGCTTGATCGACGGGCATCGGATCGCCACTATCGCCTGATGCGAAGCGAACCGCAAGCAAGTGCCTATCGTCCTGCCCCGCGTATCGAGGCCATTGCCGACTGGATCGCCAGTCCGGTGACGGCTGCCGATTTTCCGAAACATATCCTGCGCTTCCGCAACGACCGCTGGGCCCGCACCGTGGGGCTGGACGGGCTCGACGATGCCGGCTGGATCGCCCATTTCGGACGCTTCGAGCCGCTGCCGGATAACCTGCCCCAGCCGCTGGCCCTGCGCTATCACGGGCACCAGTTCCGCGTTTACAACCCCAACATCGGCGACGGGCGCGGCTTCCTCCAGGCGCAGATGCTGGATGGCCAGGACCGCGTGCTCGACCTTGGCACGAAAGGGTCCGGCCAGACGCCCTATAGCCGCGACGGCGACGGCAGGCTGACACTGAAGGGCGCGGTTCGCGAGATCCTCGCCACGGAAATGCTGGAGGCGCTGGGCGTCAACACCAGCAAGACCTTCTCCGTGGTCGAAACCGGCGAGGCGCTCTGGCGCGGCGACGAGCCTTCGCCCACGCGCTCGGCAGCCATGGTCCGCCTCAGCCACGGCCATATCCGCATCGGCACCTTCCAGCGCCTGCTCGCGCTGGAGGAAAGCGCGCACATGGAACAGCTCGTGGCCTATTGCCTCGCAACGTATCCCGGCAATCTCCCGCCCGAGGATGCGCCCGGCCGGGACGAACCTGCGGTGATCCTGCTCCATCAGGTGGTGGAACGCATGGCCGATCTCGCCGCAAGCTGGATGGTGGCCGGCTTCGTCCACGGCGTTCTCAATACCGATAACATGAACATCTCGGGCGAGAGCTTCGACTATGGTCCCTGGCGCTGGCTGCCGCAGTGGGACCCGCGCTTCACCGCCGCCTATTTCGACCATTCGGGCCTCTACGCCTTCGGCCGGCAGCCCGAGGCGGTGCTGTGGAACTGCGGCCAGCTTGCCGTTGCCTTGCGCCAGTTGACCGAAACCGCGCCGTTGGTGGCCGCGCTGGACCGCTTCGCCCCGCTCTACCAGCAGGCGATGAGCCGGCGCTTCGCCTGGCGCCTTGGCGTGACCCCGCAGGGCCTGGAGCGCGACAATGCGCTGATCCAGGCCGCGGAACAGGCCATGCTGGCAAGCGGGGAAGCGCCGG
>Ga0160437_1000437_pt1 | contig 21903 bp, 19 predicted proteins | sample HID1975I_E0MG_FD_108227 | JGI IMG/M metagenome (GOLD analysis project Ga0160437, IMG submission 108227) | Enriched soil microbial communities from UW Madison campus, WI, USA - HID1975I_E0 MG | ecosystem: Environmental > Terrestrial > Soil > Unclassified | place: USA: Madison, Wisconsin... | reverse complement strand
TACCCAGGAAGGTGGATTAGGCGAGAAAATGCGCTGGGCATTGCCCAACGCCCACTTCTATGGCCTGACTGGCACACCGATTTCTGACATTGATCGTAATACATTCAAGTTGTTCGGTGCTGAAGAAGATCCTGGTCGCTATATGAGTCGCTATAGCTATAAGCAGTCGATCCGTGACGGCGCGACTAACCCAGTGAAGTTCGAACCTCGGCTGGCGGAACTCCGAGTGGATCGTGATGCCATCAACGAAGAGTTCGAGCAACTCGTTAATGAAAACAATCTGGATGAAGAAGAAAAAGCAGCATTGTCCAGACGTGCCGGCAAGCTGGCTATCATGCTGAAATCCCCTAGACGCATGGCTGCGGTGAGTAATGATATTGTTGAGCATTTTACCAGCCATGTTATGCCGAAAAAGATGAAAGGCATGGTTGTGGTATACGATCGCGAAGCCTGCGTACAGATGTATTACCTGCTCGGGGAAAAGCTTGGTTTTGATGCGGTTGAAGTGGTTATTAACGTTGACCAGGCTCCGGTTAAAGCTGAAGAGGGTGGTAAAAAAGATAAGCTCAACAAGGACTGGCTCAAATGGCATGACGAATTGGAGCTACCTGTTAAACAAGCCGATTTCGAACGCTGGCAGCACATTGATGCGGAAGAGCAGGTACAGAAGGATCTGATTGAATGCTTTAAAGATCCTGAGCATCCGTTACAGCTTATCATCGTTACCGCCAAGCTGCTTACGGGCTTTGATGCGCCAATTTGCTACTGCATGTACCTCGATAAGCCTCTACGCGATCATACTCTTCTTCAGGCCATGTGCCGAACCAACCGGTTGTACGAAACCGATGATGTACGCAAGGACATGGGATTAATTATCGACTACCTCGGTGTTTTCGAAAATCTGCGTACCGCTCTGGCCTATAACCCTGAAGAAATTGAAGGGGTTGTAGAAGGAATTGAGGCATTTAAAGAGTTATTGCCGTTACAACTGAATAAATGCCTGTCATTCTTCCCTAGTGTGGATCGGTCTATAGAAGGTTTTGAAGGTATTATGGCTGCGCAGGAATGCCTGCCGACCAACGAGAAACGCGATGAATTCGCTGCCAGCTTTGGTGTGTTATCCAAGTTATGGTCGGCTATTAACCCCGACATTTTCTTGAGCCCGTATCGTCAAGACTATAAGTGGCTAGCGGAAATTTATGAATCGGTACGTCCAATTGGCCAGACCGGTGCGCTTGTTTGGGCTGCGCTTGGCCCTGAAACTATCAAGATGATCCATGAGCATACTGATATCAATCGTATTCGTGATGATATTGATGAACTGATCATGGATGAGCACGCCATTTTTACCCTGACCGCTAAAGAACAGGAACAACGCGCCAAACGCCTGGATATTGATCTTATGGGGCGTTTGCGCGGTAGCCATGATCCCAAATTTGTGGCATTGGGCGAGCGTTTGGAAAAACTGCGTCAGGACTATGAAGCTGGTGTTATCAAGGCTATCGACTGGTTGAAAGGCCTATTGGATGCTGCGAAAGATACAGTTCAAGCCGAGCGCGAAACGGGGGAGCACCCAGTAACTGAAGCTGATAATAAACAGGCGTTGACTAAGCTTTTCCTAGAAACACGCCCGGAAACTACCCCAAAGTTAATCGGTGATGTTGTAGAGCAAATTGATAAAATCGTCAAAGCTACTCGCTTTGATGGCTGGCAAAACTCCAACAGTGGCCCTCGTGAAATCCAAAAGGCACTATTGCTGACTCTGGCTCAGTTTGGATTAGGTAAAGATAAAGAGTTGTTCCGGAAAGCGTATGGGTACATTGAGGAATATTATTGAAATAATATTCCTAGCTTGCTTGCAATGTCTGAATATGTCAATAATAGACAGAGTGTAATTAACACTCTGTCTATATCTTTTATTTAATTAACAGTCCTTTGAATATATTTTCACTGAGTGAATTTTTACTATCATTAATTGTATCTAACAATTCACTATATCTTTCTACAGATAGGCTTAAGTCATCAAATAATTTATTTATGAATTTTTGGTTTTCAATTGAAGGAATACTTATCTCGACATTTTTTATTTGATCTGTAGTAATATATTGTTGAGCTGTTCCGATTGCTAGCTTCCTTAAATTCATAACAGATAGTAATTTTGAAATATAAGCCGTGTGGACATTATAAGGAGATGTATTCTTAACAATCAGGGCATTATTAGTAACCCATATGTCACCTTCAACATAACGTACATTACCACACAAAGCTCCAATTTTTCCAATAACAATGCATTCGTCATGTTCTATTGCTTCACTATGATATCCGATAATCCCATTACCTCCGTAAACAGGAATAGGCCCTTCGGCTAATAGTTTGTTTCTTTGCAAAAGATTGCCAGACTTGATTTTAACAACTTCACCAAGTTTTATTTTTTTAAATGTAAAATTATTTTCGCTTGAATTAATAGTGGCTTTAAGTGATGTTATTTTACTTTTCAGTAATTTCAATTCTTCAAGTAGTAAGGTGTTATTGCTAATGGCTGCATCAACATTGGCTAATGAATCATCGAACATGTGGTGAGAATCATTATCTTTAGCATCTGCTAATAAATTATAAGGCCTTGGTGTTTGGTTTGTATTAATAACTCGTGAGTGCTTAGTGATTTTTTTTGTTTTAAATGAAATCCAAAAATCGGCAAATTCTTCTTTTTTTATTGGATTTGAACGAGAGTATTTTTCTACCTGGTTAAGGTTGTATAAATATATTTCATGCGTTGATTCTGATTTTTCTAGAAAAAGAATGCATAATTTCACACCAGTGTAAGGTAGTAGTGCACCTGAAGGTATGGAGAGAATGCATTCTAAATTGTAATAATCAAAGAGGGCATCTTTAAGCGGAATGCACTCTTTACTTGTGTCAAATAAAAAACGCTCAGGTAATATTATAGCGGCCTTTCCATTAATGTTAAGCGACTGCATAGCATGTTCTAAGAAGCAGTAATCCGAATTATTCCCCTGGTAATATAAATTCCTTGGTAAGTGCTCTATATATATTTTATTACCAAATGGTGGATTTGCTAGTATATAATCATATTTTTCCCTTGTATCCTCATTCGTGATGCTATCCTTAAGTAAAATATCAAAATTTGTTTCTTTATTAATTAAAAGGTTCACAGTTGAAATTAAGCAAGCAAAATTAGAAACATCATGTCCGATAAGAGAATAATTGAAATTAGAATGTTTGTGACTATTTGTTTTAATATATTTTGCTGAAGCCATTAGTAACCCGGAGGTACCACATGCAGGATCATAAATTGACTTTCCGTTTTCAGGTGAGAGAATATTGACCATAATATCCACCAAAGCTAGTGGTGTGATATATTCACCAGACCGACCCGATTCATTAACCATTCGAAGCAATAATGATTGGTACGAGTCAGCATGCTGATAAAAATCATCGACAGAATTGATGTGAGAAAGGGAATTGCTGATGTAATTGATTATATCCGGGTCATTAGCATTATCAATTAAGGATATTATCTTATTAATAATGTTTGTGTGAAAAGTACTATTAATACTTTCTATATCAGAAAGGTTAATGAACTTATAATACAGGTCTTGATAATAACATTTTATTTCATTTAAATTATTATGTAGTGTGTAAGCTGTAGAGTCACTAAGTTTATTGTTTTCCTTAAGTGATAGCTTAATATAATGCAATAAGATAAATAACGAAATCAGCTCAACAGCTTGCTCAGTATTTCTAATGGAGCTTTTTTTCTTTACGATAGTGAGTAAATTCTCGAATATAGAAGCATTCATTTATTCTTCTCCACCAAAAAATCGTACATATTTTTTATATCTTCGCTAATCTCATCGGGCGGTATTAGATCTATATACGAATTGAGTTTTGCTACATCCAACCCGATACCTTCAGAATCGATAACAGTAGTAATAAATGATTTGACATTTAGCCGGCTAATAGAGGGGTTATCACCGGGGTTGTTTTCTTTTAAATAACAGTTTGCTGGAAGATCCCCATTATTGACTTTATCAATAAGATTACAATTGGACAAGGCCGTATAGGATAATAGATAGTTTTTAATTTCTCTTCTTTTCCACGCAAGCAGATATATTTTGATGTTATTCTTATTTTCAAGGTGCTTCAGATGCTGGGAATATTCTCCAACTCTAATTTGGACCCCATCTGGTAGATGATGTATTGGAGCCTCGTCCATATCACATACCATAAAAATTCGTTTTACCTTTATATCTGTATTTATTCTTAAAAGTGAATCGATCCATTCTAATTTTGATTGGGCAAATTTTTCATTAATATTCCCATATCCTGAAGACTGTTTGATAGCATGATAATTATCTAGCTTAGTAACATCAAGGCCCTTTCGCTTAACTAATGTAGAGAATATTGTCCAGTCATTGAAGTCGTCCATTAAAACAATAGTTTCTAATTTGCAGCAAACTTCAAACTGAACATCTTTAATTCTTGCTAAAATGGATAGTCGCTCAATGATTGACTTAATTTTATCGTTTTCTTTTATTTGACCTTTCTCTACTATTTTTAAGTTTTTTATATCGTTCTCGTTCGCAGTTATGGAGTCTAATAGGTGGGTTGTTGTTATTACATTACCACGAATGTTATGTAACCGATGCCATAAAAGCTCTATGTTTTTATAGTGCAGGTGAGAATCTATTTCATCAAATAAAAACAAAGTGTTGTCGCTGTCAAAAAGATCAATAAGTGAATACAAAAAAAGAACTTGGTATTCTCCATCGCTAATATCATCTAGCTCAATAGCGTTATTAAAATTTAGAAATAGTGATGGTTTAATTATAAAGTAATCGTTATCAGCAGCTTGAGTGAAAAAAGTAATTATTGGGTCGAAAAAAGAGTCTTCAGCTGCTTCAAAAGATGGATTGAAAAAATTTGCATGGCTTAAGAGTATTTCTTGAGAATCAAGTGGAGACTCAAAGTCATAATTAGTATTTACTATGTTGTTAATAAAACTTTCTAGAGTTCTATGATATGCAGAAAACCTCAGGGTATCATCAGCTCCATTTTCTTCTTGCACCAATGCCATTTTGACTCTATTAACATATGCAGAGGTTACACGAATTGTTAATACCAGATTGCTTGAAATGTCATCATTTTTGTCTTCTGACATATCAATGTAACCTTTGTTATACAAGAAATCTCTAACTAGGCCATCTGATTTACATATTGTGGATATAAAGATTAGCAGTTTTGACCATGACTTATCATAATAACAGCAATCCAAGTTAAGACCCCTGTTTGCTTGTCTTTCATGTGCAAGATAATCTGAGAAGTACTTTGAGTATTTTTCATTTTGCCCAGAAGAAAAACAAACAACTTTTGTCTCTGGAAGATATTTGTTGTTCAGACAGTTTATAAAAACTGACTGTAATACTGAAGACTTACCAGCTCCATTTTCACCAATTAGAGCAGTTACTTTTTCAAATGATATATTTTGCTCTCTACTGTATAAAGTGTTTTTCGGTAGTGTGATTTGCATTTTTATTATTCCACGCCATCTCTGCTTTGGTACAAATATTGTGAATCTATTTTTGGCAATTATGCTAACTTTTAAACCACCCCATCACCACCTCTGCCAAATCATCCTCAACCGTATAAAAGTAACAGGCTGGCACATTCAGCACTTCAGCGAGTTTGCACGCCAAAGCAAATTCCGGGGTATGGATGCCTCTTTCATATTGGTTCATCCGTGCGCTGGCAGTGGCTTCGTCGATACCCGCAAGAATACCTAACTTTTGTTGGGAAAGACCTGCTCTTAAACGCGCTTCTTTTAACCGATGCGACAACATGATGATCCTGAAAAGTCTGGAAACAGAATCATGATTCTGGTAGCTGATCGTTGAAAATGTACTAAGTTATGCTTAGTATTTGTGTTGAGAATATGTACATGTCTTTAACTCAAGGGAGTGAATATGCAGAAAAGAACTGATATGCATCCAGCTGATATCATTGCGCAATTGAGGAAGCGCAACTCATCGTTGGCGGCGTTGTCCCGTCAGTGCGGCTTGAGCTCTTCCACGCTGGCGAATGCGCTTAATCGGCCATGGCCGAAAGGTGAGTGTTTGATTGCCGATGCGTTAGGTGTTGAGCCCTGTTTCATCTGGCCAAGCCGCTATTACGATGAGACCGGAAAATTAATAGATCGCCGTAAATTAATTCGCGGGATGAATAAATAAGTTCCAATAATTATATCTGTCGGGAGATTTTATTGCCCTCAAATAAAATCTCCGTTCTTTTAATTCATAGCGTTAGATCTCAAATTGTCGTTAAACCTGCCGCTATGATTGCGTTCCACCAAGTATCAGCAAGGGACTGAAAGTGGATACGGTAGAGGAACAGGACAGAACCCTCGAAGAAAGAGTTTATGAGCTTGTCCTGCCTTACGCTGAAGTCTGCTGAGTTCAGGTTCTATCGCATCAACGACGCGCAGCAATGCTACTCTCTCTGTTCCCCAACCTCATTACGGATAACCTCTCCATGCTCACTGGCCTGAACCACCTGACCCTTGCAATCACCGACCTTGCCCGCAGTATTGATTTTTATCAGCAACAGTTGGGGCTACGGCTGCATGCCCGCTGGGATAACGGCGCGTATTTTAGCTGCGGTGATCTGTGGCTTTGCCTGTCGGTAGACGCGGTGGTAACGGAAAAGCGTGATTACACCCACTATGCCTTTAGCATTGCCGCGTCTGAATTTGCGGGGTTCGTGGCACGCCTTGAAGCGCAGGGTGCTGAAGTGTGGAAAAACAACAAAAGCGAAGGGGAGTCGTTCTACTTTCTTGACCCGGACGGTCATCAACTGGAAATCCACGTCGGTGATTTAGCCCAGCGCCTGGCGGCCTATCGTGAAAAACCTTATTCCGGAATGGTATTTTTTGACTGAAAAGATGGAAGGTAGCAGGCCAAACAATAAAAACCCGGTAAGCACACCGCCACCGGACAAATAGCCACCCACTATTTAGCCGCGGGCGGGACGTAGCCTGGGTAGTAAATCACGCGCGGTTTGCCATACACCGTTAGCGGATACACCGGCACGTAAGTGATCCCAGGTTGCGCCGGTTGGATGGTGATGGTCTGCGTGGGAGCAGGAACCGCTTTCCCGGCGCTCGCTGTCACCGATGCCGGGGTCGACTGCACCCGCAGTTGCGGCGAGGTTTTGAGGGCGCCGTTCTGCTGCGCTCTGGCCCGCAAAATTTGCACCGCGTTCATCACGTCCTGCGGCTGACGGGTATAGGCCACGCCAAGGAATTTCGTCCATTGTGGATTGTTAACCATCTGCGCCAGCACGTCCGGGAAAGCGGCCAGGGATTTCACCGCCACGTCATTGCGCACGGTACTGGCCGCCAGAACCTGTGCCAGCAGGCTGTCAGGATAGAGCGCAATCGGGGAAACCAGCGAATAGAGTTCATCGGCGCCGATAACCGGGTTCGGGATAACCCCCGGCGTGCCATACTGCCGCGTCGGTGGCGGAGTGTTGGGGGCTTTCTGGTCGCAACCCGCCAGCGGCAGGATTAACGCCAGCACGCTGCATAATACAAAACGGTTGTTCATCATAAGCACCGGGTCAAAAAGAAATTATCGGGTGCTATGGAACCTGATCCGTCCGTGCAGCTCAACGGATCATTGGTTTTATTTGAGACTTTGAAGCGTTCAGGAAGGGAGCCGCTGCTGTGAGGAAGGTAATGATCAGCCCGCCACAATCTCAATCATGTTGCCATCGGGATCGAGGATGATTGCTTCGTAGTAACCGTCGCCGGTCATGCGCGGGCCGCTTTTCAGAATGCCTTCTTCTTTCGCTTTTGCCGACAGCGCATCCACTGCCTGCTTATCACCGACGTTCAGCGCGATATGCGCCCAGCCGCAGAACTCGCGGTTGTCAGGCGCGTCGGGGAGTTCTGGCAGCGTCATCAGTTCAACCGTTGGGCCGTCTGCCAGGGTAATGAAATAAGAGGCGAATCCCGGACGGTTTTTGCTGAGGTATTTCTCATTCGGCGTGCCGTCGAAATACCGCTGCCAGAATGCAGCCTGCGCGTCCAGGTCGCGGGTCCACAGTGCTACGTGCGCAATCTTCATTTTTGTCTCCATCATTCCTTGTTTTCCCGAGTATGCCGCGATAACCCCTCGGCTCAAACCTTGCGCGACTCAGGGTGTGATCCCGGCGGTCACTCGATGCTTATTCCATCGCCAGATGAATGGCTTCCCCGAGTTTTTCCATCACTTCACGGTGTTTGTCGGTAGTTGGCAAGGCACAGTTGATGCGCAGGCAGTTGCGGTACTTGCCCGAGGCGGAAAACAGCGTGCCCGGCGCCACCTGGATTTTCAGCTCGCACAGCTGTTTCGCGACGCACACCATGTCGACCATTTCCGGCAGCTCGACCCACAGCATAAAGCCGCCTTCGGGACGGGTGACGCAAATTCCGCACGGAAAATACTGACGCAGCCAGCAGGTGTAGGTTTCCATATTGCTTTGATAAATCTGGCGCATACGCCGCATATGGCGGTGGTAATGCCCCTCGCGCACGAAAGCCGCGACCGCCAGTTGAGTGGTCGGCACGTTGGTACCGGTGGCGGCGTATTTCATGTGTAGCACCCGGTCGTGATAGCGGCCCGGCACAATCCAGCCCACGCGCAGGCCAGGGGCGATGGTTTTAGTGAAGGAGCTGCACAACAGCACGCGGCCGTCGATATCCCAGGATTTTATGGTGCGCGGGCGGGGGTATACGTTCGCCAGTTCGCCGTAAACATCGTCTTCGAAGATAACGATGTCATGGCGTTGGGCCAGCGCCAGCACCGCGCGTTTACGCGCATCCGGCATGATAAACCCGAGCGGATTGTTGCAGTTCGGCACCAGGATCACCCCTTTGATCGGCCACTGTTCCAGCGCCATTTCCAGGGCTTCGATGCTGATCCCGGTTTGTGGATCGGTCGGGATCTCGATCGCCTTAATGTCGAACCCGCGCAGCAATTGCATGGTGCCGTAGAACGACGGTGATTCAATGGCGACGATATCGCCCGGTTTGCACACCGCCAGCAGGGCAATCGCCAGCGCCGCATGGCAGCCGCTGGTGATAATAATGTCGTCGGCATTGACCACCGCTTCACCGTCGAGCATCAGGCGGGCGATCTGTTCGCGCAACTCACGGCGGCCAGCGAGTTCGTCATAGCTGAAAATATCGGCGGCATGATGCTGCACAAGACGCGTCATCTCGCGCCAGAGCGGCTTCAGACTCGGCTGGGCGATGTCCGGCGATCCGCCGCCGAACGGGATGATCGTTTTGTCGTGGCGTGCATCCAGCATGGTCAGGATCTGATCCCAATGGGTGACATCCACCGGGCGCTGCACCGGGCGGGACATCGCCGGCACGGGCGGCTGGGCTTTACGCGGTGCGATAAAATAGCCAGAGCGCGGCTGCGGGGTGATCAACTGCAGCGTTTCCAGCGTCTGATAGGCTTGCTGTACGGTGCTGATACTGACGCCGTGTTCCTGACTGAGTGCGCGCACGGACGGTAATTTCTCGCCATGACGGTACAGCCCCTGTTCGATCCGTTCGGCGAGCAGATTCGCCAGATGCTGGTAACGCGTCATTGCTGTATCCCCATTTGATGCCATACAGATGGCAAAACCAGTACAGATAGGCGTGAAAAACGCCGTGCAGATACCGTTTTAGCGGATCTGTATGTTAAATAAAAGTACAATTTGAATCTGTATTGTTAACCCACCTCCCGGCGAAAATAGCGTCATTGACAGCGTGAGGAGGTGCAGGATGGAATTTCATGAGAATCGCGCGAAAGCGCCATTTCAAATCTACACAGTGATCGGCCGCTGGCTGCGACAACACTGGCGTATCTGGAAAACGCGTCGGGCACTCGATCGACTCAGCGACGCACAGCTGAAGGACGTGGGGCTGCGACGCGAGGATTATTGATTGCTTCACCCGGCCTGAGCGCCGGGTTTTTTATTTCGCATTCCATGCTCTTTCGTTAAGACGTTTCTTGATACTTATCAGGGTAAGTATTAATCTGCTCCTGCGTTGTTAAGGAGACCTCATGACTGAAGATGCTTTGTTCGCCCGCCGTCCGATGGGGATGCGCATGGCGATGGTGGTACGCCAATGGCGGGCCATTATCGACAATGCGATAACCGACACCGGCCTGACGCAGTCCAGCTGGACCACGCTGATGCAGTTACAACAACTGGGCGATAACGTCTCAACCAGCGAGCTGGCGGAAGTGCAGGGCATTGAACTGCCGCCGCTGATGCGCACGCTGGTGCATCTCGAGGAACAGGGCTATCTGCTGCGTACGATATCGCCGTACGACAAACGCTGCCGTCTGTTAATGCTCACGCCGAAAGGCCGCGCCGTGCTCGAGCGGCTGACCCACGTGATCGAAACCTGCCAACAGCGGGTGACAGAAAACATTCCAGCCGATGTCATGGACGCCTTCAGCAACACGCTTAACCAACTCGCCTGCAATATGCGGAACATCCGCGACGACATTAAATAAGACCTAAAAAAATGATGAGCCCCGAACAAAAATTTGCCCGCTGGGTAAGGGTGAGTATTGCCTCTTTCCTGCTGATGTTTATCTATTTCATCGTGGCGGATATCTGGATCCCGCTGACGCCGGATTCTACCGTCATGCGCGTAGTGACCCCGGTGTCATCACGCGTTTCCGGCTACGTGGCCCACGTCTACGTACACAACAACAGCCCGGTGAAAAAAGGCGATCTCCTGTATGAGCTGGACCCGACGCCGTTTATCAATAAGGTGCAGGCGGCGCAAATCGCACTGGAACAGGCGAAGCTCACCAACCAACAGCTGGATGCGCAAATTGCTTCCCAGCAGGCCAATCTCAAAACCGCGCAAATCACCGCCCGCAATAATCAGGCGACGCTGAGTCGTTATCAGCGGCTGGCGACGATGCAAAACGTGTCGCAGCAGGACCTCGATAACGTTCGCACCGCGTGGCAAAACAGCGAACAGTCAGTGAGCGCTATCACCGCGAGCATCCATAATCTGCAGATCCAACGCGGTGAACGTCACGATGACCGTAACGTCACGCTGCAAAAATACCGCAACGCGCTGGAAGAGGCGCAGCTCGATTTGGGCTGGACGAAAATCCGGGCAGAAGCGGCAGGCACTGTCAGTAATTTACAGTTAAGCCCCGGCCTGTATGCTTCTGCGGGGACCGCGCTGCTGGCGGTGGTGAACGACGAAAGTGATATCGTGGCGGATTTTCGTGAAAAAAGTCTGCGCCATACGCATCCCGGGACCGATGCCGCGGTGGTCTTCGACGCACTGCCCGGCAAGGTTTTCCGCGCTCATGTGACCAGCAGAGATGCCGGGATTTTGGCCGGACAGGAAGCGGTTGGCGGCAAGCTTTCGCAGCCTGAGGAATCCAACCGCTGGGTGCGCGATGCCCAGCGGATGCGCATTCACGTGGCGCTTGATGAGCCAATCGATAAAACGCTGCCAACCGGCGCGCGGGCTACCGTGCAGCTTTATAACAGCGAAGGTGTGCTGGCCCGATTTTTCTCCGGCCTGCAAATCCACCTCGTAAGCTGGCTGCACTATGTCTATTAACACCCTGGCGCGGGTATTTACCCCACACGACAACATCGTCTACAGCGCCAATGATTTTCGCCAGACGCTGCGCATTGTCTTCGCGGGGATGATTGCGCTGAGCATTTCCACGTTCTACAACGTGCAGTACGGCGTCTTTTTTGTGGTTTACCCGGTGATGCTGCTGTCGCTGGTGCCGGTCTTTAACCGCCATGTGGCAACGCAGTTTATCTTCAGTGCGGCACTGAACTGCGTCGAAATGGTGCTGATCATCGGCTATTTGGCGCAATGGCCGATCATCATGACGCTGGTGGTGTTTGGGCTGTACGTGATGCGTTTTCGCTTTATGAGTCAGGGGCCGCTCTTTCTGTTTGGCTCGATGGGCGTGGTGTGCCAGAGCGTGATGCTCAATTTTATGAGCTACCCCACCAACAGTTGGCACACGCTGCTGTCATCTAATTTGGAAGCCAGCGTGATGGCGGTTAGCCTGAGCGCGTTGATGCACTTCCTGCTGCCCGATGTCGAACCGCGCCAACCGCCACTGCGCATTGAAAAGAATGCCGCGCGCGTGCGCCATGAATCACTGCTGTCTGGCACCGTGGCGACGGCTATCTTTGTGATTTTCCAGGTCTGCGATCTCAGTGATTCACTGTCAGCGCTGATGGCGGGGGTTCTGATCCTGTTTCCGATGCATTATCGCGGGGCGGTGCTGAGCTCGCTCTGGCGCGTGGTGGGCGTGGTGCTGGCCTGCTTGTATATTCTGCTGGTGCAGCTGATCCTCTACGATCACAGTAGCCATATGCTGCTGATGATGCCGCTGATTGGCCTCGGGCTGGCGTTCGGCGCCCGTCTGCATGTGATGGAAAAGGTGGGGGCTGGCGTCGGGTTTGCCAGTATCACCACCATCGGGATCATGTTTGGCCAGAACCTCCATCCTGAACAGGATCTGGTGTTCAGCGATCTCTACCGCGTAGTGTCGGTCACCGTGTCGCTGCTGGTCACGCTAACGATGGTGTTTCTGGTGCACCTGATCCTCAACCGCTTCGCCGCGACGCGGTTTGTGGTGAATAACCCGAATGCGTGAGTTCCAGATCGGTGAGTGTTTTTTTGCCCGATGGCGCTGATGCTTATTGGGGATACGGTTTTGTAGGCCCGGCAAGCGCAGCGCCGCCGGGCACAGCGTTAATGAATCAACGGCATCACCAGCGCCGGGAGCTGTGAAAGCAGCCACAGGATCAGGCCAATCGTGCCACCCACCAGCGTGCCATTGATGCGGATAAACTGCAGATCCTTGCCGATGTTCAACTCAATCTGATGCGACATATCCCGCGCGTCCCAGCTTTTCACCGTGTCGCTGATATGACCGGTGAGGAATTTGGCGAAGTCAGGCGCCACGCGGCGTGCAGCCTGTTCGAGGTGCCCGTTGAGCGAGGCACGCAGCGCGCCGTCCGTCACCAGCGCTTCACCGAGCCACATCCCGGCTTCCGCAATCCGCTTCTGCGTGCGCGAATCCTCTGTTTGCAGATCGTTCTTCAGCCACTGACGCAGATCGGCCCACATTTCCCCCAGATAACGGTTAAACGCCTCGTCGTCTTTCAGGTAGCGTTTGATGTTCTCGGCCTTTTCCGCCATCTCCGGATCGGTTTTCAGGTTGTCGATAAGCTTTCTCACCGCTTTATCAAACGCGTGGCGCACCTGATGCGCGCTGTCCTGGCTGACATCGTCCAACAGCGTATTGACCGCCTCGGTGACCATCTCGGCGCTGTGTTCGCCGAGCCATTCGGTCGGCAGTATTTTCGCCTTCAGCGGGTGCTCTTTCTCCAGCCAGTGAATGATTTGCCGGGCGATAAATTCGCGGCTGCTGTCGCGTTGGAGCAGGGCAATCAGCTGCGCAATCAGTGCATCGAGCAGCTGCTGATGACGGTTGTTTTTGGTCATGCTTTCCAGCATCACCGCGCTGGTGCCGGTTAAATCGACCTTATCAATCGCTTTATGTACCGCGCGTTTGAGCAGGCCCTGAATGCGCGAATCATCGGTCAGTTCGAGAAAACCGCCCATCACCTTAATCAGATGTTGTCCCACGCGTTGGGCGTTTTCGGGCTGGCTGAACCAGTTCCCAATCATCAACGCCGGTTCATGCTTCTGGATTAAATTCACCAGCGACTGCGTGTCGAGAAATTTTTCCTGCACGAAATGGGCGAGATTGTCGCCGATTCGGTCTTTATTGCGCGGAATAATCGCCGTATGACGAGAGATGAAGGGCAGCGGTACGCGACGAAACAGCGCGACGACCGCGAACCAGTCTGCCAGCGCACCGACCATCGCCGCCTCGGAAATGGCTTTCAACGCGCTGACCCAACGTGCAGGGGGCAGAAACAGCGTAGTCACGAAAATGGCTGCCGCAATGAGCAGCAATGAGAGCGCCAGAAGTTTGGCGCGTTTGAGTTCAGCTAATTTATCCATGCTCTAAGCATAGAGCGGGACGGCGGTAGAGTGCAAAGCCTGGCATTAAATTGCCACGCGGCGGCTAATTTCCACCACCTGATCGCCAGTGCCGTCTGGTCCATGAAAACATCCTGTGGGTGAATGTGACCTTTTTACACTATAGCCCTGAATAATGTGTCACACGGCGGGAGACGCTGATTCGTCGCGCAGTGCCTGTAAAAAGCGGGCGAAAAGATCCGGCAGCGGTTCGTCGTACCACAGGGCATAGAGATCGGCGGGGATCGACTCTTCGAGTGGCAAAAAAGCAACGCCGGGCCAGTGGATCAGCGCGCAAGATTCGGGTAGCAGTGACACGCCGTTTCCGGTGCTGACCAGCGCCAGTGCGGTTTGGGGTTCAAACACTTGATGGGTGATCAGCGGCGACACACCCAGCTCCAGACAGTGGTCATACACCTGACGGGCGAAATCGCTGCGGTTGAAGGAGAGCGAGATAAACGCGCGATCGGCCAGATCTTTCAGCGAAACCGTGGCGCGCGTGCACAGCGGATCGCTCTCATGCACTGCCACGCACACCGCTTCCCGGGCAAACAGCTGGCAGCGGATCTTTGCTTCCACGTGCGGGATAACGTTGCGATTAATGGCGATATCGATGGTTCGGGCGCGCAGGGCTTCGGTTTGTTCCTGCTGACCCAACTCATGCAGCGACCAGTTCACGTCCGGGTTAGCTTCGCGAAACGCCTTCATCCGCGTCAGCAGCGGGCCCCACATCGCGCTGCCGATCACGCCGATGTTGATGTGCTGTTTCTCGCTGCGGCCAATCTGGCGCACATAGTTCAGCGATTGTTCGGTGGCGCTGAGGAGTTTATCGACCTCCGCTTTCAACACTTTTCCGGCGGGTGTCAGCCCCACTTTTCGACTCGAACGTTCAAACAATTCCACATCCAGAATCGCTTCCAGCTCTTTGATTTGCATGCTGAGCGGCGGCTGAGAGATGTTCAACTTTGCGGCGGCTCGGCCAAAATGCAGCTCGTCGGCAAGGGTCTGGAAATAGCGCAGCATCCGAAAACGGATGCGGCTGTTGGCCTGTGGATCGAGCATGCCGGGCACCGAGAAAAAGGAGGGTGGCGGTATGATGCAACCCTCCCTGGAGGCTGTCAAACCGCGACCGCCTCGCCCTGATGCCGGCGTTCTGCTTTGCTGCAGGCGATGGCCGCCAGCAGCGTCATCAACAACAGCGCGTAGGCGCAGGTTGAGGCATTCACCGCGCCGTGCAGGCCGTAGCGGCTGTTGACCAGTGACGAGACGGTGGCGAACAGCAGCGTACCCACGGTGCCGCAGGTGAGCAGCGCCGAAATCAACGTCGGTGAACTGCGGCTGACCTGCAACGAACCGTAGCTCATCAGGCCAGAGAACAGGCCGGAGTTAAAGAAGCCGAATGCGCCGCAGGCAATCAGGATAAGCGTGGTGTTGCCGCTGTTGCTGATAAGCGCGATGGAGACCAACCCCACGGCGGTACAAATCAGCAGGAAAGTGCGCAGCTTCATCCATTTTACGGTGAACTGATTCAGGAACAGCCCGGTCGCTTTTGCCACCCAATAGACGGTGGTGAACAACGCGGCCTGTTCCGGCAACATCTGAAAGCGCCACTGCAGGTAGCCCGGCGTCCACAGGGTGAAAATCGGTTCGGCCAGCAGGAACAGGAAAAGCGCGCCGCACAGCAACCACACCGAACGACCCCACGGCTCGCTGCGGGTCATTTCTTGATGCGTTTCGACCGGCGCTTCGGTAGCCGGATAACGGCTGCGTAACGTGAGGGTCAACATCAGCACGCCGAGACCGCCCATAATGCCGTACATCGCAATCCAGCTCGCGCCCATTTTGAACAGCCACGCCAGCAGGAATGAGAGCGTGGCGCCCGCCAGGCTGAAGAAGAAATCAGTGAAAATCAGGCTCGACGAACGGCTTTTCTCGTCTGGATTGATACGCACCACCAGATAGCTGCCGATGGTCATAAAGATGCCGCCGCACGCGCCGATGAGGGCGACCGCGATGCTAAACATGGTCAGCGTTGGGGTGACGAACAGCAGGGCGCTGATGAGGATGGTCAGCGCGGCGGCGATCACCAGTGGCTTTTGCAGACCCCATTTCTTCATCAGAATGCCGCCGAGCATAATCGGCACGAACATGCCGATGTTCATCAGCGTAAAGACTTGGCCGATAAAGCTCGGATCTTTGTTGAATGCGGCGCACAGCGGGCCGAGGACGATGCCGAGCGTCGAGACCAGCGCGCCGACAAAGTAATAGCTCAGATATGAAATCGCGTTCAGATTACCGCGAGAGTAATTCTCTGACATCTGCACTTCTCCTGGCGGGCCGGCGCCCGCCGCTGGACGGGAATTTAGCGGCAGTTCTTCACGAACTGGCTAATCAGGCGAATGAAATCATCGGTGACCATCGCCGCGCATTTCAGGGTTTGTTCGTGAGAGAGTTCCACGTCGCTCAGGCCTTCCGCCATGTTAGTGATCGCTGATACTGCCAGCACTTTCAGGCCGCAGTGGCGCGCCACGATAACTTCCGGTACCACTGACATGCCGACCACATCGCCGCCCATGTTCTGCATCATGCGAATTTCTGCTGCGGTCTCGAAGTTCGGCCCAGGGTAGGAGACGAATACGCCTTCGTGCAGCGTCAGGCCCAAATCCCCGGCGGTGTGCTGCAGTTTCGCGCGCAGGTCTTTGTCATATGCGTTGGCGAGGCTGAAGAAACGCGGGCCAAAGCGATCGTCGTTCGGGCCAACCAATGGCGTAGACGGCATGGTGTTGATGTGGTCTTTCAGCGCTACCAGGCTTCCGGCAGGAATAGTTGGGTTGAGCGAGCCCGCCGCGTTGGTGCAGAACATAAATTCACAGCCGAGCAGCTTAAAGGTGCGCACCGCATGGGTCATGATGCCCATTCCGACGCCTTCATAAAAATGCCCGCGACCTTTCATGCAGATGATGTCCACGCCGTGCAGTGAGCCCATCACCACTTCACCCGCATGACCCATCACGGTGCTGACCGGGAAGCCCGGCAGTTTTTCGTATGAGATAACGGTTTTGTTATCGAGCTTATCGGCCAGTACACCGAGGCCGGAACCGAGGATAAACGCGATGCGCGGTGTAAAACCAGGCTTCGCAGCCTTGAGGATTTCCACGGCTTCGTAAGGGGTGTCATTAATCACGGAATGAGACATAGGGTGCTCCTGAATGCGTTGGGTATCTGTCCATTCTGTGGAGTGAACGATGGGGAATCCAATTGGATAAAAGGGGTTATTGATAGTGTTTTACGAATGATTCAACGTGAAAACTGGGCCGCTCAACGGAATTTCAATAGGTTACGAAGTCAGGGCGAGGATATGGCGTGTTGATAGCGGAAAAGCGCATGCCGGAAGTGTGATGGGGTTCAATGGGTGAGGGTGTGCGCGAAATGATGTCTCGGATCCTCATTCTGTCATGCTGCCGTCATCTTTCTGTCATCAGGCATTCCTATGGTGTTCGCACGCATAAAAAGGTGACAACAACATGAAAATTAAACTGATTCCTCTGGTAATAAGCAGTGCGCTTTCTTTCTCTGCGCTGGCCGCAGAACCGACGGCGGAGCGTTATGTGGTGAGTTTTCCGGAAGGCTCGCACGTCAGCTATAACGGCGCGTTTGCGCAGGCGTTTCCAAAAGGATTGCCGGTAGGAATCGGCTCTGGTCTGTTGTTTACCGGTAAGCAGGGCGATGCGCTGACATTTGCGACGGTGACGGATCGCGGCCCGAACGCCGATTCGCCGAGCGTCGGTAAGAAAGAAGCGAAGATTTTCGTGACGCCTGATTTCGCGCCGATGTTGATGTCGATTCGCGTTGAAAACGGCAAAGCCGAAGCGACCGATGCGCGCCCGCTTCATGACGACAAGGGCAAGATCAACGGTTTGCCGCTGCAAAGCGGGGTGATTGGCGCAACCAATGAAGTGGCATTCAGCGACACAATGAAAACGTTGAGTGGTGATAATCGCGGGCTGGATACCGAGGGCATCACGCCGGACGGTAAAGGCGGCTTCTGGCTGTGCGACGAATATGGCCCGTTCATTATTAATGTCGATAGCAGCGGCAAAATCATTGCTTTGCACGGTCCACAGGCGGGCGAGGGTGAGAAATCGATTGCCGGTGGTTTGCCGAATATCATCAAGTGGCGCCAGCCAAACCGCGGCTTTGAGGGCATCACCCGGATGCCGGATGGGCGTATTCTCGCGGCGGTGCAGAGCACCCTAGATATCGACGGCAAGAGTAAGAAAAAAGCACTGTTCACCCGCCTGGTGAGCTTCGACCCGGCGACCGGAAAAACCGCGATGTATGGCTATCCTATCGATAACGTCTACAACAAAAACAGCGACGCCAAAATCGGCGATATCGTGGCGCTGGATAATGAACACATTTTGCTGATTGAGCAGGGCGGCGATAAAGACGATGTGATGCGTAATATCATCTACAAAGTGGACTTGAGCAAGGCTTCGGATCTGGCGGCGTTTGATAAGCCGGGCGAATACGCGGAGTTTGATGGTGCGGATCAACTGGCGAAGCGTGGGATCCAGTTGGCGAGTAAATCCCTGGCGGTGGATCTGCGTAAATTAGGCTGGCAGCAGGAAAAAGCCGAAGGGATGGCGCTGATCGACGGCAAGACGCTGGCGGTGGCGAACGATAATGATTTTGGCGTGAAAACGACGCTGAAAAGCCCGGTAGAAGGGAAGAAGCTGAAGGATTATCGGGTGAATGAGCAGGGGAAATTGACGGTGGATGATCAGGCGGTGGCGACGACGATTGCGGTGAAACCGCTGGAAAAACCGGAGTCTGATAGCGAGCTGTGGGTAATTACGTTGCCTGAGTCGTTGTTGTAGTTTTCTGCGGGATTCCCCCTCACCCTGGCCCTCTCCCCATAGGGGAGAGGGGAACGTTCAGCGTGGGTTGTCGCCCTCTCCCTAATCCTCTCCCGGAGGGAGAGGGAATAGTGTGGCGCTGTTTTTCTCCCTCTCCCTGTGGGAGAGGGCCGGGGAGAGGGCATCATGCTGTTAGTGCTTCAGCCCCGCAAACGCTTGACGGATTTCCGCTTCAGGCAATTGAACGCCGATAAACACCAGCACGCTGTGCGGGGTTTCGTCGCCCCATGGACGGTCCCAGTCGGCGCTGTACAGGCGCTGCACGCCCTGGAACAGCAGGCGGTTCGGCTCACCGTCAATCCATAACATCCCTTTGTAACGCAACAGCTTATCCGCGAAATCAAGCAGCAGGTTTTCCATTACGCGGGAAACGTCGCTGATATCGACCGGGTAATCGAGCTCGACCACAATCGATGTGATGTCGTTTTGCTTGTCCGCTATAAAGTGGAAACGCGGCTTCGGCTGGATGACGTTTTCTTCGAGCATAAATCCGTTGGTGTTGAACAGGTGTTCGAGGTCAATGTCGCCGTGCGTCACGGTGTAAATCGGCGCGCGGGCGTTGATCCGCGTCAGGCGCTCGCGGAGTTTTTCCGTTTCTTGTGCCACGTCGGTTTTGGTCAGCAAAATGCGATCCGCATACCCCACCTGCGACTGCGCCAGCGTGAACTGATTCATCTGATCGTCAGCGTGAACGGCGTCGACCAGGGCGATCACCCCGTCGAGCATGTAGCGCTCGCAGAGGATCTCATGCGAGAAAAAGGTCTGTACGATCGGGCCGGGATCGGCCATGCCGGTGCATTCGATGATCAAACGATCGAATTCGAGAGCGCCGCGATCGCGACCGTCGAGCAGATCCAGCAGCGCGTCTTCCAGTTCGTTGGATCGACTGCAACAAATACAGCCGTTAGTCAGGGTGGTTATCTGCGTGGCGCGATCGCCAATCAGCTGATCGTCCATCGAGACTTCGCCGAACTCGTTTTCGATCACGGCGATTTTGAACCCGTGATCCGCATTGAGGATGTGGCGCAGCAGCGTGGTTTTACCTGCGCCGAGAAAACCGGTGAGTAGGGTGACGGGGATCGGATTCATTGTCTCTCCTTTAACAGCAGCGTACGCCGCCTTCTCCACTGCCGCCGTAGCGCGCTTGCTGGCGCTCGCGGAAGAATTCTTCGTAAGTCATATACGGCTTGTCCGGATGATTGGTCTGCATGTGCTCGACGTAGTTGTCGTAATCCGGGATGCCAATCAGCATCTTTGCCGCCTGACCGAGATATTTTTTTGCCTGACCTAAGTTACCAAACATTGTGCCATCCCTATAAGCGTAAAGCCTGACGGATGTGATCCGGCAGGCGTTGTTACCCTCACCCAACCCTCTCCCTAAGGGAGAGGGCGAAGTCAGCGGATTAATGGTGTGAAGAGGTCTTCACGCCACCTTCTGGCACCGGTACATACGGCGTCTCTTTGTCGGTTCGCGCGTCGATAGCGCGAGCCTTCATACAGGTTTTGATGCCGTAGAAAATGATGCTGTAAACCACCACCAGGAACAGAATGCTCAGCCCCGCATTGGTGTAGTTGTTGATAACAATGTGGTTCATGTTAGCAATCTGCTGGGCCGTCAGGTCTGCGCTGCCCGCAGCAATTTTCTCTTTATACTGGTTAGCCATGAAGAAGAAGCCTTCCAGCTGCGGGTTAGCACTGAACAGCTTCAGACCGAGCGCCCAGGTGGTGCACAGCAGCAGCCACAGCGCAGGAACCACGGTCACCCAGATGTATTTGGTGCGCTTCATTTTCACCAGTACTACGGTGCCGAGCACCAGCGCCACGGCCGCCAGCATCTGGTTAGAGATACCGAACAACGGCCACAGGCTCTTCACGCCGCCCAGCGGGTCAACCACGCCCTGATACAGCAGATAACCCCACAGACCGACGCAGCCCGCTGTCCCGGCGATACCCGCCACCAGAGAGTCGGTTTTCTTCAGGAATGGCACGAAGTTACCGAGCAAATCTTGCAACATGAAGCGGCCCGCACGGGTGCCCGCATCCAGCGCGGTGAGGATGAACAGCGCTTCGAACAGGATGCCGAAGTGATACCAGAAGCCCATGTCGGCCATCGGCATGACTTTGTGGAACACATGAGCAATCCCGACGGCAAGCGTGGGTGCGCCACCGGCGCGGTTCAGAATCGACGGTTCACCGATATCTTTCGCGGTCTGCATGATTTGCTCAGGCGAGATCACGAAGCCCCAGGAACTGACCGTTGCCGCGGCGTGAACGCTGGCATCTTTCAGCTGTGCCATGATCATTGCCGCGTTTTCGCCACCCATTTCGTGCAGGTTCGGCATGGTGATGCCGAGGCCCGCAGGCGGGGTGTTCATCGCGAAATAGAGGCCCGGTTCGATGATAGACGCCGCCACCAGCGCCATGATCGCCACGAAGGACTCCATCAGCATCGCGCCATAGCCAATCAGACGCGCGTCTTTTTCATTCGCCAGCAGCTTCGGCGTGGTGCCGGACGCAATCAGCGCATGGAAACCAGACACCGCACCGCAGGCGATGGTGATGAACAGGAACGGGAACATCGCGCCTTTCCACAGCGGACCGGTCCCGTCGATGTACTGCGTCACCGCAGGCATTTTTAGCTCAGGGTTGAGGATAACGATGCCGAGCGCCAGACCGACAATGACGCCAATTTTCAGGAAAGTGGCGAGGTAATCGCGCGGGGCCAGAATCAGCCACACCGGCAGTAGCGCGGAAACAAAGGCGTAACCAATCAGCGCGAAGGTGATGGTGGTGTCTTTAAAGGTCAGCGCCGGACCCCAGTACGGGTCGTGGGCGATGACGCCGCCGAACCAGTTGGAGGCCACCAAC
>Ga0160437_1000436_pt1 | contig 21915 bp, 16 predicted proteins | sample HID1975I_E0MG_FD_108227 | JGI IMG/M metagenome (GOLD analysis project Ga0160437, IMG submission 108227) | Enriched soil microbial communities from UW Madison campus, WI, USA - HID1975I_E0 MG | ecosystem: Environmental > Terrestrial > Soil > Unclassified | place: USA: Madison, Wisconsin... | reverse complement strand
CGGTGCCGAAGTCGTCCAGCGCAATCCGGGCGCCGGTGGCGCGCAGGCGCTCCAGAACGATACGAGCGGTGTCGAGTTCGGCGATCAGGGTCGTCTCGGTGATTTCGAAGAGCAGGCGACGGGCGTCGCTGCCGCTCGTTTCGATCCGTTCGAGCAAAGTGCCGATTGTCTCGGCGTCCGAAATGTCGTGGCCCGACAAGTTGAACGAGACCGAGATGGGGTGCGGCAGGCGGGCCAGGGTATCGAGCGCATGATCGAACAGGGTCGCCGTCACTTCGCGGGCACGGCCCACGCGTTCGGCCGCGGCGATCATCATTTCCGGCGCGATCACGCCCAGCGTGGGCGAGGTCCAGCGGGCGAGGCATTCGAAGCCGACTGGCTGGTTGCTTTCGGTGGCGATGATCGGCTGATAGGCGACCGAGAGTTCGCGCGAGAGGTCCGCGCTCTGCATCGCCGCATCGAGTGCCTGCTCGGAGCGGATCAGGGTTTCCAGGTGATCGGAAAAGCGCACGCACTGGCCGCGCCGGTGATTCTTGGCATGGTAGAGCGCAAAGTCAGCGCGGTCGTAAAGCGAATGCGCGGTGCGCGCGCTTTCCGGATAGATCGCTATTCCCGCCGATCCGCCGACGGCCATCGTCACTTCGCCGATCCGGGCCGGGCTGCGGATGGCGGCGCAGAACTTCTGCGCGATCGCCTCCGCCTCGTCGGGGCCGCCGGGCACGATGAAGCCGAATTCGTCGCCGCCGAGGCGGGCGATCGTCACGCTGGGATCGCACTGCGCAATGAGGCGCGTGCCGATGACCTGGAGCAGCCGGTCGCCCTGGGCATGGCCATAAGTATCGTTGACGGGCTTGAAGCGGTCCAGATCTATCAGGCCGACGCAGAAGACTCTGTCTTCGCCGCTTTCCAGCAGGTTTTCGAGCGTGGCGAAGAAATAGCGGCGGTTGGGCAGGCCGGTAAGCGCGTCGGTCTGCGCCAGCCGGGCGTTCTCGTCACCCAGCGCCTGAGCCTGCCGGCGTTCGGCGCGCAAGTCGCGCTGGGCGACCTCCAGTTCGACGAACGAATCGTACGTGTCGCGCAGGATCTTGAGGATCACGGCCGCCACCAGCGCGATGTTGATCGCCACGGCGGTGAGCGTCGCCGAACCCGTCGTCACGCAATAGACGAGGAACATGCCCAGTGCCGTCAGGCAGATCAGCAGGGCGGCGGTGGGCAGGAACGTCAGGCAGAACACGCAGCCGAGCACGGTGACGGACACGAAAACCGCGACGTGGCCATGCTCGTAAGGGCCGCCGTAACGGTCGAGGCAGAGCGACCAGACGGCGAAAGCCATGGCGAAGACCAGCGCCAGCCAGATCGCCCGGCGCATGCGCCGCAGCGCGACATCCGCTTCCAGATCGCGCTGGCCGATGGGGCGCAGCCATACCAGCATGCGAATCAGGCAGCAGGCGATGAGGACGGCGGGGATCGTAAGGGTGAGAAATCCGGGAGCCAGCGCACGATGCGTATAGGCCAGGATGGCCGCATTGACCGACAAGAGTCCGTAAAGCGGCGGGATTCGTTCGCGCAGACGCAAGTACTGCGCCACGGGCAAGGGGTAATGCCCGGCGCGGTGCATCTTGTATTCGATTACATTGGCGTCAGGCAAAACGTGAACTCCTGAGAGTTTTGCTTAGGTATGATTCCTTGATGAAGAGTAGACGTCTTCAACAATTTCATCCGTTTCGGATCCGGGTCCAGCGAGGCTGGAGCCTTTCCCGCTCCCGCCCCGCGCACTAAGGAGTCGTGCGTGAGCGACCTTCCCATCCAAGCCGTATTGCCCGAAGTCCTGTCCGCATTGCGTGACGGTCCTCACGCTGTGCTGATAGCGCCGCCGGGCGCCGGCAAGACGACCGCACTGGCTCCGGCGCTGCTGGCCGAGCCCTGGTGCACGGGCACGGTGATCCTGCTTTCGCCGCGCCGCGTGGCTGCCCGTGCCGCGGCCGAGCGCATGGCCGAGCAACTGGGCGAGAAGGCCGGGGAGACGATCGGCTACGTCACCCGTCTCGATGTGAAGCGCTCCGCCCGGACGCGAGTCGTGGTCATGACCGAGGCGATTTTCGTGGCCACCATCGTATCCGATCCGGAGCTGTCCGGCGTCTCTGCGGTGCTGTTCGACGAGGCCCACGAGCGGCATCTCGACAGCGACCTCGGCCTCGCACTCGCCATCGAATCGAGCCAGGTCCTGCGCGAGGATCTGCGCATCGTCGTCATGTCGGCGACGATCGACGGCGCGCGTTTTTCACGGTTGCTGGGCGGGAATGCGCCGGTGATCGAAAGTGCGGGCAAGGCGTGGCCGCTGGCGATCCGCTGGCTGGGCGGGTCGCCCGACCAGCGGATCGAAGATGCCATGACGTCCGCCGTGCTCACCGCATGGCGCGAGCAGGAGGGGGACATTCTTGCCTTCCTCCCCGGCGTGCGGGACATCGACCGGGTGGCGGAGCGGCTGGCGGAACGCCTGCCGGCCGCGCTCGTCCTGCCTCTGCATGGCCAATGCGAGCCGGCGGCCCAGCGCGCGGCGATCCGCCGCGACTCGCAGGGACGCCGCCGGATCGTGCTTTCCACGGCGATTGCAGAAACTTCGCTGACGCTCGAGGGCGTTTCCGTGGTCGTCGACAGCGGCCTGTCGCGCCGGGCTGAATTCGACAAGGCCGCCGGTGTCACCCGGCTGGCGACTCACCGCGCGAGTCGCGCTTCCGCTGCCCAGCGCGCGGGCCGCGCGGCGCGACAGGGGCCGGGCACGGCCTACCGGCTCTGGGAAGAGGCGGCGCATCCCGGGCGTCCCGAATTCGACCCGCCGGAGATGCTCACCAGCGACCTGGCGCCGCTGACCCTGTCGCTGGCCCAATGGGGTGCCGGCGATCCGGCAGCGATGGCCTGGCTCGATCCGCCGCCGCCGCCCGCTCTGGATGCCGCGCGGCGGCAACTAGCCGCCCTTGGCGCGCTGGACGGAGACGACCGGATCACGGCTTTCGGCCGCAAGGTTGCGGCACTGCCCATGGACCCCGCGCAGGCGGCGATGATCCTTCATGCCGCCGAGCGCGGCGCCGCCCCCGTCGCGGCCCGGCTCGCCCTGCTGCTGCAGGAGCGTGGGCTGGGTGGTCGCAGCGAGGATCTGGCGCAGCGCCTCTCGCGCTGGGATGGCGATCGCTCGCCGCGGGCGGAAGCGTCTCGCAAGCTTGCGGCGGGCTGGGCGCGCCGGGCCCGCGCGCTGATCGCCGGGGAGGGCGACAGGCAGGACGTGCCTCCCGGCGTTCTGCTGGCGCTGGGGCGGCCCGACATGGTTGCGCGCCGCCGCGATGCGAGTGGTGAGAACTGGCTCTCCGCCGGGGGCAGGGGCTACGTGCTCGACCCGGCTTCGCCGCTGGCCTCGCGCGAATGGCTGGTGATCGGCGACGCCCAGGGCCAGGCCAAAGGCGCGCGGATCCTGTCCGGCGCGTCGCTGGAGGCGACGGATGTGGAGCAGGGCCTGTCCGACCGGATCGAGCGCCGCTCCGTCCTGCGCTGGAACGAGGCCGAGGGGCGTGTGGAAGCGCGGCTCGAACGGCGGCTGGGCGCGATCACGCTGGCCAGCGGCCCCGATCCGGCGCCCGATCCGGTGGCCATCGCCGCGTTCTTGCTCGAACGGGTGCGGGAGAAGGGGCTCGACCTCGTGCCTTTCGGCAAGGGCACGCTCTCGCTGCTGCGCCGGGCGCGCTACGCGGGGATCGCGGCGCTTTCCGAGCAGGCCCTGCTGGCCGATCTCGACGCATGGCTGGGGCCGCTGCTCGGACGGCGGCTCGATGCGATCGACAAGGGCGCTCTGGCCGAATCGCTGCGCAATCGCCTGGCCTGGGACGACCAGCAAGCGCTGGAGAAGCTGGCTCCTCCCGAGTTCCGCAGTCCGGCGGGAAGCACGCATGCCATCGATTACGAGGACGAGGGCGGCCCAAGCGTGGAAGTGCGGGTTCAGGCCCTGTTCGGCCTCGACCGCCACCCCACGTTCGGGCAGCCGCCGCAGCCGCTCCTTCTCAAGCTGACGTCTCCTGCCGGCCGTCCGATCCAGACAACTCGCGATTTGCCGGGATTCTGGCGCGGATCCTGGCGCGATGTGCAGCGCGACATGAAGGGACGATATCCCCGACATCGCTGGCCCGACGCGCCTTGGACCGAGGATCCCAGCCTCAAGACGCGCAACGCATTCGAGAGGTCAAAAGGAGAAGCATCCGGGAAGACGTGATTTGCGCTTGATTCTCTCCCTGATTCGGAGGCAAAGCGCTCGGCCATGAGTGCACGCATCTATCAGCGCCCGAAGAACGCCATGCAGTCCGGCAAGGCACTGCTGGACCAGTGGGTCCTCGAGTTCGCCCCTTCCGAAGCGAAGAAGCCCGATCCCCTGATGGGGTGGGCCGGTTCCGGCGACATGCAGCAGCAGGTCACGCTGAGGTTCCCGGACCTGGAAGAGGCCAAGGCCTATGCCGCGCGCTACGGTATCGAGGCCGAAGTGCACAGCACCCCGCCGCGCCGCCTCAAGATCCAGGCTTACGCTGACAACTTCCGCTGATCCGCTGCGCTGCGGCGCACGTTTCTGAGCAAATCGGCCCGCGTTTCCGGCAAGGATACGCGGGCCGCTGCCGTTATGGCGTCGGCACGGCTCGCCGCCGTCATGGCCCGCACGAAGCCCCTGTTGAAAAGCCGGACAATCCGGGCTGGACAAACCGGGCGCGTCTCTCCATATGGCCGCCCGGGAGTCGGGTGGACGTTTGCGTTCGCCAACCTGGTCAGGTCCGGAAGGAAGCAGCCACAACGGATAGCGGCGGGTCGCCCGGCTCCTTCAGCCCACATCATGCAACATGATTGCCGGACCCGCCGATGCCCAGCGCTTCGGTTGGGGCATTCGGCTCTGGGCTGTGGAGCAAATTGCTTTTTCCCTGACATTCCCGTCCCCAGTCCCTAGTTTACGCGCGATGGATGATTCACGCGACATGTTCGGCGATACCCCCCCTTGGGACGACAAGGAGGAGGAGGCGCCCGCACCGACCCAGGCCGAGCTGGAACAGGCCGGTCAGGCGTCGATGTTCGGCGAGCCCGAATCCGCGCCTGATGCCGCGCCTGTCGCATCGACGCCGGCCCCGGCGGAAGCGAAGTCTGAGGCTGCGGTGTCCAAGCCTGTCGCCAAAGCCGAGCCGGCCAAGGCCGAGCCGGCCAAAGCCGAACCGGCCAAGCCTGAATCCGGCAAGCCCGCAGCCGCTCCGGCGCAGCCCTACCGGGTGCTGGCGCGCAAGTATCGTCCGCAGACTTTCGCCGAACTGATCGGTCAGGAAGCCATGGTCCAGACCCTGGCCAACGCCATCAAGCGCGACCGGCTGGCCCATGCCTTCCTGATGACCGGCGTGCGCGGGGTGGGCAAGACATCCACCGCGCGGCTGATCGCAAAGGCGCTCAACTGCATCGGCCCGGACGGGCAGGGCGGCCCCACCATCGATCCCTGCGGCCAGTGCGAGCCCTGCCTGGCGATTGCCGAGGGCCGCCATATCGACGTGATCGAGATGGATGCCGCCTCGCACACGGGTGTCGACGACGTGCGCGAGATCATCGAGGCCGTGCGCTATGCCGCGGTTTCGGCGCGCTACAAGATCTACATCATCGACGAAGTCCACATGCTTTCCCGCAACGCTTTCAATGCCTTGCTGAAGACGCTCGAGGAACCGCCGGCCCATGTGAAGTTCCTTTTCGCGACCACCGAAGTGGACAAGCTGCCGGTCACGGTGCTGTCTCGCTGCCAGCGCTTCGACTTGCGCCGTATCCCGGCACCGATGCTGGCCGCGCATTTCGCCCGGGTCTGCGGCCTGGAGGGCGTGGAAGCCGAGGACGAGGCGCTGGCCATGGTCGCCGCCGCCGCCGAAGGTTCGGTGCGTGACGGGCTCTCGATCCTCGACCAGGCCATCGCCCATGCCGATCTCGACGGCGAGGGGCAGGTCCTGGCCGAGAAGGTGCGCGACATGCTCGGCCTTTCGGACAAGAGCGTGCAGCGCGGCCTCGTCACCGCGATTCTCGACGGCAAGGGCGGCGAGCTGCTCGAACTCGTGGCGCGCCAGTTCTCGCTGGGCGTCGAGCCGATCGCGATCATGCGCGGGCTGATGACACTGGTTCACCGCATCGCCGTGGCGCAAGTCGCCGGCGGCGCGCACGATGCCCATTCCGCGGAAGAGCGCGAGGCGATCGAAGGCTGGGCGAAGTCGCTCAAGGCCGGGCAGGTCCATCGCATCTGGCAGCTCCTGCTCAAGGGGCACGAGGAAGTGAAATCCGCGCCCGATCCGCTGGTCGCCGCGCAAATGGCGCTGCTGCGGATCCTGCATGCCTCGGACATGCCGGACCCGGGCTCGCTGGTGAAGAAGCTGGAAGAGCTGGCCGCGCGCGCCCCCGCTGCCGCGCCGGTGCCTGTCGCTTCCGGTGCGCCGGAAACAGGCGGCGCTGGGGGCGAGGGCATGGCACAGGCCGCTCCCGTCCCGGTCGCGCCTGCCCCGGCGCCCAGTGTGGAGATGATCGCGCGCCGCTGGGAAGAGCTGATCGACGATGTCGAGCATATGGGCGAGCTTTCCAGCGCCAATACCATGCGCATGCAGGTGCGGGTGGTCGAGCTGGGTGCCAGCCTGCTGCGCTTCTCGCAGCCGCCCGGCTTCAGCGAAGACATCACCGGCATCCTGCGCGCCTGCCTGACCAAGGCCACCGGCGAGCGCTGGGAGGTCTACAAGGTCGGCGAGCAGGGCGCGCCCACCCTGGTGGAGCAGGCCGAGGCGAAGAAGAACGCGGAAAGCGATGCCGTGAACCGGCATCCGCTGATCCTGGCCACCAAGGCCGCTTTCCCGCAAGCCGAAGTTATCGAAGATGATCGTCCGATTGCCGTTGGCGGCGGCGGACGGAACTGGAGACATTGAAATGAAGTCGATGGAAGAGATGCTCAAGGCGGCCCAGCAGGCGGCCGAGACCATCCAGAAGCAGATGGACGAGGCGCAGACCAAGCTGGACGCGATGGAAGTCGAAGGACTTTCGGGCGGCGGACTGGTCAAGATCCGCTGCTCGGCCAAGGGCCGCGTGATCGGCGTGTCGATCGACGACAGCCTGATGCAGCCGGGCGAAAAGCAGATCCTCGAAGACCTGATCGCCGCTGCCTACAATGACGCGCGCGTCAAGGCGGACTCGGTCGCCGGTGAGGAACTGGCCAAGGCCCAGCAGGGCATGGGCCTGCCGCCCGGCTTCAAGATGCCGTTCTGATCCATGCGATGCCTTCCTGCGCCCGCTGGTCCACGCCGTCACAGGCGAACGGGCGCAGGCGCAGGCGCAGGAACCGCGATTTCCACCAGGGTTGACGAAACTCAGGCTGAATCGCGCTATATTGGATCAGGGGCCCGGTGTTTTCTATGAACCGGGATCTAGGGGAAGGGTGAAGTGGTGCGGTTAGCGCTTCCACAGTCTTTCGGCGTCAATCCCATTGCGTGAGGCGCCAGAGACCCCATATCGTCCCGCGAAGGCCGGGGGGCTCACAGCCTACCCGCGTGTGTGTTGAAATGGATATGACCTTGAACCTGCTTCCCCTGCTCCCCTTGCGCGACATCGTCGTGTTCCCCGGCATGGTCGTGCCGCTTTTCGTCGGACGCGAGAAATCGGTGGCCGCGCTCGAAGCGGCGATGGCGGGTGAAAAGGATATCTTCCTCCTCGCGCAGCTCGATCCCGGTTGCGACGATCCCGACCGCGACGATCTGTACGACACCGGTGTGATCGCCAGCGTCCTCCAGCTGCTCAAGCTGCCGGACGGCACCGTGCGCGTCCTCGTCGAAGGACAGGAACGCGCGAAGCTGGAAACGCTGCGCTCCGAGCAGTCCGCCGAGGGCGAGATGCTGGTCGCGCAAGTCGAGCGCGTGGAGCAGGTCGAGGCCGACGGCACCGAAACCGCCGCGATGATGCGTTCGGTGGTCGAGCAGTTCGGCGAATATGCGAAGCTCAACAAGAAGCTCTCGCAGGATGCCGGCGACCAGCTCGGTGACATCGAGGACGCGGCCAAGCTGGCCGATACCATCGCCGCGCAGCTTTCCGCCAAAGTGGGCGACAAGCAGGCCGTGCTGTCCGAGCCGGACCCGCTCAAGCGCCTGGAAATGGTCTTCTCCTTCATGGAAGGCGAACTCGGCGTCCTGCAGGTCGAGCGCAAGATCCGTGGCCGCGTGAAGCGGCAGATGGAAAAGACCCAGCGCGAATATTACCTCAACGAGCAGCTGAAGGCGATCCAGTCGGAACTCGGCGGCGGCGACGGCGAGGAAGCGAACGAACTTCAGGAGCTTCAGGAGCGCATCGAAAGCACGCGTCTCTCGAAGGAAGCGCGTGAAAAGGCCACGGGCGAGCTGAAGAAGCTGCGCTCGATGCAGCCGATGAGCGCCGAAGCCACGGTCATCCGCAATTACCTCGACGTGCTGCTGGGCCTGCCCTGGGGCAAGAAGAGCAAGCTGAAGCGCGACATTTCCTCTGCGCAGGAAATCCTCGACGCCGATCACTACGCGCTGGACAAGGTCAAGGATCGCATCGTCGAGTACCTGGCAGTGCAGGCGCGCACCAACAAGCTGAAGGGGCCGATCCTCTGCCTCGTCGGCCCGCCGGGCGTGGGCAAGACCTCGCTGGGCAAGTCGATCGCCAAGGCGACCGGCCGCGAATTCATCCGCCAATCGCTGGGCGGCGTGCGCGACGAAGCCGAAATTCGGGGACACCGTCGCACGTACATCGGCTCGCTGCCGGGCAAGATCGTCACCAACCTCAAGAAGGCCGGCAAGTCGAACCCGCTGTTCCTGCTCGACGAGATCGACAAGCTGGGCCAGGATTTCCGCGGCGATCCCGCCTCGGCGCTGCTCGAAGTGCTGGATCCGGAGCAGAACTCGAAGTTCCAGGACCACTACCTGGAACTGGACATCGACCTTTCGGACGTGATGTTCGTCTGCACCGCGAACAGCCTGAACCTGCCGCAGCCGTTGCTCGACCGCATGGAGATCATCCGCCTCGAAGGCTATACCGAGGACGAGAAGGTCGAGATCGCCGAGCGCCACCTCGTGCGCAAGCAGGTCGAGGCGCATGGGCTGAAGAAGGGTGAGTTCACGCTGACCCAGGAAGGCCTGCGCGACCTGATCCGCTACTACACCCGCGAGGCGGGCGTCCGCACGCTGGAGCGCGAGATCGCCAAGCTGGCGCGCAAGTCGCTGCGCCAGATCCTGGAAGGCAAGGCGAGCGAAGTCACGATCACGCCGGAAAACCTCTCCGACTTCGCGGGCGTGCGCAAGTTCCGCCACGGCGTGGGCGAGGAAGAGCATCAGGTGGGCGCCGTCACCGGCCTTGCCTGGACCGAAGTGGGCGGCGAACTGCTGACCATCGAAAGCGTGACCGTGCCCGGCAAGGGCCAGATCAAGGCGACCGGCAAGCTCGGCGACGTGATGAGCGAGTCGATCCAGGCCGCCTTCAGCTTCGTGAAGGCGCGCTCGCCCGCTTACGGCATCAAGCCTTCGACGATCCAGAAGAAGGATATCCATATCCACCTGCCCGAAGGCGCGGTGCCCAAGGATGGTCCCTCGGCCGGTATCGGCATGGTGACTTCGATCGTCTCGACGCTCAGCGGCGTGCCGGTTCGCAAGGACGTCGCCATGACCGGCGAGGTTACTTTGCGCGGGCGTGTGCTGCCGATCGGCGGGCTCAAGGAAAAGCTCCTGGCCGCCCTGCGCGGCGGCATCACCACGGTGCTGATCCCGGAGGAGAACCGCAAGGACCTGGCGGAGATCCCCGAGAACGTGAAACAGGGCCTGGACATCATTCCGGTCGCGCATGTCGACGAAGTGCTCGCCCGGGCGCTGACCGAGCCGCTCGAGGCCATCGAGTGGACCGAGGCGGACGAACTGGCAGCAGCGCCTTCGCAAACGCCGGCGCCGTCTGCCACCGCGCACTGATAGGCTGCGGGACATCCTTTTCATGTCTGAAGAGGGTGTCCCGCGGTAATTTTCGGTTAAACAGGTGGGCCTGAAAGAAAGTCTTTTGCGTGACGGCGCTTGTCAGGAGCCTAGTCACCCTGTAACGGCCCCCGTTCCTGCCGCGCATCTTGCCGCAGGATTTTGCTAGAAGGATCTTGAAATGGGTTACCGGGTTGCCGTCGTCGGCGCGACCGGAAATGTCGGCCGCGAAATGCTCAACATCCTCGCCGAGCGCGAATTCCCCTGCGACGAAATCGCAGCGGTGGCTTCGTCGCGTTCGACCGGGACCGAGATTGAATTCGGCGAAACCGGCAAAATGCTCAAAGTAAAGAACATCGAGCATTTCGATTTCACCGGCTGGGACATCGCTCTCTTCGCCGCCGGATCCGGCCCGACCGCGATCCACGCCCCGCGCGCTGCCGCGCAGGGCTGCGTCGTGATCGACAACTCGTCGCTCTACCGCATGGAGCCGGACATTCCGCTGGTGGTGCCGGAAGTGAACCCGGACGCGATCGACGGCTACAAGGCGCGCAACATCATCGCCAACCCCAACTGCTCGACCGCGCAGATGGTGGTGGCGCTGAAGCCGCTGCACGACAAGGCGAAGATCAAGCGCGTCGTCGTCTCGACCTACCAGTCGGTTTCCGGCGCGGGCAAGGAAGGCATGGACGAGCTGTTCGAGCAGAGCCGCGCGATCTTCGTGGGCGACCAGGTCGAGGCGAAGAAGTTCACCAAGCAGATCGCCTTCAACGTGATCCCGCACATCGACGTTTTCCTGGACGATGGTTCGACCAAGGAAGAATGGAAGATGGTCGTGGAAACCAAGAAGATCCTCGATCCCAAGATCAAGGTCCAGGCCACGTGCGTGCGCGTGCCGGTCTTCGTGGGCCACTCGGAATCGCTCAACATCGAGTTCGAGGAAGAAATCTCGGCGATCGAAGCCCAGGACATCCTGCGTGAAGCGCCGGGCGTGATGCTTGTCGACAAGCGCGAGGACGGCGGATACGTCACCCCGGTGGAAGCCGTGGGCGATGGCGCCACCTACATCAGCCGCGTTCGCGAGGACTCGACCGTGGACAACGGCCTGGCGCTGTGGTGCGTCTCCGACAACTTGCGCAAGGGCGCCGCCCTCAACGCGGTGCAGATCGCCGAACTGCTGGGCCGCCGTCACCTCAAGAAGGGCTGACGCGGCGGGCTTCGGCCCGAACCGATTGAAAAAGGGCCTGCGGAGCATTCGCTTCGCAGGCCCTTTTTCTATTGGCAGCTCAAGTATTCTGCCTTCGCGGGGGCGACGGATCAGCCCTCGGTCTCATCCGATCTTGCCGCGCCGGCCTTCATCTCGGCATAGGCGGCGTCGCGCGCTTCGCCGTCCAGCGTGAGGAGATAGCCCGAGGCTTCCTTGTAGGTGAGGAACGGCAGGCCGTCGGCCAGGATCGGCTCGGTGCGGCTGTTGTAGATTCGTTTCAGCAGGCGTCGCTGCGGCCTGCTCAGCGGCGGGTTTTCGCCTGCCGGTTGCGCGTCGGTGGTTTCCATGCAGCGCTCTATCACGCCCCGGTTTGCAACGGCAATGGCGCGGGCGTGTTCGACGGGTTAGTCTGGCGCCCATGACCCGAACCCTGACCGGCGGCTGCCAGTGCGGCCGCATTCGCTACGAGGCCCAGGTCGAGAACGACGAGGCCTACCTTTGCCACTGCCGCTATTGCCAGAAGGCGACGGGCGGCTTTGCAGCGGCGTTCGTGCAAGTGGCGAAAGCCGGTGTCGCCTGGGCGCACGAACCGGACTGGTACCAAAGCTCGGCCATCGCTCACCGGCCGTTCTGTTCGCACTGCGGAACGCCGCTCGGCTTCGACTTCATCGAGAGCAGCGGCAATATGGACCTGACACTCGGCAGCTTCGACGATCCCGGTTTCTTCCGCCCGACCACGCATTCCGGCTGCGAAAGCTTGCATCCTGCGTGGCTCGATACCAAGGACTTGCCGAGACATTACAGCGCGGAGACGGAAAGCGTCGCCTCGCGCTGGAAGGCGGCAGGACTGGAGGTTCCCTAAGTGAGCGATCTGCGCAAGGAAGTCATCGAAGGTTACGCAGACACCGATCTGGCCGTGCACGTCACGGGCGACACGGGCGCGCGGCCGTTGCTGCTGCTCCACGGCCTGTTTTCCAGCGCCGATGTGAACTGGATCAAGTACGGCAATGCGAAGATTCTTGCCGATGCCGGGTTCGAGGTCTTCATGCCCGACCTTCGCGCTCACGGCCAGAGCGGCGCGCCGCACGACCCGGCGGCCTATCCCGCCGACGTGCTGGTTGAGGACCTGAAGCTGGTGATCGCGGCGCTTGGCCTTGCGGGCTACGACCTCGGCGGTTTCTCGCTCGGCGCGCGGACGGCGGTGCGCGGCGTCCTGGCGGGGCTCGCGCCGCGCAAGCTGATCCTGGGCGGCATGGGCCTGACCGGCCTGTCCGGCTGGGCACGGCGCAGCGCGCACTTCGTGGATGCCATCGACCGTTTCGGCACCATCGAACGCGGCGACAAGGCTTTCGTCGCGCAGGCCTTCATGAAGTCGATGAAGATCGACCGCGTTGCCGCGCGGCTGTTGCTGGGTTCGGTCGACGATACGGGGGCGGATGCGATCGCGCGGATCACCATGCCCACGCTCTGCGTCTGCGGCGGGGAAGACCACGACAACGGTTCCGCGCGGGAACTGGCAGAGGCGCTGCCGCAAGGCGAGTATGTCGAGACGCCGGGCAATCACATGTCCTCGGTGACGTTCAAGGATATGGGGCGGGCTATGGCGGCGTTTCTGCTCGATTGAACCTCGTCATTGCGAGGAGGCGAGGCCGACGCGGCAATCCAGAGCGGCGCGGGACTGCCCTGGATTGCTTCGCTACGCTCGCAATGACGAAGTGAGGGAAGGGGGAAGGGGTACAGGCATATAGGAGGGAACGCACGCATCGGTGTCTCCCCTGCTTATTCTCCTCCCTTTCTGCCTCGACGGTTGATCTGACGCAGCGGGCGACTAGTCTCCCGCGCCATCAAAGAGAAAAATGAGGCAAACCCCATGAAATTCGCATCCACTGCGCTTGCCGCGCTTGCGGCCAGCCTTTCGTTCGGCATTGCCGCGCCGGCCTTCGCCGAAGACGCACCGGCCTATCCGCAGACCGCGCAAGGCGCCGCGCAGTTCATTGCCGCCGCCGAGAAGGACCTGTTCGATTTCTCGGTCGACAATGCCCGCGTCAACTGGGTGAACTACACGTATCTCACTGACGACACCGATGCCCTGGCGGCGCAGTCCAACGGGCTGCTGACCGAGAAGCAGGTCGCCTATGCCGTGGAAGCCGCGAAGTTTTCCAAACTGCCCGGCCTCGACGCCGACGTCTCGCGCAAGCTGGGCATCCTGCGCCAGGGCATCGTCCTTCCGGCGCCGACCACGCCGGGCGCGGCAGCGCAGTTGAGCGAGATCAGCACGCGGCTTGCCTCCACTTACGGCAAGGGCCGCGGCACGCTGGACGGCAAGGAGATCAACGGCTCGGATATCGAGGCGGAGATGGGCAACCTCACGCACACGCCTGCCGAGTTCGCCGAGATGTGGACGACCTGGCACGACAATGTCGGCAAGCCGATGAAGGGCGACTACGTCAAGATGGTCGGCATCGCCAACCAGGGCGCCAAGGAACTCGGCTATGCCGACGTCGGTGCCATGTGGCGTTCGGGCTACGACATGAGCCCCGAGCAGTTCTCCGCCGAAACGCAGCGCCTGTGGGAAGAAGTGAAGCCGCTCTATCTCGCGCTGCATACGTACGTCCGCCATAAGCTGAACGAGAAGTACGGCGATGCCGTGCAGCCCAAGACCGGACCGATCCGCGCCGACCTGCTGGGCAACATGTGGGCGCAGGAGTGGGGCACGATCTACCCGCTGGTCGCGCCGAAGGGTGCCGGCGATCTCGGCTACGACATCGGCGATCTGCTGAAGGCGCAGGGGCGCACGCCGATCGACATGGTCAAGGCGGGTGAGGGCTTCTACTCGTCGCTCGGCTTCGCGGCGCTGCCCGAGACCTTCTGGAAGCGCTCGATGATCGTGAAGCCCGCCGACCGCGAGGTGATCTGCCACGCCTCGGCCTGGGACGTGGACAACAAGGACGACGTGCGCATCAAGATGTGCACCAAGGTGGATTCGACCGACTTCGTGACCATCCACCACGAACTCGGCCACAACTACTACCAGCGCGCCTACAACAAGCAGCCGTTCCTCTACCTCAACGGCGCCAACGACGGCTTCCACGAGGCCATCGGTGATTTCATCGCGCTGTCGATCACGCCGCAGTACCTCGTGCAGATCGGCCTGCTCGACAAGGCCAAGGTGCCCAGTGCCGACAAGGACATCGGCCTCCTGCTGCGCCAGGCGATGGACAAGGTGGCGTTCCTGCCCTTCGGCCTGCTGATCGACCGCTATCGCTGGGGCATCTTCGACGGTTCGATCCAGCCCGCCGACTATAACAAGGCCTGGACCAAGATGCGGCTGGACTACCAGGGCGTCACCCCGCCCGCCGCACGCAGCGACGACGGTTTCGATGCCGGCGCGAAGTTCCATGTTCCCGGCAACACGCCTTACACGCGCTACTTCCTCGCCCGCATCCTGCAGTTCCAGTTCTACCAGGCGGCGTGCAAGCAGGCCGGCTGGAAAGGGCCGCTGCACCGTTGCAGCTTCTACGGCGACAAGAAGGTCGGCGCGAACCTGAACAAGATGCTGGAAATGGGCATGTCGAAGCCCTGGCCGGAAGCGCTCAAGGCTTTCACCGGCACCCCGCAGATGAGTGCCAAGCCGATGCTCGACTACTTCGCGCCGCTGAAGAAGTGGCTCGACGAGCAGAACAAGGGCGAGAAGCAGGGCTGGTAACGCCTGCGCCCGCGCGATCGAGGGCGGCGCGAGGTGGCCCTGGATTGCCGCGGGCCTTCGGCCCTCGCAATGACGAGGTTGGGGAAGATACCTTGAATTGAAAAAGGGGAGCCGGTTTGCACCGGCTCCCCTTTTTGTTTGCGCGGCAAGGGGTGATCGCCCCCTGTCCGTCCTCGGACGCTTAGAAGTCCACCGTGATGCCGGTGAAGAACGTGCGGCCGTAGACGTCATACGTTGTCGGGTAAGTGTTGGCCTGTTCCTGGTTGTCGCCGAGGATCGGCGGCTTCCTGTTGAACATGTTGTTCATGCCGATATTCCAGGTGAAGCGCTTGGCCACGTCGATCTGCGCGGTGAGATCGAAGTAGTCGTAGGCCTTGATCCGCTCGACGCTGTAAGTGGTCGAGCCGTCGTCGTCCTTGACCGGCGAGAGGTGACGCCAGGCGAGCGAAAGCGTCTTGCCCTCGGTCGACCAGGTCGCGCGGCCGTTGAGGCGCCACTTGGCGTAGACGTTGCCGCAGAGCAGGCCGAACTTGCCGGCGCATTCCACGGTGAGGTCCGACAGGGCGGCGATCGGCTTGAACGTGAAGTTCATCAGGCGCGTGCCGCTGAAGCGCAGGGTCAGCTTGCTGGAATCGTGCACGCCGAATGCCAGCGGAACCGCATACTGCATGTCGAAATCGATGCCGTCGGTCTTCACGCCGCCCGAGTTGGACAGGTTGTCTGCCGCGCCGGTGATCGTGTAGCTGTTGGCGTCACGCGGCAGCATCGAGCAATAGCTGGTGTCGTAAGGCGTCCAGCCGTTCGCGGCGGTGCCGTAGCAGGCCGAGATGATGTTCGAAGTGCCGGCGGCGGTGATGTAGTTGTCGATCTTGATGTGGTAGTAATCGACGGTCAGCGACAGGCCCGGGATGAAGCGGGGCTGGATCATCGTGCCGAAGGTCCAGGTGTTCGCCGTTTCTTCACGCAGCGAAGTGTTGCCGCCGTTGTAGCTGTCGATCTGCGAATCGCCGCCGTTGTATTCGGTGCCGATCAGGTTCGCCGGAATGCCTGCCGAAACGCAGCTGGCGTTGAGGTTGGCATTCGAGAGCGCTGCCGTCGTCGCGCAGGGGTCGGTGGCCTGCTCGAAGTTCTGGGCGTTGCCGCTGTAGAGGTCGTTGACCGTGGGTGCCCGCACCGCGCGCGAGAACTGGCCGCGCAGGCTGACGTCCTTGATCGGCGCCCAGACGAGGCCGCCAGAGAACGTGCCGACCGACTTGGCCGCCGTCGAATAGTACGAATAGCGTGCGGCGCCGTTGAATTCGAGGCGGTCGATGAAGGGCTTGTCGGCGATCAGGGGCACGTTGAACTCGGCGAAGAGTTCCTTGACGTTGTAGCCACCCGAAATCGGTTCCGAACCGTTGAAGCCGATCACGTCACCCGAAGCGAGGGCTTCGTCGGGATCGAAGCTGCCGTGCTCGCTGCGATACTCGCCGCCGATCGCCAGGCCGGCCGGACCGGCGCCGAGATCGAACAGGTTGTTGTTGGTGATCGCGCCGCTGACGACCTTCTCGGTGATGGTCGAGCGATTCACCGTGTCGATCGAGATGAAGTCGGCCGCTTCCTGGCTGATGTTACCGGCGCCGAAGATGTTCAGCGGGACGCAGCCATTGCTGGTGTCCGAGCAGACGAGATTGCCGTCGGCATCGTACGTGGTGCGCAGGGCCTGCTGGACGCGGCTGGCCGAGACGTTGCCGTACTGGTGCTCGACCTGCTTCGTGCGCGAATAGCTGAAGTAGGCGTCGTAGCTCCAGTCGCCCGAAATCTCGCCGCGCGCGCCGATCAGGCCGCGATAGGCCTTGCTGTCGAGGTTGGAGATGCGGTTGCCCACTTCGGACAGGCGGCGATAGACCGATGCCGAGGTGTAGCCGTCGCCGTCGGTGTCGTAGCTGCCCAGCAGCGACTGGGTATCGGCCGACAGGAACGAGGAATCGGTGTCGAGCGAGAACGTGCCGGTCAGCGGAGTCGGCGCGAGCTGGTTCTTCACGCGGTTGTGGATGTACTGGCCTTCGCCGTAGATCGTCAGGTGATCGCTGACGTCGAAGTGCGCCTGGGCCGAGAAGAGCGCGCGCTTCTGCGGGACCTGGAGGTAGTTCTCCGAGGCGTAGTTATAGGCATCGGCCGAAGTGTAGGCAGAGGTGCTGCCGTCCTGGCCGAACTTGTAGTTGCTGCCGTCAAGCGCGATACGGCCGGCCGGGATCGAGCTGGAGCCGCCGCCGGTCAGGCCGCCTTCGCCGTCATCGGTCTGCGCGATCGAGGTGTAGCTGCGGGCGGACTGCAGGATCGACTTGCGGCGCATGTAGTCGCCGTAGATCGTGATGTTGCCGCGGCCTTCGGCGAAGTTCTTGCCGACGAGAAGCCCGCCATTGTACTGGGCGCCGTCGCCATCGCCGGTCAGGCGGTAGTTGGCGTTGGCCTGCACGCCTTCGAAATCCTGCTTGGTGATGAAGTTCACCACGCCGGTCACGGCGTCGGAGCCATAGACCGCGGACTTGCCGCCGGTCACCACGTCCACGCGCTCGATCAGCGCGGTCGGGATCGTGTTGAGGTCGACGATCTGGTTGGTGTCATAGGACACGTAGCGATGGCCGTTGACGAGCACCAGCGTTCGGGCGGCGCCCAGGCCGCGCAAGTCGGCCGTGGCGACGCCGCCGCCCGGATTGTTCGATGCGGCCGTCGCGCCCGGCAGGATCTGCGGAAGGTCCTTGAGGATGTTCTCGACGTTGACCTGGCCGGTCAGCGCGATTTCCTTGGCGGAAACGGCCATGATCGGCGCGGCCTGTTCCAGGTTCGGATTGGACAGGCGCGAGCCGGTGACGACGATGGCGCCGCCTTCGGGCTCGGCATCGGCGGAGGCTTGGGCATGCGCCACGGTGGGCAAGCCCATCAGCAGGGTGGACGCCAGCAGCAGGCGCTTCATCTCGGATGTCATTCGGTACTCCCTTTGCAGTTTCCGGCGCGGGATTTGCCGCAGGCCGGAACCAGATCAGGGGGTGTGCTCCCAAGATGAACTATCTGTCATCATGTAATAATAGTTCAAATCTATTGTTGGACTGCCGAGTTGTAGATGGGCAACTATTATTTCAACCGCTGCTACATCCATGTAAAAATAGCGTGAAATATTGAAACAAACGCGTCATATGGAATAACTTGTTGATGGATCTTATTTGAATAATATTATTATCATGCGCTGAAGTTTGGCATCACAAGATTGCTGAATTCGTTGGCGGATGCAATGGATCATTCTGATCGTTCGCCGGGAAACTCTGAAGCAAAACGGGCGCCGCTCCTTTCGGAACGGCGCCCGCCGGATGTCTCGCTGCGCCGCGGCTTAGCGGAACGGCGGCTCGTTGAAGGCGCGCAGCTTGCGGGAATGGAGTTTCTCACCCTCGGCGCGCAGCAGGTCGCAGGCGTGGAGACCGATCTTGAGATGGCTGGCGATGGCCTCCTCGTAGAAGCGGTTGGCCTGGCCCGGCAGCTTGAGTTCACCGTGGATCGGCTTGTCGGACACGCAGAGCAGGGTGCCGTAGGGCACGCGGAAGCGATAGCCCTGGGCGCTGATCGTCGCGCTTTCCATGTCGATGCCGATGGCGCGGCTGAGGCTGAAGCGGTGGGCGGATTCGGTATAGCGCAGTTCCCAGTTGCGATCGTCGGTGGTGACGACGGTGCCGGTGCGCATCCGCTTCTTGAGATTGGCGCCGCCTTCGCCGCTGACGGCCTCGGCCGCCGAGGCCAGCGCCTGCTGCACTTCGGCAATGGCCGGCAACGGAATCTCCGGCGGAAGCACCGGATCGAGGACGTGGTCGTCGCGCAGATAGGCATGGGCGAGCACGTAGTCGCCGATGCGCTGCCCTTCGCGCAGGCCGCCGCAGTGGCCGATCATCAGCCAGACTTCGGGGCGGATCACCGCGAGGTGATCGGTGATGGTCTTGGCGTTCGAGGGGCCGACGCCGATGTTGACGAGCGTGATGCCCGACTTGTCCGGCCGGATCAGGTGGTAGGCCGGCATCTGGTGGCGGCGCCAGGCCGTATCGGACAGACGCTCGCGCGCATTGTCCACCGGCGTGTCGAGGTAGAGGCCGCCGGCGCCCGACAGCGCGGTGTAGCCGTCCGACCCGATCTGCTTGCCGGCCCAGTCCACGAACTCGTCCACGTAGCGGTGGTAGTTGGTGAAGAGGATATAGCGCTGGCAATGCTCGACGCTGGTGCCGGTGTAGTGCTGAAGGCGTGCCAGGCTGAAGTCGGTGCGCAGGCCATCGAAGAGGGCCAGCGGCAGCGGCTCGTCGGAGCCCTGGCGGAAGACGCCGTCGGCGATTTCGTCACCGATCATGGCCAGTTCGGTGGTCGGGAAATGCGCGGCCAGTTCCTGCGGGGTGACGCTGCCCATGCCGACGCCGTCGAGGACGTAGGGGAAGGGGATTTCCTGCGTCGAGCGGCCGACCTCGATCTCCACCTCGTAATCCTCATGGAGCAGCGCGAGCTGTTCCGTCAGATAGTCCGCGAAAAGACGCGGCTTGGTGATCGTGGTGACGTAGACCCCGCTTTCGTTCAGGCGGCCGAAGGATCGGCTGTAGAACGTGCCGCGCTCGATGCCGGCATAAGTGATGCGCAGCTCGGGATAAGACCAGGCGCGCGTCTCGCGGCGGTCGAGCGGGGGCGGGGTGCCGTTTTCGATGAAGGCGGAAATGTCTGCGCGCAGGGTGCTGACGGCAGTTTCGTATACGCGGACCAGTTCCGCGAGGGTGTTTTCTATCGTTTCCATCGCCCACTCTTACGCGATTCGTATTGCAGTGCAATAGTCGCGGGCGAGGATGGCTGAACCCTGCGGGCGCCAGGCGCGGTGGCTACAGCGGCCGCATCAGATAAGTCACGGTCTTGCCGTTCTCCAGCAGCGCCTCGCCAACGGGCTCGAAGCCGAGGGCGCGATGGAAGGCTTCGCTGGCGGGATTGGGCGGATCGGAATTGACCTCGCAGACCGCCCGGTCGTGACCGGCCGCGCGGGCCTCATCGAACAAATGGGCATAGAGCTTGCGGGCAAGGCCGCGTCCCCGCGCCTGGGGAGCGGTGACGACGCGGTCGATATAGACGAAGCGCGGATACTTCGCGCGGAACCACTGGAAGTTGGCGCTGTCGTAATCGGCGTCCTGATCGAAAGCGATCAGAGCTGCGTCCAGTCGCCCGATCCGCGCCGCCACGAAAGCGCGCTCCACCAGCATGTCCATGCGGGCCTCGTCGGCGAGCGAGAGTTCCACGGCATGGCTGTTGTTGAGCGCCAGCAGTGCGGCGCGCAGGTCTTCGTCGGCCGCGTAGTCGTGCCGAAGCTCGGCCGGGATGTCGGTGATCATGGTCTGTTTCCTGCAAAAAGAGAAAGGCCCCCGCTCCGGTTGGAGCGAGGGCCCTGAATCTCTTCGGTCGTTACCGCGAAAAGGAAGCTCAGGCTTCTTCTTCGGTCTCGGCAACTTCCTCTTCGACCGCGATTTCGCCGGGTTCGGCGTTCGGGTCGTAGGCTTCGGTGAAGCCCGAGACGTCCTGTTCGAACATCGCGGCCATCACGTCCACGCCCTGCGACTGCAGGTCGGCTTCGTCGGGCGAACGGGCAACGTTCACCTTGACGTTCACCGAGACTTCGGGGTGCAGGTTAACGCGAACGTCGAACACGCCGATGGTCTTGATTGGGCGTTCGAGCACGATCATCTGCTTGCTGACTTCGGCGCCCTGCTCGTTGAGAGCGTCGACGATGTCACGCACCGAGACCGAACCGTAGAGCTGGCCCGAGTTCGACGAAGCGCGGATCAGGACGACCTGCTTGCCTTCGACGTTACCCGAGTGCGCTTCGGCCGAGGTACGGCGTTCGGCGTTTTCGGATTCGATCTTCGCGCGGTTGGCTTCGAAGACCTTCTTGTTCTTCTCGTTGGCGCGCAGGGCCTTCTTGTTGGGAAGAAGGTAGTTGCGGGCGTAACCGTCCTTGACGGAAACGACATCGCCGATGGCGCCGAGCTTTTCGACGCGTTCGAGGAGGATGATGTCCATGGGGCTAGCCCTCCTTACTTGACGATGTAGGGCAGCAGGCCGATGTGCCGGGCGCGCTTGATCGCCTGGCTCAGCTCACGCTGCTTCTTTGCGGAAACCGCGGTGATGCGGCTGGGAACGATCTTGCCACGCTCGGACATGAAGCCCTGAAGCAGACGCACGTCCTTGTAGTCGATGGCCGGAGCGTTCTTGCCCGAGAACGGGCAGGACTTGCGGCGGCGGAAGAATGCACGTGCCATGGAAATCAGTTCCCTTCACGTTCACGACGGCGAGTACGCTCGCGGTCGCTCTTGCGCATCATGACCGACGGACCGGCTTCGTGCTCGTCGACACGAATGGTCACGTAACGAATGACGTCTTCGTTGATCTGCGTCTGGCGCTCGAGCTCGGCGACGACGTCGCCCGAAGCTTCGATGTTCAGCATCACGAAGTGCGCCTTGCGGTTGCGCTTGATCTTGTAGGCGAGATTCTTGAGGCCCCAGGTCTCGGTCTTGGTGACCTTGCCCTGGTTCGACTCGACGATCTCGGTAGCGGTGGTGGCAAGCGCGTCGACTTGCGCCTGGCTGAGGTCCTGGCGTGCCAGGAACACGTGCTCATATAGAGCCACGGCAGCTTCCTTTTCTCTAGTCTAACCGATCGCTGGCTTGTCCGCGGGATTGCGGGGCCCCTCCGGCTTTCTTCCCTCCCGTCCGGCATGTCGCACGAGACGGAAGGCGGCCCCTTAGCGGATCTGGCGCGGAACGCAAGCCAAAGCTGCATTCCCGGCGGCCGGGAAACGTTCCTAACCGCAATCGGGCCGGCAGGCGATCCCCCGCGCATGGCAAGACGGCGGACCTTGCGGCCCGCCGTCTGCTTGCGACCCTTCCCGGGCTAGTCTTGCGTCAGCGCAGCAGGCTCATGACGTTCTGCTGGGCCTGGTTGGCCTGGGCCAGCATCGCGGT
>Ga0160437_1000435_pt1 | contig 21927 bp, 23 predicted proteins | sample HID1975I_E0MG_FD_108227 | JGI IMG/M metagenome (GOLD analysis project Ga0160437, IMG submission 108227) | Enriched soil microbial communities from UW Madison campus, WI, USA - HID1975I_E0 MG | ecosystem: Environmental > Terrestrial > Soil > Unclassified | place: USA: Madison, Wisconsin... | reverse complement strand
ACTTCGATTTTTACGTTCATGGCAAAATCAGCAAACGTGAGTTTCTCGATATCGCGGGCAAGTTTGTTGTCGGCGGGCTTTCGGCGGTGGCGCTTGGCACCTTATTAACGCCGAATTACGCTTTCGCCACGCAGGTGGAATTTACCGATCCGGATATTGTGGCGGAATATATCGAATACCCCAGCCCGCAGGGACATGGGCAGGTGCGGGCTTATCTGGTGCGCCCGGCAAAAGTGGCGGGCAAAGTGCCTGGCGTGGTGGTGGTGCATGAGAACCGTGGCCTGAATCCATACATTGAAGATGTGGCGCGACGCGTTGCCAAAGCCGGATTTATTGCGCTGGCACCGGACGGTTTAAGCTCGGTGGGCGGTTATCCGGGTAATGACGAAAAAGGCCGCGAGCTGCAATCGCAGGTCGATCCCACCAAATTGATGAATGATTTCTTCGCCGCTATCGAATTTTTGATGCACCACGACGCGGTGACAGGCAAGGTCGGCATCACCGGTTTTTGTTACGGTGGCGGCGTGGCCAATGCTGCGGCGGTCGCTTACCCGGAACTCGCTGCTGCCGTGCCGTTCTATGGCCGTCAGCCGAAAACCGAAGATGTGCCACGCATCAAAGCGCCATTATTGCTGCATTTTGGCGAGCTGTATTCGCGCATCAACGAGGGCTGGCCCGCGTATGAAGCGGCGCTCAAAGCGAACAATAAAGTCTACGAAGGTTATATCTATCCCGGCGTGAATCACGGTTTTCATAACGATTCGACACCGCGTTATGACAAAGCCGCAGCGGAACTGGCGTGGAAGCGCACGATTGATTGGTTTAATAAATATCTGGCTTAGCTTTGAATGATAATTCTGGCCCCCAGCGCCACGCCATTTTTACCGGTGCGTTTAATCAGATACATCGATTCGTCGGCACGTATCACCGCATCGCTGAAATTGTCGCTGGCCCAGGATTCATTGACGCCAATCGAAGCGCCGACTTTTGCCGCCCCGTTACCCAGCTCAAACGGAGTAATCGCGGCATCCAGGCAGCGCAGGGCGATCCGCATAATTTCCTGATTATCCAGCGTCCACGGTAACAGCAGGATAAATTCATCGCCTCCGATGCGGCCAATGGTCACTTCTGCCGGGCAGGCATCACGCAGACGCTGGCTGAGTTGCAGCAGGACTTCGTCGCCGCTGCGGTGTCCCAACGTATCATTCACGTTTTTGAAATCATCAAGATCGATAAACGCCACGGATAGCGAACCGAGATTTTTGAGTAAATCGAACTGCGCATGCAGCGCATAGCGGTTGGCAAGCCCGGTGAGCGGATCGTGATTAGCCAGCGTGGAAAGCTGCTGTTCGTACTGCTTTTCTTTGGTCATATCGATGTGGGTGCCGGTCACTTTCAGCGGTTTCCCATCATCACTCCACTCCGTCACACGACCCCGATCAAGCACCCAGGAAATGGTGCCATTTTTGGCCTGCATCCGGTGTAGCGCTTCGTAGAATGGCGTCTTGCCCTCGAGATGGTTATAAAACGCAGACAGCACCATTTCTTTATCTTCAGGATGAAGATGCTCCCGCCACACGTCAAAATGAGCGCTAAGTTCTTTGGGCTGATAACCCAGCATGGAACCCCATCGGCGGTTAAAAATAATTAACTTTCCGCTCGCGATATCGAGCTGCCATAAGCACAAACCCGTCCCGTCAAGAGCCGCACTCAGCTTGTTACGCGAGTCGTGCGCAATTCTCTTAAGACGGGCGTTGTGCCTCTTGAGGTTCTGGATCTGCTGCCTGAGGATTTCTTCTGACATTGACCGTAGTTATGTTCAAATAATATCCATTCTTAACAGCTATTAATGTGTTGTAAATATGGCTGAGAAAAAATCGTTCTAATTTAAGTTAAGTTGCGATTCAGAGCCGCGTTTTTTGCGTTGCACGTAAAGACACGCAAACATGATGACCGCGACGACCACGGCCAGCGCGCCTTTCCAGCTATCGCTCGTCGCATCGCGGAACGTTTCTTGCAGGAAAAATAGCAGCGACATCAATGCCAGCGACGCGCCTGCAAGCTGTAACAGGCTGGTCGGGGCATTGAGTACCACAATGGATACCAGAAGAATAGCCACCGGCATCGCGGCAAAAATAATCGCGACGGTGCTGAGATTGATGAACTGGCCGCCATAAATCACCAGCGTAAGAGGCAGGCAAAACCAGAACAAAAACCCGCAAAACCGGAAAAGCCGATGCCCCGTCGGGAATAACACTTTCGCTTGATGCATGGGAAGCCTCCTTCTGGCGTTAACTCAATGATCGATATAGAGATAATGCATCCAGCTTGTCATGCGTAGCAGGATTTTGCGGATAATAGAAACGTGTTTGAAATAGTCTGAATAAATCGCCACCTGGCCCATCGTCCCGGCGGGTAAGTTCTTCATATCAGCCATATTATTCAACTCTATTTCTGCATAAATACCGTCGAGTTTCGGGTCGAGACTTAAGCCTTGTAGATGGCCTTGCGCCTGGTAGCTGCTGCTGGCGACTACCGGCAGAATTTGCTTCACTTTCCCTTTAACCACGCTGCCTGGCAGGCCGTTAAACACCACTTCCGCTTCATCACCGGCGGTTAAACGCAGGGCTGAGTTTTGGCGGAAGACGGCAAACACGCTGTTTTTCTGCTCCGGAACGAACACCATCACCGGGCGCAGCGGGAGCGGGCGCACGAACATGCCAGGCTTCAGAAGAAGCTGCGTGGCGTAGCCATCGCTCGGCGCGTAAACGACGGTTCTCGCCAGGAAATATTCCGCTTCTTTGAGTTTAGATTTAATCCGGTACACTGCCGCGTTTTCGCCGTTGATCATGGCATTTAACTGAGCCGCGGTTTCATCCCGTTTCGAGAGAACCGAGCGCCACTGGGCCTGTGCGGCGAGGTAATTTTGTTGCGCGCGAACCACTTCCTGGTCGGTAAACGGGCTTTTCATTTTGTCTTTGCTACCGTTCTGGTAGCGATTGGCATCTTTCAATGCTAAATCGCGAACGGCTTTTGCCTGGGCAATATCCGCATTTTCGGAAGCCAGGCGTGCTTTAAGCATTTCCACGTTTTGCTGGGCGGTTTCTATCTCACCTTTCAGGGCTTCGACTTTTGCCTCGTAGGCCGTCGGGTCGATACGGAACAGGAAATCGCCTTTTTTCAGTTTCTGATTTGCGTGTGGGGTGACTTCAACCACCACGCCTTCCACTTCAGGAATGATAGGCAGCGTCACCGTGACCATCTGCGCTCGCTCAGAATACGGATGGTTATAATTCATTAATAACAATAGCGAACCAATCAGAACAATACCGCCCAGCACTGCGGTAGGAACCGTCCATTTATTTAACGGGATTTTGAAAAATTTAAATATACCGAAACAGATCGCGGTATAAGTCAGAATAAGTAATAAGTCCACAGTAAATCCTGATCGGTTATTCGGCCGTTGATGGCTTTGTTTGCGTTTTTTGATGCTGGGCTTCGAGTTGAGCTATTCTTTCCCGCAAGGCATCCATTTCGTTATTTTTAACCGTGAATCCCCAGCCCCGGTCTTCGCGATATAACATTGCCCAGATCCACAAAAATGGCCACAAAACATGGAGAGTGAATAAACTTACCCAGCCCGCAGCATGAATAGCATCCTGATGAGGATGATTCCGATGCACGGCTATTTCATAGGGAATATCGTGTACCACAATCACGCCATAAAATAGCGTCAACCCAACAAAGATAAGTGCCACTAAGGCAACATAATCGAGAAACATACCTGGAGTCCCATGAAGAAATTTCAGCAGACACTAATGAGAAGACGTGAATGGCACCACTTTTATTTTGTTTAAAAATAAATAATGTGTCATTTTTCAATTGCACAAAGCGCCAATATTGTGCAATAGGAAGAACGGATAATTACACTTCTTTTCACCGCTGAAACAGTTGTGGGAAAATTGCTACAACTTGTTTAGGTTTTATTATGGACAGTTGAATCTATAAGTGAAACACCGCATGGTATGGCTCCCTGCCATATCGTTGGCATGGTATATACTTCAAGGAAAGATTAGGCATCTTAGGATTAAAAATGATTATACCCCCTCCCACGCGGCCAGAAGCTGCCATTCAGAATCTCATTACAGCTCTCGAACCCTATGGAACCCCCATGGAGGTTATTCCGCGTAAAAGGATAAACTGGGAATATAAAGAGATCCCTCAGTTCTATGTCTTTAAAAGTGGTGAGCTTTCTGTTCTGCGAGCCACAGACGGCCTGGTCATCACCACGGTCTACGACCAGAATTTGTTTGGTATTGCCGAGAGCATTCAGCCAATGCGCAGCCATATTCTGCGTGCAGAAACTGAATGTACCATGCTGCGTCTTGATGCCAGCCTCGGGCATGAACTCATCACCGAGAAAGGGTTATGGAAAGATATTGCTATCATCCTGGCTTATTACACCACCCATCTTTTCTATCGTGATTCAGTCGTTGTGCAGCAGCGGACCTATTCGATCATTCGCGGTCATCTTCTTGAAATGAATCGCCTTTCAACAGAATTACGTTCAAGAGTTTCTATTCTTGACTATATTCAGGAACGAACACATTTATCCCGTAGCAGTATTTTGAATGTGATGTTTGCCTTAAAGAGCGGTGGTTACATTGAAATAAAACGGGGTGGATATTTAATCGAGGTGATTAATTTACCCGAGAGGTTCTGAGATGACTTTACTGTGAATATTTAAACGGAGGTCATTTTCACCTTCCGCTGCCTGCCAACACATCGCCCTTAAAATTAATTCCACAGGTAATAGCTATCCTGCTAATCAAAATTATGAACTCAGGATGGCTTTGCTTCATTTGAAAGCGTTATGCCGATCTTCTTATAATAATTAGATAATTTTGCTCGCCTTTTTTAATGTAAAATTAAATCAAAATGAAATTCCTTCCTTCGTGTTCTCTGCATACCATCCGTCGCTGAAATAGTCATGCTACTGAGTAATCTCTCCGGGACCACTTCAAGGATTAATATGAAAAAGACTCTTATTGCGTTAATCGTCATCAATGCCTGCGCAGTAACCAATGCTAATGCCGCAGCGGATGCTAATACCTGGTACAGTGGTGCGAAATTAGGTTGGTCACATTACTCAGATATCAGTGGCAATAATAATTTTAATGGCAATCAGAATAACGCTGCTGAATTTGATACCGACAGTGACAATGTGGGTGGCGGTGTATTCTGGGGCTATCAAATTCTTCCCTGGTTGGCGGTAGAAAGCGGATACGATTATCTCGGTAATATGCAGGTTCAGGGAAATAACGGCGCAGAAAATGGCAAAATGAAGGCCCAGGGTCTGCAATTTTCGATGAAAGCCAGCTACTCATTCAACGAGAATTGGGATATCTACGGCCGCGCGGGGGCCATGGGGTATCGTGCGGAAACTGACCAGGCTGAACACAGTAATTTTGAAACCGGTGTGCGCCCATTGGCCGCCATTGGTACCGAATACGAATTTAATGATAACTGGGCTGGCCGCCTGGAATATCAGTGGGTGAGCAACGTCGGCAATTCAAACCAGATTGGCATGTCCGCTGACATCAATACCGTCACCGCAGGCGTGGTCTATCGCTTCGGGCAAAATTCAGCAGCACCGGTTGCTGAAACCGCGCCAGTGGTAGAAGGCCCGCCAGAACCACAGTGCTTTAACCTCAAATCTGACGTGATGTTTGAATTCAACTCTGCGGTGCTTTCTGCGCAGGGGGAATCGGCGGTACGTGATCTCTACAATCGCCCTGAAATTCAGGCTGCTAAAGAGAAAACTACGATGGTGATTGGCTTTAGCGATCGCCTCGGTTCGGCAGAATACAACCTCAACCTTTCAACAAAACGCGCTCAGGCCGTGGCCGATGAACTGGTGCGTTTAGGGATGCCCGCTCAAAACGTGCAGGCCGAAGGCCGTGGTTTAAGCGAGCCGGTGACCGGAACAACATGCGATGCGCTGCAAGAACGCAGTGAACTGATTAATTGCCTGGCACCTGACCGCCGCGTGGTGGTCGAAATCGCCGGTGTCGGCGAATAACCTTAATAATCCCAGTAGTCATAAAAAAGCAGTGATGTTCGTTTTGCCCGATGCATTTGTGCCAGTCGGGCTTTTTTTTGTCTGCTAACCCCACGAGTAAAAATAAGGAACGCGATGAAATTATTAAAAATGGTTTTACTGATTGGTGCGGTATGCGCCGCAAATTCGGCTCATGCCGTGTCGATTCATGGTGAAGCGGGCGCCAAATGGACCAATTTCGGCGTGAGCTTTGGCGCGAACGAACCGGGTTTTACGTTCAGTGGAAATTGGGCGCATAACGATAACGACGGCGACGTCGCCAGCCTGGGAATGGGTTGGAATATTCCGTTAGGTTCGGTACTCGTAACGCTCGGCGGCAAGACGCTTTATCTCAACCCGGATGATAACGATGAAGGTTATGCGGTGGCTGTCGGCGGCGGCGCGCAGTTACCCCTTGGCGATCACTTCTCTTTATATGGCGATGCCTATTTCTCGCCTGACTCGCTTTCAAGCGGCGTGAAACAATACGGTGAAGCGAACGCGGGTGTGCGCTGGAAAGTGAACCCAACCTTCTCTGTTGATGCCGGATACCGCTATTTGGGAATGGAAGGGAAAGATGGGCATAGTGATAATATCTTAGCGGACGGCGCTTATGCCGGGGTTAACTTCAATTTCTGATCTGTTTATTTTTATACATTTATAGAATTGCTGGTTAATAAGTATCTGGTTAAAATTATTATGTTGATGCACTGAGTCTCATTGCTATTATCAACCTCGAGCAATCGATCCTTTAATATTGTTAGCGCATATATTTATGCCAATGCAGTATACCCGCCTGTCCGGCGGGTTTTTTTATACCCTTCATACTTCAAACTACCTCTTTGTTGGCTGCGTTCATTCACCCGAATCACTTAGTTTACTAAGCTCATCGGGATTCTTTCTCTCGCCGCCGCGATGCAGATTGAATTATTTTGGGTATAAAGCGGGGAGTTTATTTTTAAACGAAAGGCTAATTGAATGTCAGCCTTGCTAGCCTTATTCTTAATTTATCCCATACGGATGTGGGATATGTAAGCAATCATCAAATAGTCAGTCGCAAATAGTAAGCAGCAAACGCCACACTATGGCAACATAGTGTGGTGTCCTGTGTTTAAAATTTAAGGATATAGAATGAATAAAATATTTAAGCTTGTCGTGATGGCAACTGCGCTGTCATTTTGCGGTGTGGCTTTGGCTTCTCATTCTACTGACACGCTACCGCAAGACTCGCTGGTTAAACAATTACAGCTGACACCTGAACAAATTCAGCAGGTAAAATCACTGCGTAAGAACACGGAAGAAGAAATTGGCAAAATTAACACCGATGCTTTAAAGCAGGATGCGATTATTGATATGTTCAGTTCCGGAATGTGGAACGATGCTGAGGCTAAAAATCAGCTCGACGCCATTGGTGATATTCAGAATCAGGTGCGGTTCCAGAGAGCAAAATATCTTTTTCAGGTCAGCCAGATACTGAGTCGAGAGCAAAAACAACATTTACAGCAAATATTGATTGAGAAACAACTCTATTAAATGAATTCTCTTTGTCGGTCGGATTGGCGGTAGCGTCATCCGACAAAACAGGCAAAATGGTGGATGATGCTTGAGCTTATCCACCCTACAAAACTCCTTTTTATTTTCATTATGATGCGGTATCCGTTACCGGTTTTAATATATTACTAATCTGAATCAGCCCGCTCTTATTCTCGTCGTGTAGATAGATATCATTGAGTTCATTAATTTCTTCCAGTTTGGTTAACGCCTGGAACACATTATCAATGCCATAACGATTATCAAAAACATCCACGCTTCTGAGGTCATCAACCCGCGCTGATTTAATGCCTGCGGTCAGGTTGGCAATGGTGTTTTTATTCAGAGTATGCAGGTTTTTTAACTCTTCCGGATTCTTGCTTTCACTTGGGGCTGATGTAACCGGCTGGAAATTAATCGTATTCAATGCTTCTACGGTTTCATCTGCTGGTTCAGCACATCCGACAATAACTAAGGCGAGTAGTAATACGCAGTTCTTTAACACGGTAGTTCCTTGCAGTTTGCGGGCGGAATAATTCAGACGGCAAGTTACCTGCAACGGTCAGGCTGAAACTATAAAAAGTTTGTTTAATTTTAAATTTTATATGTCCGTGATATTGCAAGTTGCAGTATCACGGACATATATGTGGCGGAATTACTTCTCTAATTTGTCCTGAGTGCGTAACTCAAAGTCTGACGCATCATGGCGCTCATGCAATTGCTGTGACGGTTCGCCAAAGGTGCGGTTCACAATACGCCCACGCTTCACCGCCGGGCGGCTTGCAACTTCATCGGCCCAGCGGACAAAGTTTTTGTACGAGGCAACATCGAGGAATTCCGCCGCGTCGTACAGCCCACCTTTTGCCAGCGCGCCGTACCACGGCCAAATCGCGATATCTGCAATGGTGTATTCATCGCCGGCAATATAACGATGCGTAGCCAGTTGCCTGTCGAGCACGTCCAACTGGCGCTTGGCTTCCATGGCGAAGCGGTTAATCGCGTACTCAATTTTCATCGGTGCGTAATTGTAGAAATGGCCAAAACCACCGCCCAGATACGGCGCGGAACCTTGCAGCCAGAACAGCCAGTTCAACGTTTCAGTACGTGCCGCAATCTCTTTTGGCAAGAAGTGACCAAACTTCTCTGCAAGGTAAAGCAGGATGGCACCGGACTCAAACACGCGAATCGGTGGTGTCGCCGAATGGTCCATCAATGCCGGGATTTTCGAGTTCGGGTTCACGTCCACAAAGCCGCTTGAGAACTGATCGCCTTCGCCGATGCGAATCAAATGCGCGTCGTATTCAGCCTCACTTACGCCCAGCGCCAGCAACTCCTCAAGCAGAATAGTGACCTTCTGCCCGTTTGGTGTGCCGAGGGAATAAAGCTGCAACGGGTGCTTGCCAATCGGCAGCGTGCGCTCATGAGTTGGGCCTGCAATGGGGCGGTTGATATTAGAGAAGGTGCCGCCTTCGCCTTTTATCCACGTCCAGACTTTTGGTGGCTGATAGTTGTTATCTGACATGTTGTGTTTGCCTTTAAGTTGCCAGGGAATGACTGGAAAGTGTAACCCCACTTTGTTTTGTTCGGTAATCGCCCGCTATTTTTTTTAACTTCCGGGCGTGTGATCTGGGGTAACAATTAATTAACTATAAATTTGCAATATGAACCAAATGATACAACATTAACCGACTTATCCCGACAGACCAGGAGCCATCATGCAGCGTTCAATTGCAACCGTATCTATCTCTGGCACGTTGCCTGAAAAACTGGCCGCAATTTCGGCTGCTGGTTTTGACGGTGTCGAAATCTTCGAAAATGACCTGCTTTATTACCCAGGCTCGCCCGCCGACGTGCGCAGAATGGCGGCGGATTTGGGACTGACCATCACGCTCTTTCAGCCGTTTCGCGATTTTGAAGGAGCATCGCGCCCTCAGTTTGCCAACAATCTGGAACGGGCGCGCCGCAAATTTGACCTGATGCATGAGCTGGGCTGCGACACCATGCTGCTGTGCAGCAATGTGGCCCCTGATTGCTCAGCTAACATTGATTTGCAGGTCAGCGATCTCGCCCATCTTGCTGAACTTGCACACCTTAATGAAATCACCGTCGGTTATGAAGCGTTAGCGTGGGGCACGCACGTGAATCGTTATCGCCAGGCGTGGGAGCGGGTAAAGCAGGTTAATAGCCCGGCGTTGGGGCTGGTGCTCGACAGCTTCCACGTGCTTTCGCTCGGCGACCAATTGATTAATCTCGACGATATTCCTGTCGAGAAAATCACCTTCCTGCAACTGGCCGATGCGCCACTGATGAAAATGGATGTGCTGGAGTGGAGCCGCCATTTCCGCTGCTTCCCAGGGCAAGGTGAGTTGCCAGTGGTGGAGTTCACACGTTTGCTGACCGAGAAAGGTTTCCGCGGGCCATGGTCGCTGGAGATTTTCAACGACAGTTTCCGCGCCACGCCGAACGCGCCAACGGCCAAAGATGGCTATCGCTCACTGCTATGGCTGGAGGAACAGGTCTGGCAGACTCACCCGCAAATTGACGCCCCGCTTTTTCACAGTGCGCCGCAGGCCAGCTATCAGGGAATTGAGTTTTTAGAATTTGCCACCGATGATAAAGATGCTGTGGCATTGGGCGAAGCCTTGCAACCGCTGGGTTTCGACCATGCCGGAGAGCACCGTTCCAAAGATGTTTCGCTGTGGCGCAACGGCGGCGCGAATATCATTATCAACCACCAGTCGCACAGTTGGGCGGATGAATTTCATCGCCGCCACGGTGTTTCGCTCTGTGCGATGGCGTGGCGGGTGAAAGGGGCTGCGAACGTTTTGCAGCGTGCGCAAGATTACGGCTACCCCGTCTGGCATGAAAAACACGGCCCGGATGAGCGTGCACTGGCAGCGGTTTGTGCGCCAGATGGCAGCTTGATTTACTTGATTGAAGCGCCTGATCAGGGTGAAAGCGACATTTATCAAACCGATTTCACGCTCTCAGAAACTGCCGCCAAAGGCACGCTGCGCGGGATTGATCACCTGGCGCTTGGCCTGGTGGAAGGTAGTCGCGATAACTGGATTATGTTCTTCCGGGCGGTATTTGGTTTCGAGCTGGATACCGAACTGAGTGTGCCGGACCCGTATGGTCTGGTCAGGAGCCAGGTGATGCACAGCCCGTGTCAGTCGATTCGCCTGCCGCTGAATATGTCGCACAGTCTCGATACGCAAATCGCCCGGTCGGTGGCGAGTTATCAGGGAACCGGCCTGCAACATGCAGCATTTGCCTGTGATGATTTACCTTCGACGGTAGAAAGCCTGCAATCTAAGGGACTGAAGTTACTTCCTATTCCGGCGAATTATTACGGCGATTTATTGGCGCGCTACGGAGTCAATAACGCGTTATTACAAGGGCTTGAGCGTCTGAATATTCTTTATGAGCGGGACGCGCAGCAGCATGAGTTTTTACATGCCTACACACCGCCATTCCGTCCTGACCGTTTCTTCTTTGAACTGGTCGAACGGCGGGGTGATTATCAACAGTACGGTGCGACTAATGCGGCGGTTCGCTTGGCTGCCATGCAAATGCGTTAATGAGGTTTAAAACAATAAATGAACCTTAAGGTTCAAAAAGGCACCTGTAACCTACGACATAAGAAGGAATTACTGATGGCAAGTTATGAACAGGGCGATATCGCCGCCCCGAAAACTGCTGTTGAAAAACGCTCGCGCACTCGAATGGTCATCCTGACGCTGCTGGCTATCGGGACCATGATTAACTACCTCGACCGGACGGTATTAGGTATTGCCGCGCCGCAACTGAGTGCCGATCTTGGAATCGGTGCCGCAACTATGGGCATCGTATTCTCGGCATTTGCGTGGACGTACGCCGCAATGCAAATTCCCGGCGGCATCTTCCTTGACCGCTTCGGCAATAAAATCACCTACGCGCTGGCGCTGTTTTTCTGGTCGGCATTTACCTTATTCCACGGCTTGACGATGGGCCTGAAAACCTTGCTGCTGTGCCGCCTGGGATTGGGTATTAGTGAAGCGCCGTGCTTCCCGGTCAATAGCCGTGTCGTGGGCAAATGGTTCCCGCAACATGAACGCGCTCGCGCCACGGCGGTGTACACGGTCGGAGAATATGTCGGTCTTGCCGCGTTTGCGCCGCTGTTGTTCTTTATTATGGAAACCTTCGGCTGGCGCGCGCTGTTTATCTCCGTGGGCGTGGTCGGCATTTTATTTGTGCTGGTGTGGTGGCGTTATTACCACGAGCCGCATGAGTCTAAAACGGCTAACCAGCTCGAGCTTGAGTACATCGGCCACGACCAGCAATCGGCTGAACCTGAACCGAAAATGAACTTTAGCTGGGCGAATGTCGGCAAGCTGTTGAAATGCCGTCAAATTCTCGGCGCGGGTATCGGGCAGTTTGCCGGAAACACGACGCTGGTGTTCTTCCTCACCTGGTTCCCGACGTATCTTGCGACGGAACGCCATATGCCGTGGCTGAAAGTGGGCTTCTTTGCGATCCTGCCGTTCCTCGCGGCGGCCGTGGGCGTGATGTTTGGCGGTTGGGTTTCAGACCAAATCCTGAAACGCACCGGGTCGGTGAATATTGCCCGTAAACTGCCGATTATTTCGGGCCTGCTGATGGCGAGCCTGATTATCTCGGCGAACTGGATGCCAACCGACGCGCTGGTGATTACGGTGATGTCCGTCGCTTTCTTCGGGCAGGGCATGGTCGGACTTGGCTGGACGCTGATTTCCGATATGGCGCCGAAGAACCTGGCGGGACTGACCGGCGGCTTATTCAACTTCTGCTCCAACCTGGCTTCCATTATCACGCCGCTGATCGTCGGTTTTATTGTCGCGGCAACCGGCAACTTCTTCTACGCGCTGGTGTACATCGGCGGTGCCGCGCTGCTGGGCGTCTTCGCTTACGTCTTTATTCTTGGCGATATCAAACGTATTGAGATGGAAGATTAATCATGGAAATCAGTGGCAATACCCGTTTAATCGCGCATCTGGGCTTCCCAACGACCACGTTTAAAGCGCCGATGATTTACAACCCGTGGTTTGAAAGCCAGGGCATTGATATCAAAGTGGTGCCGATGGGGGTCAGGGCTGATGATTACGCGCAACTGATTCCTTCTTTATTCCGTATGACTAACATTATTGGCGCGCTGGTGACGATGCCGCACAAAGTCTCGACCTGCGACTTAGTGCAAAGCCTCAGCCCGACGGCGCAAATTGCCGGAGCCTGTAACGCGATTCGCCTGGAGCCGGACGGTCATCTTCGCGGTGATATGTTCGATGGCGACGGCTTTGTGCGTGGCATGTTGCGCAAAGGGATTCAGGCGCAAGGAGCGCGTGCGTTGGTGGTCGGTAGCGGCGGGGTGGGGTCGGCGATTGCGGCCTCACTGGCGGCGGCAGGCGTTGAATCTCTGGCGCTTTATGATAGCCGCCCGTCAAGCAGCGAAGAGCTGGCAATCCGGCTGCGCAGGCACTACCCAGCGCTGACGGTGCAAACCGGTTTGCGCAACCCGCAGGGGTTTTCGATAGTGGTGAACGCAACGCCGCTGGGCATGAATGCAGGGGATGAATTGCCCGTTGATATTCACGCGCTCACACCCGGAAGTTTCGTTGGCGAGGTGGTAATGAAGAGCGAAATCACGCCATTTCTGCGCGCTGCAATGAAAAGAGACTGCCAGATACAACCTGGAACAGATATGTTATTTGAGATGATTCCTGCATATATGGAGTTTTTTGGCCTGCCGGAAGTGACGCCAGAAGCCCTGCGGAAAGTCGCAAAAATAGATTATTAACAACGCATTAGAACATAGCGAGGCGGGTGTAATTTCGTATGATTTACACCCGCTAAGCGAAGCGCTAAATGAGAGGTAATTTAACTACAGAGCTGTGGACGGCTAAAATAATCCTTGTCATTCATCGCCTAAGCATGAGTTAATACGCCCCATCGGTTTGACGTACAGACCTTTAAAGCAACCTAGTAAAGCAGTCCTTCAAGAGTCATCCCTGGATACCCTTTGTCGTGTGCTCCTCTACCGCTTCATAAAATCTGTAAAGCATACCAAATCGCCGTAAGGCACACTCAATTCAAAAGGTAATACACATGTCTAACAAAATGACTGGTCTGGTAAAATGGTTCAACGCTGATAAAGGTTTCGGCTTCATCACTCCAGACGACGGTTCTAAAGACCTGTTCGTTCACTTCTCTGCAATCCAGAACGACGGTTACAAATCTCTTGATGAAGGCCAGAAAGTTTCCTTCACCATCGAGAACGGCGCTAAAGGCCCAGCAGCTGGTAACGTAACTAGCCTGTAAGGTTAGCGTTAACTAAGCTCTAAAGAATTTAAAAACCCGCTTCGGCGGGTTTTTTCGTTTCTGTTCGATACGATTCCCCGCCAGATCACTTGTTGAAAATTCATTCATTCCACTCTATAGTCTGCGTACGGAAAAACACCGTACACAATTTCCGATGCACAACGCGAGCAGTTTTGGAGCGCACTATGCCAGCATTAAAAAAACAGCGCATCGATCTCAGATTAACTGACGACGACAAGAGCTTAATCGAAGAAGCAGCGGCAATGTCCAATCAGACTATCACTCAGTTTATGGTAGCCAGCGCTTCTGAACGTGCCGCGCAAGTCATTGAGCAACATCGCCGCCTGGTTCTTAATGAAGAATCGTGGGATTTGGTGATGGAGGCTCTCAGCAATCCGCCCGCACCGAACGCCAGGCTTAAAAGTGCCGCTAAACGCTTACAAAATATGGAGTAACGCGTGGCTGACCTGATGATTGAGATTTTTTCGCAGGATGCAGAATACGATTTTTCAGGTTTCGACTGCGGTGAAGAATCGTTGAATACTTTTCTAACCGATCATCTTGCACGTCAGCATAGTGGCCGTATCTTACGCGGCTATTTGCTTGTTGCTAAAGAGCAGAAATCGAAAGTGTTAGGCTACTATACGTTGTCGGGCAGTTGCTTTGAAAAGGCGACACTTCCATCGAATACGCAGAAGCGGAAAGTCCCTTATGCCAATGTTCCCAGCGTCACTTTAGGGCGTCTGGCGGTTCATAAAGATCTTCATGGGCAAGAGTGGGGCACAACGCTTGTCGCGCACGCGATGAAAATTACCTGGCTTGCATCGCAGGCGGTGGGGATTCATGGAATGTTTGTGGATGCCGTCAATGCGGGGGCGATGCAGTTCTATCTCAAACTCGGCTTTACTGCATTGGTCGGCGACAATGCGAACTCACTGTTCTACCCCACAAAGTCCATCGAACAGCTGTTTGCAGAACAATAACACTTCATTTTAAGGTGGATGGCGCTCACGCTTATCCACCCTATGATTTACTGTTTTGGCGATTCCGGAACACAGGATTTCGGGTCAAACACCGTTCTCCAGTCCTGCTTCATATCCACCGCCGTCCAGCCTTTTTCCTTCGCCATACTTAGCCCTTCGACCAGTTTACCGCTGGCAGGCGGATGGCTATCGTAAGCATATTCACGCTCGGCATCGGTATGGTGAACCAGCAAACCGAAGGTTTTATAGTCCGGGTTGGCTGCGGTGTACTGCATCATCGCCAAATCGCCATCGCTGTTACCAAACGCCGCAACTGGGCGTTGGCCCATAAACAGATGGATAGCAACGGGCTTGGCGGCCGCATCGTCGTAGAAAGCCCCTTTCATGGTTTTGCGTAACTGCGTGCCGTTGTCGGTCAGGGAAAACTCGCTAAGCGAGAATGAGCCGATCACTTGTTCAGGTGGAATGCCGTACATTTTCTCCGCGATTACGCGCATAAAATCAATGCCGCCGCCGGATACAATCCACGTTTTGAAGCCGTTTTCACGCAGGTAATCGAGCAACTGGCGCATCGGCTGGTAGCCCATTTGATCGTACCGGCAGCCAAAGCGATTATCCCGGTGGCTACCGACCCAATTGGCTACGCGCTGGTCGAATTCTTCGGTGGTGATGTTGCTGTGCGTCAGCTCTAAAAGCTGCATCAGCCCTTTTTCACCCGCGGCAGCAACGGTTTTTAAATCATTATTCAGCACCGCGCTCACAATGGGATCGTTTTTCCACTCCGGGTGCTCTGGCGCGAGGCGTTTTACTTCATCAATAGCGAACTGGAGCTGGAACGTTAGCGGTGCTTCGGGCCACAACGTGCCGTCGTTATCAAACACCACGTAGCGCTTCTGGGGTGGAATATAGGTTGAGCGGTCTTGATTGGTGGCATTTTGCACCCATTGTTCAATGGATTGTTTCGCCGCCGAATCTTTCCACGCAGACAGCGGGTCGGCGGCGTGAGCCGTACCCATTGCACCCAGAATTAGCGTTGTAAGTAAGAGTTTATGTTTCATCGTTCACCCCTTTTGGTGGGAGTCAGTTTGGGCAATGGGACAGGGTTCCAGAAGCGCTGCCAGACGTGGTGCAGATATCTCAAACTGCGCCGCAGCAGGCGTCGCGTAAACCAGATGAGTAGCGCCACCAGTACGACGGAGCCAATAATCAAAACGATGCGCCATTTTCCATCATCGGTGGTGCCGCGCAGTGCCGATTCACTTCCTGCGGCACGAGCATCCAGAACCTGCATGGTGGAGCCGGGCAATTGCGCCACTTGCCATCGCTGATTTGCCGTGTCCCACCAGCGTAATTTCAGTGGCGGAATGGTGATGGCACCCGCTTGTGAAGGTAAATAACGCAGGGTTTCTTCACGCTGTGCGCCTTCGATTTCCTCTCGTCCCGTTTTCAGCATGGTGTTCACTGGCGTCAGGCGCTGGGTTTCGGTGCCAGGAATGGCGTACAGCAATTGCGGGATTTGTGTGGCGACAATCCCGTTGGCTTTGACGGTTACGGTGCGTTCAACCACATCGCCCGCATGAAGCTTGTCGTCTTTGCTGGCGTGATACTGGGTGATTTTCTGGGTGAGCGTTAAGTTGCTGGCGGGCAGGAAGCGATCCGGCTGCTCAACACCTTCCGGCCAGACCACCTCTTTTTTCAGCTCGGGTAATTGCACCGTGATGGGCGGTTGGTTGGGCGAGGTGAGGGTGATTTCCACCGCAGGCATGCGCAGCTCGCCCTGATCCCACGCGGTGATTTGTCGCTCAAGGCGCACGCCGCTCCAGCTAATGCCATTTTTCTGGCGACTCAGCAGTTGGTTTGGCAGCGGCGTGGTGAGTAACGAGCCGTTCTCAATTTTAAAATCAGGCCATTGCGGAGGCGGATTAAACCAGCTATCGGTCCAGAAGGTGATAGCCACCCGCACGGGCTGACCGGGCGCGACATGCTCTGGCGCTTCAAGCTCGCGCGTAATGTCCATCGCCGCTCGGGCAGGTAACACCGCCAGCAAAAGCACCATCAGCAAGGCTCTCATGGCGTCTCCTCCGTGTTGGCGCGGTAGAGATTTTCCAGCAGGCCGGAAGGGGAAACCTCCAGGTTTTCAAACCACTGATTGACCTGTGGGCTGCTGCTGGCAACGGGTTGGATATCCTTCTGATTGACGCCCTGATCTTTCTTTAAATCGTGTTTAATTTCGTCCGGTTTATAGTCCTGTTCTTTACCCTGAGCCGCCTGGCGATCGCGTTCTTTCTGGCGCAATTCCATAATGATTTTGGCGATGGCGGCGCGGTTTTTCTGGGCCATTGCCCAGTCCGGGCGCAGGCTTAAGGCGCGGTCATAGCTGTTAATGGCCTGCTGCCACTGCTTTTGCTGGGCGTAGCTGTTGCCCGTCCATAACAGCGATTCAGCGGTTTGCGGCGCCTGGCGAAATGCGGAAGTAGCCGCGACAAAATCTTCGGCGCGGTAGTAGGCGATGCCTTGCCACAGCGGGTCCTGAAAATGCTCTGCCGCTTTTTTATATTCACCTTTATTGAAGGCGAGTTGCCCCTGCATATCCGGGCTAATCCACGCATCCTGCCATGCGGCCTGGCTTTGCGGCAGATACAGCAGCGGCACCAGCACAATCAGCCAGCAAATCAGCTGTCGCCGCCCGAGCAGCAGTAGCAAAAGCATCGGGATCACCAGCAGATAGCCGCTGTTTTTCCAGTGCAAATCGCCGCGAGCGTTATTTTGCGCGCTCACCGATTGCTGGATGTGGCTGGCGAGTACCGATAAATCGCTGTCGTCGCTGGTGACGAGCGTGACCGGAATGCCGCCGTCGCGAATTTGGCTAAAGCGTTCGACGTTCAGACGTGTATCAATCCCACGCTGGGCGTAGCTTTCGGGTAATTCACCCCCGCGTGCAGTCCCCGGAACCCAGATTTGAATGGGCGCTTTTTGTTGGGCAAGCCAGGTTGCGTCTTGCGCCGAAACGGTGTCGGCAATCAGTAAAATATTGCGCGGCATATTCGGCGTTTCTGGCATGTTTTTCATCGCCAGGGCGATAGCCTGTTTTAGCCCCGAGCCTTCACCTTCTGGCAATAAATTTGGGCTTTGGGCATGCAAGAACAGCGAGTAAAACGTCGGGTCGGAAGTGAGCGGTGTGGTCAGATATGCATGAGCGTTGTAAACCACCAGGCCGAAATGCGTGCCTGTTGAACGATTCATCAGGTCCATGATTTTGCTCTGCATACGCTGGTGGCGGCTCGGCGCTAAATCCTGCGCGTACATCGCTGGATCTTGCTGTAACACCACCATCATGTTGCTTTGCTGCGTCAGTGCGGCTGGGAGTTCACGCTGCCAGGTCGGGCCTGCCAGAGCGATGACACCGAGTGCGCACAACCACGGTAAAATCTGGGTCAGGCGTTTTTGTCGCCCAATAATCAGCGCTTTGGCAAACGGCTTATCCATAATCTGGTGCCAGGCGCTGCGTTGGCTGCTGGCAACAAACCACAGCAGCGCGCAAATCAGCAGGCCGAGCAGCCGCCATGGGTAAACAAAATGGAAGTCACTCATGCTGTTTTCTCCCGCACGAATCGCGTGACTGCGAGCAAAATCAGCAACACAAGCGCCAGTAGCAGCGGCCACTGGAACAGTGGAATGTGCCACGACCAGCCGATGGATTTCACCTGCACGGGGGTGATGGCGTCGATTTCCTGCCATACGCTATTGAGAGCCGCGCCGGAACCGGCGGCAGTCCAGGATTTTCCGCCGGTAATACGCGCGATATCCTGCATTAGCGGCAAATCTACTTTGTCATCGCCAGTGCTGTTCAGATCGCCAAAGGCGATGGTGTGTACCTGAACGTGGTGTGTTGCCGCCAGTTGTGCGGCGAGCGGTGGCGCTAATTGCGATGCGGTGTCGTTGCCGTCGGTGAGCAAAATCGCCAGTTTGCTGGCGTCTTTGTTAGCGGTGGTATCGAGCAGTTTCACACCGATTCCCAGCGCGTCGCCAATCGCGGTTTGTTGACCAATCATGCCGGGCGCGAGTTGGTTAATGCGCGTTTGCAGCGCCTGTTTGTCTTCGCTAACCGGGGCGAATGGCCACGCCTGGCTGGCAAAAATCACCAGCCCGATGCGGTCGGTTTTACGCGCCGCCACGAATTTTCGCACCGATTCCTGAACGGCCTGTAAGCGCGTGATCCCACCCTGAACGTCGTTTTTACCCATCGAACCGGAGACATCCAGAATCAGCACCACATCGCGCATCGGTTTTTGAATATGCTGCGGCGGTGTCAGGTATTCCGGGCGCGAGAGGGCGGCAACCAGCAGAATCCACGTCAGCCAAAAAATCAGGCTTGAGAGTTTGCTGGTGCGCACCGGCTGGCTGTTGAGTTTCAGCTCATCAATTAATTCCGGTAAGAACGGCACGCGAACATGTTCTTTGACTTCGCGATCCTGCGGTAAAAAATAGCGGCCAAGCAGCGGCAGGAAAATCAATAACCACGCCCACGGCCAGGCGAAATCGAGGCGGCTCAGAAACTCAGACATAAGGCAGTTTCTCCAGCCAGTGTTTCAGTTGAGTTTGCAGACGTGCGTTTTGATTCGCCTCGAGCTGGTTATCCGGCTGGCAATATTTGGCGCTCAATTGCTGGCGCAAATCGGCGTCGATTTCGACATGCTGCAAGAGTTGTTCAGGCGAAAGCGTGTGGCTAATTTGGCTGCGCGGCTGGTGCATCAGCAGAATGCGTTTTATCAGTTCCAGCCAGCTATCGGCGCTGTGAGGCTGCTGCAATGCCGCCAGCGCTTCACGACGCCACACATTGCGCCGCCATCTCGCCAGGCGGAATAACCCGAAGATAATCAGCGCGATAAGTAACACACCGCCGAGCACAAACCAGCCGGGCGGCAAGGGAAACCAGGAGATGCTTCGTGGAAGCGCCGGGTTTAACAGCTCCGGCACGCTAAATCCTTTCTCCAGCATTCAGACTCCCTTTTGTAGCTGCTTGAGAAGATCGTCTGTGACGACTATCTGATTCACGCGGATGCCAAGCCGTGTCAGTCGGTTTTGCAGGCCGGAAAGTCGCGCAGTCACGCTTTGTTGAATCTCATCTTTTAGCCGTGGCGAAAGCGAAAATGCGGCTTCATGACCCTGATAGCTGGCGGCCAGGTTTCCTTGCGCCGGGAGGGTGAGATGCAGGTTGTCGAGTGTGACAAATGCGCTAATCTCGCAGCGCCGCCGCAGAGCGGCCAGCAAGGCTTCACCGGACGCATCGAGATCGTGGAAATCACTGATGACGGCCACCCAGGATCCGGCGGGGATCAGATGCATGGCGTGTTGCAGCACGCTGCTGAGCGTCACGGTTGCGGGCGTTTCATCAGGGTAGTGTTCGGGTAATTGTTGGTTGTATTGCAGCAGGTCATCGAGCACTGCGGGCAGATTGGTGCGTGGGGCGCGGCATTTTTGCAGGCTGTAATTCGCGTCGCTGAACACCGCGCTGCCGATGCGGTCGCCATCGTGCCAGCTTCGCCATGCGAGCAGGCCCGCAATTTTGGCGGCTGCGACAGATTTAGTTTGCCCGCGGGTGGCAAAAAACATATCCAGCCGCTGATCGACGATCAAGAACACCGGGCGCTCGCGCTCTTCGTTATACATGCGGATCCACGGCGATCGCAGGCGGGCGGTGGCTTGCCAGTCGATCAACCGCACGTCATCACCTGGTTGGTAGCGACGGAGACTATCAAAATTAAGCCCGCGCCCCTGCTGGCGTGAAACACGCTCACCCGCCAGCGCTCCCGGTGGGATCTGCCCTGGCGGGTTCGACAGCAAACGTGCTTCGCCTGCCAGCGCCATCAGGGTTTGGCGATCCACCTGTAACGCGCTATTCATTACGCTACCACTGCGTCGAGCAACATCCGGATCACGTCGTCCGGCGAGGTGTTATCGGCGTTGGCCTGGTAACTGAGCATCAGGCGATGGCGTAACACTGCCGGGGCGACGAGCTTGATATCTTCTGGCAATACCGCATCGCGGCCTTCGAGCCAGGCCAGTGCGCGGCCACAACGGTCGAGTGCTAAGGTGCCGCGCGGGCTGACGCCAAACGTGATGTAACTGGCGAGCGTGTCGCTGATACCCTGCGGATGGCGGGTCATATCCACCAGATTGACGATGTAGTTTTCAATGGTTGGTGCGACGTAAACCGCCGAGATTTCCTGCCAGCAGGTGGCAATATCTTGCTGCGATAACATCAGGGTTTCAGCCGGTTTTTCCGTTTGTTCATCGCCGCTTGCCAGGTATTTTTGCTGCTGCTCGGAGCGCACCAGTTGCATCACTTTTTGCTCGTTTTCTTTGGACGGATAATCCACCAGAACTTTCATCAAGAAGCGGTCAAGCTGGGCTTCTGGCAAAGGCCAGGTGCCTTCTTGATCCACCGGGTTTTGCGTCGCCAGCACCATGAAAATGCCCGGCAGCGGCCAGGTTTTCCCGGCCACCGTGACGTGGCGTTCTTCCATGGCTTCGAGCAAGGCCGATTGCACTCGTGCCGAGGCGCGGTTTATCTCATCGGCCAGAATAATATTGCCGAAGACCGGGCCTGGGCGGAAACGGAACTGGTCTTCTTCACGCGTGGCATTTTGCTGGTAAATCTCGCTGCCGGTGATGTCAGACGGCAGCAGATCTGGCGTGAACTGTATGCGGCGGAATTCACCTTCGACGTGTTTAGCGAGTTCACGCACCGCACGGGTTTTTGCCAGACCCGGCAAGCCTTCGAGCAGTACGTGTCCGTCGCAAAGCAGCGCGACAATTAACATGCGTACCAGCGATTCCTGACCCAAAACCTGTTGATTCATACGCTGCTCAAGTTCGAGCAGTTTCTCTCTGTTTGTCATTTGCGCAATCCTGCAAAGTCACGTTTCAAAAGCGTGGCGAGGCCGACAAGAATCGGCTCGGCGTAATTGAAGAAAGCTT
>Ga0160437_1000434_pt1 | contig 21931 bp, 18 predicted proteins | sample HID1975I_E0MG_FD_108227 | JGI IMG/M metagenome (GOLD analysis project Ga0160437, IMG submission 108227) | Enriched soil microbial communities from UW Madison campus, WI, USA - HID1975I_E0 MG | ecosystem: Environmental > Terrestrial > Soil > Unclassified | place: USA: Madison, Wisconsin... | reverse complement strand
TTAGTCAGCTTGTGATGTTATGGGAGAAAATGTAATGCGTGGATGTCATGTGATGGCTAAACCGACAAGCTCACAGTGCAATATTCAGTGCCAGTACTGTTTCTATCTCGATAAACCACAGCAACCCTTAATGGATGACGCCACACTCGACACGTTTATTCGCCAGCATATCGCCGCGCAACCGGGTGATGTGGTGGAGTTTGCCTGGCAAGGAGGGGAACCGACGCTTGCGGGAATCGCGTTTTATCAACGCGTAATGGCGCGGCAATTGCGCTACTGCGGGGGAAAGCGCATTCAAAACACTATCCAGACCAATGGCATTTTGCTTAATGATGCCTGGTGCCAATTCTTCAAAAAAAACGGCTGGTTGGTTGGGATCTCAATTGATGGGCCGGCGGATCTTCACGACTATTACCGACGTTCGCGCAGCGGAAAACCGACTCATCATCACGTTATCGCAGCCATCGAAAAGCTAAAAGCTCACCGTGTTGACTTCAATTTACTGGCAGTGATAAGCCAGCATAATAGCCAACATAATAGCCAACAACCTGAGCGGTTATATCGCTACCTGAAAACGCTCGGCAGTGCATTTATACAATTTATTCCGTTGGTCGAACGAAGTGAAAAGGGCGCAGTCACGCCGGAATCTGTTTCACCCGCGCAATTTGGCACTTTCCTGAAACGCGTGTTTGATATTTGGGTACGGGAAGATGTTGGTCATATTTTTGTGCAGTTGTTCGATTCAACACTTGGCGTATGGAGCGGCCATCCTTCGCAAATGTGCAGTCTGAGCGAAACCTGCGGCCACGCCTTCGCATTAGAATCCAATGGCGATCTCTATCAGTGCGACCATTACGTTTACCCGGATGACAAGTTGGGAAATTTACATGACACACCGCTTCAGGCGCTCAATGACTCACATGCCGCCATTCGCTTTGGTGAAAACAAGCGCGATTTATTGCCTGCTGACTGCCGGGTCTGTACCGTTAAACCGTTATGCCACGGCGACTGCCCAAAGCATCGCTTCAGTGAAGGGAAAAGCTACCTTTGCAGCAGCTATAAAACCTTTTTCACCCACAGTGCGCCGTACATGAAAATCATGAGCCAGCTTTTGGCTCAACGGCGTGCCCCCGCGGAACTGATGCCAATTTTAGGTCGCAGTAAACTTACCCCTGCGGATTAATCAACCAGGTTCCCGCTTTTTCGACCGATAACGTCATGTTTCGCGTTTGATTGCTATCACTTAACGTAATGGTGTAGTTCCCCATCGGTAATTGCAGGAAGCCATAACCGTTCGCGCCCGGTGTCACTTTTTGTGTTTTTCCGTTCACGGACAGCACTTCGCCATCGTTCATGCGCACATAAATCCGCGCCATCATCCCGTCGGCGGCAGGAACTACGGTTTTCGCCGTGGCAGACTCGGCTTTGTCCTGGGAGGCAGTCTGTTCAACTTTCGCGCTTTCAGGACGCGAACCCGCAGAAAAATGGCCGCCAAAAATCACGGCACCAATGGCAATACCGGCCAGCAAACTCGCGCCCGTCAGCAGGGGTAATTTATAGCGCTTTTTAAACGGCGAGAGCGGCGTTATCTCCGCATCTTCGACGGCGACCAACATGGTACCCGGCTGTTTGAGCGGCGCGAGGCCATGAATATTCGTCAATGGGATTTCAGCCAGGGCGGCAAATTCCGCAATCGACTGCGGGCGGTCTTCCGGTTTCAGCGCCAGGGCGCAGTCAACGGCGTGTAACAGGCTGTGGGAATAACCTTCCGGGCGGTTTTTCGCAAGTTTAACGCACGGGTCCTGAATGGTGCGCGTCACGCTGGCCGGAGGGCAGGTGCCGGTAATCAGGGTATACAAAATGGCACCGAGCGCATAAATATCGGTCCACGGGCCGAGCTGGTTTTCGAGGTCGTCGGCATATTGCTCAAGCGGCGCGAAACCAGGGTTCAGCGGCGTTTTTATCTCTTCACCGCTCTCAGGATGAGTCCGACGCGGTGCTCCCGCATTGAGCAACAGCGGCGCTCCGTTGTCCTGAATCTGAATGCTGCGCAGCGACAAATCGCGGTGCACAAACCCTTCGTCATGTAACGTTGCCAGCGCGCTGCACAACATCGGTAACATGCGGCGGATCCACGCATCGTTAATGACTTCGGGTTGCTGCTGATGCAACTCGGCAAGCGTCATTCCGCTGGAGTAAGTCGTTGCCGCATACGCGGTTTCGTTTTGTGTCCAGAAACTCAACACCTGCAACAGATTCGGGTGGTTAAACTGCGCCAGCAGACGCGCGGATTGCACAAAACGACTCATGCCGTTGTTGAACGCCTGGCTATCTTGCTTGCTGCGCAGCACCAGTTGCATGTTATCGCTGCGAACAGTCAGCGCTCGCGGCATAAACTCGTGGATCGTCACCGGGCGCTCGAGCTGGTGATCCCACGCTTTATACACCACGTTAGTGTGGGTGGACTCGGTGACTTGCTCAATCTCAAATTCGTCGAAGCGGAAACCAGGCGGCAGAGCGTCGGGAAGTTCTGGGTCGTAATCTTTATCAGTCATGATGGCCTTTCTCTGCACGAAATCGACGAAAAATCACAAATTACTTCTGGGCGCGCCATGCGCCAACCGCCGGGTCACGCAATTGCGGACGCAGGGAGTCAATCAATAGCAGCGTGATCGGGGTCTCCGGGGCAAGCCATGCCGACCAGACTTTGCGCACTTCATTCAAACGCGCCTGAATGCTCGATTCGTCTATCGTCATTTCACGAGAGACTTCCACCGCTACGGTGCCGGTCGCTTGCCAGCCATTTAACTCAGCGTTATAAGGCAAAATCATCCAGCTTTGCGGTGCATGTTCATTGCTCACGACCATGCGTTCGTTATTCAGGCTGGTGATAAGCAGGCTGTCTGAACTTGCGTCATTGCTTAATCCGCTCACCGGGAAACCGTGTACAAACGTCATTTCATGGCGTTTTTCACCATGCACGCCGCTTTGAATGATTTCGCTGCGACCGTTGAGCCAGCCGCCTTTTTCACATTTCCCGTTGGGGATAAACATTGCCGACGCGTTAGCATCGCCTTGCCAGAAGGTGCGCAAATGGCAGCCATCTTGCAGCGTAAACTCCTGCCATGGGGTGCGGTCTGCCAGCGGTGAGTTTTCATCGGTTCGCGGCGTGCTGTTGGGTTCGCTCGAAATATCAGGGGCGACAATCACCGCCCAGTCGCTGCTTTTGGTCGCGGTGCCGACGGCCAGCGTGTCGCCCTGCGGGCTTTCCAGCTTCCAGCTCACCAGTTGAACGGTGCTGCACTGGCTTTCCAGAAGCGTGCCGAGGCGCGGCATAAAAGTATTGAGTACCGTAGGTTTTTTATCGCCATTGGCCACAATTCGCAGCGGTAGCTCGGCGGCACACCAGCTTTGCGGGGTGTTATCAGCAACATTATCAATCCAGACATCCAGCTTTTGCGAGGGAGACTGGACGATACGATAATTCCCCGCCCACGCCGTGGAGGAAGCCAGCAGCAGCGCCAGACCCGAAAGCCAGAGTTTCATAAAAATCCTTGTTAGCCGAACAACTTAAACAAAAGTCATGACGTTAAACGTCAACGATTAATCAATAATCCACGTGCCGCTATTGGCGTTCTGGCAGGCTTTGCTGGCATCATCGACCGCAACACAGGTGGTTTTCCTGGCCGCTTTGCGTGGACGTGGGCGATCTTTTTTCAGCGTTTGCGCATACAGCTCGCTTTTCACCAGCGCACGCATCGGCACATAACCCAGCAATTCGGTTTTATCCAGCTCGGCAATCGCCAGCCAGTTATGTTCAACCTGGCCTAACACGGTATAACTTTGTCCGTTCTCAAGGGTGCTGATGACTTTCCCGCCAAAGTCCGGTTTGCTCATAATCGAGCCTGGATACAGCGCCCGATAGCTGGCGTTTACAGGGGTAAATTCAGTGGGAGCCGCCACCGCGTATCGGTGAGTCAGCGTAACGCCATTGATTTCACTGGTCACGATTGTATCGTCCGTCATTTTTGGCGGTGGCGCTTTACAACCCACGACTGTGGCCACAACAGCAAGGATCAACAGGCTTCGCAATTTCATCGTAACTTTCCCTGAAAAAATGGTTCAAACCTGGTCGCCGGCGGGGATGAAAAGGGCGAAAGTGAAAGCCAGGTATTTGAAGAAGTATTCACAACAGTTATACATGGTAACGTTAATTTTACATCGCTTGATTCACAATTCAATGGTGATGTAACTGATTGACATTATTAAATGTTAAGCCGGTCAAGAACAGCGCGTATCAGGTTAATTGACATGCTGAATAGTATGGCTATTTGGTCACCTGCCAGCCTATATTATGAAACAGGATTTCAACTTTAGGATAAATAATGACGATGGAACCGTTATTGCCCAATATCTGCGATTTTATCGCGCATGTTTCGCCACTCAACACCCTCCCTGGGGACGCGCAAAACGATATCGCACGCTCTATCAGCATCAGTTATCTGGCGGTGGGCGAAACACTGGCTTTTGATATTGCGGCGCGTGAACGTTACCTCTACATCGTCCGTACCGGTTCGCTTGAACAACGCTGGAGCGATGGCGTGCTGCGCGCCCGTCTGGGGCCGGAAGATTTATTTGGCTTCACTTTTCTTGAAGGCATTCCGGGTAATCCTGAAGATTGTTACAACGTCACGGCGATTGAAAACACGCTGCTGTACCAAATTCCCCACAGCGTTCTGAAACAGGTGCTGCACGCACATCCGCAGTACGCCACGCACTTTTCGATTAACGCCCATGACCGCCTGAATTCCGCGATGGACGTCGTCTGGAGCGACGAAGACAAAGGCATGTTTGTGCGCAAAGTTTCTGACCTTGCGAGCGGAACGGTGTCGGTCGTCGAAGCGTCCACCTCGATTCAGGAGACGGCGAAACAAATGCGCTGTGTCGATCGCTGTTCCACGGCGGTGATAATGGAAAATGACCACATCATCGGCATCATCAGCGATCGTGACATGACCCGGCGCGTGGTGGCCGAAGGGTTTGATATTACGCGCGCGGTCAAAGAGGTGATGACTGCCGCCCCGGTGACGGTTTCTTCTGGCGACCTGGTCATGCATGCCGTGTCGCTGATGATGAGCCATGGCGTGAGCAGTTTGCCGGTGGTCGATAATCATCAACCTGTCGGTCTGCTGACCGCCTCACATCTGGTACAGCATCATCGCGTGCAGGCCATTTTCCTGATTGAGCGCATTAGCCATTGCCAGTCGGTTGACGAATTAGCGGCCCTGCAAGTGGAGCGCCAGGCCATATTTGAAGCACTGGTGCAGGGCAACTTGCGCAGCGGCGTGGTCGAAATGGTGATGTCGATGCTGATGGACGCCTTCACGCGTCGGCTCATTGAACTCGCGCTCGTGGAATTTGGCGAGCCACCCTGTGAGTTCTCCTGGGTCATCGCCGGGTCGCACGCCCGAAACGAAGTGCACGTTCATTCTGACCAGGATAGCGCAATTATTTTGCCGGACGGCACCGGCCTTGAAGAGCAAATGTGGTTTTTGCGCTTTGCGAGAAGCGTCTGCCTGGGGCTTGATCAATGCGGTTATCCGCTCTGTACCGGGAATTTTATGGCGTCAGAAAGACGCTGGTGCCAACCGCTGTCGGTGTGGCTGGCCTGCATTCGCAAATGGGTGACTAACCCGGAATATACCCAATTATTAAATGCCACGGTGTTTCTGGAAACGCGTGCTTTCTACGGCAACACCTGGCTACATGATGCATTCCAGCAGGCTTTGTTAACCGAGATTGCCGCGCATCCAGGCTTCTTGCGCTCGCTCACGCGCGATGCCACCAGTACTTCGCCACCGTTGGGCATCTTCAATAATCTGGTGCTGGAAAAAAGCGGAAACGACAGCAAAACCCTGAACATCAAACGCTACGCCTTAACGCTGATTATTGACCTGTCACGCATTTATGCGCTGGCAGCCGGATGCAGTGAAACCCATACCGAAGCGCGTTTTTACGCTGCAAGAGACAAAGGACTGATGTCCGCAGAAGGCTGCACTGACATCATTGACGCCTTCCGTTTTTTAACCCGTCAGCGTTTTAACCATCAGCTTTCGCAGTTGCGCAAAGGGCTGGCACCAGACAACCACATCGACCCGCACGAGTTCGGCAGCTTTGAGCGTAAACATCTAAAAGACGCATTTCGCATTATTGCCCGCCAGCAAGAACTGGCCCGCATGTTGTTTGTGAAGGGATAACGATGGGCCTTTTGTCACGAATTTTCCCGCCATCACTCACTCAGCAAGTTGAGTCGCAACACAAGAGATGGCGCAACATCCCAGGGCTGAGTCCGGCACTGCAACAGCTATTGGCGACACCTCTGCCGAACTTCACCGCAGACGTTTTTAGCGTCCCGTGGCTGGCTTTTGATTTTGAAACCAGCGGCCTTGATGCGAATCAGGACCGGATCTTGTCGATAGGCAGCGTGATGGTGCAAAGCGGCCAAATTCTGTTGGCGAGTGCGCAGCACCAGTACATTTCCAGTGATCCGCAGGTCAATGCGCACAGCGCGGTCATCAATCACATCACGCCGGAAATGCTGCGTGATGGCGAAGCGCTTGATGAGGCGATGGAAACGTTATTCCTGCGCCTCGCCGGGCGCGTGGCTGTGGTGCATGGGAAAATGGTGGAAAGGGCGTTTATCAATGCCTGGCTGCAAACCCGTTACGGTGCAGAAGACCTGCCGATTCTGTGGATAGACACGCTGGAGATTGAGCGGCGATATCAGCAGGCCAGGAGACAAATGCAAAATGATTTGCGGCTTTCCAGTCTTCGCCGCGAATACCGGCTTCCCGATTACCCGGCGCACCATGCGCTGTGTGACGCGGTGGCGACCTCCGAGCTTGCGCTGGTGCAACTCCAGCCGCAGCGACAGGTTCGCGCTCAGGGGAAATGTTTGCCGCTGAACGCGTGTCTGTGCGGTTAAGTGGCTGAATTAATCACGCCTGCACGACGCAGAATATTGCCAATCTCAACTTTCATTTCTTCAGTTAACGGCGTCGCGGGTGCCAGCGAATGCACCGGAATATTCACTCCGGTTAATTTAATGGCATATTTCACCGCGTTGTAAAACGGCAAATCCGTACTGTAAAGCGACGGGATCCATGAAAGTGATTGCTGTAATTCAATGGCGCGGGAGAGATCTTGTTTACGCCAGGCGTCTAAAATCCCGCAGGTCAGTTGCGGCGCAAAGTTGGCACTGGCGGGAATGCAGCCATCGCCGCCGAGAATCAACGTCCCAAGCAAATACTCATCATAACCGGCAAAAACAGCGAAGTCGGGGCGCTCAGGCTTCACCGCGTGCAGGGTTTCACGAATATGCGAGAGGGTATCGACGGTATCTTTCAGACCGACAATATTCGGGCAGCTTAACGCCAGTTCGCGGATGACATTCACCGGAATAGATTGGCCGGTAAGCGCCGGGAAGTTATACAGAAGAATCGGCAACTCGAGTGCGCTGGCAATGGTTTTATAATGGCGCAACAGATTCGCTTCACTCAGCGGGTTGTACCACGGGTTGACCACCACGACGCCACTGGCACCAACCTTTTGCGCATGCAGCCCGGCGTCAATGGTTTGCTGCGTTCCGCAGTGGGCAATGCCAATCAAAACCGGCTTTCTGCCAGCGACTTTCTTCACGCAAAATTCTGCTACCTGAGCACGTTGCGCTTCAGACATATGCGCAAATTCCCCGGCACTGCCTAAAAAAAACAGGCCGTTAATCGGAGAGGCGACCAGGTGCTCAATAAGTAACGCCTGCGCGGTGCCATCAAATTCACCATGCTCATCAAATAAGGTAGGAACGGGGGGAATAACACCACTAAAACGAGGCTGATTCATTCACTTCTCCTCTGGGGGTAAATTAATTGTTCGTTGATTTAATTAGCGAATACCTTCAATTGTAGCGGAACAAAAAAATCTGTACGCCTGCCATGTCTCATTATCGGACTGTCGTTTCAGTTTGCGGTTTTCCGGGCCATTAGAAGGGAACAGCGGATTGCGCTGATTAATGCGGTTGGTAAAATTGGCGGGTTATTAAGCTATTGTGCGCGATTGTGCGCCGGAAGTCGTGATGGCCCGGCGCAATTTGCAGGTATTAGTGTTCAAGCATCTCGTGGACAACCTGATTTTTGCTTAACGAGTACTCGTAAAAAGTCGGCCAGTTGTCCATCTCTTTCAATAGCGACTCTTGTGAGTCATTGCCCATGAAAATATGGAAGTGTTCAGATTTACGCGGGCCAATAATATGATCGCTAAACTGCACGTATTTCGGTGCTTTTGACTGGCTGTCTTTGCACTCAAACAAATAGCGCACGCCTTTTTTCCCGGAGGTATAAGTCAGGATTTTAAAGCCCGAATAATCGTACTTGCAGGCATTAACCGTTTTACCCACATGAAATTCAATCACATTGTTTTCAATACCAATGGTATCAATATCCGTCGCATAACCTTTCTTATAATACTCTTTGTACTGCGCCGCTGTTTTGCTGCCATCTTTCTGCGCTTTTTTCTCCATCACCGGATCTAAATCGCCGTTTAACAGGTACGGACTAACTGACTGCCACATGCCATCCCAGTCGGTGAGGGCGCGATCTTTAACCTGTTGATTCTCAAAAACGCCTTCGCTGGCTTTCTTTTCTGCGTCTGTAAGAGGCGTTCCGTGCGAATGCCCGTGTGCCAGAGCGCTGGTACTACTGAGCAAAATGCCCAGGCCGAGAACGGCAGTGGGGAAGCGTGATGTCATAAAAACTCCAGAGAAAATCATGAATGTGTGACTATGTTATAACATAACATTCCTGGAGTGCAATAGAGTGCTTAAATAAGCAGGAATACCTGTAGAAACATCATGTAAAACCGGTTTTGTTAGTTCAGGGGACTTTCTATACTCGGAACCTAAGGTAGAACTGAACACAGAATCTAACTCTGGCAACATGAAGTCATAGCACTGTACTAAATCCAACTTTGCGCGTGATAACTCAAGCAGCAGATTGTCCGCCTTTTGTTTGAAAACAATTTTTTCAACCAGTTTGGGGATGTTTTTAACATTTACTTTTTTCATTATCGAACGTTTATGTGCGCTAATGGTTTTAACGGATAATGCCGACATTTCCGCGATATAACACAAGCTATTACCCTGGAGCAATAAGCTTAAAACGTGACTTTCCATCGATGTTAATAACGCTCTTTTAATCGGTTGGTTAATCCGAGATCTATTTTTAACATCCCCTTTATTAATCATATTGATGAGCGCGTTACATACACCTGGTGTTGCATTTCTGCTGATGAAGTGGATTGTGCAAATTGTCGAAAGGTAATTTATTAATTTTTTGTCAAAAAGCCTCCTGTCTTCTATGTTTTCCATCATAAAAATAATAGTGCTTACTTGATCAAGATTAATATCCAGGTTTATTTTGGGTAAATATTTTATGTCAACGATAATTATTGTTCTGCGGTTTACACAGTCGCTTATTGCAGAATTAAAAATACTGCGTATACCGAATTCAAAAAAACTATCATTGCTCAATAGGATAAAAGCCATTGCATTTCTCTTTGGGGTGTTCGAATTGTTAACTATCTAAAATGGGATGTTATGAATGCGCATGTTTAGGGCTATGCAAAAGATGATGTTATTTTTAAAATAAGAAATACTAAAATCTATCTGGCAAGGAGTTAATTTTATTTAGTATGCCATTCTTAATTGAAATGTACTCACCATCATTTAGTTTCTTTAGAATATCCATTACCCGACTACGGGATAACATGCTGCGGTTAGTAATGAATTTCACAGCCGTTGTGGAGTAACGTTCCTCAACGGATAACAACATCAATAAATTCAAGTGATGTTTTATAATGTGATAGGCATCACGGCCAATCAGGTTCATATCTCTTTCAACATAAACTTTAATTATCTTACCAAGAACAATCACAACTTCATGCCACAATCCTTCCTGCTCAATAATTCTTAATGCAGATTCCCAGGGAACAACTTTGGCACTTAGCTTGCTATGAGCAAAAAGGATGACATCGGGATTATATGAAACCATCACCAGACCAAAGATTGCAGGAGCTAAACTCTCTTGCATTAACAGGCGATCATTTTGCCGATAAAAGCCAAAGGCACCTGATTCTATTAGCAATATATTATGTTCGTTGTTTTTGAAATCAAAAAAAGCTTCATTCTTTTTGTAGGTGTGATTTTCACCTATATCTTTCATCGCAGTAAAAAGCCTTGCTACCGCAGTGGTATATTCCGTTTCTATATCCATTAAATTTTTGAATATTGTTTCCATAGAGTCCCCACTAAGTTAGCCGTCTCGGCAGTGAACTTCTCGTCAATAACTATAGCTTATATTTAATTTGAGATATATCTAGTGGTTTTATAGTCTAAGGGGAATGGCTTGAGGTATTTTATCAGACATTCAGTCCAGTATCGGACTATTGATCCAATAAAAGGCATGGGTACCAGTGGCGCATTACATTAAAGGTACGGTTCTAAAATGTGCGTGAAGATTTATTTTGCGGGCCTGAAACATATATTTGATATAATTTTCTATTAAAGCTTTGTTGTCGCTCAAATATCTCTCATTTTCATTCGTCAATATGCTTTGTACTTAATAGTCTTTACCAGGCGAAGAAAAGAGGGCAACATGTTGTCATCCTGAACGCTGGCAAATCCAACTAATAACCCTTTTGATTTCTGCGCATTAAAATAGTAGCGCGATAGTGGCCTGACCAGAATACCTTCGGCATTCGCGAGTTTCGCAATGTGGATATCGTCTGCTGCGGCGGGAAGCTGAATGATCAAATGTAACCCCGCATTGCTGTTGTAATAGCCGAGATATTCTTCCCCTAAATGCCGCTTAATTAACTCGACCAGTTGGTTGCGTCGTTTGCTATATAACTGGCGCATTTTGCGGATATGCGCGGCGTAATAACCTTCGCGGATAAACTCCGCAAGTGCCGCCTGAATCACCTGATGACCGCTGCGATATAACTCGTTGTGAACTTTTTTCAGCGGAGCGGCGAGCATGTTGGGCAATACCACATAACCCAGGCGCAGTGCAGGGTAGAGCGTTTTACTAAACGTGCCGATGTAAATGACCGGACTGTTTTCTTCAAGCCCCTGAAGCGATGGAATCGGCTGGCCGGAAAAACGAAATTCACTGTCGTAATCATCTTCAACAATCCAGCTCTGGAATTCCCTTGCCTGCGAAAGTAATAACTGGCGGCGCGGCAGGCTCATCACAGAACCCAGCGGATACTGATGCGATGGCGTAACAAAGATTAATTTTGGCTTTTCATCGGCATTGGCCTGCGGCATTAATCCCTGATCGTCGACATCCAGCGCCGAAATATTCACCGCATTCATGCGCAGAATATTTTTAATTCCCCAGTAGCCGGGTTCTTCAATCCACGCATTGTCGCCAGGATCACACAGCGTGCGGGTGACTAAATCCAGTGCCTGGTGGATCCCTTCGGTAATGAGAATCTGATCGGTGGTGCATTTTACGCCGCGCGCAGTGCGCAGATAATCCGAGAGCGCAGATTTTAACTCCTCCAGCCCGGATGCGGCGTCGTAAGTCAGATATTCAGGATTCGGGCGTCTGGCGACACGGTCGTAGATTTTCTTAAACGTACGATGCGGAAAGCTTTCGACATCCGGCACGCCGGGAATGAAATCGCCCCATTGCGCCGGGCTGGCGCTGGCGTTTTCCAGCAATTCAAGGCAGCGCAGGGAAAGACTGGTGGGCTCTTCTGGTACCGTGGCGGGCACCGTGCGTGCGGCCTGCGTATTCAGGTTGTCGAGCACGCTTTCGGTGACAAACGTGCCGCTGCTGGTGCGCGTTGAAATATACCCTTCGGCCTGTAATTGCTCATACACACGTAGCACGGTGTTACGCGAAAGCGATAATTCATTGGCCAAATCGCGGGTCGGCGGCATTCGCGCCGCAGGGCGCAAACTTCCCTCAAGAATACAATTACATATCGCGACATAAAGTTTCTTATGCAGTTTCTCGGCAGGGGTGTGGAGAAATGCCTGCTTGATCACATCTACGGTAAGTGAACGCATTTGGATCCTATGAATAAAACGATTTGGCTCTCGATTCAGGTACCAGATACTGTCTAAATGAAATTCGACAATCAACCTGTAAATCTGAATTTCGTGTGAGGGATAAAAAAATGAGCAATAACGAACTCCACCAACGTCGCCTGTCCGCTACTCCGCGTGGCGTGGGCGTGATGTGTAATTTCTTTGCGCAAACGGCTGAAAACAGCACCATTACCGATGTCGAAGGGAAGCAATATATCGATTTTGCTGCGGGCATTGCGGTGCTCAATACCGGCCATCGCCACCCGCGCCTGGTTCAGGCCATCGAACAGCAGCTTCATGCGTTTACCCACACCGCTTATCAGATTGTCCCTTACGAAAGTTATGTCGCGCTGGCGGAAAAAATTAACGCAGCGGCCCCGATTGTTGGCCCTAAGAAAACGGCGTTTTTCACCACCGGCGCTGAAGCCGTTGAAAATGCCGTGAAAATCGCTCGAGCCCATACCGGTCGCCCAGGCGTGATTGCTTTTAGCGGCGGATTCCATGGCCGCACCTATATGACGATGGCGCTGACGGGCAAAGTGGCTCCCTATAAAATTGGCTTTGGCCCATTCCCTGGCTCCGTATTCCATGCGCCGTATCCGTCTGAGCTCAGTGGTATTTCCACCGAAGATGCGGTGAAAGCCATCGAGCGCCTGTTCAAATCTGACATTGAAGCGACGCAAGTTGCCGCGATCATCTTCGAGCCGGTCCAGGGCGAAGGCGGTTTTAACGTAGCTCCGCCTGAATTTGTGGCGGCTATTCGCGAGATTTGTAACACCCACGGCATCGTGATGATTGCCGACGAAGTGCAAAGCGGTTTTGCCCGTACCGGCAAAATGTTTGCCATGAACCACTATTCCCATCAGCCCGATTTGATGACGATGGCGAAAAGCCTGGCAGGCGGGATGCCGTTATCCGGCGTGGTCGGCAAAGCAGAAATCATGGATGCGCCAGCGCCGGGCGGACTAGGGGGAACCTACGCCGGGAACCCGCTTGCCGTTGCTTCGGCTCACGCGGTGCTGGATGTCATTGCGGACGAAAAACTCTGTTTACGGGCGCAAACACTGGGCGAGCGCCTGACTTCACGGCTGCGTGAAATCACCGCCACATGCCCTGCGCTGGTAGAAATCCGTGGTCTGGGTTCGATGGTTGCGGCTGAGTTTTACGACCCGGCAACCGGAGAACCGTCTGCGGCCGTCGCGCAGCAAGTGCAAAAACGTGCGTTAGAGCAAGGCTTGCTGCTGCTGACCTGCGGGCAAAATGGCAACGTGATTCGCTTCTTGTACCCGCTGACGATTCCCGATGCGCAGTTCGATCAGGCGCTGGATATCATTAAAACTGCGACGCAGATGTGAGACTCAAAATGATCAATTTGAAAAATAACGATTTGCTGCGTGATGCCTGCCTGATTGCAGGGGAATGGAGTCATGCGCAGTCGGGTAAAACCATGCCGGTAGTGAATGCTGCCACCGGGGAAAAAATCGCAGATGTGCCTTTAATGGCGCAGGTCGAAACGCAACGCGCCATTGCAACTGCTGAAGCTGCGCAAAAGGAGTGGAAGACACAAACGGCGGCCAGTCGCGCCAAAATTCTCCACAGTTGGGTGAACCTGATTCAGGAAAACAGCGAAGATCTGGCGCGGCTGATAACTCTGGAAGGCGGCAAACCGCTGGCTGAGGCGCGGGGTGAAATCAACTACGCCGCCTCGTTTATTACCTGGTTTGCGGAAGAGGCCAAAAGAGTGGACGGCGTTTTGTTGCAGCCAACCGCGGCGGATCAACGTTTTATCGTCTCGAAACAACCGGTCGGCGTTTGCGCGGCAATTACACCGTGGAATTTCCCGGCGGCGATGATCACCCGCAAAGTCGCGCCAGCACTTGCCGCAGGCTGCGCGATTATCGTAAAACCCGCGGAGCAAACCCCGCTGACCGCGCTGGCGCTGGCAAAACTGGCCGAGCTGGCGGGCTTGCCGCAAGGGTTGTTGCAGGTAATCACAGGGGACGCCAAAGAAATTGGCGGTGAACTGTGCCGCAACGCGACGGTTCGTAAACTGAGTTTTACCGGCTCCACGGACACCGGGCGTTTGTTAATGGCGCAGTGCGCGCCGACCATCAAAAAATTGTCGCTGGAATTAGGGGGCAATGCGCCCGTTATCGTCTTCGATGACGCCGATATTGAGCTGGCCGTGAAAGGCATTATGGCGTCGAAATTCCGCAATAGCGGGCAGACGTGCGTGTGTGCGAACCGAATTTATGTGCAAAGCGGGATATATCAGGCACTCAGCGCGGAACTGGTCAAAGCGGTGGAAGCGCTAAAGGTCGGCAACGGCATGGATGACGGCGTCACTCAAGGGCCGCTAATCAATGCCAAAGCGATTGAGAAGGTGGAACTCCATATTCATGACGCGGTAGAAAAGGGTGCAACAGTATTAACCGGCGGCCACAAACACGCGTTAGGCGGAAACTTTTTCGCGCCGACGGTGGTGGCGAATGTCACGCAGAATATGCGCTTTGCGAAAGAAGAAACCTTCGGGCCAGTTGCGCCGCTATTTAAATTTGAAACCGATGCCGAAGCGGTTAATTACGCCAACGACACCGAATTTGGTTTAGCCGCTTATATCTTCACTCAGGATGCAAAACTCCAATGGCTAATCCCAGAGGCCCTGGAATATGGCATGGTTGGCGTCAATACCGGGCTGATTTCTAATGAAGTTGCACCGTTTGGCGGGATTAAACAGTCCGGCCTGGGGCGAGAAGGTTCACGTTTTGGCATAGATGAGTATCTGGAGATGAAGTATGTCTGCGTAAAACTCTGACTTTGTAAAATGGTGGATGACGCTTCGCTTATCCACCCTACAATTCATCGCGCCATAGCCTTTCGTAGGTCGGATAAGCGAAGCGTCATCCGACAAAATCCCACCTGTTAAAAATCCCGCCAAAATCTTTAACAATTATGTGACATTGAACGTATACATATAACATATTATGTTTTATAAAATACACACACTGCCTGCCCTTATGCCACATAAAGAGAAAAGATATGGAACAGACGACAGACAAAGAAAATCTTCAACATCAGCCAGTTAAAGGCGAGCAATTCAACCGCTCGATAGGGCTGATGTCTAACTTCGCATTGGGATTCACTTATCTTTCGCCGCTGACTGCGGTGTATTCGCTGTTCGCCCTCGCGGTGACGCTGGCAGGGCCACCGGCAATCTGGTGGATTTTAATTGTTGCCTGCGGTCAATTGCTGGTGGCATTAGTCTTTGGCGAAGTGGCTTCGCAATATCCGATTACTGGCGGTTTATATCCGTGGGCGAGAAGATTGTGGGGTAAAAAATATGCCTGGATTGCCGCATGGATTTATCTCTGGGCATTGGTGGTCACTATCACCTCAATTGCCGAATATACCGCCACCTTCGTTGCGTCACTGTTTCACTACGCGACCAGCGCGGGCAACATGATGCTGACTTCCGTCGTCCTGCTGTTGATTATGATAGGGGTCAATATGTCCGGGACCAAAAACTTAGCCCGCGTCGCTAAAATTGGTTTCTGGTGCGAAATTGTCAGCGTGATTGCGCTGGGTATTTACCTGTTAATTTTCCACCGCGCCCAGCCGTTCTCCGTGGTATTTGATTCCATGGGCGTGCTCTCCGCAGACGGCAATTACACCACCGCGTTTATGTCCGCATCGTTAATGGGCTTGTTTATGTTCTTTGGCTTTGAAGCCTGCGGCAATGTGGCGGAAGAAGTTAAAAACCCAGGCAAGAAGATTCCAGTGGCGATGATTTTAAGTATCGTGTTTGGGGCTATTTCAGCGGTTATCTCAATCATGGGGTATTTACTCTCTTCACCCGACTTGCAGGATATTGTTAACGGCAAAATCGCAGACCCGATCCCGACCATACTTAACCAGGCGCTGGGTGAAACCGGGGCGACAATATTTATCGTTGTCGCTGTTATCGCCATGCTGTCTTGTATTCTTTCTTTGCAAGCCGCATTGAGCCGCCTGATCTTCTCTTTCTCCCGCGATAACATGCTGCCGGGCAGCGAGTGGATGTCGAAGATTTCCAAACACAGCGTGCCGGATAACGCGATGATGGTGAGCTGCTTATTGCCGGTGATTATTTGTGTCTGGGTTTACTTCCAGCCGGATAGCCTGGCGCGAATCACAGCCTTTGCGGTTATCGGTATCTATATTTCATTCCAGATGGTGGTGCTGGCGGCATTGCGTCAACGCCTGAAAGGCTGGAAACCAGCAGGGGAATGGACGGTCGGTTCATGGGGAATTATCGTCAATGTGCTGGCGCTGGCTTATGGTTTGTGCGGGATTTGGTTACTGGCACAACCGGCGGCAGGCGAGAGTTTTGTGGATCGCTGGACGGTATTAGTCGGGCTGGCGATTGTGATCATTTCCGGTCTGCTTTACATGTTTATCACTAAACCGTTTGGCCGTTCGAATGCACCAGAAAACGATGCGATTGAATATGCGCGCAAGCTGAATGCGGAACAGTCATAAACATAAGGGCGGGGTTTACCCGCCCGTTTTACTTTGCCTGATATAAATTAAAGTAATCATTTTCATAAACCACAGATGCCAGGCTGACATCCAGCAAGTCACCCACGCGGAATTTTGGATGGCTCGAAAATACAATTCTGCGCTCTTTATTGGTAAGAAAAACTTTATCATTCGTCGCGAAAGGTAATAACTCATCCTCAACACGACTCACCAATAAATCAATCGCCGCCACGCCTAAGAATTGCTGGTTGAAATAAACCGGAACGGCGGAGGTAATGGTGTACGAAGTATTGCAGATATAATCAACGTAGGGACCATGAATAAATGCGTTACCCACAGCTGGCGCTTGTTTGAACCACTCAAAGGTTCTGAAATCCAGGCGCTGTTGGGTAGCCTGGTCTAAGTCAAGATTCACCTGCTTTACGCCGTCGGCCTTCTTATACCACCACTCCAGTAGCCAGAATTCCTTATTGTTTCCCGTGGCTTCTATATGGCTGGCAAACCCCGCGCCCGAACAATAAACATTGTTGTTTAATGTCTTTTTTATATGTTCCTGAATGGTCTTTCTGACGGAAGGTTCAAGCAGATGTTCAAGATTGACCCCTTCAATTTCAGCAAGTGTTGATTGAATATCTTTCGCCAGCATCCCGGTGGAATCAATCATCGAATTGATGATGCTGTCTATTTTTTCGCTTAGGGTACGGAGTGATGTTGTTAGCATATTTATGCCTGTTGTTATATACCCTTCATACTTCAAGTTGCCTCTTTGTTGGCTGCGTTCTCGCGCCCGAATCACTTACTTATGTAAGCTCATCGGGACTTATTCTCTTGCCGCCGCGATGCAATTCGAATTATCTTGGGTATTAATTTATATTGTGCTTCAATTTATTTTCTATCAGATAGAAAGTAAACGTGTCGATTAACTTTTTGGCAAGGTTAACGGACTCCGCTTCATGGTGTGAAGCCAGGGTGTCAATTAACGTGGTATACAGCTCAACAATTTCGCGATGGATATTGTCTGAACGGAACAAAATCGCCACCAGCGATGACCATTCTGATTGCAAAATCAATTCCTGGTTCGCCAGGCGGGCTGATTGAGAACACGCCGCAATCGCTAACAAACAGCGCATATCCGCCTGAGTGCGTGCTTCAGGCGATTGGGCTGAGTCGAGAACCGAAACAAAATCACGCAGGCGCGTAATATCTGCCTGGGTCATTCTTCGCGAGGCTAATCTTGCACTGTGGCTAATAATGGCGCAGTGCATTTCACCGAGATCGGAAAGGTAATCGGTGCTTAATGATTTAAAAGGATTAAGTGTTTGACTTAATTCCCAGGCTTGTTCGCAAACAAAACTTCCACCATTACGCCCACGTACCGTGTGGATTAAATTATTGGCACGCAGCGTATTTAACGCTTCGCGGATAGTGATGTGAGAAACCCCCATCATTTTCGCCAGATCCGCTTCATTAGGAAGTTGCTCATTAGCCTCAAGCAGGCCGGTAATAATGGCATTGGAAAGTCGCTGAACGATTTGATCGGAACGGCTGGCCTGACCGATTGGCGCAAATATCACCGCATGAGTAATCATAATATTCCCTGGTGAGATAATCCCTAAATAGAGCCTTTGAACATAGCATACAACCCCTTGTTAATGAAGGAAGCCTTAAGTATTCGTGTTCAGGCACTTCACTTTGATGAGCTGCGCAATTGCAGCGCAAAAAATCGTTTTGGAATGAGATGTATATCAAATTGTTAGTAAATTGTTATTGAATTTATCTCGCTCAAAACATATTACATAATATAGTTTATGTTTTAACGAGCGGAGAGCGCGATGAAAGTACTGAAGCACTTTATCAATGGGCAATACCAGGCAGGTTCGCAGGATAATCTTTTTGACCTGGTCAGCCCGGTCAACGGCGAAACTTACGCGCTGTCGCCGAGCGCAGGGCGAGAAGAAGTGGAGCAGGCGTACCGCGCGGCGAAAAGCGCGTTTGCGGTCTGGAAACTTTCTACGCCTGCGCAACGCCAGTTAGCGCTCCTGAAGCTGGCCGATGAAATCGAACGCAATGTTGACCGACTGGTGAGCGCGCAAAGTGAAGAAACCGGGCAGTTGCGCCACTTCATTGAGAAAGAAGAGATTGCGGCTTCTTGCGACGCACTGCGGTTCTTTGCGGGTGCCGCACGTTGCCTTGAAGGTAAAGCGTCGTACGAATATGCCGCCGGTTTAACCTCCACTATTCGCCGCGAACCACTCGGAATCGTAGGCCAGGTCACGCCGTGGAATTACCCGTTTATGATGGCGGTGTGGAAAATTGCCCCGGCGCTGGCGGCGGGCAACACGGTGGTGCTCAAACCGAGTGACACCACGCCAGTCAGCACCTTAATTCTGGCAGAACTGGCCGCACCGCTATTCCCGCAGGGCGCCTTTAACGTGGTGCTCGGTAAAGCGGAAACCGGCTCGCTGGTGGTCTCCAGCCCGGAAGCCTCGCTGGTGTCGATTACCGGTTCGGTCCGCGCCGGTCTGCAAGTTGCGGCCTCGGCGGCAGCAAACCTCACCAAAGCGCATCTCGAACTGGGCGGCAAAGCGCCGGTGATTGTCTTTGCCGACGCCGACATTAATAAAGCCGTCGATACCATCACCACCGCCGGATTCTTCAACGCCGGGCAAGATTGCACTTCTGCCACGCGCATCCTGATTGAAGAGTCGATTTACGCATCGTTTGTCGAAAAACTGGTGACTAAAACCCGCGAAATTACCTTCGGTACGCCAGAAGACAAAAATGCGTTATACGGTGCGCTCAACAGCCGCAGCCAGCTTGAACAGGTGAAAGGGTTTATCAGCCGCCTCCCGGCTCACGCCAAAATTGAAACCGGCGGCAAACCTGGCGCAGGCCCAGGTTTTTACTTTGAACCGACGATTATTTCCGGCCTTGAACAGCGTGACGAAGCTATTCAGCACGAAGTTTTTGGCCCGGTCATGACGGTGCAAAAATTCTCCTCAGAAGCCGAAGCGCTCGAAAAAGCCAACGACGTGGAATACGGCCTGGCGTCCAGCGTCTGGACCAGTAACCACGGTCGCGCCCAGCGCTTTAGCATCCGCCTGGATTTCGGCACCGTGTGGATTAACAACCACATTCCTCTGTGCGCTGAAATGCCCCACGGTGGCTTTAAAAAATCCGGCTACGGCAAGGATTTGTCCTCGTACTCGCTGGATGAATACACCCGCGTAAAACACATCATGTGCGATGTTTCTGAATAATAAGGTGATGAAATGAAAGCAATAAAAGCCGCTGCGTTATCTTTTGTACTATTCTCAAATTTAGCGCTGGCCGAGGTTTCTCCGTTAACCGTCGTTAAAGATTATATGTCCGCGTGGAATGCGCATGATGCTGCTAAAGCCGCGCAATATTTAGCGCCGGACGTGGTTTATTACGACGCCGCAAGCGGTACGCCAGTGAATGGCAAAAGCAATGCTGAAAAAGAGGTGATTGGGGCCTTTATTAAAGCCGTGCCAGATTTAACCTGGAAAATGACCAGTAAACCGGTTTATGACCACGACACCATCGCCTTTCGCTGGGAATTCAGCGGCAAAAATAGCGGCGAATGGGCGGGAAGCCCGGCGACCAATAACCCGATTAAATTTGAAGGGGTGAGTTACATCACCGTCAATAACGGGAAAATTACCTGGCAGGGCGATTATTACGACTCCAAAAAGCTCGATGAAGAATTAAAGCCAAAAAATAAATAAGGTCTTATATGTCGATTACCAGACGTGATTTTCTCAATGGGGTGGCAATTACCATTGCCGCAGGGATGACGCCACTCGATCTTGCTAAAGCCGCCGGAAAAGCCACCGCAATAATGGACGATGATTATTACCCGCCGCAGTTAACAGGTCTGCGTGGGAATCATCCCGGTTCATTTGAAATGGCCCACGCCGTGGGGCGCGACCATGAAAAATTCAGTACCGACCATCTTCCCATTAAAGAAGAATACGATCTGGTAATAGTCGGTGGCGGGCTGAGTGGTTTAGCCGCCGCCAGCTTCTGGCGCGATGTGATGGGTAAAGAGAGCAAAGTGCTGGTTCTCGACAACCACGATGATTTCGGCGGACACGCCAAACGCAATGAGTTTAACTCCGGCGGCAAAAAAATCATCGGTTACGGTGGCAGCGAAGCCTTTCAGTCGCCGACACGAAATTTTAGCGACGTCGTCAACGGGCTGATGTCCACGGTCGGCGTCAGCGTTACGCGCATGAAGCAAAGTTTTGATGTGAATTTCTACCCCGACTTAAACCTCAGCCGTGGCGTGTTCTTTGATAAAAAGAACTTCGGTGAAACGAAAATTGTTGGCGGCGACCCTGGGCGTGCGGTGGCCGATGACATTCCACCCGACAGGCTCAATGGCCGCCCGCTGGCTGAGTTTATCAACGATTTCCCGTTAAGCGAGAGTGACCGTAAAGCCATTCTGGACCTGTACGAGAAACCAGTTGATTACCTGAAAGGGATGACGGTAGACGAAAAAACCGCCTGGATGGACACCCACAGCTATCACGATTTCCTGACTGAGAAAGTGGGGTTAAGCAAAATGGCGATGATGTATTTCCAGCAGCGCACCAACGACTTTTTCGCCATCGGCATCGAAGGTGTGAGTTGTTCCGACGCCAGAACCTGTGCGCTGCCAGGGATGGATGCCATGGAGCTGCCGCCGCTGGATGAAGAAGCTCTCGCTGACCTGGAAGAGCCGTACGTTTATCATTTGCCGGATGGCAATGCGGGCCTGGCGCGTTTGATTGTTCGCCACCTGGTGCCTGAAGCGTTACCCGGACATACCATGGAGGATTCTGTCACCTCGCGGCTCAATTACGAAAAGCTCGACCACCCGGATAACGCCACCCGAATCCGTCTTAACAGTATTGTGATTAATGCTAAAAATACCGACGACGGCGTGGTTGTGACCTACGTTAACGACGGCAAAGCGTACCGCGTGAAAGGGCGCAACGCGATCATGGCCGGTTACAACATGATGATCCCGTATCTGGTGCCAGAAACGCCGGAAGAGCAAAAAGCCGATCTGCGCCTGAATGTCAAAGCGCCGCTGGTTTACACCAATGTGGTGGTCAAAAACTGGCAGGCATTCAAGCAACTGGGTATTCACGAATTTTATTCTCCGGCGGCTCCGTACAGCCGCGTGAAGCTCGATTACCCGGTCAGTCTCGGCAGTTATCAGCATCCGCAAAACCCGGATGAACCGATGTGCCT
>Ga0160437_1000433_pt1 | contig 21960 bp, 21 predicted proteins | sample HID1975I_E0MG_FD_108227 | JGI IMG/M metagenome (GOLD analysis project Ga0160437, IMG submission 108227) | Enriched soil microbial communities from UW Madison campus, WI, USA - HID1975I_E0 MG | ecosystem: Environmental > Terrestrial > Soil > Unclassified | place: USA: Madison, Wisconsin... | reverse complement strand
TGCAGCCAGATGTCCTCGAGGTTGGGCAGGCGGCCGTCCGGCGCCGCCAGCGCATCGTCCATGCGCGCATCGAAGCGCGCGAACAGCTGCTCGATGATGTCGTCCTTGTTACGGAAGTGGTAGTACAGGTTGCCGGGGCTGATCTCCAGCTCGTCGGCGATGTGGTTGGTGGTGACCGTCGGCTCGCCCTGCGCATTGAACATCGCAAGCGAGCAGTCGAGGATGCGGCGGCGGGTGTCGCGGGCCATGGCGGGTTCTCTGTTCCCCTGTCTCTTCCCCGTCGAGGAGAAGGCCTGCTTTCTCCCTTCCCATCAGGGGGAAGGCCTGCTTTTTCTTCCTCCCCTTCAAGGGGAAGTCCTGCTTTTTCTCCCTCCCCTTCAAGGGGAAGTCCTGCTTGTTTCTCCCTCCCCTTCAAGGGGAAGTCCTGCTTGTTTCTCCTTCCCCTTCAAGGGGAAGGCCGGGATGGGGATGGGTTTGGTACTGCTGCGGGCGACAGGCGCGACCGGCGGGAAACCCATCCCCAGCCAAACCCTCCCCTTGCAGGGGCGGGCTCCAGGGCTCAGCCCCGCAGTTTGCCGACCAGGTCGATGTATTTCTGCCTGGCCTCGTCCTGGGTGGTGCCCTTGAGCTTGGCCCAGGCCTCGTACTTGGCGGTGGCGACGAAGTCGAAGAAACCCGGTTTCGGGCCGCTGACGTCGCCTTCCGAACCTTGCTTGTAGAACGCGTACAGGCGCAGCAGGGTGTCGTTGTCGGGGCGTTCGGACAGTCCCTGGACATCCTGCCTGGCCTGTTCGAAACGTGCTTGCAGATCGGACATGGTGACCTCCCGGAAGACGCCCGCATGACAGCACGCGGGCGAAGGAGGGTCAACCGGCGTACTCGTGCCCCTGCCAAAGCGGCTTCAGCCGCGAGCCTTTGCCGGCAGACCCCGGACCGGAGTGACTGGACCCCGCCTGCGCGGGGACGAGGGTCAACGCTCCGGCCTTCGCGGGGATGACGGTCAACAACTCTGCTTTTGCGGGAATGACGATCGACGGCTCGGCTCTTGTAGGAGCGGCGGGAGCCGCGAGCTCTTGCTCCCCCGGGCAGGGGAGTGGGCATCTTCCGGATCACCCCGAACCGCAGGCGCCCCCTCCCACCTCCCCACGCCTTCGCAGGGGGAGGGCCAAGCCGAAAGCCCGCGGCTGAAGCCAGTCCCACAGGCTGCGGGCGGCCGTTTCGGCGCGGGAATTGTCCCGGCCGCGCCGCTCTGGCATTTTGGCCGGCAATGGTCGCCGCCGTGCGACGCGATCCCATGAGGGCAAGGACATGAGCTATTTCGTTACCGGCGCCACCGGGTTCATCGGACGCTTCCTGGTCGCCAACCTGCTCCGGCGCAAGGGCACGATCCACGTGCTGGTGCGCAAGGACTCGCAGAAGAAGTTCGACGCCATCGCGAAGAAGATGGGCTGGGATCCCAAGCGCATCAACGTGCTGCACGGCGACATGGCCGCCGCGCGCTGCGGGCTGACGGCCGCGCAGGCGCGCGCGCTCAAGGGCAAGGTGAAGCACTTCTTCCACCTGGCGGCGATTTACGACCTGGATGCCGGTGCCGAGGTGCAGCGGGTGGCGAATGTCGAAGGCACGCAGAACGCGCTCGACCTCGCCGCCGCGATCGAGGCCGGCTGCTTCCACCACGCGAGTTCCATCGCCGCGGCAGGGCTGTATCCGGGGATTTTCCGCGAGGACATGTTCGACGAGGCCGAAGGCCTGGACGATCCCTATCTGCGCACCAAGCACGATTCGGAGGGGCTGGTACGCGAAGAGAAGCGAATCAAGTGGCGCATCTACCGTCCGGGCATGGTGGTCGGCCATTCGCAGACCGGCGAGATGGACAAGATCGACGGGCCCTACTATTTCTTCACCCTGATCAAGAAGCTGCGCGAAATGCTGCCGCCGTGGATGCCGACGCTGGGCCTGGAGGGCGGGCGGATCAACATCGTGCCGGTGGATTTCGTCGCCGACGCGATGGACCACATCGCGCACAAGCCGAAACTCGACGGCCACACCTTCCACCTGACCGACCCGGAGCCGATGCGCGTGGGCGAGGTGCTCAACACCTTCTGCCGCGCCGGCCATGCGCCGGAGATGACGATGCGCATCGACGCGCGCATGTTCGCTTTCGTGCCGCCGGGCATCCGCGGCGCGGTCGGCAACCTGCCGCCGGTGCGGCGCTTCGTCGGCATGCTGCTGCGCGACTTCAAGATCCCCAGGAGCGTGCTCAGGTTCATCACCTATCCCACGCGCTTCGACAGCCGCGAGACCGAGCGCGCGCTCAAGGGCAGCGGCATCGCCGTGCCGCGGCTGGAGGACTACGCCTGGCGGCTGTGGGACTACTGGGAACGGCACCTGGACCCGGACCTGTTCATCGACCGATCGCTCAAGGGCAAGGTGCGCAACAAGGTCGTCGTGATCACCGGCGGGTCGTCCGGCATCGGCCTGTCGACCGCCAAGCGCGTGGCCGAAGCAGGTGCGACCACGGTGATCGTGGCGCGCGGCAAGGAGGAGCTGTTCAAGGCGCGCGACGAAATGAAGGCCGCGGGCGGCAAGGTGTTCGCCTACACGGCGGACCTGTCGGACATGGCCGACTGCGACAGGCTGGTGAAGAAGGTGCTCGACGAGCACGGCCACGTCGACGTGCTGATCAACAACGCCGGGCGCTCGATCCGGCGTTCGATCGAGGCCAGCTACGACCGCTTCCACGACTTCGAGCGCACGATGCAGCTCAATTACTTCGGCAGCATCCGCCTGATCATGGGTTTCATGCCGACGATGACCCATCGCCGCAAGGGCCACATCATCAACATCAGCTCGATCGGCGTGCTGGCCAACTCGCCGCGGTTCGCGGCCTACGTCGCGTCGAAGGCGGCGCTGGACGCGTTCAGCCGCTGCGCACAGGGCGAACTGTCGGGCAAGGGGATCGCCTTCACGACGATCAACATGCCGCTGGTGAAGACGCCGATGATCGCACCGACCAAGATGTACGACAGCGTGCCGACGCTGACGCCGGACGAGGCCGCCGACCTGCTGGTCAAGGCGATCATCGAGCGCCCCAGCCGCATCGCCACCCGGCTGGGCATCTTCGCCGCGCTGATCAACGCAGTGGCGCCGAAGGCCTACGAAGTGGTGATGAACACCGCGTTCGAACTGTTCCCCGACTCGGCCGCCGCCAGGGGGGACAAGAAGGCGCTCAAGGGCGAGGCCGAGCCCAGCGGCGAACAGATCGCCTTCGCCTCGCTGATGCGGGGGGTGCACTGGTAGAGGTTGCGGGCGCCCCGGGTTTGTCCGCCGGCCCCATTCGAATGCCTGTGGGAGCGGCTACAGTCGCGATGCCTTCTGCTCATTGTCCGCAGTGCAAAAGCTCGCGGCTGAAGCCGCTCCTGCAACGGGCCGTGGTGCGTCAGTAACTCCTGCACTGACGGAACCGCGTCTGCGCGGTGCTCCCCGGCGGCGGGGTGAGCTGTACGCGCGAGGAGGCCAGCGCGTCGTGACGCAGCAGCAGGGGGCAGATCTCGTCGAAGGCGTCGGGCTGCGTTTCGAGCAGGTAGACCTGCAGGGTGGACTGCGTGGACCACACCGCGCGGTCCACCATCGGCAGGGTGGAGACGGCATCGGCGACGTCCGTGCGCTGCCGTTCGAGCCCTTCCTCGCTGTCGTCCGCTGCCGGCACGGCCGCGGGTGCGGCGTCGCTCGCCGGCGCCGGCGCCGGCGCCGGCGCGCTGCGCTGCGCCGGGGCGGCCACCGTCGACGACGCGCCGGGTGGCGGCGACGGCAGCGCAAGGAACACCGCAAGTCCGGCCACCAACGCGAGCAGCCATGACAGCAGCGTGCGCTGACGCGCCCTGGTCGCGGCGCCGGCGAGAATGGAGGCGCGCGATTCGGCATCGATCAAGTCGCGCAGTTCGGGCCAGAGCGCGGGGCCGTCGAGCAGTTCGATGCGCTGCATCTTTGCCGCCGGCCGCGCTTCCATGGCGATGGCGCCCTGGGTGGCGAGGATGCCGCCGGTGGCGTTGGCCAGGCGGATGGCATTGCCCAGTTCGGCGACCTGTCCGCTCCCCAGCACGAAGGCACTGCCGTGCTTGCACGACAGCAGGTAGCGTCGGCCGTCGCGTTCGAGGGTGTAGTCGTCGTCGCCGGACGGTGCTTCGCGGTCGAACACGCGCGCACAGCCGCGGCGGCCCATCGCATCGAGGACCAGGTGGATGAACTCGCGCCAGGACATCGCTGCCAGCGCGGCAAGTCCGGCCGCGGTTTCATCGCGGCGCATGACCACGAGGCGGAAATAGAGGGTCCCGGCCACGCCGATCAGGACGGTGACGGCGAGGGCGATGATCCAGTGCGCGCTTTCGGTCACGGGGTTCGGTCCGCTGTGGGGACCGGAAGGATAATCGCTGCGTGCCCCGGCTGCGCACCCGAGCGCGGAAGATGCGGGGGGAAGAGCCCGCCAGCCTGCAACCGAACGGGGAGGGGGAAACAGACGGTCGTTGAACGGCTGGCGGGCGAAACAGCGGCCGCCGCACTGGCGCGGCGGCCGGATGGGCGGGGATCAGCCCTTGGCGACGGTCTTGCGGGTGGCCTTCCGGCGCGTGGTGGCGCGCTTGGCGGTCTTCGTCGCCTTGGAGGCCTTCTTCGCAGGTGCCTTCTTCGCGGGGGCTTTCTTCGCCGCAGCCTTGCGCGCGGCAGACTTGCGCACCGTGGCCTTGCGCGCGGCGCTGCGGCGCGGCGCCGAGCCGCCCTGGCGGCGCAGTTCGGCGGTCAGGTCCTCGACGCGGTCGCTGAGATCGGCAAGGTCGTCACGGCCGGGCACGCCAAGCCTGGTCAGAGCGCGCTGGACGCGGTCCTCGAAGACCTTTTCGAGCCGGTCCCAGGTGTCGGTGGCGCGCTCACGGGCCTGGTCGACGCGGTTCTCGACGGCGTCACGCACGACGGTGGTGCGGTGGCCGGCGAACCTGCGCGCGGTCTGCTCCAGGTTCAGGCCGTCCTTGACCAGGCCTTCGAACAGCTTGGTGCCCTCGGCCTGGGCACGGCCGAATGCGCCGACACCGGCGAGCCAGATCTGCTGCGCGGATTCGCTCAGCGTCTTCGACAGCTTCTCGGCCTGCGCCTGCAGGTCGTCGGCGCTGGCGCGGGAGCCGGCGGTCTTCTTCTTCGCGGTCTTCTTGAACTTGGCCATGTGCCCTCCGGCGGGCTCGTGTGATTGCGATGCAGGATCACCGCATTGTCTAGAGCATTCACACGAGACGTGGCGCCGGTTCAGCGTTCGCGGGCGCGTGCCTTGGGCCGGTTGTCGCGGCGGGCGATGACGCGCTCGGTGGCGTCGAGTGCGCGGCGCAGTTTCGCCGTGGTTTCGGTGCTGCGCGGCGGGCGCCTGGCGAGGCCGTCGAGCAGGGTGCGGTCGTCGTCCTCCAGCACCTCGTCGCGCAGGCGGATGCCGTTGGCGGCCAGCATCGGGCGCAGGTCGCTGGCGCGGCGGCGCAGGTCGTCGATGGTGTTGCGCCAGGCCAGCTGGCACACGCGGCGGCGCGCGGCGAAGCTGAAGGCGTTGGTGTGGAACAGTTCGCCGTCGCGGGCATTGGGCTCGAACACGACCTGGTCGATGTCCGGGTACTGCTGCGCGTAGCGCGCCAGGCCCACGTGCATGCGCGACTGCAGCAGGGTGCGGAAGGTCTGCGACAGCACTGCGGGCAGGCCGCCGTGCACCAGCCGCTGGCCGTCGTTGTCGTCGTCCACCGGCGCGCCGCCACGGGCATCGCCGAGGCCGGCGTTGAACGGCACCAGCGGGTTGATGCCGATCAGCAGGTCGATGTCGCGCTCGAGCAGCACCGAGGCGTGCATGGTGCGGCGCAGGGCGCCGTCGACCAGGTGCCGGCCGCGGACTTCCACCGGCGGGTACAGGCCGGGCAGGGCAGCGCTGGCCTGCACGGCGCGCGAGATCGGTACGTCCTCCCAGCCTTCGCCGCCGAACAGCACCGGCTCGCCGCTGTCGAGTTCGACCGCCACCACGAACAGCTTCGCGTCCAGCTCGCGGAAGTCGTTGCTGCGGCCGCGGCGGGTGAAGATGTCGCGCAGGAAGCGCTCGACCTCGGCGTTGTCGAACAGTCCCGTCGGCACCAGCCCGCCGAAGCGGTTGATCAGGTCCGACCAGCGCACGTCGAGCGGGTCGAGCAGCACGCTGCGCCACCAGTCGAGGGTCAGCCGCGGCAGGCTGGCGGCGCGCTGCAGGTATTCGAACAGGGCCGGGCGCAGGAAGGTGTCGGCGCGGAAGCGCGCGTCGTCGCTGTCGCCGGTGATGAAGATCCGGCACATCTGCTCGGTCGACAGGCGGTTGGCCAACCCGGCCGCCAGGAAGGCGCCGCTGCTGACGCCGACGTAGCTGTCCAGGTCGGTGAGGTCGAGGCCGTCGAGGGCTTCGTCCAGCGCGCGCAGGGCACCGAGTTCGTACATGCCGCCGATCGGACCGCCGCCGGCGATGGCCAGGCCGATCCGGGCCGGGCCGCGGGAGGAGGGGTTGCCGCGTTTCCGGGCCGGGTGGAGTGAAAGCATGCAGGTGTCGAGGGCGGGGTCGGCCGGAGTGTAGCCGATGGCTGCCAGGCACCCGGGTGGCGGCCTTCACCCGCGGCCTGCGAACATGCGCACATGCCACGCCCGTCACTGTCCCGCCGTCTCGAGCGACGCCTGGCTTGCCACCAGGCACTGCATGACCCGCAGCGCGAGCCGCGCAACCGCCTGCGCTGGCTGCCGGAACTGCGCCGCTGGCAGGCCGGACGGCTGCGCGGCAGCTTCGCGCATTTCCTCGAGGATCCGTCGCGGCGGCCGGCGGCGGAGTTCTTTCTCGACGACGTCTACGGCGACCGCGACTTCACCCGCCGTGATGCCGACATCGCGCGCGTGCTGCCGATGATGCAGCGCCTGCTGCCGGAGAAACTGCTGGGCACGGTGGCCGACGCGATCGAACTCGGTGCACTGACCCAGGCGCTGGACCTGCGCATGGCGCAGGCGCTGCAAACCCTGGCGCCGCGGCGGAAGAAGCTGGACGCGGCGCTGTACGGCGAGGCCTACCGCGAGGTCGGCCTGCCGCGGCTGCGTGCGTACCAGATCGACCTGATCGGCAGCGTCGGCAGCGGCTTCGGCAGGGCGCTGAAACTCCCGGGCGTGGCCGCGCTGCTGGCGTTCTCGCGCGGACCGGCGAAGCTGGCCGGGCTGAGCGAGCTGCAGGGGTTCCTGGAGCGCGGCGTGGCGGCGTTCGAGGAACTGGGCAACGCCGATGCGTTCGTGGCCGAGATCGAGCGCGCCGAGCGCAAGGCGTCGAAGCGGTTGTTCGCGGGGCACGCCGACCCGTTCGGCTGACCGCGTTCCAACGCAGCTGTTGCAGGAGCAGGTGCCTAGGAAAACTTTTCGTCCAGCACCTTGCGGATTTCCTGCTCCACGGTGCCCTGCAGCGCGGACAGCAGGAAGCCGAGCTTGGCGGTGACGTGCAGCTGCTCCGGGGTGACGGCGATGTTGCCGTCGACGCCGGCACGCTTGAAATGCATGTCGTCGCCTTCCCAGCCGTATTCGAAGTCGAAGCGGTCCGCGAGCTTGCGGGCGACGTCTTCGACGGCCTCGCGCGCCTTGGCGATCGGCATGGAATGCGGGTGGTGGATGTCGATGCCGGCCATGGCGGCCTCCGGTGTTGGGATGCGCCATTCTGTCGCCGTCCGCCGCGGCATCCAAGCCCCGGCGGCGTGCTAGATTGCCGGCGCATGGAAATGTTGAAGTTGCGTTTCGCCGACGAGGCCCATTCCGAGCTGCCGCTGGCCGTCGGCGTGCACGCCATCGGTCCGCTCGACGAAAACGGCGACCGGCTGGGCCTGCTCGACGATCCCGAGGCGGCGCGGGTAAGGTTCTGCGTGGACCGCCGCGGCGTCTGGCTCTCAGTGGCCGAAGGGGCACAGGGCGTGCACGTGAACGGGCGCGAGGTGCACCGAATGGCGATGCTGCGCGTGGGCGATGCGGTCTACGTCGACGGCGTGGAGATGCGCCTGGTCGGCGCGACGCCGCCTGCGCCGCCGGGCGATGCCCTGCACGAACCGGCATCGGACGCCGACGGCGATCCGCGCGTGGTGCTGCGCGGCGTCGGCGGCCAGTACCACGGGCGCAGCTTCACGCTTGAGCGGCCGCGACTCGTGGGCCGCAGCGGCGACGCGGACATCCGCATCGATGATCCGGCGTTCGCCGACCGCCACGCGCGACTGGAACTGCTGGGGGACGACGTCCTGCTGCGCGACCTGGGCTCGGCCGAAGGCAGCCTGGTCAACGGCGAGGCGGTGCGCGATGCCGTGCTGCGACCGGGCGACCAGGTGGTGTTCGACGCCCACCACCGCTTCGTGGTCGAGGCTCCGGCGCGCGGACGCGGCGCACGCGAGCGCACGGGCGAAGAACTGGACGGACCCGCCGCAGAGGAAGACGACTTCGCGACGGAGCCAAAGGCCTCGCCCTGGCGCCTGCCGTGGCTGCTGTTGGCCGCGCTGGCGATTGCCGGGCTGCTGGCGCTGCTGCTGCTGTTCGGCAGCGGCTGAGGACGCTCAGGCGCTGCGGACCGGCGCGGGCCGTCGCCTGGCGAGCCATTTCCACGCGCGCCAGCCGAGCAGGGCGGCGAGGATGCCCGCGTACAGGGCCGGCTCGCGGATGTCGGACTTCACCAGCCACCAGAAATGCAGCACGGCGAGCACGCCGACGGCGTAGACCAGCTTGTGCAGGCGCACCCAGTTGCGGCCCAGGCGCCGGATCCAGCCCTGGGTCGAGGTGACCGCCAGCGGCACCAGCAGCAGCCAGGCGGCAAAGCCGACGGTGATGTAGGGGCGCTTGGCGATTTCCTCGAAGATCTGCGTCCAGTAGCCGCGCAGGTCCAGCGCCAGGTAGGCCGTCAGGTGCAGGCAGGCGTAGGCGAAGGCGTACAGCCCGATCATGCGCCGGAAGCGCACCAGCACCGCCTGGCCGGTGAGCTGGCGCAGCGGCGTGATCGCCAGCGCCAGCATCAGCATGCGCAGCGCCCACAGGCCGAGGCGGTGCTCGATCTCGGCGACCGGATCGGCACCGAGCGCGTCGCTGTTGGTGCTGTACACGTCCCAGAACTGCCACGCCAGGATCGCCAGCGGCGTGAGCGCCAGCGCGTGGACGAGGGTCTTGGCGGCGATGATGCGGGGTGGCGTCTTCCGTGGCGGCATGGGTCAGGGTTCCACGTTCCGTGCGTGCTGTTGCAGGAGCGGCTTCAGCCGCGGGTTTTCAGCGTCCTCCCCTGCGAAGGCAGGGGGTGAGGAAGCGTGTTTACCACTGCTCGCGCGCTGATGAACGCACGCCAGCCGTGCTGGCGGGCCGGAGGGGTTGGGGAGGGGGACTGTTGGATCAGCACGAATCGCGGGCCTCCCCTCCAGGAGCAAGGGCGGAAGCTCGCGGCTGAAGCCGCTCCTGCAGGGCACGGCAGCGTGCGGAGGCTCAGAACCACTTCTTGAGGTCCAGTCCCGCGTACATCGATGCGACCTGCTCGCCATAGCCGTTGAACATGCGCGTGGGGATGCGTTCGGCGAACAGCTTGCTGGCCTTGCCGGCGATGCGGCGTTCGGTCTTCTGGCTCCAGCGCGGGTGGTCGACGCTCGGGTTGACGTTGCTGAAAAAGCCGTATTCCGAGGGCTGCAGGTCGTGCCAGGCGGTCTCGGGCATCTTCTCGACGAAATCGATCGCGACGATGGACTTGATGCCCTTGAATCCGTATTTCCACGGCACCACCAGCCGCAGCGGCGCGCCGTTCTGCTGCGGCAGCGGCTTGCCGTACATGCCGGTGGCCAGCAGGGTCAGCGGGTGCATCGCCTCGTCCATGCGCAGGCCCTCGCGGTAGGGCCAGTTGATCGAGCGGTAGCGCACGCCGGGCATCTGCTTCGGGTCGGCCAGCGAGGTGAAGGCGACGTACTTCGCCTTCGAGTTCGGCTCGAACCTCTTCAGCACCTCGCCCAGCGGCACGCCCAGCCACGGGATCACCATCGACCAGCCTTCCACGCAGCGCATGCGGTAGATGCGTTCGCCGGACGTGGTTCCCTTGAGCAGGTCGTCCAGCGAGACGGTGCCGGGCTTTGCGCATTCGCCGCCGACCGCGACCGTCCATGGACGGGTGCGCAGCGTCTTGGCCGCGCCGGAGGGGTCATTCTTGCGCGTGCCGAACTCGTAGAAATTGTTGTACGTGGTGGCGTCGGCGTAGGTGGTCAGCTCCTCGTCGGTGCGGAAGCCGGTGCGTGCCTGTTCGGGGGTGATGGCGGTCTTCGGCGGCGGGGGAGGCTCGGCCCCGGCGCAGCCGTTCAGCGCCAGCGCGGGCGCGGCTGCGAAGGCAGCCAGCAGGTGCCGGCGCTGCCGGTAGACCGGCTCGTCGGTGATCGCGGAAGCGGGGATCCGCAGGACGTCGCGCAGGGACATGGTGGCTCCGGGCGAGGGAATAGCGGTAAGACGCAGGAACGGCCGGGAAATTCCCGGCGCCGATCCGTGTTGCGCTGCGGCATACTTGGGCGCAGCGCGGCTCGTCTTCGAGCCTAGCACCGCATTGCGCGGCCGATGCACCGCGACGGCCGCGCGTTTGCCCACAAGTCATCCAGCCAACAGGAACTGCCGATGTCGCGCGCCTACAACTTCGCCGCCGGTCCCGCCGCGCTCCCGGAGCCGGTCCTGCGCCAGGTGCAGGCGGAGCTGCTCGAATGGGACGGCGTGCGCGCCTCGGTCGCGGAGATCAGCCATCGCAGTCCCGAGTTCATGCGGGTTGCGACCGAAGCCGAGGCCGATCTGCGCCGGTTGCTGTCGATTCCAGGCGACTACGCGGTGCTGTTCCTGTCCGGCGGCGCGACCACGCAGCAGGCGCTGGTGGCGCTGAACTTCGCAGCGCCCGGGCAGGTGGCCGACTACGTGGTCAGCGGCCACTGGGGCAAGGTCGCGATCAAGCAGGCGAAGGACTACGTGCGCGCGAACGTCGCCGCGAGCGGCGAGGCCGGCGGTTTCCGCGACATCCCGCAGGCCGCGGAATGGAAGCTGTCGAAGGACGCGGCCTACGTGCACATGACCGCCAACGAGACCATCCACGGCGTCGAGTTCCGCCCGGAGTGGGGCGCGCTGCCGGAGACGGGCGACGTGCCACTGGTCGCGGATTTCAGCTCCAGCATCGCTTCCGAACCGCTGGACGTGTCGCGCTACGGCGTGGTCTATGCCGGCGCGCAGAAGAACCTCGGCCCGGTCGGCGTCACCGTGGTGATCGTGCGCCGCGACCTGCTCGAGCGCGCCGGCCAGCCGCGCGCGGACATCTTCAACTACGCCTCGCACGCGAACGCCGGCTCGATGCTCAACACCCCGCCGAGTTTCAACTGGTACCTGGCCGGGCTGGTGTTCAAGTGGATGCTGGCCGAAGGCGGGGTCGAGGAATTCGCGCGCCGCAGCGCGGAGAAGGCGCGGCTGCTGTACGCGGCGATCGACGGCTCCGACGGCTTCTACCGCAACGAGGTCGCGCCGGGCGTGCGTTCGCGGATGAACGTGCCGTTCTTCCTGCGCGACGACGCGCTCACCGCTGCTTTCCTCGCCGGCGCGAAGGATGCCGGCCTGCTCGCGCTCAAGGGTCATCGCGTGCTCGGTGGCATCCGTGCCTCGCTCTACAACGCCATGCCGGTGGACGGCGTGCGCGCGCTGGCGGATTTCATGCAGGATTTCCGGAAGCGGCACGGCTGACCGGTGTCACGGCTAAATCGCGGCCATGGCCGCTCCCACAAGGCAATGATTTCATGAGCTCGTCACGCACGACCAAGACAACAACCCGCCCCGGGAAGCCCGCGAACAAGCGCGCCGGGAAGGCGGCAGCGGCGAAAAATCCGGCCGCAGGCAAGTCCGAGAAGGCGGCGGCAGCGAACAAGCCCGTCCGCAAGACGGCCGGCAAGCGTACGCCGCCGAAGGCCGCGCCGGCCGCGAAGCCCGACCTGCTCGCCGTGCGCGCGCAGATCGACGGCATCGATCGCGAGATCCAGGCCCTGATCGCAGAGCGCGCGCTGTTCGCGCACCAGGTCGGCAAGGCCAAGGGCAAGCTCGCGGCAGCCGTCGAGTACTACCGCCCCGAGCGCGAGGCGCAGGTGTTGCGCCGCGTGGTCGACCGCAACGACGGCCCGCTCACGGACGAGGTGCTGGTGCGGCTGTTCCGCGAGATCATGTCCGCATGCCTCGCCCAGCAGGAGCCGCTGAAGATCGGCTACCTCGGGCCGGAGGGCACGTTCTCGCAACAGGCGGTGCATAAGCATTTCGGGCACTCGGCCAGGGGGCTGCCGCTGGCGAGCGTGGAGGAGGTGTTCAACGAGGTCGCCTCGGGCACCGCCGACTTCGGCGTGGTGCCGGTGGAGAACTCGGGGCAGGGCACCATCCAGTCGACGCTGGACCTGTTCCTGACTTCACCGCTGATGATCTGCGGCGAAGTCGAACTGCGCGTGCATCAGTACCTGCTCTCGCGTACCGGCCACGTCGAGGACATCGAACGCGTGTATTCGCACGGGCTGTCGCTGGCGCAGTGCAGGAACTGGCTGCGCAAGAACCTGCCGCAGGCCGAGCGCCAAGCGGTGGCCAGCAACGCCGAGGCCGTGCGCCGTGCGAAGAAGTCCGACGATGCCGCCGCGATCGCCGGAGAGAACGCCGCCCACGTCTACGGCATGAAAGTCGTCGCCGGCCCGATCGAGGACCGCAGCGACAACACCACGCGCTTCCTGGTGATCGGCCGCGCTTCGTTTCCGCCGTCGGGCAACGACCGTACCTCGCTGATGGTGTCGATCCGCGACCAGCCCGGCGCGCTGTACCGGATCCTCGAACCACTCGCGCGCCGCGACATCAGCATGAACCGGATCGAATCGAGGCCCGACCACGGCGCGCTGTGGCAATACGCGTTCTTCATCGACGTCGGCGGCCATGCCGAGGAGTCGCCGCTGAAGGACGCGCTGGCCGAAATTGACCGCTACGCCGGCGACGTGCGGGTGCTGGGGTCGTACCCGGTGGCGGTGCCCTAGGAGCCGGGAATGGGGAATCGGGAGCCGGGAATGGGAACGACGGGCGACCAGTGGGCCGAGGGGCTGGCGATGCCGGCGGTGCGCGCGTTGCGTGCCTACGATCCGGGGCATGACCTGGTCGCGCTGCGACGGCGTGCGGCCGGGACGGGCCTGGTCGAACTGGGATCGAACGAGAACCCATGGGGGCCGAGTCCGCGTGCGCTGGACGCCGCAGCAGCGGTACTGGGTGAACTGCATCGCTATCCCGATCCACTTGGCGGCGACCTCAAGCGCGCGCTGGCGGTGGAACACGGCATCGACGCGTTGCAGATCGTGCTCGGCAACGGTTCGCACGAGCTGCTGATGCAGCTGGCGCAGGCGTTTGCGGGGCCGGGCGTGGACGTGGTGGCTTCGCAGTTCGGCTTTGCCGTGTACGCGATCGCCGCCAAGGCGGTCGGCGCGCACCTGCGGATCGCGCCCGCGCTGCCGTTGGACGACGCGATGCCGCGCGGCCACGACCTCGACGCCATCGCCGGCACGATCACGCCGGCCACGCGGCTGGTGTACCTGGCCAATCCGAACAATCCGACCGGGACGTGGTTCGCGCGCGACGCCTTCGCCGCGTTCATGGCGCGCGTACCGGATCACGCCATCGTGGTGCTCGACGAGGCCTACGCCGAGATCGCCGATGCGCCGGACTTCGGTTCCGCGCTGCCGCTGCTTGGCGCGCACCGCAACCTCGTCGTCACCCGCACCTTCAGCAAGGCCTATGCGCTGGCCGGGCTGCGCGTGGGTTATGCGATCGCGCACCCGGCGCTCGCCGCGGTGCTGGAGCGCCTGCGCGAGAGTTTCAACGTCAACGCCGTCGCGCTGGCAGCTGCCGAGGCGGCGCTTGGCGACAGGGACTGGCTGCGCGACACGCTGGCCGCCAACACGCGCGAGCGCGAAGCACTGGCCGCCGCGCTGCGTGAACGCGGCTGGCCGGTGTCGCCGTCGCAGACCAACTTCCTGATGGTCGAATTCGGCGCACGCACCGCCCGGATCGAACAGGCACTGCTCGAACGCGGCGTGGTGCTGCGCCCGATGGCCGGCTACGGCCTGCCGGAGTGTCTGCGCATCAGCGTCGGCAGTCCCGATGAAAACCGTCGGTTGCTGGCGGCGTTGGACGAGCTGGCAACGACAAGCGATTTTTCTGCCACGGATCAACGCGGATGAACATGGATCAAGCACTGGTTCTGCCGTTCACCCCATCTGCCTTGTCCGCGCTCATCCGCGCAAATCCGTGGCCAGACAGCTTTCCGGAACAGGCACGATGACAAGTCCACGGCAAGAAAGCTGGACCGCCACGCGCGGCACGCCGCTGCGGGGCGAGGTCGCGATCCCGGGCGACAAGTCTGTCTCGCATCGCGCGGTGATGCTGGCGGCGCTGGCGGACGGCACGTCGCGCATCGACGGTTTCCTTGAAGGCGCCGATACCCGCGCCACCGCCGCGATCTTCGAGCGCATGGGCGTGCGCATCGAGGCGCCGTCGCCGTCGACGCGGATCGTGCACGGCGTCGGCATCGACGGACTGCGCGCGCCTTCCGGCGTGCTCGACTGCGGCAACGCCGGCACCGGCATGCGCCTGCTGTCGGGCCTGCTGGCCGCGCAGCCGTTCGACAGCGTGCTGGCCGGCGACGCCTCGCTGTCGCGACGGCCGATGAAGCGCGTGATCGAACCGCTGTCGCGCATGGGCGCGCGGATCGACGCGGAAGGCGGCCTGCCGCCGCTGCGCATCCATGGCGGGCGCGCGCTGCGGGGCATCGACTTCGAGTCGCCCGTCGCCAGCGCGCAGGTCAAGTCCGCGGTCTTGCTGGCGGGCCTGTTTGCGCGGGGCGAGACGTCGGTGCGCGAACCGCACCCGACCCGCGACTACACCGAGCGCATGCTGGCCGCGTTCGGCGTCGACATCGATTTCGCGCCCGGGCGCGCACGCCTGCGTGGCGGCCAGCGCCTGCGTGCGACCGACGTCGCGGTGCCGGCGGACTTTTCCTCGGCCGCGTTCTTCATCGTCGCGGCGACGCTGGTGCCCGGCTCGGAGCTGCGCCTGCGCGCGGTCGGCCTGAACCCGCGCCGCACCGGCCTGCTCGCGGCGCTGCGCGCGATGGGCGCGGACATCGTCGAGGAAAACGCCGCCACAGAAGGCGGTGAGCCGGTGGCCGACCTGGTCGTGCGCCACGCGCCGCTGCGCGTCATTGCGGTGCCGGCGCAGCTGGTGCCGGACATGATCGACGAATTCCCCGCGCTCGCCGTTGCCGCGGCCTGCGCCGACGGCACGACCGTGGTTTCGGAGGCCGCGGAACTGCGGGTCAAGGAATCCGACCGCATCGCGGCCATGGCCACCGGCCTGCGCGCTTTGGGCGCGGCAGTCGAGGAACGCCCGGACGGCCTGGTGATTGCGGGCGGCGCGTTGCGCGGCGGGACGATCGAAAGCCACGGCGACCACCGCATCGCGATGGCATTCGCCGTGGCCGGACAGCTTGCGGGCAGGGAGGTGGCAATCGCCGACGTCGCCAACGTCGCCACCTCGTTCCCTGGCTTCGATGGACTCGCGCGGCAGGCCGGCTTCGGCCTGCGCGCGCGTTGAAGCCCGCGGGGTCGGGTCCTACTTGTCGTCGAGCTTGTAGTCGACCGGCACCTGCACGCTCGACGCGACGGTCTTGCCGTCCTTGATCGCCGGGGTGAACTTCCACTTGCGCACTTCGTTCAGCGCTGCGCGATCGAGGATGCGCGAACCGCTGCGCTTGGCGATCTTCACGTCGCTGGCGTTGCCGAGCTCGTCGATCTGCGCGCGCACCAGCACCACGCCTTCCTCGCGGGCGCGGTAGGCCTCGGGCGGATAGGTCAGCGACGGCTGGTCGATCAACGCGGCTTCCCGGTCCCGCGGCGCGGTCGTGGCGGGCTTGGGCGCAGCGGCCTTCGCCCGTTCGCGGGCCGCGGCCTCGGCGGCCTCGGCTTCGGCGGGCGAACTCTCGGCCGGCGTCATCGCATCGCTGGTCGCGGGCGGAGGCGTCAGGTCGCTGATCGACTCGGAGCCGGCGTTGCGGTTGTAGAAGTACCAGGCGAAGGCGATCAGTGCGATCAGGATCAGGATCCAGATCAGCGGGCTGCTGCTCTTGCGCTCCTCCTGCGGCGGCGGTGGGGGCGACGGCGGGGTGGTGTCGGGGCGGTTGGTCATCGGGTCCGACATGTGGTGGCACTCCCTGGAATTGGACGCGCCGAGCGTTCCACACACCTCGTTGAGGCCGCGTCACGGCCCCGGGCCCCGTTCAGGCAACCGTCACCGCTGCGGGCTGAAGGAAACCGGCGCCCGCACTTCACCGCTCACCGGCTGGCCGTTGCGCATGGCCGGGCGGAAGCGCCACTTGCGCACCGCATCGGTCGCCGCGCGGTCGAGATACCGCGAGCCGCTGCCCTCGATCAGGCTCACGTCGGTGGGCACGCCGTCCGGCCCGACCATGATCCGCAGCAGCACGTTGCCCGACTCGTTCCTGCGCAGCGCCGCGCGCGGATAGACCGGTTTTGGCTGTGAAATGGCCACCGGCGGCGTGTAGGCACCGGTCGGGGCGGCGGCTGGCGTCGCGGCGGGGGGCGCCTGCACCGGTGCAGGCGCCGGCGGCGGGGCGGTCTCGACGATCCGCGCCTCCGCTTCGGCTTCGTCGCCGGGCGTCGGCCGTGCCTGGCCCAGCTCAGTGTCGTCGGTGGCCGGCTGGGGCAGGGGCTCGAACTCGATTCCGCTGGCGCCGGTGTGGCTGCTGTCGGGCCGGTAGAAGTCGTCGGCGCCACGCTGCTTCGACCAGATCAGCAGGAACAGGCCGACGCCGAGCGCGAACGCGATGGCCACGTACAGCCATGCGCGCGGCGACAGGCCGAGGACGAACCGGCGTCGGTTGGTTGGCGACGAATCGGCGGATGGAGGCATGCGGGGGACCGGATCCGGGAACTTCCCGCATTCTGGCATAGCGTTGCTGCGGCATTCCGTGGCGCGACACGCGATAATCGGCGTTTCCGTCGCCGACACCACGCCTGCCATGCTCGATCCCAGCCTGTTGCGCCAAGACCCCGCCGCCCTTGCCGAACGCCTGCGCGCCACGCGCGGCTTCGAACTCGACGCATCGGCCCTGGAGCGGCTGGAGGCGTCGCGCAAGCGCATCCAGGTGCGCACGCAGGAACTGCAGAACCTGCGCAACACGCGCAGCAAGGCGATCGGCCAGGCCAAGGCGAAGGGCGAGGACGCCTCCGCGCTGCTGGCCGAGGTGGCCGGCTTCGGCGACGAGCTCAAGGCGTCGGAGACGGAACTGGATGTCATCCGCGCGCAGCTCGACACCATCCTGCTGGGCATCCCGAACCTGCCCGACGATTCCGTGCCTGCCGGCAAGGACGAGTCGGACAACGTCGAGCAGTCGCGCTGGGGCACGCCGCGTACCTTCGATTTCGAGGTCAAGGACCACGTCGAACTGGGCGCGCGCCATGGCTGGCTCGACGCCGACGTCGCGGCCAGGCTTTCGGGCGCGCGCTTCACTGTGCTGCGCGGCCAGCTCGCGCGCCTGCACCGCGCGCTGGCGCAGTTCATGCTCGACCTGCACGCGGGCGAGCACGGCTACGAGGAAACCAGCGTGCCGCTGCTGGTCAACGCCGATTCGATGCTGGGCACCGGCCAGCTGCCGAAGTTCGAGGACGACCTGTTCGCGACCACGGTGGGCGAGGGCGAGGCGGCGTCGAAGCGCTACCTGATTCCCACCGCGGAAGTGCCGTTGACCAACACCGTACGTGGCGAGATCGTGGACGCGGACAGGCTGCCCCTGCGGATGGCGGCGCATTCGCTGTGCTTCCGCGCGGAAGCTGGCGCCTACGGCCGCGACACGCGCGGCATGATCCGCCAGCACCAGTTCGAGAAGGTGGAACTTGTGTCGGTGACGCGTCCGGGCGAGAGCGACGCCGAGCACGAACGCATGACCCGCTGCGCCGAAACCGTGCTGGAGAAGCTCGGCCTGCCGTACCGCAAGGTGCTGCTGTGCAGCGGCGACATGGGCTTCTCGGCGCGCAAGACCTGGGACCTGGAGGTGTGGCTGCCGTCGCAGGACACCTATCGCGAAATCTCGTCGTGCTCGAACTGCGGCGACTTCCAGGCCCGCCGCATGCAGGCCCGCTGGCGCAACCCGGAGACCGGCAAGCCGGAGCTGGTGCACACGCTCAACGGCTCCGGCGTCGCGGTCGGCCGCGCCCTGATCGCGGTGATGGAGAACTACCAGCAGGCCGACGGCTCGATCGAGGTGCCGGCCGTGCTGCGGCCGTACATGGGCGACGTCGAACGCATCGCCTGACCGGCCGTCCGGCCGCCTGCCTGGATTGCTTCGCAGGAGCGACGGCAGTCGCGACCGGTTTCGCGGGGGAGGCCCGCGCGACTTCCGTCGCTCCTACAAGGCAAAGCGGCCCAACGTCCGCGGCTGAGGCTGCACCTGCAGCAAGCCGGTGCGATCAGGCCGCCTCGGCCAGCGGCTTCGCGATCGCCGCGCGTGCTGCCGCCAGCGCTTCGCTGCGGTGCTGCGGCGACAGCCCCAGGCCCTCGGCGCGCACGAATTGCAGGCCGGTGATGCCCAGGAAGCCGAACAGGAAGCGGAGGTACGGCTCCTGGAAATCGCTCGGCCCGTCTCCGTGCAGGCCACCGCGCGCGCTGGCGACGATCACCTGCTTGTTGCCTGCCAGGCCCTCGGGGCCGTCGGCGGTGTAGCGGAAGGTCCGTCCGGCGACGGCGATGCGGTCGATCCAGGCCTTGAGCGTGGACGGGATCGAGAAGTTGTACATCGGCGCCCCGAGGACGACGATGTCGGCGTCGAGGAACTGCTGCAGCACCCGCTCGGACTCGGCGGCTGCCCCGGTGTCGGCCCCGGCGAGGGTCGCACCGTCCAGATGGGGGAGTGGATCGGCGTCCAGGTCGCGGTATTCGATCGAAAGACCCGGGACCTGGGCTTGCCAGCGTGCGACGATGGCCGCACTGAGTTCGCGGGAAGCGGAATTGGCGCCCAGGGCGCTGGAATCGATGTGCAGCAGTTTCATTGGCGTGTGTCCCGATGCGGCAATGCCGCGACCGGGAAAGCATAGATTGTTGCTTGTATAGAATAAAGATGACAAAATATCACTTAACGTTCTAAATATGGAACTATAGCGATGCAGGATCTCAACGACCTCTATTACTTCTCCGCCGTGGTCGAGCACGGCGGCTTCGCCGCCGCCGAGCGCGCGCTGGGCATCCCCAAGTCGCGCCTGAGCCGGCGCATCAGCCAGCTCGAGAACGAGCTGGGCGTGCGGCTGCTGCAGCGGTCCACGCGTCGCTTCGCGGTCACCGACGTGGGCCAGAGCGTGCATCGCCATGCCCAGTCGATGCTCGCCGAGGCCCAGGCCGCGCGTGAGGTGGTCGACCGCCTGAGCGCCGAGCCGCGCGGGGTGGTGCGGGTGAGCGTGCCGGTGGGGCTGGCTCAGCAGCAGATGCCGGCGCTGCTGCCGGAGTTCCTGGCGCGCTATCCGCAGGTGCGCGTGCAGATGCACGTGAGCAACCGACGGGTGGACGTGATCAACGAAGGTTTCGACGTCGCCGTCCGCGTGCGTTCGAAGTTCGACGACGACGGCAGCCTGATCATGCGCACTTTCGGCCAGATCGAAGAGCTCCTGGTCGCCAGCCCCGCGTACCTCGATCGCGCCGGGCGCCCGACCGACCCCGACCAGCTGCGCGACCACGTCACCCTGACCATGAGCGAGGACGAAGTTCGCCAGCGCTGGGAGCTGCAGGGCGCGGACGGCGGGGTACGCCGCATCGACCTCAAGCCGCGCGTGTCCGGCTTCGACTTCCCGATGCTGATGGCGCTGGCCAAGCAGGGCCTGGGCATCACCATGCTGCCCGAAACCCTGTGCGCCGAGGCCGTGCGCAAGGGCGAGCTGGAGGTGGTGCTGCCCGAGTGGGGCCTGCCGCAGGGCATCGCCCACGCAGTATTCGCTTCGCGCCGCGGCCTGCTGCCGGCGGTGCGCGTGTTCATCGATTTCCTCGCCGAGCGCCTGCCCGGCCTGATCGAGGAGTCGCGCCTGGACTGCCAGAACTGCGACCGCAAGAAGGAAGGCCATCGCAAGGAAGCCGCTATCGCCGAGGCGTGACGCAGCGGCCGCGCATGCGACAATCTGCAGCCGCGGCGGCACGGCAACGCCCGCTGCCGCCAGGGACGAAGCGATCGATCCGGAGAGATGGCCGAGCGGTTTAAGGCACCGGTCTTGAAAACCGGCGAAGGGTCAAACCTTCCGTGGGTTCGAATCCCACTCTCTCCGCCACAAACCCGCACCCTGCCTAGGTTTCAGGTACTTGCAATCCGGTTTCCGCTGTCCCATGCTCGGCCCCGTTGGGACAATTTGGGACACCGAGCGTGGCAACCTTCGAAAAGCGGGTAGGGAAGTCCGGCAAGGCGACGTGGCGTGTGCGCGTGCGTCGGCAGACAGGCCCATGGCTCACCAAGAGCTTCCCCCGCAAGCAAGAGGCCGAAGCCTGGGCCCGGAGCATCGAGACCAAGCTCGACGCCGGCGAGGCCGTCCCGTCCGCTGAGGCCCGCAAGCGCACCCTCGGCGATGCCATCGATCGCTATCTCACCGTCACCCTCCCGCAAGCCAAGCATCGCAAGAACGCGAGCGAACAGACCCGCCTGCTGAACTGGTGGAAGGCTGAGCTCGGGACACGCCCGCTGGCAGCCATCACCCCCGGCGTCATCGCCGAGAAGCGGGACGACCTCACCAAGGTCAAGAACCGCAAGGGCCAGCCCCTCAGCGGCGCCACGATCAACCGTCGAATCACCGCCCTGTCCGCCGTTATGCGCGTGGCCGTGAAGGAGTACGGCTGGATCCCCAAGAACCCTGTTCCCAACGTCACCCGGCTGGCCGACAGCAAGGGTCGCGAGCGCTTCCTGAGCGACACGGAGCGGGCCGACCTGCTGACCGCCTGCAGGGCGTCATCGTGTGCCGCGCTGGAGCCTCTGGTAGCGCTGGCGCTCGCCACGGGTGCGCGCAAGGGCGAGCTCCTGGGCTTGCAGTGGCCGGACGTGGATCTGACCCGCCGCGTGGTGCGCTTCCACGACACCAAGAACGGCGAGTCCCGCACCGTGCCGCTGGCGGCGACCGCCGTTGAAACGCTCAAGGCGTGGGGCAAAGACCGGCTCCCCGTTGGCCCCGTCTTCCCCGACCTGCCAGGCACCATGCAGAAAGCGTGGGAGGCCGCGCGCGTCGAGGCCAAGCTCACCGACTTCCGGTTTCACGACCTGAGACACAGCGCTGCTAGTTATCTGGCGATGTCGGGCGCAAGCCTCATGGATATCGCCGCCATCCTTGGCCACAAGACGTTGGCCATGGTGAAGCGCTATTCCCACCTGAGCGAGCAGCACACCACGGCTGCCGTCGACCGAATGGCCGAGAAGTTCCTCGGCTGAAAGCGGCCGGACCGGGCGCGGTAACGCCCGGTCCGGCCTTCCACAACCGTTCCACAGGAGAACGATCATGGCGAATGAAACTGTAACCCAGAGCGACATTGAGGCAGCGATTGCACGACTATCGAACGTGCAAGGCATCCTCATGTGTGCCACGAAGGTGTTAGATCAAGAGATCGTGGGGAGTCCCATATGGGCGGTCTCTGAGGCCCTTCATGCAGCTGTTGGTCTAGTGAGCGACTCCTATTGCATGCTCTATGACAACGATGTTGTCCTGGCAGTCAAGGAGGCATGACCATGGCAAGCAAGAGCGTACAGACCAACATCGCCGAGAGCCTCGATGAGCAACTAGCGGATCTGCCGGACGATGCCGAGATCTACATCGCGGAAACCCCGACCGA
>Ga0160437_1000432_pt1 | contig 22036 bp, 17 predicted proteins | sample HID1975I_E0MG_FD_108227 | JGI IMG/M metagenome (GOLD analysis project Ga0160437, IMG submission 108227) | Enriched soil microbial communities from UW Madison campus, WI, USA - HID1975I_E0 MG | ecosystem: Environmental > Terrestrial > Soil > Unclassified | place: USA: Madison, Wisconsin... | reverse complement strand
CGGTTTCGTCAACGTGCCGCGCATCAAGGGCACGCATACCGCGATGAAGAGCGGCATGCTGGCGGCCGAGGCGATGGCCGCGGCGATCAACGCGGGCCGCGCGCAGGACACGCTGGGCGAATACGACACCGCCGTGCGCGAAAGCTGGATCGCCAAGGAACTGAAGCTCGTCCAGAATGCCGAGCCGATGGTCGCCAAGTGGGGCGGGGAAATCGGCACGGTGCTGGCCGGCGCCGACATGTGGCTGCGCACGCTGTTCGGCTTCGGCCTGGCCAAGCCGATGAAGCATCACACCGATGCTTCTACGCTCCAGCGCGCCGATCTCTACCAGCCGATCGCCTATCCCAAGCCCGACGGTGTCATCAGCTTCGACCGCCTGACCAGCGTGTCCTACTCGTTCACCAATCACGAGGAAGACCAGCCGGTCCACCTGAAGCTCAAGGATGCCAGCATCCCGACCGCGATCAACCTGCCCCTCTATGCCGGGCCGGAAGCGCGCTATTGCCCGGCCGGCGTCTACGAATTCGTCGATCCGGACGGTGCGGGCGCCAAGCTCCAGATCAACGCGCAGAACTGCGTCCACTGCAAGACCTGCGACATCAAGGACCCCACCCAGAACATCGAATGGGTGACGCCGGAAGGCGGCGGCGGTCCGAACTATCCGAATATGTGATCGAGAGGTCTCTCGCGGAAAGGACGAAGCGTCGGAGGTTCCTCCGAGGCACCCAAATCGGTGCTGGCAGTCGTGAAAGCAGCAGCTTGACCGCGACGAAGCAAGCGACATCATTATCGCTACCTGTCTTGCCCCGCTCGGAACCAGTCGAAATCGGCGACACCGCCTTGCGCCAGAGTGTTGAACGAGAACAGTCCCGGGCGAGTGCCCTTCCACCAGCCATACCACGCGAGTTTAAGAGGTTCGCCAGCAAAGCTTCGTCCATCGTCGAGACTGTAACGATAAGTGGCTATGCCGTCTTTGGTCACATTCGCCGCAAGCACCACGCTGCGAACCGAGCCAGGGACGTCGGCGATCGTGGTCTCCTGGCCTGCTAGGGAAAGCACGATCCGATTGGCCCCTTCATCGCGCACCACGCCAAGCCAGGACGGCTGCGCGTTGAGCAGCGTCAGACCTGCCCTTTGGCCATTCGCCATTCGCCCGATCTCCAGCCGGGTCACATAGCCTGGCGCCGGTCCTTGCATGACCTGCGTCAGGGTGTTTCGCGAGGTGACGATCTGGGACGCCTGGAGCGCCGTGAGGCTGAGGAAACCGGGCCGGGCACGCAGGCTCCATGCGCTATCGTCCGGATTGTGATTCCACTGCCACTGGATGGAGAGCCGCCGCGCCCCGAATTGATCGGAACCTTGCAGGCGATCCGAACCTCCCGATTTTCGGGTATGCGGCATGGGCCAACGCGCGACGGGCAGACCGGCATCCTGTCCGGAAATCGGCGCTCCAATGATCGGCCAATCCTGCTGCCAGGTGAGCGGTTGCAAATGCACAATGCGGCCGAAGGCTCCCGTAAGATTGAAGTGGAGGAACCAGCTCTTCCTGTCCGTTGTCTCCACCCAGCCACCCTGATGCGGTCCCTTGAGCTTCAGGTCGCCGCCGGGAAGCAGCACGTCGCGCCATTCATAAGGACCCTCGAGGCGGCGGGACCGACCGACAGCCTGCGGCCCGGTCCCGACCCCGCCGATGGGGGCGAAGATGTAATACCAGCCATTGCGCTTGTAGAGCTTGGGGCCTTCAAGGACCGGAAGTCTCTTCTTGTCCTCGGCAATGAGCTGGCCCTCATCGAGAACGCCGGTGCCGTCGGCACGCATGCGGTGCAGAATGAGCGGACCTGCACCGACTTTGCTGTGAACGAGCCAAGCGGTCCCGTCCTCATCCCAGAAAGGGCAGGGGTCCTCAAAGCCGGGGCCGGAAATTACTGTGGTCGGGGCGCTCCAGGGACCTTCGGGCCGGCGCGCGGTGGCCATGAAGATGCCTTCATCCGGGGTAGCCCAATAGACGAAGAAGCGGCCGCCGTGCTCCCGGATCGATGGTGCCCAGGGGCCGCTGCCGTACTTCGTGCCGGTCGTGTCCCGCGGATTGGCGTCGGTGATCTTGAATTCGCCCACCAGATTGTAGGCCGGAGTGTCGGGAAGCCGGGCAAGAACGTGCGAGACGAGGGTCCAGTGCACGAGATCGTAGGAGCGCAGCACCGGCAGACCTGGGGACATATGGAAGCTGGAAGCCACCAGATAATAGGCGTCCCCGCTGCGGATCACGTCGGGGTCGGAGTAGTCGACGTAAAGGACCGGGTTCTGGTAAGTGACAGGTGAATTTTCGGCGCCAATTTTCGCTCCGGCCGTTCCGACGCCCATCATCGAGCCGGCAGCCACGACCGGAAGGAAAGCACGGACCGAAACGCGGAGAGGTGAGCGCATAGTCACAAAGCTTCCACCGCGTTTCTGGTGTCTTCGAGGGCCTGCTCGATCAAACGGTTCATGCTTTCCGAGGCGCGCCTGGAGTCCCGGGCCGCAACGGCCTCGCACACTTCGACGTGCTCGGGGATGGCATTTCGCGGCAATGTTCGCGCCTGCTGCTTGAACTGGGTCGTCCACCTGACGGCTGCTCCAACGCTGGCGGTCAGGACCATCAGCGCGCCGTTACCGGTGGCCTTCAGGATCGTCTGGTGAAAATCGCGGTCCGCGTGGCGACCTGGTTCGCTCGCCAGGGTATGGCCGCGCATCGCGTCGATCGATCGACGCAGAGCCTGTACATCTTCGCGCGAACGCCGCTGGGCGGCAAGACCGGCGGCCGCGGGCTCGATCAGCCCGCGGAGTTCGAAGATGTCGCGGATGAACCCGAAATCGGGCTTGCCGGTAAAGGCCCATTCCAGAACATCGGGATCGAGAACATTCCAGCATTCGCGCGGAAGAACGCGCGTACCCGCCTTGGGCCTGCTTTCGATGAGACCCTTGGCCGACAATACCCGCAAGGACTCGCGATAGGCGCTGCGCGACACGTCGAGTTCCTGCGCGAAAACGACCTCCCCGTAGAGTATGGAGCCGGGCGGATAGTGGCCGGACACGATGTCCCGGCCGATCTTCTGTACGACCGATCCATTGAGCCGGCGCCCGGAACTTCTGATGTTCGCGCCGCCGGACATTGCCGCGTCAGCACTTCGCGCGATGGCATTCATGGCGTGGTTCTCTCTCCCTCACGGCCTTCCGACATGTCCGGCTTTGCCGGGCCTATTCGAAGGCGACCCTTGCATTGGCCCCGCGAAGCCCCGGCGAATGGGCTGTGATCCGGAGCGCTCCCTTTCCTCGGCCTCGCAGGATCGCGAGAGCCTTCCCCCTGAAGGTCTTGGTGTGGCTGGCTTTCAGCGAGCCCACGGCCTGCGGATTGGCGCTGCCAAAGGCGGCCAGTTCGCCGGAGCCTTCCAGCGCAAGGGTCACCGGCCGCATGTCGTCAGGCAGAACCCGTCCCTTGGCATCCACCACCTCGATCTTGAGATAGGCGAGCGCATCGCGGCCGCGGCGCTGGGACAGCGGCTCGGCCGACACCCGCAAGGATACTGCCTCGCCAACGGTTTCCAGGTGCGTGCGGCCAATGACCTTGCCGTTTTTCCAGGCGACGGCCTCGAGTGTGCCGGCCGCGTAGGGCACGGGGAGTTCCGCCGTCATCTTGTCGCCGGCTGCCAGCGCTTTCTCACCGACCGTCTGACCGTTGAGGATCACCTGGACTTTGTCGCCGGCCGTATAGACGCGCACCTTGAGGGGTTTGCTTTTGTGGTCGTCCCAGTTCCAGCTCGCCAGCTCGTCCGGCCAGCCCCAGTTGGCGGTCCAGGGGAAGGTTCCATCAGGTGCAGGCCGCAGCACCGTCATGGTGACAGGAGCCAGGCCCCATGCAACGTCGCGCGCCAGCGAAGAGGCTTTCTGGCATCCGATCAGGTCGAGATCGCCGCACCAGGCGTTCACCCAGGGCCACGCCGCGAAGTAATAAGGCAGGCTGCCATTCTTCAGGAATGCCGTTGCGCCGATCCCCGCCTCGCCGATGTAGTCCATCGCTGTCCACAGGAACTCCCCGAGGAAATAGGGCGCGCGGTCCATCAGCGCAGCGTAGTCGAAGACCTCGCGCGCGAAGGTCTCGGAGCCGTAGACGACCCGCTCGGGGTGGCTGGAATGCTCGCGTTCGATGTCATCGAGCCGGTAGTTGTACCCCGGCACGTCGAGGAACATCGTGGAGGCGTTATCGACCTTTCCGGCAAATCCCGGACGCGCTGTATCGGCTCCGGCGATCATCTCCTGCCCCAGGACGCCATTGAGCCCGGCGGTTACCGGCCGGGTCGGATCCAGCGTCTTCACCGCATTGGCAAGCTTCCATTCCCATTCGACGCCTTCGTCGCTGGCACGGAAAGGGATTTCGTTACCGATGCTCCACATGATGACCGAGGCGCTGTTCCGGGCAGGCAGAACCATCCCCCGGATCACCTCTTCCCAGTGCTCCCGGAAATGAACCGAGAAGTCCTGGGGCTCCTTGTGCTCGTGCCAGGCGTCGAAGGCCTCCTCGATCATCAGCATGCCCAGACGATCGCAAGTTTCCCTGAGGCTGCGCGAGGCAGGATTGTGCGAACTGCGGATGGCGTTGAAACCCCGCTGCTTCAGCAGGCGGATCCGCCGCTCGTCGGCATCGCGAAACGCGCAGGCGCCCAGCAGTCCGTTGTCATGATGGACGCAGCCGCCCCGCAGCTTGATGACTTCGCCGTTGATCGCCATCCCGCGTGCGGGATCGAAAGTCACGATACGGACACCGAAGGGCTGCTCCAGCCTGTCGACGACCTTGTCACCGCGGCGCAGCTCGGTTTCGAGCCGATAGAGGTTCGGATGATCGGGCGACCAAAGCCGGGGGCCCTGCACCGTGAGCGTCTGGCGTACTTCGCTTCCCGCAGCCACACGACCTTGCGCGGCAGTGCGACCTTCGGCATCGATGAGGCGGGTGACGATTTCGTAGCCCGCGGCATCCCCTTCGAGCGATGTCGTCAGATCGACCTCGGCCCGTCCGTCTGCGAACCGGCGAGTCCAGGCCGCAACGCCCCATCGCGCGATCCGGCACTGGCTCGGCAGCACATCGAGCGTCACCTGCCGATAGATGCCCGACCCCGCATACCAGCGGGTGTTGCGTCCTTCGTTGCGAACCCGAACCGCCACGACATTGTCGCCCTTGCGGTCGAGATAGGGCGTGAGATCGATGGCGAACGGGATATAGCCATTCACGTTGCTGGAGACCGGATGGCCGTTCAGGAAGACGTCGCTTTCGAGATAGATCCCATCGAACGTCAGTTCGATGCGCGCATCCGGAGCATAGCCGGCGACGCTGAAACGCTTGCGATACCAACCCTCACCGCCAACGGTGAAGCCGGTCGCGCCCTTGCCAACGGCTGTCTTGTCGAACGGGCCGATCTGGGCCGGCTCGGTGCCGCCCGGCACATCCTCGACACCCCAGTCATGCGGCAGGTCGACGACGCGCCATGTACTGTCATCGAGGCCGGCCTGTTCGAAACCATCCCCGCCACCGCGATGGAATTTCCAGCCATCGTCGAACGGAATATCCCGCAGCGGCCAGCTTGCTCGCTGCGGCAAGACTGGTGGTTTTGCCGCAGCCACGCCGACCATGGGAAAGACGGCACCGGCTCCTGCGACCATGAGCGCCTGGCGCCGATTGGTGTCAAATTCGAAGCTCACATGACTTCTCCCAGCCTGGCCAGTTCGGCATCGATCCGTGCCAGAGGCTCCCGCTGCACAACCCCGAAGACGAGCAGCGATTCGAGCGAGAAGTTGCCAAGGTGCGGCTTGATCATCTCATTGCCGATGCGCCGATCCATTCCTGGTATCTGTTTGTTAACGATCGCCCAGGCCGCCGGGATCGACTGCAGGATAGCGATCGGCGTCTCTCGCGAACTGAGTATCCGGGGAAGCCTGCGCGGTGGATCGTAGGCCTTCGCAGGCGGATAAAGTGGCGCGTCCAAATTGGTCATCCTCTCATGGAATTGTCTTGAGACGGCAGTGCGAGCGCCGGTTCGACGAGCGGTGGCCGCAGCGCATGGCGCTGTTCAACCAGGCCTGCGCGCCATGTGCGCTGATCCATCGGTCCTCTCCTGCTTTCTCGGTCGCCGCGATCATCGCCCCCCCGATGGGCTCGGGCTTATTTTGTGCCTTGTCTAAATAGCAACGGTGTGTTGTTTTAAGTGGCAAGGACGGCATGTCAAGCCAGCTCCGGGACGGGAAGAGGACGATGGAACCATCGGATTTGCCGCAGCCATTGCGAAGATCGATCGCGCCCGGTCCCAAGCTGAGGCGGGCATCCGGAGCGAGGACCTTCGCCTTTGACCGCGGTCCTGCGTGAGCGCTTGCTGCGAGCAAGAAAACAAAAAACGGGAGGGAATATGATCAAGACAGGATGCAACCTGCTGCTGGCGTCCACCAGCTTGTTCGCCGTGGCGCCGCCTGCATGGGCGCAATCGGCGCCGGCCGCCGAAAACGCCGCGGACATCATCATCGTCCAGGCGCGCCGCCGCGACGAGGACGTTCAGGATGTCCCCGCAGTCATCGATACCGTGACGTCCGAAGAGATCGCGAAGCTCAATATCCGCGACTTCAAGGAAGTTCAGACACTCGTTCCCGGCCTGGAACTGACAACGGAATCCAACGGCGTCGGCGGCAGCGCCAAGATGCGCGGCGTCAATTTCGACGTGAATGCCAGTGGCTTCAACTCCACCGTCGAATTCTACATGAACGACGCGCCGATCGTGGCGGGCATCGTTCTTCAGCAGATGTTCGATATCGGCCAGATCGAAGTCCAGCGCGGTCCTCAGGGCACGCTGCGCGGACGCGCCTCGCCTTCAGGATCGATCACCGTCGCCAGTCGCAAGCCCGATCTCTATACCGTTGGCGGCACGGTCGACATGACGGCCAACGACATCGGCACGCAGAATATCAAGGCCGCGCTCAACCTGCCCGTCATCGAGGGCATCGCCGCCATTCGTGTCGCCGGCGTCTGGGACGAGAACGAGGACAACCGCGTCAAGCCGCTCGACACCAGCTATGGCGGCCGCGATCCCTTCGCCCGTACCCGCGCCGGACGCGTCAGTGGACTGATCCAGCCGACCGACTGGCTGAGGTTCGAAGGCGTCTACCAGCATATGCAGCGCAATGCGGTGGGATACGATCAGGTCGCCTCCTTCAGCGAGGTCAATCCCGATGCCGCACCAAGCCCGGTCTACATCGATACGAGCGACCGCCGCACCGATCAGGTCGAGCCGCGCCGGATCAAGCAGGTCTACAACATCTACAACTGGCGTGCCGAAGCGAACCTGGCCGGCCAGACCCTGATCTATCAGGGCCAGCACTATACCCAGAACGTCCATGCCAGCACCTCCCTCGACTCCGCAGTGGTGTTCCCCGGCGATACGATCTTCCAGGCGACCCACACCCGCACCAAGTCGACGTCCCATGAAGTCCGCCTGCAGAACCAGGAACGCCTGTTCGGCATGGTCGACTACGTTGTCGGCTTCTTCGACCAGAAGAACGACGCGCCGACGGATCTCCTGCGCAGCACGGCGGTTCGCCTGCCGCTCCTGTTCGGCGGCGGCCTTGCGACTGCGGTCACGACACCGATCGGCCGCTTCGGTGGCAATCACGAGCAATCGATTTTCGGTAATCTGACGCTTCACGTAACCGATTCCACCGAAGTATCCGGCGGCCTCAGGCATATCGACTACAATTCGGAAAATACGCTGGTTGTGGGCGGCAATACCGTCTCCACCGATGGGCAGGATGCCAAGAAGTGGATCTATACCGGCTCCATCAAGCAAAACATCACGCCCAATCTCATGGTCTACGCCAGCACCGGCAGTTCCTGGCGGCCGGGCATCAACGTGGTCGGCGATTTCAACATCCTGCCCTCGGCTACCGAAAAGAGCTTCACCAACCTTCCTGCCGAAACCTCGAAGTCCTATGAAGTCGGTTTCAAGAGCACGCTCATGGGCGGTCGGATGCGTTTCAACGTCACCGGTTACCATCAGAAGTTCAAGAACTACCCCTACCGCGTGTCCAACGGCGTCTACTACGTCAATACCGTGGCGGACAGGAACAGCGCCGGACAGGTTACCGGCATCCATCAGGAAGTCGGCCAGTTCAACTTCGCGGGCGCTGTCCCTGTCGAAGTGAACGGCGTGGAAGGCGATCTCTCCTTCGATATCTCCGATCGCTGGACGATGGGCCTGCTCGCCAGCTATTCGCTCGGCAAGATCAAGAACGGCACGGTTCCCTGCAACGACCTCAATGGCGACGGTGTGCCCGACAACGTCCTGTCGGCACCATCACTTGCGCAGCTTCAGGCCGCAGTCGGTTCCGAGAACCTGGCGACCTGCCAGGTGACGCAGCGCTCCGCTTTCCAGCCCCCCTTCTCGGCCACGCTCCAGAGCGAATACAGCCTTCCGATTTCCAACAGGTTTGATGGCTACCTTCGCGGTTTGGTGACCTACAACGGCAAATCCCAGAGCGATCCCACCAACATCTACGACAACGTCGGCGACTATGCCCTGGTCAATCTCTACGCGGGCATTCGCGATCCCAAGGGAATGTGGGAGGTTTCGCTCTACGCCAAGAACCTGTTCGAAGTGGAAAAGGCGCTTTCCCGCACCAGCCCGCTTTCGACCAGCTACCAGCAGCTCGGCTTTGGCGGGTTCGGACCGAACGGCCCGATCCTCACCGGGCCAACCGCCGCGACGACGACCAGCACTTACACCGGCATCACCATGACGCCGCCGCGCGAGTTCGGCCTCAATGTAAGGTTCTCGTTCGGTTCGCGCTGATTGGCGCGAACCGAACCTCCGACCTGGGCGGGTGATCCAAGATCACCCGCCCTCTTGTCGTTCACAGCCAGACGCAAAAAATCACGGGCGCGCTTCAACGCCCTATCAGGAGGATCTCGAAATGCGCCGTATTGCAGCAAAGTTCGCGGCCAGTCTGCTGCTGGGCAGCGCGCTTATTCACCCGGCTGACGCGCAAGCGGGACCCAAGCCCTCATCCTCCCAGCTTCCGGCAAACGACGCCGCTATCGAGGCCCGCGTCGAGGCGCTCCTGGCAAAGATGACCGCCGAGGAGAAGGCCGGCCAGCTCAGCCAGTTCTTCTATTTTGCCCAGATTCCAGCGATGGCCAAAGGCGTGGACGATCAGATTGCCGCCGGCAAGGCTGGCTCGATCCTTTTCACGACCGATCCCAAACTGCTCAATCGCGCGCAAAAGATGGCCGTCGAGCAGACCCGCCTGAAGATCCCCCTGCTCGTGGGTTTCGATGTCATTCATGGCCTTCACACGATCTTTCCCGTGCCCCTCGCAATGGCGGCATCGTGGGATCCGAAGCTGGTCGAACGGTCGCAGGCGGTAGCGGCGCAGGAGGCGCGGGCGGTAGGCATTCATTGGACGTTCGCGCCCAATGTCGACGTTGCCCTCGATGCCCGCTGGGGCCGCATCGTCGAGGGCGCGGGCGAGGATCCGTACCTGGGATCGGCCATGGCCGCGGCGCAAGTCCGGGGATTCCAGGGCGCGTACATCGGCGCGCCCAGTCACATCATTGCCGGGCCGAAGCATTTCGCAGGCTATGGCGCTGCCATGGGCGGGCGTGACTACGACCAGTCGGAAATCTCGGAAAACCAGCTTCACAACTTCTACCTGCCACCATTCAAGGCCGCGGTCGACGCGGGCGCGGGCAACATCATGGCCGCCTACATGGCGCTCAACGGCGTACCCGCAGCCGGAAACCACCGCCTCCTGACCGACACGCTGCGCACCGAGTGGGGCTTCAAGGGCTGGGTAGTCAGCGATGCCGGCGGCGTCGATGCTCTCAGGACACATGGCATTGCAAAGGATGGAACCGAGGCGGCCGTCAAGGCGATCTCGGCCGGCACGAACATGGAAATGGTGCCGCCGGGGCAGAAGGCACACATGCCTTCGCTCGCGGCCGCCATCACCGAGGGCAAGCTGACCACCGCTGAACTCGATGCCATGGTGCGACCGGTCCTGGCCGCGAAGTTCCGCATGGGCTTGTTCGAAAACCCTTATGTCGATGAAGCACACGCTGCCAAAGTCCTCGCCGATCCGGCCCATGCCGTTTCCGCCCGCGCGGCTGCCGAGCGGTCGGCCGTACTGCTGCGCAACGAAGGCGGCACGCTGCCGCTCGACCGCAGGAAAATCCGGTCGCTCGCCGTGATCGGGCCGCTTGCGGATTCCCAGCGTGACATGCTCGGCCCGTGGATTTTCTCGATGAACAACCCCAGCGCCGAAAGCCTGCTGGCCGGTATCCGCGCGAAAGTCGGGCAAGGCGTCACCGTGTCTTATTCCGAAGGTGTCCGCATTCCCGCACGCGTGAACCCCTCACCCTTCGACATGATGGACGGCAAGCGAACCAAGCCCGAACCCATCGACGAAGACGCGGAGATTGCAAAGTCGGTTGCCTTGGCTCGCCAGTCGGACGCCGCCATTCTGGTGCTCGGCGAAGCGCAGAACATGAGCGGCGAGAAGGCCTCGCGGGCGAGTTTCGACTTGCCCGGACGCCAGAAGGAGCTGCTGGACGCGGTGGTGGCCACCGGCAAGCCGGTGATCGTCGTCCTGATGAGCGCCCGTCCGCTAACAGTGCAGGACAGCAAGGCCGCGGCCATCCTCGATATCTGGTATCCCGGCAGCCAGGGAGCAGCTGCCGCCGCGAACCTGCTGTTCGGCGATGCCGTGCCCGGCGGCAAATTGCCGATCAGCTGGGTCCGCAGCACCGCCCAGGCCCCTATGACTTACGCGCGCCTGCCCTCCCACGATCCGACCGATGCCGCCAAGCGCTATCAGGAAGGGAGCAACGAACCTGCCTGGCCCTTCGGCTTCGGGCTCAGCTACACGAGCTTCGCCTACTCCAATCTGAAGGTGCTTACGCCCAAGGTCGCGCCCGGCAGTCCGGTGACCATCACTGTCGATGTCGCCAATAGCGGCCCGCGAAGCGGCGATGAAGTGGCGCAGCTCTACATCCATCAAAAGCACGGCACCTCCTCCCGGCCGGTCCGCCAACTCAAGGGCTTCGAGCGCGTGACCCTGAAGCCGGGCGAGAAGCGGACGCTCACCTTTACGCTCAGTCCGGAAGACCTGCGCTACTGGAGCGACGCCACGCGGAGCTGGATCGAGGAAAGCTCGGACTTCGACGTCTGGGTTGGCGGCGATTCCACGGCATCGCTCGGTGGATCGTTCGAGGTGGGTGAAAGATAACGGACCTTGGACATGCACCGCAGTGTTCCACGATGCGCGCCCCTAGCCGCTGGCGCGCTTGGAGCGATCTTGTTTGCCTCGGTAGTGATCACGGACACCGCCAGCCCCGGTGATAGACACCCTTTCATCGCTGAGCGAAAACGCGGATCCCGGAGTGGGTGACCCGCCGCATCGGTGACCGGCAGCCTGGCGCCACAAAAATCGCCTGGACTGCGTTTCCGGCCTACAGCAAGACGTCGAAGGTTCGCCCTTCCGGGCTTCTGGGCTTTTGGGCTTTTGGGCTTTTGGGCTTCTGGGGCCAGTGCGTATTCTGACCGAGAGCGTTGGGGAACCGGGCAAGTAGCACAAGGACCTCTTTCTGCCCACTGGCGAGAAAGAGGTCCCCTACCCCGGACGATCGGGCACGGATCAAGCGGGGCGACCACCAAATTGCACGAGGCCCTCCCTTGTTCGAGGGGCCGGCTTGCTCGCCGCTACTGATCTGAAACCGGCGGCCTCAGTGGGGCTTTACCGCGTCGAGTTCGGTCTGGATGGTCGCCAGCTTCTCATCGGTGAGCTGATCGCCGGCAAACTGCTGGAGCTGGGCAAGCGTCATTCCGCGGCCCATCTCGATCTGCGGGCTATTGACGATCTCGGGAATATGCTTGAGCAGAATGGCCTTCGATGCCGGATCATCCAGCATCGTGCCGAGGTCGGTTTCCTGGACCTTGTAGGCAGCTTTGGTTTTGGCAGCTGCAGGCGGGGTTTCGGCATAGGCCGTCACGGATCCCGTCATCGCCAGAGCCAAAAATACCGCCGAGAGAAGTGCGCGCATTGATAATCCTTTCCCGAACAGGAGCTGGGATGGATGCGCGTGGCGGCTCCAGCGCCGTCATCTCGATGCATCTATCCGCTGTTCAGACAGACTATCGGATCGAGCCACGATCAAGTCAATATAGCTACACATTGTATTATTTCGTCACGGCGATCATGAGTTCGATCTCAGATCACCAGGACCCCGCCCCGCCAACAATGCGCTCGACGAGGGATCTCGCGACAACTTTCGCCTCATCGTCTTTGAAAGGTTCCGCTTCGGGACGTACGGCGATCGTTCCCCCCGTCACGGCCATCACCAGGTCTGCCGCGCCCTCCGGATCGCGCATTTTGAACCCTCTGGCAGGGCCATACTCGCGAATCGACGTCGCTATGAGCGCATGGAGGCTGCGGTAGCCCTTCTGGTTGTGGCCACTGAACCCCGATCCGGCCGTTCCTATCAGATTGCCTGCAAGCCTGGTAATGGCGCGAACTTCGGGTTTCGTCCCCCAAAGCAGCATCGCTTCGACATAGCTGATCAGCTGCTCGACAAGATCGTGCGACAGCGCCGGATCGCGTTTGGTGTTGAGTTCGGACCACGATGCAATCTTTGCATCGATCACGGATTGGAGAAGGTCCGCCTTGTCCGAAAAGCGCTTGTAGAGGGTAGTGCGCGGAATGCGAAGGTTGGTGGCAACGGCATCCATTGAGGTGCCTTCATACCCCAGCTCCAGGAACATTCGCGTGGCTTCGGTCAGGATGTCCTGTGTGATCTTAGCGGAATCGGCGGCTACCGGACGCCCTCTTCTTCTGACCGGTTTCTGATCTGCCTTCGCCGCCACTGATTGCCGCACCTTGTCCTGCACTTTTGCCGTAATCCGCGCTTTGGAATATCGATTGCCCATGTGGTAACCGATTTGGGACGACGCACAACCGGCACGTCGATGCCTCGCCGTTCCCGTGGAAGCCACCCTTTCCGATAACCGACGCTCGGGTGCCGACTATCGTTCGTGCCGGCGAGGCTATCGCCCGTACCGTAGTTGCCATAGACTGGTTCGCCATGCCGTTCGACACTTCTCCTCTCGCGCGCTTCACCTTCGTGGGCGAAGTCTTCGAATGGCGCGGGCCCGCGCCCTTCTTCTTCGTTGCCGTGCCCACCGATTGCGTGGATGAGGTGCGCTATGCCGCCCGGATAGCCAGCTATGGCTGGGGCGTGGTGCCCGTGCATGCAGTCGTAAATGAAATCCCGTTCACGACCTCTCTTTTTCCAAAGGGAGACAGCTATCTTTTGCCAGTCAAGGCAGCGGTCAGGAAGGCCGGCTCGATCAATCTCGCCGACAGAGTGACGGTTGAAATCCAAATCACTGCAAAACGCGACTTCGATGAGCAGCGTCCAACGATCTAAGGCGAGGAGTGGCTCGCTGCGGCCCCGGCGGATCCCGCAAGCTGCCGAACTGGCCGCCTGGGCAGGACTTTGGCTGCAGCGAGTTACGGGGGGCAATATGCGAATGCCCCGATCCCGGTCAGATCGTTGAGCGAACCGGCCGCACGATCAACGTATTGACATCCACATCCGCAGGCTGCTCCACCGCATAGGCAATGGCGCGCGCGATCGCGTCCGGGGTGAGCGCGATGGAGCGGAAATCGACCATCGCCTGCGCCGCGACCGGATCGGTGATCGTGTGGGCCAGTTCCGATTCCACCACGCCCGGCGCGATGGTGGTGACCCGAATGTCGTCATGCTCCATGCGCAGCGCTTCGGAGATCGCGCGCACCGCATATTTGGTGGCGCTGTAGACGCCGCAGGTCGGCCACACAGCATAGCCGCCGATCGAGGAAATGTTGACGAACTGGCCACTGCCCTGGCCTTTGAAGCGAGGGAGCGCGGCGGCTATGCCGTGCAGGACGCCGCGGATGTTGACGTCGATCATCCGGTCCCATTCGTCTACCTTCAGGCTGTCGAAGCGCGACAGCGGCATCAGGCCCGCATTGTTGACCAACACATCGACGCGGCCATATTCGGCCTCCGTCGCGGTGATGAACGCCTCGAAATCGGCGCGGTCGGTGACGTCGAGCGACCGGAAGGCTACCGCGCCTCCCGCTGCGTTCAGTTCCTCCGCCAGCGCGGCAAGCCGGTCGGTGCGGCGAGCGCCCAGCATCAGCTTGGCGCCGCGCGCCGCCAGCAGCCGCGCCGTGCCTTCGCCGATGCCGCTGCTGGCGCCGGTAATCGCGATGACCTTGTCCTCGATAGCCATGATAGTCACTCCTGTTGGGGCGGACCGAACCATCGATCCGATGCCCTCTACATGGCGCTATCTGGTCGGGAGGCGGTAGAACGGTCATCCGGGATGATTGCACGATATTCCAGATTGCCCGCATCGGGGTGGATCGGCAGTGGCCAGCCGTGTAGGCTGATCGTACCGACCGCTTGGGGAGAAGCGCTGATGGCGCATCAGGAACTGGCTGAGCAGATTGCCCGATACGCCGAGCGCGACGGCATCATGGATACGCCCATCGCTCGACTGGCGCTGGTCCGCTCGGCCCAGCGCGGCGAGCCGGTGCATATGGTGCAGCGCCCGGCGCTGTGCATCATCGCACAGGGGGGCAAGCGCGTGCTGCTGGGCGACGCGGTGATAGACTATGGCCCCGCCAACTATCTCGTCGCCTCGCTCGACCTGCCCATCACAGGCGCGGTGACGCAGGCGAGCGCGGACGCGCCTTATCTCTGCTTTTGCCTCTATCTCGACCCCGCCCTGCTGTCGGAGATCGCCCTGACCCTGCCGCCCCTGCCGGCGGGCGCGGATGAGAGCGGCGGGATGACGTTACACCCGATGACGCCTGAACTGATCGACGCGGCCACGCGGCTGACGGCATTGCTCAGCGACCCAGTGAATGCGCCGCTGCTCGCACCGCTGATCGAGCGGGAATTGCTGGTGCGGCTGATGACCGGGCCGGGCGGAAGCGTGCTGCGAGCCATCGCCAGCGGCGAAAGCCGCACCGGCCAGATTGCGCAGGCGATCGCCTGGCTCAAGACCCATTTCCGCGAGCCTTTCAGCGGTGCGCACCTTGCCGCCCTTGCCGGCATGAGCCTGTCGAGCTTTCATGACCATTTCCGCCGCGCCACCGCCATGACCCCGCTGCAATATCAAAAGCAACTGCGGTTGCAGGAAGCGCGGGCGCTGATGCTGGCCGACCGGCTCGACGCGGCAGAGGCGGGCTTCCGCGTCGGCTATGACAGTCCTTCTCAGTTCAGCCGCGAATATCGTCGCCTCTTCGGCGCCCCTCCCGTCCGGGACATGGGACGGCTAAGGGCGAAGCCGCAGATGGCGATGGTGATCTGAAAGGGCCGGGGCGGAATTGCTCAGTTTCAAGTTCGGTTCAGACGTCGAAACCACCAGGGAACCGGCGAGCTGTTCGAAAAGCCGGCGCTCAGCCTGGATACGATGCGCGGCAAGAACCTGGCAGAGTATTCCCTCGTCACCAGGGCAGTGCCAGAAGTCGGATACTTCGGCCAGCGCCTCACGCAGCGTTTTCGCCGCTTCCCGGTCTGCAGCCGTGATTGCAAGGATAGTCAACTCATGTTCCTCTGAATGCTGGATCCCAGCAAAACGGCTGGCCTACAACTGATACCGGATAACCGTGCGGCAGAAGCGCTGCTATGAGCGCTTCTGCCGCACGGCCTTTACCAGGACCCAAACAAACGTCTCTACACAGAGCGTTTCATCGAGCCGAAAAGCTTCAGGGTACCCTTGTGCCACGACCAAAGAAGAAGCCGAGAACCAGGATTACGGCCGCCACCAGCAGGAAGATCTTTGCGAGGCTGGCCGAGAGGCCTGCAACGCCGCCAAAACCCAGAAGCGCAGCGATCAATGCGACGACAGCAAAAATTATTGCCCAGCGAAACATGAGTGCTCTCCCTTAGACTAACTACACCAACGCTGCGCCGACATGTTCGGAGCAGCTCGTTCTTTACAACTTTCAAGCTGTCCCGATGTTCCACGAAACCTCGGCAGTGATATCGCGCATGTAGATGTCCTTGTTGATCGGTCAGGAGACTGGCGAGAGTTCGCATCGTTGCCCGGCTCGACGCGCAGCCATTGCGGCAAGGAATGCGGCAAGGACCAGCAGAGCCGCGCTGACTTCGAAAGTGGCGCGCACGCCGGTGGCATCGAAGATGGCGCCGCCCATGGTCGCGCCGAGCGTGATGGCCAGTTGAATGACAGCGACCATCAATCCGCCGCCGGCCTCGGCATCATCGGGAAGCACCTGAGAGAGCCAGGTAAACCATCCTACCGGCGCCGGTGTGGCAATCAGGCCCCATGCCGCAAGCAGCAGGACGGTCGGCCAGAACGAGCCACCGAAGCTTGCCAATGCCAGGGCCACGCCAGCCATCAAGGCCGGTATGACCACGAGCACCCTGCGCAGGTTCATTGCGACGAGCGGCCCTATGGCGGCCGTTCCGGCAAGACCCGACAGGCCGATCAACAGCAGGATGATCGATAGCCAGGATATGTCGACATGGGTGACGGTTTCGAGAAACGGGCGCAGGTAGGTGAAGAGGGCGAACTGCCCCATGAACAGGACAGCTACGGCGATCAGTCCGATGAAAATGCCGGGCTTGCTCAAAAGGGTGATGACGCTCGCTTGCCGCGATCCGTGCTGCGCAGGAAGCCTGGGAAGGCTGATTGCCTGCCATATCAGCGCGAGCGCCGCGAGCGGAACAAGACAGAAAAATGCGCCGCGCCAGCCCACGACAGAGCCGAGCAAACTGCCCATCGGCGCCGCCACGGCCGTCGCCAATGCACTGCCGCCCTGAAGCGTCGCGATGGCCCGTGGAAGAAACGCTCTATTCGAGATGCGCATGAGCACTGCCGTCGACATAGACCAGCAACCGCCGATTGCGATTCCGAGAACGGCCCGCCCAGCCAGCAGCACCGGATAGCTCGGGGAGAAGGCGACGATGGCGCCGGATACGATCATAAGCCCCGTCAACCACAAGATCACAAGCTTGCGATCGAGCTTGCGCGTGAGCGACGATATCGAAAGGCTGGTCAGAACAGCGAACAGACCGGACGCGGCAATGGCCTGTCCGGCCTGCCCCTCGCTGATGATCATGTCGCGCGCCATCGGGGTAAGGAGGCTCACCGGAAGAAACTCCGACGACACCAGTACGAAAGCACACAGTGTCATTGCCAGAACTGCACTCCATGGTGCAGCGCCGGGCCCCGCGTCATCCGCGGTCGTGGTTATCGAAACATGCATGCTTTTACCTTGAATGCGCGGATCTGCTGCTGCGTGCCATGTCGATGCTCGGCAGCACGGCAGAGGCACCGCTCGCTGGGGCGCCTGATCAATTGGTGACGAAGCCCTGCTCCGCCATCCTGGTGGCATAGAGGTTCGCGCTCTGCTCCTTCACCGCGCCCATTGGATGGCCGACGACAAGGGCGCCGTGGCGGCGGCCTCGATCCAAATCGTCGGCCATGAAGAGATTGCCGGCGACGGTCATGCCGTATTGGCTTCTGAAAGTGACTTTCTCGATCTTGACGCAGTCACTCACGTAGAAATTATCTGCGCCGTTGGACATGTCTTGTGCCTCCGCGAATGGGATGGTGAAGGGAAGGAAGCCAAGTGCAACTGCGCTGGCAGAGAGTTGCAGAATGGAGCGCCGGGTGGTTCCTGAAGACGCCCAGGCCTGGTGCCAGGCCTGGTGTCCGAACCGCTCATGTCTGGGCATGGAATGTCTCCATTGGGGAGCGAGCCCTCCAGTCGCCATGCGTCTGGCAGGCAGCGCGCCAATTTGCGCATCGAGGCGGCGCAAGGCCGGTGGGCATGGCAACGAAAATCGTCATGCCCACCATCTAGGCGCGGGCGCCATCATGCATTAGCCTGAAAGATGAACATGCAGCACTGAGTGAAATTCAATAATGCAACGTGAGACCATGGCTGAAGCGCTGCGCTACCGCGAGCAGAGAGTTGGAAACCCGGCGTTCGCCCAGACGATCATTCCCGAAAGCATTACTGCCGGCAGATAGCGACATTCCAGGCAGCGTTTATGCTATTGCGAATCGAGATCATCACGGATATCGCCAACCGGGCCTGGGCGCTTCAGCTCCCGGGCTGATCGCGTCGGTGCCTTGAAAAAGGCTTAAAAGGGAACACGGTGAGAGGGCTCCGCGCCTTTGAATCCGAGGCTGTCCCTGCAACTGTGAGCGGCGAGCGCGATGCACATGTGCGGACGGGAAATGCCCGAGCCGCCAGCCACTGGGCCGGACGCTAAATCCTGCGAGGCCTGGGAAGGCCGTGCATCAAGCTGTGACCCGCAAGCCAGGAGACCTGCCGGCGCACCGGTCGCTCTTGCCTGACCCAGGGGATGGTCTTGGCACGGTCAGTTTTCTCCGTCTGAGCGACGAGAATGCGGCGGAGGCCGCATCGGTGTCGTGCGTCAGCCGCCTTTGGGGTGTCCGGCCACCGCGCGCGCCGACCGTTCGCGCGGACGCCTCCTGCCCGGTGTTGCTCGACGCCTCGGGGGATTGCATTGAGACAGAGTACCAAGACCGCGCTGCTTTCAGGAAGCCTCGCACTATCGGCGGTTCCCACAATGGCGAGTGCTGCCGAGACCGAGCCCGCCGACAATACGATCGTCGTCACGGGCAGGACCGGGGCTTACAACGTCACCCGCTCCAGCAGCGCGACGCGCACGGACACGCCCTTACTCGAAGTGCCCCAGTCGGTGACCGTGCTGACGCGGCAGGTGGTCGACGATCTGCAAGCGAACCGTGTCGAGGACGTGCTTGCCTACGCCGGAGGCATCACGCGCGGCAACAACTTCGGGGGCACTGGTCTCACCGACTACAACTTGCGTGGTTTCACAACCTCGGAATACTTCCGCAACGGTTTTCCGATGAACCGCGGCTATCCGCCGGCACCGGACTCCATCGCCGTCGAGCGCGTGGAGGTGCTGCGTGGCCCCGCCGCCCTGCTGTATGGTCGCGGAGATCCGGGCGGCACGTTCAACATCGTTTCGCGCGTACCTGCCGACAGGATGGCCCAGACCGTCAGCGGCCGGATCGACAGCTTCGGCGGTTGGCGAGGAACGGTCGATGCCACCGGTCCCTTCGATAGGGCAAAGACCGTGCGCTACCGCCTCGGCGCAGCCGTGGAAGGTGGCGACAGCTTCCGCGATCATGTCCAGTCCGACCGCATCGTGGTCGCGCCGGTCGTCGCCTGGGATGCCTCGCCGGACCTGACCTTCACTCTCAGCAGCGAGTTCGTGCAGGTGAAGACCCCGCTGGACCGCGGCAATCCCGCCTTCAGCAATCAGCTCGACATCGCCATTCCCGCTTCGCGGTTCTTCGGCGAGCCGTCCGTCGGCCGGTGGCGCGTGCGCAATGGCCTTGGCAGCCTCGTCGCGGAATACAAGCTGGCGCCCGACTGGAAGCTGCGGGCGGGCGCCCAGTACTACAATGGCGAGTTGGGCGGCCCCGGCATCCAGGCCTCCAGTCTGCGCGCAGATGGCCGCACCCTGGTGCGCACTTATAGCGAGCGTACCTTGCGGTGGCGCGATCTGGATGCACAGGTGAACCTGACCGGCCAGTTCGCCACCGGCAGCGTCGAGCACGAAGTGCTGCTGGGCGCCGAGTTCGAGGCCTTCCACTATACCGAGGTCATCCGCAATTCGAGCCCCACGCTGTCGCCCTTCACGCTGGACATCTTGGCGCCGGTCTATGGCTCCGCAATCCCGCCGCTGAACGGTACCTTCACCAGCATCCGCACCCAGACGCGCACATTCGCGGGCTACGCCCAGGACCAGGTGTCATTGCTACCCTGGCTGAAGCTGCTGGTCGGCGGACGACTGGAGCGATACGAGAGCGACAACCTGAACTTGCGCAACGGGGTCACTTCTGCGTTCAAGCAGACGGTATTTACCCCGCGCCTTGGGACGGTCTTCGTGCTGGCCCCGCAAGTTTCGGTCTACGGCAGTTATGCCCGCTCCAACAAGCCGAACACCGCAGCGGACGTGAACGGCAATGTCATCGCGCCGGAACGCGGCACCAGCTACGAGGCCGGTGTGAAGCTGGAACTGCTGGACGGCAGGCTGAGCGCAACAGCGGCGCTGTTCCACACCACCAAGCAGAACGTCGCGACCACTGACCCGGACAATCTGGATTACAGTATCGCCGCCGGCGAAGTGCGCAGCCGGGGCATCGACTTATCGATCACGGGCAACCTGACCAGAGCATGGCGGATCGTGGGCGGCTATGTCTTCGCCGATGCCGAAGTGACCAGGGACAATCGCCTGCGGCTCGGCCAGCGCCTGCCCAACACGCCGCGCCATTCGGCCAGCCTGCTCAACGTCTACGAAGTGCAGGAAGGCGCCCTCAAGGGGCTCGGCGCGGGTGCAGGCGTCACTTACGTCGGTGGGCGCATCGCCGGCACTGCGGCGACCGCGCCTTACATCCGCTCTTACGCAACGGCGAACCTGCTGGCCTACTATCCGCTGGCCGAGAACGTGAAGCTGCAGGTCAACGTCAACAACCTGTTCGACAAGAAATACGCCGAGCGCGGCTTCGGCAGCAATCTTTATCCCGGCGTTCCGCTCAGCGCGATCGCCAGCATCACGGTCGGCCTGTGATGGCCGGCAAGACCCGTCTCGTCCGCCGAACTCAAGCAAGGATGTGCATGATGAAGACTGCCATGAAAGCCGCGATCCTCACCGCTCTGCTGCTCGCGCCCGCACTGCCCGCCCAGGCGCACGGCATCTACATTACCGAACGCTCGAAGCAGATCGTGCTGATCTACGGCGAAGGCGCCGACGATCTCGACATGGTGAAGCGGGAGCCATTGATCGATACGGTTGCCGCCTACGATGCCGCGGTCAAGCCGATCAAGGCGCAGCACCGGATCTCGGGGCTCGCGATGCTCGTCGAGACCGAAACCAGGCCCAGGTTCGTGACTGCGATCCTGCAGAACGGCGTATGGTCGCGGATGAAGGGCGGCGAGTACGAGAAGAAGGGCCTGGACGAGATGCCCGGCGCCGACATCTCCACCAAGAACATCAAGTATGCCGTCCGGATTCAGGGCCCGTTCGCCGGCACCGTCCCTGCGCTTCCCGGCCAGACCCTGCAGATCGTCCCCGCCGGCGCGATCCCGGCGATGCTGGGCCAGAAGCTGACGTACAAGGTGCTGTATAAAGGCCGGCCGGTAGCGGGCGCGCGCCTCATCAACGACTTCGTCAACGATCCGGACGCCAAGGAAACCGTCACCGGCTCCGACGGCACCGTCACCTTTGCCGTTCGCAATCAGGGGCTCAACGTCATCCATGCCGTCTACGACGGCCCGAGCGACAATCCCGCCAGGTATCGTAATGTCGAGCACACCGCGACGCTCAGCTTCACGCTGGAACACAAGCCGGAGTAACCCGAACGTCGCGCCGCGGGGCCATGTTGGTCCGGCGGCGCCGCCAAGGCATTGCAGCGAAACGCGCGCGCTGGCGTAGACTGCGCGCCCGGCGCGGACTTCGCTGGAAGAGCGTAGCTATCGCTCGCAATCGTCACCGAGCGCGGTCGCATTGGGCAAAACCCGCCTCCGTCAAAGCCATTGCCCGAAGGTCCAGTCCCATACCCAGCGCACCCGGCGCCACAGCGGTCCCGATTACCTGGTGCGACAGCGCACACTTTTGTGACCATCGGTCCCCGAGTTCACCATGACCTGATTGAAGTTTGAGGCGAGCCGCGTCAGAGGACCCAGGCACTTTCGGGAAGCTGCCGCTTAATGTGATAAGCCTAACGCACCGGGGCTTACCCGCCAGCCCCAAAGATGCTTCAAGGGTGCATGATCGCTCCTCCTGCCGAACAACTGAGACAACTCACCCTCGCCTTTGAGCGGTTCACCCGTCGTTTCAAAGTGGCGGAAGCGACTGCGGCGATCGCCAATTCGCTCAATGCCCTTGATG
>Ga0160437_1000428_pt1 | contig 22358 bp, 17 predicted proteins | sample HID1975I_E0MG_FD_108227 | JGI IMG/M metagenome (GOLD analysis project Ga0160437, IMG submission 108227) | Enriched soil microbial communities from UW Madison campus, WI, USA - HID1975I_E0 MG | ecosystem: Environmental > Terrestrial > Soil > Unclassified | place: USA: Madison, Wisconsin... | reverse complement strand
CGGGCGCCGAGGCCGCGCGGGTCGATGTCATCGCCAATCCCATCCTGACCCGCGCCCGCCTGCGCGCGCTGGCGCGCAGCGAAAGGCGTCCCGGTTCGGTCTGGGGCACGCGCTACCTGACGGCGGGCCGCCTCGTGCCGCAGAAGAACCACGCCATGCTGCTGCGCGCCTTCGCCCATGCCGCGCGGCCCTCGGACAGCCTGACGATCGCCGGTGAAGGCCCCGAGCGGGGCGCCATCGAGCGGCTCGCCGCGGAACTGGGCATTGCCGACCGGATGCGCCTGGCCGGTCACCTTGCCAGCATCGACCCGCTGATGGCCGAGGCCGACGCCTTCGTTCTCAGTTCCGATTACGAAGGGCTCCCGGGCGTCATCGTCGAGGCGCTTGCCGCCGGACTGCCGGTGCTGTCGACCGACTGCTGCGTCAGCATGGATTGCCTGGTCGAAGGCGGCCGCACCGGCTTGCTGGTGCCGCGCGGCGACGAACAAGCCTTTGCCGATGGCCTCGCCCGCATCCGCGACTTTGCAGGAGACCCCCAGCGGGCCCGCGACATCGCCGCGCGATACGAAGTCGAGGAGGCGGCGCGCCGCTATCTCGACATGATGGCGCAAGTGCGCCGCGAACGCGAAAACCAGCGGCGACACCGGCTGGGGCTGAGTGCCTGGGCGACGCACTCACCCTGGCAGCGGTCGCTTTGACCCAGAACCCTTCGCGGAGAACTTCGTGACAGAAATCGCAGCCGTCCTGGCGCCCGATACGCCCGCCATCCAGCTCACCCCGCAGGATCGCAACCCGCGCCTCGGGCGCAATGCCCTGTTCTCGATCGCCCTGTCCCTTGCCGTGATCGCGGCGGTATTCCACGAGATGGGCGGGCTCGACATGCGCCGCCTTCTGGCCATGGTGCCCGAAAGCCCGGTGTTCTGGGCCGTCTTCGCGGCGAGCTACCTCGTGACGCCTGCCAGCGAGTGGCTGATCTTCCGCCGGCTCTGGGGCATTCCCGGCGCCGGGATGCTCGCGCTGCTGCGCAAGAAGGTCTACAACGAGCTGCTGCTGGGCTATCTCGGCGAAGCCTATTTCTACACCTGGGCACGGCGGCGGGTATCGCTGGACGCGGCGCCCTTCGGCGCGGTGAAGGACGTGGCGATCCTCTCGGCCATGGCCGGAAACGGCGTGACGATCGCCTTGCTGGCCGTGATGGTGCCGATCGTGGGCACCACCCGCCTCGGTCTCGACGCCAGTATGGTCACCCTCTCGCTGGGCGTGCTGGTGGTGGTCTCCGCCATCGCCATGGTCTTCCGCCGGCGGGTGTTCACCCTGCCCCGCGCCGAACTGACCATGATCACCCAGATCCACCTCGGCCGCATCGCCCTGACCACCCTGTTCAACGCCATGCTCTGGCACCTCGTCCTGCCCGAGGTGCAACTGTCCTGGTGGCTGTTCCTGGCAACGCTGCGCCTGCTGGTATCGCGCCTGCCGCTGATCCCGAACAAGGACCTGCTCTTCGCCGGGGTCGCCGTCCTCGCTCTCGGCCGCGAGCAGGACATCGGCGCGCTGATGACGCTGATGGCCGGACTGATCCTGGCCGCGCACCTGCTGCTGGGCGGCATGCTGGCGATCAAGGACCTGACAGCGCCGGAACAGCCGGCATGAGCCCGCTGGCGATCACCCCTCTCCTCGCTGCCGCGCTGGTTCCTTCCACGCCAGACCTCGGCAAGGCCGAAGGTCTCTGCCGCGCGAACGAGAGCGGCCCGGCCTTCATCGTCGAGCCGGTGGGCCTCAAGGATCGCACGGGCAAGCTGAAGCTGGAGGTCTATCCCGCGAACGAGAAGGACTTCCTGGCCGACGACAACCTGCTGGTAAGCGCGGGCAAGGTCTTCCGCCGGGTGGAGGTATCCCTGCCTGCCAGCGGCACGCCGAGCCTCTGCATCCGCCTGCCCGGCCCCGGCACTTACGCCGTCAGCCTGCTTCACGACCGCGACAACGACCGCAAGTTCAACTGGAAGATCGACGGCATCGGTTTCGCCGGAAATCCGAAGCTGGGCTGGGGCAAACCCAACGTCCGCAAGGCGAGCGCCACGGCGGGAAGCGGGCTCACCGCGCTCCGCATCGTCCTCAATTATCGCAGCGGGCTGGGAGTCGCCCCGCTCAGGCAAGGAACCTGACGGCATGAAGATCGTCGATGTCTGCGCGTTCTATTCGCCCCAGGGCGGCGGTGTACGCACCTATGTGGAGCAGAAACTGCGGATCGGCCCGATGCTGGGCCACGAGATCGTCATCCTCGCCCCCGGTGACGAAGACGCCGTGATCGAACGCGGAGCCGGTGCCCGCATCGTGACCGTGAAAAGCCCGCGCTTCCCGCTCGATCGGAAATATGGCTACTTCGCCGAGGCCGAACGGCTCCACGCGGCGCTGGATGCACTGGCCCCGGATTTCGTCGAAGCGACCTCGCCCTGGCGGAGTGCCGGGCTGGTGGCGGACTGGCCGGGCGCGGCTCCGCGCAGTCTGGTCATGCATGCCGACCCGCTTTCCGCCTATGCCTACCGCTGGCTTGGCAACATCTTCTCGCGCCAGACGATCGACCGGCAGTTCTCCGTATTCTGGGAGCACTTGCGCCGCCACAGCCGCAAGTTCGACCATGTCGTCTGCGCCAACAGCGATCTTTCGCGCCGGCTCGACGAAGGCGGGGTCTCTCACACCGTCACCATCCCGATGGGCGTGGAAGCGGACTGCTTCTCGCCCGCTCATCGCGACCCGGCCTTGCGGGCACACCTGCTGGCAGACTGCGGCCTGCCCGAAAGCGCCGCGCTGCTGCTGGCAGTGGGACGCCTGGCGCCGGAGAAGCGCTGGCCGCTGGTGATCGACGCGGTGAGCATGGCCAGCCAACAGAGCCCCATCGGTCTCGTCATGCTGGGCGAAGGCCGCGAACAGCGCGCGATCCTGAGGCACATCGCCGGAAATCCCCATGTCCGCCTCTTCGCACCGGAACGCAACCGGGCCGCCTTCGCGCGAATCATGGCGAGCGCGGATGCTCTGGTCCACGGCTGCGAGGCGGAAACGTTCTGCATGACGGCTGCCGAAGCGCGGGCCAGCGGCATCCCGGTCATCGTGCCCGATGCCGGCGGGGCGGCCGACCATGCGGCAGGCGGCGCCGGACGGACTTACGCGGCGGCCGATTGCAATGCGGCGGCGGCGGCGATCCTGGACGTGGTGCGTGCACGCCCTCGCCCCGCCGTGACGGCGCGGACCATGGAAGAGCACTTCCGCGAACTCTTCGCCGCTTACGCCCAGTGCCTCGTCAGGCAGCGCAGGGCTGCCTGAGAAGCCTGGCCTTCGCCGGGCAACCTGCCCTTCCGTTTCCTACCGGGCCTGTTGTCCTGCCGGCTGCCCAGCCTGCGCTTCAGTCCTTTGCCAGCCTCCGCCAAGCGCGAGGAAGACCGCGATCTGATCGTCGACAAGCGCGGTTTCCGCCGCGGCATGGTTGACCTGGGCCGTCGCCAAGGCACCCTGGGCGCTGAGCAGATTCAGGAAATCGCTGCGCCCGAACCGGAACAGCTTGCCGGCCTGCTGCGCGGAAAGGCCCGCGCTGTCGCTGGCACGGCCGAGGGCCGCGGCACGGTCGGTATCGCGTGCATAGGATTCCAGCGCCGTCTCGGTGCCGCGCAGGGCCTCGAGCACGGTCTGGTCGAACCTGGCGATGTCCGCCTCAACCTGGGCATTCGCCGCTTCGATGCGGGCGCGGATGATCGGGCGATTGGGGAAGGACCAACTGAGCAGCGGCCCCAGGCTGAAGCCGAAGCTATGGGTCTTGCCGAAGTTCTCCAGCTTGCCGTCGTTGATGATGCCCCCGCCGATGCTGACCGTGGGGTAGAGGTCTGCCGTGGCAACGCCGATTCGGGCGGTATCGCCGGCAATGGTGCGCTCGGCCTGGCGAATGTCCGGGCGGCGGCGGATCAGCGCGGCGCCGTCGCCGACCGGCATCGGCTGCGACAGGCGCGGCAGGGTCGCGCAGCTTTCCACTTCCCGGGGATACTCCGCCGGCGCCTTGCCGAGCAGGGTTGCCAGCAGATAGAGCGAGGACTGCCGCTTGGCATAGAACGAAGGCAGGTTGGCCTTGCTGCTTTCCACGGCCGTGCGCGCGCGGCTGACATCGAAAGCCGTTCCGCGCCCACCGCGCTGGAGCCTTCCGGTGGCGTTCAGCGTCTGCTGCTGCAGCGTGATCACTTTCTGGACCGTGGCGATCTGGTAGTTCGCGGCGCAGACGTCGGCATAAGCCTTGGTAGTGGCGGCGGCAACGCTGATCCGCACGGCATCGCGCGCGGCCTCCACCGCCTCGCGGTCGGCCAGGCTGCTCTCGATGGCGCGCTTGATCTTGCCATTGAGGTCTAGCGGGTAGGACAGGGTCAGGCCGAGATCGTACGTCAGCACGCCCGGCAGGTTGGTACCGGCCGAAGCGGTCGAATAGTCACGCTCCAGGTCGGCGTCGGCACCGATGGTGGTGGCAAGGGTCTTCTGGCCCGCGGTTTCCCGAAGAACGGCATCGGCCTTGCGCAAGTTCGCATCGGCGACGCGAATGTTCGCATTGGCCGCCAGCGCCTGCTCGACGAGGCCGTCCAGCTGCGGATCGTCGTAGAGCTTCCACCAGCGATCGGGCAGCTCGGCCTGCGAGAACTGCGGCCCCTGCCCCGAAACGAAGGGACCGTTCGCGGCCGGCGTCGTCGCCGCGGAATCGGCGGGCGGCGCGTAGTCCGGTCCGGCCGTGGCGCAGCCGGCCAGAAGTGCGAGCGCCAGAAGCGAAACGCCGCTGCGGATCACGTCGTGGGCTCCCCGGAGGGCGCTGGCTGAACCGGCTGTACCGTCTGGGCGGGCTGAACCGGCCTGGCATTCCTGCGGCCAGCATCGCCCGGTTGCTCGATCGTCACCGTGGCCGTGCGGCCGGCGATCAGGCTCACGTCCCTGGGCACCTCGGTCAGCCGCACGCGAACCGGAATGCGCTGGGCGAGACGGACCCAGGTGAACGTCGGATCGACGCTCGGAAGAAGATTGCGGGAATCGCTGCGGGTCGTGTCGTTGATGCCCGCGGCGATGCTCTCGACCACGCCTTTCAGCGGACGCGCCTCACCCATGAGCACGACCGTGACCGGCGAGCCGACATGGATATTGGCGAGCTTGGTTTCCTCGAAATAACCCTCGATGCGGATGGAATCGCGGTCGATCAGCGCCATCGCCTGGTTGCCCGGCGCCACGTAGTCGCCCGGATGCAGGTCGAGGTTAGTGACGGTGCCGTTCACCGAAGCCTTCACATTGGTGCGCGCCAGGTCGAGCTTGGCCTTGTCGAGCGCGCTCAGCGCCTGGTCCAGGGCCGCGCGCGCGGTGGCGACGGCGGCGACGTTCTGTTCGTGAGTCTCGGTGGCCACGAGATCGCCGAGCGCAAGGTCGCGCTTGGCTTCGCGCTGGGCCTGACCCAGCCTGGCCTGCGCGCTCGCCACGGCAGCCTGCGCCTGCTCCACCGCCAGCGAATAGCGCGGTCGGTCGATCACGAAGAGCAGATCGCCGGCCTTGACCTCCTGGTTGTCCCTGACTTCCACCGATGTGACCAGCCCGCCGATATCGGGGGTGACGCGCACGACATCCGCACGAACGCGGCCGTCGCGTGTCCAGGGGCTGTCCTCGTAATGGCGCCAGAGCCAGACCGCGATCACTGCGGCCAGGATCACGAGGATGGTGGTGGCGAGGCTGGGAGCGAGCCGGGCAAGAAAGCGCTTCATTGGCGGAAACCGATCAAGGGAGAGGCCCAGACGAGAAGCCCGAGCACGAGGATGTAGAGGCACAGGTCCACCGCTGCACGATAAGCGAAGAGGCGGTAGAAACCGATAAGATTGGCAATGCGCATCAGCACCAGGGTGATGATCGAGGCGATGACCGCAAGAACCAGAAGCGTGGGTAGGAACACCCCGTCGATGGAGACTTCGCCCCTCATGCCGGCATCTCCGAGAGCGGCGCCGCCGGCGAAGGACCGGCGGAGGGGAACAGATTGCGGCGCAGGCTGACCAGCCCCAGCGCCCCCGCACGGCTGAGCTGCGGGTCTTCGTCGTTCAGCACGGCGGTCATGGCAATGTCGATATCCTCAAGCAGGATGGGGTCGGCGGGTGCGGGGCGGTCGGGATCGAGACCCCGGTAATATTCGCCCACCTTCCGGAGCACTTCGGTGAGCGGACCACGGCGGGACGTGGGCATGGCCAGGCGCAGTTCGCGCAGTTCGCCGATGGCCACGCCGGTCCGCAGATCGCGCAAGGCGTCATAGAGCGGCGCACCGGGGGAGCGGCCGGACATGGCCAGACGCGGCGCCAGAAGGGCGATCCGGTCGAGCATGCGGTTGATCCAGGCGCGCACGTCCGGCGGGCTCATCATGTTGGCGCGCTCGGCGATGTCGGCCCAGCCCGCCCGAACGGTGCGACGGATCGCGGCATGAGTGCCGGTCGAACTGAGCAGGCGGATGACGATGATGGCGAAGATGATGCCCACCAGCTGCGCGAGCGCACCGTTCACGAAGCCCGCAAAGCCGCCCACATAGCGGTCGGAAACGAGCACCGGCGATCCCAGGCCCAGCAGCATCGGCAGCGCGATGCCGCTCCAGCGCGGGGACTGCATCAGCGCGCCCAGCATCAGCAGCATCGGCGCCATGGCCGCGGCATATTCCAGGAAACCATCGAGCCGCGGCATGAGGACGAAGCCATAGAGCAGCCCGATCAGCGTCGCGATGAGGGTTCCGGCAAAGAACGTGCGCAAGGGCGCGAGCGGGTCCGGTGCGGCCGCGAAGAGCGCGGTGAACACGCCTGCCAGCATGACCGCCGTCGCCCCTTCGTGCCAGCCGCTACCGATCCACAGCGCACAGCCGATGGCGATCGTCAGAAATGCCCCGATGGCACCGCGCGTGGCGCCGCCGACATCGACATGCAGCTCGCGTCCGCGGCGGCCTTCCACGAGTTCGGCAGCGCGCGGGCTGACCGGGCGGGTGGTGTTGGTGCCAAGCTGCTCGGCCAGGATGCGGCAATCGCGGTGCGCGCCGATCAGCGAGGAAAGGCGCGAGAGCAGGCTGAGCAGGATCAGCGCATTCCACGAGGCATCGGGGCCGATCCGAGGCTCCAGCGCACGGCTCCGCTGCTGCAGCGCTATGGCCGCCTCCTCGCGTTCCGGCAGCGACATGGCGCCAAGGCCGCCGAACCAGTCACGCGCATCCGTCAGCAGGGCCTGAACTTCGGCAGGAACCGCGTCCACCGCGTGAAGCTGCGCGATCCGGTCGGACACGGCGGCGCCCAGCGGCATGATCAGCGAGAGCTGATCCTGAAGCGCACGCACGGTGCGGATACGCGGCGCGATGCGCGTGCTTTCGTAAGGCAGGTGGATCGAGAGCTGGTGCAACTCGGTGACGTCCAGCGCGAGCCGCTGGCGTTCCCTGTCGATTGCCGGATCGGTTTCAAGCTGGAGCGAATCGCGCGACCAGCGCTCGGCGTCGGCCAGAATGTTGGACACACGGTGCAGCATGAAGGCCGAAACCGATTGCGGCAGGACCAGCGCATGGACGAAGCTTCCGCAGAGGATACCGATGGTGATCTCCTGCACGCGCAGGGTCGCCACGGTGAAGATCGTGTCCGGCACGTCGACACTGGGCAGCACGATGAGCACGGCGGTATAGCCCGCCAGCACGAAAGCATAGGAGCGCGGCGTGCGGTCCAGAAGCGAGACGAAGACGCACAGCGCCAGCCAGCCGCCGATGCCGATGGTCAGCAGTTCGGGGGAATTGACGAGGTTCGGCACGATGATGACGGCCATTCCCGCGCCGACGAAAGTGCCGATCACGCGGAACATCGCCTTGGACACGACGGCGCCGGCCAGGGGCTGCGCCACGATGTAGGATGTCAGGAACGCCCAGTAGGGTCGCTCCAGCCCGATCGAAAGCGCGATATAGATAGCCAGCATCGAGGCCAGGTAGGCCTTCACGGAGAACAGCGCGGCGTCCAGTCCGAAACGCTTCGTCATTGCCGGGCGGCGCTTTCCGCTATGCGCGCAGCGATGCGGTCAAGCACCCGCACGACAGTCTCGACGTCTTCGCCTGGAATGCCATCCAGAAGCGTCGCGCGCAACTCGATCAATCGCTTGTCGATGCGGCGGGCAGCGGCGGCGCCCTCGTCGGTGAGCCGCAAGTGCTTGGCACGGCGGTCGCTGTCGTCGGCGATGCGTTCGACGAGACCGGCATCTTCCAGCAAGTGCAGGGTTCGCACGAGCGAAGGTTCCGTCACGTTGATGGCGCGCGCAAGGTCGCCCTGCCGCACCTCGTTGCCGAGGCGCAGCAGGTGGACCAGCGCCCACCCCGAGGAGTTGGAAACCCCCAGCGAGGACAGCGCCGAATCGGCCAATTGCTGCCATGAACGCGAAACCGGCCCCAACCTTGCGGCCAGAGCCTTTTCGCTCGATTGTCGATCCTGCATGGCCTGAGTAATTAGAGTGCTAACTAATCTTCGCAAGATATTTTGGCGTCGATATTGCGGCATCGGAGTTGAGTTTATTGCAAATGAGCCCGTCAGCCTCGGCGGCATGGCCGGGATGCAATTCCATCCGATCCGCAGGCTCAGGTTTCGGGCCGATATGCTCGCGCAGCGCCGAATTTTCCTGCCGCAATCCGGGCGCCCGTCTTGCTATTGCTGACCGGCCAGAGCGACTTGGCAAAAGCTCGCAGGGGTGGCGCCTGTGAAACGAGGGCGCTAAGTCGCTGCAAATGCCCATTACCGCCCGGAGAATAACTTTGCGCCGATCGATCCTCGCCCTCGGCCTGTCTGCCCTTGTGCTGGCTGCCACGCAGCCCGCCCTCGCCCGCCAGACCGAGGCTGCGGAAAAGGTGGCAGAGGCCGCGCCGGTTACTGCTCCGGCCCGGGAGGAGCAGTCCGCCACCGCCCCCCACGCCATGGTCGCCGCTGCCAATCCGCTGGCGGTGAAAGCGGGGGTGGACGTTCTCAAGGCCGGCGGCTCGGCGATCGACGCAGCCGTGGCCATCCAGGCCGTCCTCGGCCTTGTCGAGCCCCAGAGTTCGGGCCTGGGGGGCGGCGCCTTCATGGTCTACTACGATGCGAAGACCCGGCAGGCGACAGCCTATGACGGCCGCGAAGTCGCACCCGCCGGTGCCGGCGATCATCTGTTCTTCGACGAGAACGGCAAGCGGCTGCCTTTCGTCACCGCCGTGCTGGGCGGAATCTCGACCGGCGTGCCCGGCGCCATCGCCATGCTCGACATGGCCCACCGCGATCACGGCAAGCTCGCCTGGGGCACGCTCTTCGATCAAGCCCATGTCCTCGCGCAGGACGGCTTCGCCGTAAGTCCGCGTCTGGCCCGCATGATCGCAAGCAAGGCACCCCAGGCTTCCGCGCCCGACGCCAGGCGCTACTTCACCAAGGCCGACGGCACGCCCTATCTGGCCGGCGACCGGCTGAAGAACCTGGACTATGCTCGCTCGCTGGAACGCATTGCACGGTACGGTGCTTCCGGCCTGCTGACCGGGCCGATTGCGCAGCAGATCGTCGAGCGCGTGCACCAGGGGCCGTACCCGAGCACGCTCACCCTGTCGGACCTGGCGAGCTATCGCCCGCACTCCGGCCCCGCGCTCTGCAATCCTTACCGCATCTACCTCGTCTGCACGCCCCAGGCGCCCTCGGGGGGCCCCGGATTGCAGATCGCGCTCGGTGTGCTCGAACACACCGACATCGACAAGCGCAGTGCCACTGACGAGAAAGCCTGGTTCGAATTCGCCCAGGCTAGCCGCCTGGCTTACGCCGACCGCGACCGCTACGTGGGCGATCCGGCCTTCGTGCAGGTGCCGCTCGATGGCCTGCTCGATCCGCACTATCTCAAGGGCCGCGCGGCCGAGATCGGCGACCGGGCCGGGCCGGTGACTTTCGGCATGCCCCGGGGCGCCCCCAAAGTCGGGATCGACGCCACCGACGAGCCGGGCGGAACCAGCCACATCGTCGTGATCGACGCACAAGGCAACGTCGTGTCCATGACCACCACGGTCGAGAGCATCTTCGGCTCCGGCCGCATGGTGGGCGGCTTCTTCCTCAACAACCAGCTCACCGACTTCTCGTTCAGCCCCACCGATGACGACGGCGCGAAAGCGGCCAACGCCCCCGGCCCCGGCAAACGTCCACGCTCCAGCATGGCGCCCGCCATCGTGCTGACGCCGCAGAAGAAGTTCGTGGCCGCCGCGGGATCGCCGGGCGGTTCCGCAATCCAGGCCTACAACCTGAAAGTGCTGGTGGCCCTGCTCGACTGGAAGATGACGCCGCAGGACGCCGTCTCGCTGCCCAATCTCGTCGCCAAGGGAGACAGCTACAGCGCCGACATGTTCCCCCAGCCGATCATGCAGGGCCTGGCTGCGCGGGGCATGACCCTGTCCACCTCGCGCGGGGAAGAGTCCGGGCTCCAGGCTATCGTCGCGACACCGAAGGGCTATGTTGGCGGCGCCGATCCCCGGCGCGAAGGCGTGGCGCGCGGGTTCTGAACGCAGTTCGCCTTCCATCGCGTTGAAAATAGCATAATGTTCGCCTAGGGGCCGCTGCCTTCAATCCCACCGCCCCCAAGGGAGACGACATGGCAGGCGATCAGGACGGACAGAGCGAAGGTCCCGGCATCAGGTCCTCCGCAGGAAGCCTCGGGCTGACCGCCGCCATCGCGCTGGTCATGGGCAACATGATCGGTTCGGGCGTATTTCTGCTGCCGGCCAGCCTGGCGCCTTTCGGATGGAACGGCGTGATCGGCTGGGCGACCACCATCAGCGGCGCGCTGATCCTGGCCTATGTGCTCAGCCGGCTCACCCGCGCGCGTCCGGCTGCGGGCGGCCCGGCAGGCTTCGTCACTGACGCTTTCGGGCGTCGGGCGGGGTTCTTCATCAGCTGGATCTATCTCGTCTCCCTCTGGACCTCGGTCGTGACCATTGCCGTGGCCGCCGTCAGCTACCTGTCGAGCATGGTGCCCTTCCTGGGCTATGGAGAGCACGTCCCTGCCCTGGCCGCTATCGCCCTGCTCTGGCTGATGACGCTGGTGAACCTGCGCGGAACGCGCGCCGCCGGGAATTTCCAGATCGTCACGCTCGCGCTCAAGGTCATTCCGCTGCTGGTCGTGATCCTGCTGGCGATCTACATCCTGTCGAGCGGCAAGGCGCAGCTTCCGGCCTTCGATGCCGGGCAGGTCCATCTCGGCGCCATCAACGGCGCCGCCACCCTGACGCTCTGGGCGCTGCTCGGCTTCGAATCTGCCAGCGTCGCCGCCGCGCGGGTCCGCAATCCCGAAGTGAACGTCGCGCGCGCGACGCTCTGGGGCACGGCGCTGACGGGGGTGCTCTATCTCATGGTCTGTTCCGCCATCGCCCTTCTGCTGCCGAGCGATGTCGCGGCCCATTCCGCAGCCCCCTTTGCCACTTTCGTCGCCCGCTTCCTCGATGGAGACGTCGCTACGCTGGTCGCCGTATTCGCGGTCATCAGCTGCATCGGCGCGCTTAACGGCTGGACCCTGCTCGAAGCTGAAATGGTGCGCGACATGGCCGCCCGGCGCCTGCTCCCGCGCTGGTTCGCAGAGACCGACGCGCGCGGCACTGCGCGCCGGGCCCTGCTGATCTCGGCCGTGATCGCCAGCTTCTTCGCCGCGATGAACGCCAGCCGGACGATGCAGGCCCTGTTCGAATACCTGCTGCTGCTCTCCACTTCCGCCACGCTGTGGCTTTACCTCGCTTGCGCGCTTGCTGCGCTCAAGCTGGGCATTGCCCGCATACCGGCGCTGATCGGCGCGCTCTATGCGCTCTGGACGCTATGGGGTGCGGGTATCGGCGCCAGCGGGTTGAGCTTCGTGCTGATGGTCCTGGGCCTGCCGATCTGGCTCTGGTTGAAGCGCAACGAAATCGACTAGGCCAGCAGGCAGTCCAGCCACTTTTCGACGAGCCCTTCGGCCTCGACCGGCGTGAAGGGCGGCTTGCCAAGGCTCAGTTCCAGCCAGAGCCCATCGATCAGCGCCGTCAGCGCCACGGCGGGCAGGCGCGTATCGGCAAGGTCCGGTCGCAGCGCGCGGATCAGGTCGTCCATCCCGCTGCGAAACTCCCCGTAGATCTCCTCGTGAAGCCGGGCGATCGCCGGGTCGGTCGGAGTCATGCTCCAGAACGCCAGCCATGTCGCGAGCAGTTCTGGGTCGGCGATCGGCGCCCGGAAGCTGGCGGAGAGATAGGCGAGAAGCCGCGCTCTCGGATCGGCGCCTGCTTCCGCCACGGCCTCTTCCAGCGCCAGCGCCACGCGGTTGCCCGTCCAGCGATAGGCTTCGGCAATCGCTTCCCCGACGCCTGAAAAATAGTGGCGGAGCAGCCCCGGCGAAACGCCGGCCGCCGCGCAGATCGATCGCACCGAAGTGCCGCCGGCGCCCTGCGCGGCCAGGCAGCGCGCGGTTGCCTCTACCAAGCTTTGCCGCCGCTCGTCGGGATGTTCCCGCGTGTAGGATTGCTGCTTGCCCATCACCTTGTTATACGATCGTACAATAAGGAGAGACCCATGGCAACGCAGCCCCGTGACATCGCGGAGACCGACCCGCTCGATGGCTGGAGCCTGCCGGCCTGGACGTATTCCGATCCCGAATTCTTCGCCGCCGAAAGGGAACGTGTCTTCGCGCCAAGCTGGCAAGTGGTCTGCCATGAGAGCGACGTCGCCGAGGCCGGCGATTGGCACACGCTGGAATATATCGGCGAAAGCGTGATCGTCGTGCGCGGCCATGACCGGCGACTGCGCGCCTTCACCAATGTCTGCCGTCATCGCGGATCGCGCTTGGTCGAAGGACCGAGCGGCTGCGCCCGGAAGCTGGTCTGCCCCTATCACGCCTGGGTCTACGATCTCGACGGCCGCCTGACCGGTGTGCCCGACAGCCAGAGCTATCCCGAGTTCGACAAGGCCCGGCACGGCCTTTCTCCCGTGGGCATCGAAGTCTGGCGCGGGTTCATCTTCGTGCGGCTGGTCGATGACGGCGGCCCCACGGTCGGCCAGATGATGGCTCCTTACGAGGCCATGGTCGCTCCCTACCGTTTCGAGGAACTGAGGACCCTCGGCCGTGTCACCACGCGCCAGCGCGCGGTGAACTGGAAGAACGTGGGCGACAACTATTCGGACGGACTGCATATCCCCGTCGCCCATCCCAGCCTGACGCGCCTGTTCGGCCGCAGCTACGGGGTCGAGGCGGAGGCGCATGTCGATCGCATGTGGGGCGATCTGATGGACCGGCCCTCGGCCAACTGGTCCGAACGCATGTACCAGCGCCTGCTGCCGCCTGTCCCGCACTTGCCAGAGGATCGCCAGCGCCACTGGCTCTATTTCAAGCTCTGGCCGAATGTCGCCTTCGATATCTATCCCGATCAGGTCGATTTCATGCAGTGGCTGCCGACCGGCCCGGAAACCTGCACGATCCGCGAGATCAGCTACGTTCTGGACGATGACCGGCGGGAGATGCTCGCGGCGCGCTATCTCAACTGGCGCATCAACCGACAGGTCAATGCCGAGGATACCGCCCTCATCACCCGCGTGCAGGCAGGCATGGCCTCGCGCAGCTTTTCGGTCGGGCCGCTTTCCGACAAGGAAGTCTGCCTGCGCCGCTTCTGCAAGCGCATCCGCGAACTGATCCCCGAAGCCCGCCAGAACGAGCGGCCTTCATCCGGCTGGAGCCAGGCATGACCCGGAAATACGATGCCGTCATCATCGGCGGCGGCCACAATGGCCTTGTCTGCGCATTCTACCTTGCCCGCGCAGGACTGAAGGTTCGCATTCTGGAGCGCCGCGACGTGGTCGGCGGAGCGGCGGTGACGGAGGAATTCCATCCCGGCTTCCGCAATTCCGTCGCCAGCTACACGGTCAGCCTGCTCCAGCCCAAGGTCATCGCCGACATGCGCCTGGCCGAGCACGGCTACCGCGTGATCGAGCGGCCGATCTCGAACCTGTTGCCTCAGGAAGACGGCGGCTACCTGAAGCTCGGCGGCGGGCTGGCGCGCACGCAGGCGGAGTTCCGCCGGTTCTCCGCGCACGATGCCGAAGTGCTGCCGGCCTATTACGATGCGCTGGAAGTCGTGGCCGAAGTGCTGCGCGACCTCGCCCTGAAATCGCCGCCCAATGCTGGCGACGGTTGGCGCGGGCTAATCGATGCGGCCTTGCAGGGTCGCAAGCTGGCAGGCCTCTCCATCGAAGCGCAGCGCGACGTGCTGGACCTGTTCACCAAGTCCGCCCGCTCCCTGCTGGACGGCTGGTTCGAGAGCGAGGCGGTGAAGGCCGCCTTCGGTTTCGACGCGGTGGTCGGCAACTATGCCTCACCCGATACGCCGGGCAGCGCCTATGTCCTGCTGCACCACGTCTTCGGCGAAGTGAACGGCAAGAAGGGCGCATGGGGCCACTCGGTCGGCGGCATGGGCCAGATCACCCGCATCATGGGCGAAGTCTGCCGCAAGCTGGGCGTGGAGATCAGCCTGGAGAGCCCCGTGGAGCAAGTGCTCATCGACGGCGGCAAGGTCGCCGGCGTCCGGCTGGAAAGCGGCGAGGAGATCGCGGCAACCCGCGTGATCGCCAATGTCGGGCCCAAGCTGCTCTATGGCAGGATGATCGCCGGGAGCGACCTCACCCCCGACTTCCAGCGCCGGATGAAGGGCTTCAAGACAGGCAGCGGCACGTTCCGAATGAACGTGGCGCTGTCCGAATTGCCGAGGTTCACCTGCCTGCCCGAAGCGGGAGAGCATCATCGATCGGGCATCATCATCGCGCCGACCCTGGACTACATGGACCGCGCGTTCCTTGACGCCAAGACGCATGGCTGGTCGAAGAAGCCGATCGTGGAGATGCTGATCCCCTCCACCGTGGACGACAGCCTCGCGCCCGAAGGCCGGCATGTCGCCAGCCTGTTCTGCCAGCAGTTCGCACCGGAACTGCCGGCCAGTGACGATGGAACGCCCCGCGACTGGGACGCCGAGGAAGACAAGGCGGCCGACACCATCATCGATACGGTGGAGCAATATGCGCCGGGCTTCCGTGCCTCGATCCTCGGCCGCCAGGTGCTCAGCCCCAAGGGTCTGGAGCGCAAGTTCGGGCTGGTCGGCGGCGACATCATGCACGGCAACCTGACGCTCGACCAGATGTGGTCGGCGCGGCCGGTGCTGGGCCACGGCGCCTATCGAGGGCCGATCAAGGGCCTCTACATGTGCGGATCGGGCAGCCACCCCGGCGGCGGAGTGACGGGTGCGCCCGGCCACAACTGCGCCCATGAAGTGATTGCGGACACCAGACGCTTCGGGAATGGCTTCGCGCGCTTCGTTTCATGACTTATTTGCAAGCCACCGCCGCTTCATCCCTTCTCTCGGTCATCTGGCCGAATAGAGACAGACCCGATTGGCCGTAATTGGTTTGAGGCAAGTAGACGAACCGTTTTTACTCGCCCGCTTCCTCGCGGGCATGTGAAAGCAGTTCGGCGGGTTGCCAAAAAGCCAGGAAAATCATTTGTCCGGAATACTCAATACCGACGTACGGCGCAGGTCCGATGCAATATCCGTTGCACGCGTGATCTGTATACTCGGGGTCGTCTATGTCCACGCCTGGACCGGGCTGACCGGATATGACCTTCAGCTTGCCCATGGCACGCCGCAGGAAAATCTGCGGTGGGTGCTGATGGACGTGTTCGGACGCAGCGCCGTGCCTCTGCTGGGCCTTATCTCCGGCTGGCTGGTCGCGGGATCGAGCCGGACCTTCGACTGGGCCAGCCATGTCGGCCGCAAGGCCAAGACCATTCTCCTGCCGATGGTGCTCTGGAACGCGCTCGCAATCCTGCTCGTGTCCGGAGCGGCGGTGGCGACCAAGCTGGCGGCGCCTACGCCGCAATCGATGGACTGGATCTTCCAGGAAATCTTCATCGCCAGCCGCAACCCGGACATCAATGTCCAGATGCCGTTCCTGCGCGACCTGTTCCTCTGCATGCTGCTGGCGCCGCTGCTGGTTCGCTGCGGCAAGCGCACGCTCTTCGCCATCGCCCTGGTGGCAGCGCTGTGCCAGATCGGCGGCTACGGTCCGCCGGTGTTCATGCGCGCATCGATCCCGTTCTTCTTCACCCTGGGCATCATTGCCCGGCGCGAGAACCTGGCCGACCGGATCGCGGCCTGGCCGCTCTCCGCTGCCCTCACGCCTTTCGCCGTGCTGACCGCGGTGCAGCTTTACTTCACGCTCGTCGTAGACTGGTCCCCGATCAGCCTGCCCGCCGCCGCGCTGGATCTTGCGGTGCGGATCTCGGCCGCCCTTGCCTACTGGCGCATATCCTGGAGTCTGGCGGGAACCGTGGTGCGAACGCCGCTGCTGAAGATCGAGCCTTTCGCGTTCTTCCTGTTCTGCTCGCACCTCATCCTGATCTGGCTGGGCGGGCCGCTTCTGGGCCGCCTGTTCGGCACCCTCGGCTCGCCGCTATACCCGGTCTACCTGGTGGCCCAGCCGCTGATCGTCCTGCTGGCGGTAGTGCTTCTGGGCACCCTGCTCAGCCGCGCCGCTCCGGGGCCTGCCCGCATCCTCAGCGGCGGCAGGCTGAGCAGGAGGAAGCTGGCGGCCACCTGAGCCGCCAGCCCCTGCTTCCCCCGTTTCAGGCCGCGCTCACTTTCCCGCGAGATCGGAGTAGAGGCTGATGTAGTACGTGATGCCGGGCCGCACATTGAGCAGCGGCAGGCGCTCGTTGAGGCCGTGGGCGAACTCGTCGGAGTCCTTCATCATCGAGGCGCTGGCGCCGTAGCTTGGCACGCCCAGCGCGCGATACCACATCGAATCCGAAGCGCCCGAGGCCTGCGAGGGGATGATCGGGATCGGTCCCCAGGCCGCAGTCACCGCCTTGCGCGTCGCGGCCACGAAGTCCGGCCGCATCGGCGAGGCCGGCGACATCGTCGAAGCATCCCCGGTCGCGTCGGAGAACTTGGCCGCGGGCATGTTCGCCACCTTTTCCAGTTCCGTCATGATCTCCTCGCGCGTGTGCCCGGGGAAGATGCGGCAGTTGATGTTGGCCGTGGCGCGCTGGGGCAAGGCGTTCTGGGCATGCCCGCCCGAGATCATCGTCGCAACGCAGGTCGTGCCCGTGCGGCCGACCATGGAGGGATTGGCGCGCAGCACCTTGAGCGCGGCTTCATCGCCGGGATTGGCGGCAAAGGCGCGCATGGCGCCGGCCAGGGTGGCATCGGGCTCCAGCTTGGCAGCCTCGACCCAGTAGGCGCGGGTGATGTCGTTCAGCTCGGGCTTGAAGTGATAGCTGCCGATCCGTTCCAGTGCCTGCGACAGCTGGACGATCGCGTTCTCCGTGCGGGGCGCCGAGCTGTGCCCGCCGGGATTGGTAACTTCGATCTGGTAGTCGACGTAAGTCTTCTCGGCACCCTGCCATGACCAGAACGAGGGCTTGCCGGTCTTCTCCGAAAGCGTGCCCGAAGCACCATCGACGTTGAGCACGAGTTCGGCGTTCTTCAGCCGCTCCGCGATCAGCTTCGATGTTGCCATCGAGGTTTCCTCGTCGCCCGAGTAGGCGATGACGAGAGTGCGCCTGGGCTTGAAGCCCTGCTGGCGCAAGGCGATCATCGATTCCATCGCCAGCACTGCTTCGAACTTGGTGTCGCTGGCACCGCGTCCGTAGAGGTAGCCGTTCTCGACCACGGGGGTGAAGGGATCGCGCTCCCAATCGGCGGGCTTGGCTTCCACCACGTCCATGTGCGCAGAGACGACCAGCGGCCGCAGCGAAGGATCGCTGCCGGGCCAGGTTGCGATCAGGTAGGCGGTGTCCTTGTGAGGGACGATCTCGATGTCCTTGGCGGTCCAGCCGTTCGCGAGCAGTTCCTTGCGGAACAGTTCGGCGACTTCGCGGGTCTTGTTACCCTCACCTTCGACGGAGCGCAGGGCGATGGCCTGCTTCGATATTTCGAGAACCTGCTTCTCGGCCTCGGGATAGGCCTTGGGTGCGGCCTGGGCGACAGTGGCGCCCGCCAGAACGGCACCGAGCGTGAAGACGGTGGATGCGATAGCCCGCATGGATATTTTGCCCCCTGGTACTGCGATCGCAAGTGGTATTTGCGATCGGAAGTGACGTTGCGATCCGAAGTGATTGAGCATGCCCGATGGAGAATCGGGCCGAACGTCAATACTCTGTCGCATTCCAGGAGAGGACGCACCTCTTTTGCGCGTCCTCCCGCTTCCGCACCCCCTTCCCGGCTTTCAGGAATGGCTGCGGGCTTCGGCACGGCCGCCGCCCGCTGATAGTCAGGTGCTCAGGCCAGATCGAGCGCGCCGGTAAGATCTCCCGGCGCCACGCCGCCCGCGGCGATCATGGCGTCTTCACGCATGGTCAGGCCCGGCAGTTTCTCCAGGCCGAAGCGGCGTGTCAGGAAGCGGGCGATCGAGCCCGTATCGTAGATCGTATGGTCCACAGCGCCCTTCTTCGCATGAGGGGAGACGACGACGGCCGGAATGCGCGTGCCCGGCCCCCAGCGATCCCCCTTCGGCGGTGCGACGTGATCCCACCAACCACCGTTCTCGTCGAACGTGATGACCACCAGCATGCGTTCCCATTGCGGGCTCTCGCGCAAACCGTCGATAACCGCGGCGATGTGGCGATCTCCGGCGTCGATGTCGGAATAGCCGGCATGCATGTTGAGGTTGCCCTGCGGCTTGTAGAAGCTGACCGCGGGAAGCTTGCCCGCCTCGGCATCGGCCAGGAGGCGGTTGGTGCGCGCGGTGCTGCCCTCTCCGCCGTCGCGCAAGTGCTTGGCGCGGTCCGGCGAGCCGGGCGCGAAGCGCTCGTAATAGTTCAGCGGCTGATGATGCGGCTGGAAGTTCGGCCGCGAGGGGAACGCGGCGTCGTTCATCTTGCCTTCGAGCGCGGCACTCCACCCGCCCGCATACCAGGCCCAGTCCACATTCCGCGCGGAGAGCATGTCGCCGATGGTCTTGTGATGCTGCGGCACGAGCGTGTGTCCGCTGGCGGCATTGGCATAACCCGGCTTCTCGGGATCGAGTTCATAAGTCGGCGCATAGGGGGGCAGCATCGTGTTCACGGCCCAGAAGTCGGGCGAGAGCGTGCTGGCGGAGAACATGGCCGGGCCGTCCATGGCGCTGGCCGGGGTCTTGGGATCGAGCTTGAGCTTGATGCCCTTGGGATCGCTGCCTTCGACTTGCGCGATGCGCTTGGCCGCGGGGCTCTTGTCGGCGTCGGGATAGAACGGCGGCTGGGCGCTGATCAGGTACTGGTGGTTGAGGAAAGAGCCCCCGAACGCACCCATGAAGAAATTGTCGCAGAGCGTGAATTCGCGCGCGATCTGCCAGAGACGCAATTGCGCGCGCATGTCGCCGTAATGGCCCATGACCAGCGCGCCGCTGTCTCCCCAGGCCGCGAAACCGTCGTTACGGCCGCCGTTGATCTGCCACTGGTTCTGGTAGAAGGCGTGAACGAGGTCACGCGTGACCAGGCCATGCGGCAAGGGGTCGCCCTCGGGCGTCTTCAGCGCAAAGGGACCGTTGGCGATCGGGCCGAGGTCATCCGGGCCGATCAGGTACTCGGTATGCTCGACCACCTGCTTGCTGGGAACGAGGCCTTCCCAGATCTTCGGCAGCTTTTCCATGACCTTGCCGTCACGGTCGCGCTGAGCCGTGCGCTCGGCCGGGACGGAGGCCAGCGGCTGTTCGAGGCCGGGAAAATCGGCGAAGAGATTGTTGAAGCTGCGGTTCTCCGCATAGATCACGACGACGGTATCGATCGCTTCGCGCAGCCGGGCGTCGCTGATCGGAGCGGCGCTGTTCTTGCGCGCCTGCTTCGTTGCGGCGGCCGCTTCTCCCGGAGATCCGGCAACGGCGGCGGCGCCCAGCGCTGCTGCCAGTCCGCCCAGGAAGTCGCGGCGGTCCGGACGCACCACGGAGGCATCGGCCTGCGGTTCGGGAAGATCGGAATCGGTCATGGAAAGTCCTTGGGGGAGAGGAATTCCCGGCTGTTTGCGACCCGGATCAAGGCGCGTCAACCAATATGATATTTTGTATCATACCTGATTTTGAACTCGACCTTGAAACCAGGGCGAGCTTGATCGGCCAGCGGGCGGGCCGGCGCATTGAACGAGCGCTCCCCTCGCGCCGCGATGGGCGGTTCGGCATGGCTGACGAACCGCCCGATCGCGTCAGGCCTTGGCGAAGCGGCGTTCGTTCCAGTTCACCGTCAGACCTTCGCTGGTCGTGCCGGCGGTGGTGTGCTGGGCGATCGTGCCCATGAAGTGCCATTCGCCGCGAACCTGCTCCGGCGTCATCTGGAGCGAGACGTAGCCGCGGCGGCTGGTATCGGCGAAAGCCAGCCCCGGGTTCGCCGCGCGCAGCGCCTTGGAGAGGTCGGCCGCGGGCACCGACGGCAGGTAAGCCTCGAAGCCCGGCGAGGTGACGGAGTGGCCGGCATATTCGACGCCCGCTGCCGATCCGTCCACCGAGAGTTCGCTGCCCCAGGCATTGTGGCTGTCGCCCGCCAGAACCACGAGGTTGCAATCGGCCTGGCGCGCCGTGCGCAGCAGGCGGTCGCGGGCAGCCGGATAGCCGTCCCAGGAGTCCATGTTGAACGGCAGGCCCGCCTGCGAGGCGGCGGCGATGGCCATGAGCGCCTGGCGGACCTTGGGGTCTCCGCCCGAGGGCACGAGGTCTGCCATCTGCGGCGGCGCCTTCAGCGAGCCCATGACGATCTGCTGCGCCAGGATCTGCCAGCGCGTGCCAGACTTCGCGGAATCGATCAGGCCCTTGTAGAGCCAGTTCTCCTGCTGCGCGCCCATCAGCGTGCGGTCCTTGGACATCCACGGGCCGTCGCGGAACTGGGCCAGGGCCCGGCCGATCTCCGCGGGACCGCCCTTGGCCGCGCCTGCGATCACGGCGCCGAAGTCGAGCTGCTGCATCCGCTCGCTCACACGGGTTTCGGGGCGGAACAGCGTGGCCAGCGAGCCGATCTGGAAGCTGTCGTAGAGGGCGTCGGAAACCGGCATCCACTCGCGATAAGCCTTCTCGGCCGCGGCGCGGCGGACCGCCCATTCGCCTTCCTTGTCGGGCTGGTGGTTCTCCGCCCCGCCCTTCCAGGTATCGTTGGCGAATTCGTGATCGTCCCACTGCGCGATCATCGGGAAGCGCTGGTGGAGGCGGCGCAAGTCCGGGTCGAGGCGGTAGCTGGCGAAACGAAGGCGGTAGTCGGCCAGCGAGACCGTCTCGTTCTGCGGCTCGATCGGGCGGCCAGCCATCGGCTGTTCGGGATAATGGCCATATTCGTATTCGTAGAAATAGTCGCCGACATGGACGATCAGGTCGAGATCGTCGCGCGTGGCGGCATGGGCATAAGCGTTGAACCAGCCGAACGGCATGTTCGAGCACGAGAACAGGCCGATGCCGAAGCGGTCGACGTCGCCCACCGGCAGCGTGCGCGTGCGGCCGGTTTCGCTCTTCGTGCCGTCCGGCGCGATGAAGCGGTAGTAGTACCACTTGCCGGGCGCGAGGCCGGATACCACCAGCTTGGCGCAGTTGTCATGCGCGGGCGAGGCGATCGTCTCGCCGCCTCCTGCCACCTTGCGGAAGCTCTCGTCCACCGAAAGTTCGCAGCGCAGCTTCGTGTCGCCGCTGCCGACGTAGCGGGTCCAGAGCAGCACCGAACCGGCCGCCGGCTCGCCGCTCGCCACGCCGTGCGTGAAGCCGCGCGCGGTGAGGATCTGGGCGACGCCGGGCGTCGAGAGCGCGGCGAGCCCGAAGGCGCCTGCCTGAAGCAGCAGGCGCCGATCGAGTTGAAGTGTCATGGTCTTGTCCTTGGTTACCGAGGCAGCGGCGCGGAAAGCGGTCAGTACCGCGCCGTGATTTCGATGCCGTACGTGCGCGGCTCGGCCGGGATGAAGGTCGGGTAGCCGAACGACCCGCCGGTGTTGCCCGCATCGAGCAGGTACTTCTTGTCCGTGAGGTTGCGGGCATAGCCGGCGACCTGGAACTTGCCGTCCATGAACGAAACGCCGCCGCGCAGATTCACCAGCGTGACCGGCCCCTGGCTGATCGCTTCCCTGTTGGGGATCTCGAAGTAGATCTTGCTGCGATAGGTCACGCTCGGCGTCAGGAACACGTTCACGCTCTGCGTCACCGGCAGGTTGAGGTTGAACCCGGCAGCCCACTGCCACTTCGGCTGAAGACGGAACTGGTCGCCGGCATAGACGCCGTTGGCTGCCTTGTCGTCGATGCCGCCGCTGATGAAGCCGACATTGCCGAAGGCGCTCAGCCAGTCGGTGAAGCGCGCTTCGAGTTCAGCCT
>Ga0160437_1000427_pt1 | contig 22359 bp, 20 predicted proteins | sample HID1975I_E0MG_FD_108227 | JGI IMG/M metagenome (GOLD analysis project Ga0160437, IMG submission 108227) | Enriched soil microbial communities from UW Madison campus, WI, USA - HID1975I_E0 MG | ecosystem: Environmental > Terrestrial > Soil > Unclassified | place: USA: Madison, Wisconsin... | reverse complement strand
GGGCAAGGGTGCGAGCCGCCGCCTGCGTGCAGCTAACAAATTCCCGGCAATCATCTATGGTGGTTCCGAAGCTGCGATCTCTATCGAACTGGATCACGACAACGTAATGAACCTGCAAGCTAAACCAGGTTTCTACGAAGAAGTTCTGACTCTGGTTGTAGACGGTAAAGAAGTTAAGGTTAAAGTTCAGGCTGTTCAGCGTCACCCGTTCAAGCCAAAACTGAGCCACATCGACTTCGTTCGCGCTTAATCGCGAATTTAGCTCGAAAAAAAACCCGCTTCGGCGGGTTTTTTTATGGCTATTTTCCAGAACTGCGGCGTTGTAACTGGTCGCGCAGATTCGGTGGCGTGCCCTTAATGGTCAGCGTGTCAGTCGCTGGATCCCAGTAAATACGCTCGCCTAATAACATGGCATCAAAGCTAATCGTTAACCCACCACCGCTACCAGCGAATTTGGTCAACTGGCGCAATGTGCCACGGTCAGCCGGGAAGCTCTCTTCCAGTTCATAGCCTTTATCAGCGGTGAACTGCTGGAAGTTTTTGTCGTCAACCGCCCAAGGTAGCTCATCAGCCAGCGAAGAAAGCTCAATCTCTTCCCCAGACTGGAGTTGCTCGTTGCAGTATGCATAAACCTGCTGACGCGCGGCCTGACGCTCATTTTTATCCAGTTGCGCTTCATTGGTGAAGTCGTCCAACGCTTGCAACAAGCCTTTGTTCTGCGCTTTGGCGTTCAAACCTTCGCTGGCACCGAGGAAATCCATAAAGAAGTCAGAAACTTTGCGCCCTACTCGTCCTTTCAGGAACGTCAGATAACGCGTGGATTCTGGATTGGTTTCCCATTCGGTCAGATCAATACGCGCCACAATATCGGCGTGGTTGATATCCAGGTGATGCGTAGAACTGATATCCAGCTCTTCGTTGACGCGCATACTGCTTAAATTATTCAGCACCGCCACCAGCAAATATTCCACAGCCAGGTAACGATATTGGCAAAACAGCACGATGCCGCCATCCGCAAATGGATATTTCGCCAGTTCATCACGCAGTCGGCCAGTGGCTGCGCGGCTGAATGCGAGGAAATCCTCATCGCCTTTACGCTGCGAGCGTAGCGCTTGCGCCAATTCACTCTCTTCGCTGAACAGACCATAGGCTTTATTTTTTGCGCTGTAGACGCGATGCAATTCAGCCATCATCTCTTCTACGGCGCCGTTCGTTGCCAACAGAGAATCGCGCAACACAACTTCAAGTGTCTGCTCGCCGCGCTTGATTAACTGGTGTAAGGCAATCTGGTCGATATCCAGACTCATGATAAACTCTCCTTTTAGACTCGGCGGTATTCAACCATTGCCTGAAGCCATGTGCAACATCACCTAAATAATTCAAGAAAAATAGGTCCTGCTACGGTAAGATAACGCCCTTTCCTGAATCTAATTGATTGTTAATTTATGCCACAAATATCCCGTTATAGTGACGAACGCGTCGAAGAACTGTTGAGTGAACTGGCAAGCGTGCTGGAAAAGCACCAAACGCCAACCGATCTTTCCCTGATGGTACTGGGAAACATGGTCACCAACTTGATTAATACCAGCGTAGCTTCTGCTCAACGCCGCTCGTTGGCTCGCTCTTTCGCTGAGGCGTTGCAAGCCTCCGTGAGCGAAGACAAAGCTCATTAAGGGATCGTAGTTACACGTTATGGTGACTAACCGTCAGCGCTACCGCGAAAAAGTTTCCCAGATGGTCAGCTGGGGACATTGGTTCGCCTTGTTCAATATCCTGCTGGCAACACTGCTGGGTAGCCGCTATTTGTTTGTCGCCGACTGGCCGACAACGCTCACGGGTCGTATTTATTCCTGGCTGAGTGTTATCGGTCATTTTAGCTTTGTGGTGTTCGCCGCCTACTTGCTGATTCTCTTCCCGCTAACGTTCGTTGTAATGTCACAACGCCTGATGCGCTTTGTCTCGGCAGCGCTCGCTACCGCAGGCATGACGCTGTTGCTTATCGACAGCGAAGTCTTTACTCGCTTCCATCTCCACCTTAATCCGATTGTCTGGGAACTGGTGATTAACCCCGACCAGAGTGAGATGGCGCGCGACTGGCAACTGATGTTTATCAGCGTGCCGGTGATTTTATTAATTGAAATGCTGTTTGCGACCTGGAGCTGGCAGAAACTGCGCAGCCTGGGGCGGCGCAAACACTATGCAAAACCTGTGGTTGTGCTGTTCTTCGTCGCCTTCTTCAGTAGCCATATTATGTATATCTGGGCCGATGCGAATTTCTATCGCCCGATAACCATGCAGCGCGCCAACCTACCGCTGTCTTACCCGATGACGGCCCGCCGCTTCCTCGAAAAACATGGCCTGTTGGATGCAAAAGAGTACCAACGCCGCCTCGTGGAGCAAGGTAGTCCTGAAGCGGTATCGGTGCAGTATCCACTGAGCGACCTCCAATTCCGTGATATGGGCACCGGGCACAACGTATTGCTGATTACAGTCGACGGCCTGAATGCTGAACATACGCAGAAAGATTTGCCGAACCTGAGCGAGTTTGCGGCGGGCAATATCAACTTTACGCAACATATGAGTGCGGGCAACGGGACCGATAACGGTATCTTTGGCCTGTTCTACGGTATTTCGCCAGCCTACATGGATGGCGTGTTATCCGCCCGAATTCCTGCAGCTTTAATTACTGCATTGAACCAGCAAGGCTATCAACTGGGGCTGTTCGCCTCCGATGGTTTTGACTCGTCAATGTATCGGCAGGCCCTGCTTTCAGACTTCTCTTTGCCTTCAGCAAAAAGCCAGTCTGACGAGCAAACAGCGACACAATGGGTTAACTGGCTAAACCAATACGCGTCCGAAGATAACCGCTGGTTCTCCTGGGTTGCTTTTAATGGCACCAATATTACAGCAGACACCAATCAGCAGGCCTTTGCTCGTCGCTATGCTCGCGCAGCGGGTAGTGTTGATGAGCAAATCAAACGTGTGCTTGATGCGCTGGAAGCTTCCGGTAAGCTCCAGAATACGGTGGTAATTATTACCGCAGGTCATGGCGTGCCGCTGGGTAAAGAGCAGGAATCCTTTGCATGGTCACGCTCACGTATTGAGGTGCCATTAGTTATCCATTGGCCTGGCACGCCAGCGCAAACCATCACCAAGCTCACCGACCATCAGGATGTCATGACAACCCTGATGCAGCGCCTGTTGCACGTTAAAAATCCAGCCAATGAGTATTCACAAGGTGAAGACTTATTTGCCGCGACACGTCGCAATAACTGGGTTGTGGGTGCGGATAACAACAGCCTCGCGGTCACTCTTCCTGACATGACGTTAGTGCTTGATAATAATGGTAACTATCGGATGTACGATTTGCAGGGTGAACGCATCAAAGAAACCAAGCCTCAACTTGGGTTGTTGCTCCAGGTGCTAACCGACGAGAAGCGTTTCATTGCTAACTGATTGTTTATTTATGAACCAGTTAGCAAAAAGCTGTCTTGCAAACGATCGCGAAAAAGGTAGTATTATTTGCACGATCTCGGCACGTAGCGCAGCCTGGTAGCGCATCGTCATGGGGTGGCGAGGGTCGAGAGTTCAAATCTCTCCGTGCCGACCAACATCCCCTTCGAAAGCAGCCTGTTATGGCTGCTTTTTTATTGCCTGTAATTTAACTTCTATAAGGTGTACAGATAATCACACCTGAATGCGTAATTTTGAACATTTACCAGAGTTACTTAGCAGTACAAATATTGTTACCCTAGATTAAATATACCCCCAGGACTGTGGGTGTTTAATATTTTTGGCTGGGGTTAGCAGGTTATTAACGATGTTATCAAACTATTGTAAGGCATTTGTTATTTTTCTTGTGCTGGGGTCTGTCTTCTTTATCACTGGATTAGTATCGAAGGTACTGGCTACCTTTGTTATTGGTACCATTCTCGTCGTTGCTTTTATGAGAGGGTGTAATAGTTAAACCACAGATGTCTCTTTGTTATCGAAGTGTATTTAAAAAATAAATTGAAAAGGTATTTAATAATTTAATTATGAAGTAAATATCATTTATTCCATTTTTTAGTCATGCAATTGTCCATTTAAATACAATTATCAATAAGCATACATATTTCAGGTAACTTTGTGAGAAAACTGTGGCTGTACAACAATCTGCTGCATCGTCTGCATAACAGTCAAAGTCGTTTATTAAACAATCGATTTGCTCATGCCATTATTGCCAGTACCATGGCAATTGTCCCTTTATCAATCGTCCGGGGACTCGTCATTACTGCATCAGTCATCTGTGATACCACCGGATTTAATAATGCTGCCATCTGGTTCATGCAGCTCCAGGTTGGTTTTTTAGCGCTGGCACCGTTGGTGATGAACATCTATGTCGCGGTTCACTGGGCTGTCAGAAACCGTCTCTCACAGATTTACTGTATTGCACTAAGCATCAGCACCTTGATGATCTTCCGCCGAATCCTTGATGATAATGCACAGTTCTTCTTAGACATCAGTATCCCCCTGGCGCTGGCTTCTGGAGTCTTCGGCAATTACCTACAAGAAGTGGTGAGCGAGAATCTGCTAAAACTCCGCTTATGGAAAGACAATAGCTATACGAATATCATCTCTTTTTTTGCCACGCTGGGTATTATTGCGCTCTTTAGTTGTGCCATTAAACTGGGTGCTGCCATTTGGCTGAAAAGCGGGATGGATTTTCTCAATAACTTGTCCATGTATTTTTATCCAAAAGATTTTTTACATGGCATTTCATATGTTCTCTTGCGTACGGTGCCATGGTTCTTTGGCCTTCACGGTTATTACCTATTTTTGGATATTGATGTTGCTTTTACTGCGGCACAAAAAATAAATATCAATGACTGGCATACTCTTCATCACCCGCTGAATATCCTTAGCCCTGTATTCTACGATATGTGGTGCAATGCTGGCGGAACGGGTAATACCGTGAGTTTGATAATTTGTATTTTCATGGAAGCCAAAAGCCCCCATCGCCGCTTGTTAGGCGTAGCGGCACCCATGGCAATTTTTAATATCAATGAGCCTCTCATTTTTGGTTATCCGATTGTCCTCAACCCCGTCATGATTATCCCGTTTGTCCTTGTTCCCTTAATGTCTTACCTGGTCGCATACGGCGCAACTTATCTGGACATGGTTCCGCGGATTTCCGAAATTGTCAGTTGGTCAACGCCTTCTCCAGTCAAAGTCTGGCTCGCCAGCGGCCACTCTGTGAGCGCTGTGTTTTTGTATCTTCTGATTATTAGCCTTGGGGTCGTTATTTATCGCCCCTTCGTTACCACTTCACTTAAACAATCGGTTCCCGACAATTCCGACCTGGATTTACTCACGGGTGAGATGAATATGACTCAACCGACAGATTTTGAGATGGTGCCGAATTACAGCCATATTGTTGAAGGGAACAGCTACATTGAAGCCCAAAGACAAATTGAGAAGCTGCAAAACAGCGGCCAGTTCATTCTCTATTTTCAGCCACAGGTGCGTTTATCCGATCATATAATCGTTGCCCTTGAGGTTCTGATTCGCCATCAAAGCGATAGCGGAAAAATAACACCGCCTGTTTTCCTCAAATATTATGAAAGAACAGGGTTGATGCCGGAGATGGATTTCTGGGTGATGGAACATGCTTTAGATTATGTTCGGGAGAATATGTATGATGCAGAAGACATGACGCTGTCCGTCAATATTTCACCTCAGACACTGGTCGATTACAGATTGCTGAATGTGGTTCGCAAAGTGTTAGCAAAGCCACTCCCCACTGGATGGCAGCTGGAATTTGAGATTACTGAATCACAAAAGGTGCAGGAGCCGGTGCGTGTCGCAGAGGTTCTGGAAAAGATGCGAAGTTTGGGTATTAAAATCGCACTGGATGATTTTGGCTCTGGCTATTCAACCCTGCATTATCTGACTCGTTATCCTCTGGATAAAATAAAATTAGATAGATCAATGGTGTTGGGCCTCGCCAAACCCGATGGATTTAACTTCCTGCGACAAGTGGTGAAGTTATGTATGGTAGTTAAATGTGAAGTTCTTATTGAAGGCGTTGAAACGCAAGACGAATTAGCTCAAGTACAAATGGCGGGTATTGAGTTTTGCCAGGGTTATTTTTTCCATCGCCCATTACCTGGCAATGTGGTGTGCCAGCTGTTAACGGAACAGCATAAGAAAATGAGCCTCTCACATGCTCCCCGATTTAACCCTCAACAAATCTGAAAGCCGGGTCGTATAACGCGGTGACAACATCGCTCTTTTCATCTGCCACGGCTGCTCAATCCCCTGCCCCACAAAATAAATCGTCCCTTTGCCTTTCTTCTTATTAATGTCGTCTATCACCTGCATCAGCATTTCGCTGTTGGCTCGCGGCGGGTTTTCATCAAAGAGATTGAGCTGTGCGATACCCTGGCTGAAAAAGTCACAAAGCATCACCCCTGCTTTTTGATAGTGGTGCCCACCTCTCCAGATGCTATTCAGGCAGCGTGTCGCCGCATCAATAATATCTCTGGTGTCCTGCGTTGGGGTAAGGAGTTTCACCATCGCCTGGTTGCCGTAGTAAGGTTCATTCACCGTGAAAGGGGATGTTTTAACAAAAGCAGAAATATGACGACAATACTGGTGTTCGCCCCTGAGCTTTTCTGCGGCACGTGCCGCATAGCTGCAAATAGCCTGACGCATATGTTCATACTCAGTCAGCCGCTCCCCAAATGAGCGCGAGCAGATGATTTCCTGTTTCGTGGGAGCAAACTCTTCAAATCCCAGGCAAGATTCCCCACGCAGTTCACGAACCGTGCGCTCGAGCACGACACTGAAATGTTTACGTATAAAACGGATATCCGCATCAGCCAGTTGCAGGGTCGTTTTAATCCCCATCGCTTCAAGCTTTTTACTGATTCGACGACCAATTCCCCACACTTCGCCAACCGGGAACGCTGCCATTAATTGGCGTTGCCGCTCCCGGCCAGACAGGTCGACAACACCACCCGATTCCAGCGGCCACTGTTTTGCTGCGTGATTAGCGAGTTTGGCTAAGGTTTTTGTCTGGGCAATCCCCACGCCTACCGTTAAATGCGTGCGCTGCGAAAGAGTGGAACGGATTTCCCGGCCAAGATCTTTCAGATTTCGGCAATGACTCACGCCAGAAAAATCACAAAAAGCCTCATCGATTGAATAGATCTCAACCCGGGGGCAAATTTCCTCCAGCGTCATCATGACGCGATGTGACATATCAGCATATAACTCGTAATTACTGCTAAAAGCGGTCACGCCTTGTTGGCGGAAGAGATCTTTCTGCTTGAAATACGGGCCGCCCATTTGCACACCACAGTTCTTTGCCTCGGCGTTTCGCGCAATCACGCAACCATCGTTGTTACTTAAAACCACCACCGGTTTGCCTTTCAGGTCAGGCCTGAATATGGTTTCGCAACTTGCGTAAAAACTGTTTACATCAACCAGGGCAAACATAATTACCTCGTTGATTTCACGATATAAGTCACCACGCCAAACACCTCAAGCGCCTCATCTGAACCGAGATGAATAGGTTTGCAGGCGCGATTAAGCGGCATGAGCTGAATAACGGGTCTGAGTTGCAATTGTCTGACGACGAATTCGCCATTCACCGCCGCAATCACAATATCGTTATGGACCGCCGTTTTGGCGCTATTAACCACCAGCAAATCGCCATTGCTGATACCCCCTTCAATCATCGAATCGTCCGATGCCCGCATGTAGTATGTGGCAGTCGGATGTTCATCCACTAATTGACGAATATCGACGCTCTGTTCGGCATAATCCTGCGCTGGTGATGGAAATGCGCCCATAATTATGCTCCGTAACCTGTTGATGAACAGAAAATAAAAAGAGTTAGCGGTGCCATAAAATCCTCACAAAGAATAACTGTATATATATACAGTATCGTTAAATGTGCGTTCCAGGCAAGTCGATTACAGGAAGATTCTTATAACGATTTGAAGGTGTGGAAAATTTAGTTAATCGAAATAGAGCGAGATTAATCGCAACGCAAATTTGTTCTACCGATCCGCTGCGTGCCGTTCTATGCTTAGTTAATGGAGAAAATAGCTGAACTAAAACGCACCAAGCGCCTTGCGCTGTCCCTACTGCTGGTTGCCGCTGTAACGTTTGTGACTACCCTCTTTTTACCACCGGGTTTCTGGGTGAGCGGCTTAAAAGCTATCGCCGAAGCCGCAATGGTGGGTGCGCTCGCTGACTGGTTTGCCGTGGCAGCGCTGTTTCATCGCGTACCGATTCCCTTCATCTCTCGTCATACGGCGATTATTCCGCGCAATAAAGACCGCATTGGTGAAAACCTGGGCATTTTTGTGCAGGAGAAGTTTCTTGATACCCAGTCCCTGATTGCCTTAATTCGCCGCCACGAACCGGCGCACATGATTGGCCAGTGGTTCAGCAAGCCCGACAATGCGCAGCGCGTCGGGCAACATCTGTTGCAGGTGATGAGCGCATTTTTAGACTTAACTGACGATACACGCATCCAACGCTTAATCCGCCAGGCGGTTCATAAGGCCATCGATAAGGTCGACTTGACCCATTCCAGTGCTCTGCTGCTGGAAAGCCTGACTAAAAATAACCGCCATCAGGAGTTACTCGACTCCGTCATTGCCCAGATGCTGGCGCTGATAAAACGTGAAAGCACGCGGGCCTTTATTGCCCGTCAGATTGTCCGCTGGCTGGAAACAGAGCACCCACGCAAGGCCAAAGTATTACCCACCGAATGGCTGGGGGAGCACAGCGCCGATTTGGTTTCCAGTGCGGTCAATTCGTTTCTGGATGACGTCAGCCACGATCAGGGGCACCAGATCCGTCAGGCTTTTGATCGCGCGACGTTAAAGCTCATCGACAATCTTAAAAACTCGCCGCAAATGGCTGAAAAAGCCGACAGCATAAAAAGTTATTTGAAAGAGGATGAGGCTTTTAACCGCTATCTGGGCGAACTGTGGGGCGATTTGCGCGAATGGTTGAAAGTGGATGTTAATTCTGAAGATTCGCGCATGAAAAAGCGCATTGCAGAGGCTGGGCAGTGGTTGGGAGAGACGCTGGTTGCCGATAGTGCACTGCGCGCATCACTCAATGAGCATCTGGAGCTAGCGGTGCAGAAAATGGCACCTGAGTTTGCCACTTTCCTGACTCGCCATATTAGCGATACGGTCAAAAGCTGGGATGCACAGGATATGTCGCGGCAAATCGAGCTGAATATAGGCAAAGATTTACAGTTTATCCGCATAAACGGCACGCTGGTTGGTGGCTCTATCGGACTGGTGCTGTACCTGCTTTCACAGATCCCGGCAGTATTGCCGTTGCTGAATTTCTGAAGGGAAGAGAAGAAATGCAACGCCCGCTGATGCGGGCGTTAGGAAATCAATGGTTTTTTTTCGGTTGGTCGTTGTGACCGACTTTTGAGAAGACGTTAAAGACTTCACCCAATCCATAGATAAGACCGAGAATCACCGCCATTACGATTGGCACCATGACCACGGCAAACACCAAGCTTTTCAATAACTCTAACATGGATGCCTCCAACAAAAGTGAGAGCGGCTATTCTAACGACCTGACAGAAAAACGCACTCTCCTTTTGTGCGATTTGCCCAACCCCACGCAATAGAGGAAAATGGCGTTTTCTTTATTGCGGAGAGGTTATGCAAGCTGAAATTCTACTGACGCTGAAACTCCAGCAGCGGCTGTTCGCCGATCCACGTCGTATCGCGCTACTTAAACAAATACAACATACCGGCTCAATTAGCCAGGGCGCAAAACTTGCGGGCATTAGCTACAAAAGTGCCTGGGACGCCATCAATGAGATGAATCAACTGAGCGATGAGACGTTAGTTGATAGAGCAACAGGCGGCAAAGGCGGCGGCGGCGCGGTTCTTACGCATTACGGTGAACGTCTGATTCAGCTTTATGAATTGCTCGCGCAAATCCAACAAAAAGCCTTCGATGTGCTGCGTGATGACGCGCTACCACTCGATAGTTTGCTCGCTGCAATTTCTCGTTTTTCTCTGCAAACCAGCGCTCGCAACCAGCTTTTTGGCACCGTTTTACGGCGTGATAGCGAACAAGTGCAGCAACACGTTGATATTTTATTGGCTGATGGCTCAACGCGTTTGCAGGCAGCCATTACGCGCCAGAGCGCAGAGCGCCTGGGTTTAAGCGAAGGCAAAGAAGTTCTGGTACTGATTAAAGCGCCGTGGGTGGAAATTACCACTGATGCCAAACGTGCCAGCGGTGCAGACAACCAGCTCCCCGGTATTATCAGCAATATTCAGCAAGGGGCTGAGCAAAGCGAAGTGCTGGTGCAATTGCCTGACGGGCAAACGCTGTGTGCCACCATGCCGAACACTGTAGTGGAAATCCAGAAACTGGTAGAAGGTGCTGAAGTCATAGCATTTTTTAATGCCGATCGCGTGATTATCGCCACTCTGTGCTAAAACCGCGCAGCGAATTGACAACACCGCAGGCAATCCGTAAATCTGGGCTTAATCACTGCAAAAAATGGGATGGTTTATGTCGACGTTGCAAATTTCGCAAGGAGTCTTCCACCTTAGCGATACCCGAACTCTTGCCCTCAATGATTTAGCCATTAACGCCGGTGAAAGCTGGGCGTTTGTGGGTGCCAACGGCAGCGGTAAATCAGCCCTTGCCCGGGCATTAGCCGGTTCACTCCCCCTGCAAAAAGGCGAGCGCCAGTGCACATTCACCCGGATTGCCCACCTTTCTTTTGAGCAACTGCAAAAGTTAGTCAGCGATGAATGGCAGCGCAATAACACCGATTTATTGAGTCCTGATGAAGACGATACCGGTCGCACCACGGCGGAAATTATTCAGGATGAAATCAAAGATGAAGCCCGCTGTCAAAAGTTAGCGGAGCTTTTCGGCATCACATCGTTATTAACTCGCCGTTTTAAATACCTTTCCACAGGTGAAACGCGCAAGGCACTGCTCTGCCAGGCGCTGATGCCGCAGCCTGATTTGCTTATTTTTGATGAGCCATTTGACGGGCTGGATGTGAAATCCCGCGAGCAACTCGCCGCATTATTAGGTGAGTTGAGTACGCAGGGCTACACCGTCGTATTAGTGCTTAACCGCTTTGATGAGATCCCTGATTTTATACAAAACGCTGGTGTGCTGGCAGATTGTGCGCTGATTGAAGTCGGTGAAAAACAAAAGCTACTGGAACAGGCGCTGATTGCACAACTGGCTCACAGCGAAAAACTGGCAGGCGTGGCGCTGCCGGAGGCTGACGATCCGAGTGCACGCTATACGTTGCCTGAAAACCAGCCACGTATTGTGCTGCGCGATGGTGTGGTGGAATACAATGACCGGCCTATCCTGCACAAACTTTCCTGGACGGTAAACCCTGGGGAACACTGGCAAATCGTCGGCCCGAACGGTGCAGGGAAATCGACGTTATTAAGTCTGGTCACGGGCGATCATCCCCAGGGATACAGCAACGATCTGACGCTGTTTGGTCGTCGTCGTGGCAGCGGCGAAACCATCTGGGATATCAAAAAGCATATTGGCTACGTCAGCAGTAATTTGCATCTGGATTACCGCGTCAGTACAACGGTGCGAAACGTGGTGCTTTCAGGCTATTTTGATTCGATTGGCATCTATCAGGCAGTTTCCGATCGCCAACAAAAACTTGCCCGTGAATGGCTGAACATGCTCGGCATGGACAACGCGATTGCAGATGCGCCCTTCCACAGTCTTTCATGGGGCCAACAGCGTCTTGCATTGATTGCGCGTGCACTGGTGAAACACCCAACACTGCTGATTCTCGATGAACCACTGCAAGGGCTTGATCCACTGAATCGTCAGCTGGTGCGCCGTTTCATTGATATCTTGATTGGTGAAGGAGAAACCCAGTTGCTGTTTGTTTCTCATCATGCGGAAGACGCACCGGAATGCATCACCAGACGGTTAACGTTCGTGGCAGACGGCGACGCTTATCGTTACCAGTTTGAAGATTTAGCTGCCGCGCGTTAAACACTTCATCAGTAGGGTGGATTTTATCCACCCTACTTTCAGACAACCCGCAACATCCCTACGACACCTATTTGTTTTATAATCACTTTTCTGGCTTTTGAGTGCGTCTGAAACATTAGTGTAAACGATTCCACTAATTTAGCCCGTGTCACACTTTTCGCATCTCTGTTATGCTATGTTTATTACATACCATACGCGCAATGGAGCGAAAAATGAGAGTGTTGGTAACAGGTGGTAGCGGTTACATTGGCAGTCACACTTGTGTGCAACTGCTGCAAAATGGCCACGATGTCGTCATTCTGGATAACCTCTGCAACAGTAAACGCAGCGTGCTGCCGGTGATTGAACGTCTTGGCGGGAAACACCCGCTGTTTATTGACGGCGATATTCGTGATGAAGCCTTACTGGCTGAAATTTTCCACGATCATCAAATTGATGCTGTTATCCATTTTGCCGGGCTTAAAGCCGTAGGCGAGTCGGTTAACAAGCCGCTGGAATATTACGACAACAACGTCACCGGTACTTTGCGCCTGATTTCTGCGATGCGTGCCGCCAACGTCACCAACTTCATCTTCAGCTCTTCCGCCACCGTTTATGGCGATCAGCCACAAATCCCTTACGTTGAAAGCTTCCCGACCGGTACGCCTGCAAGTCCATATGGTCGTAGCAAGCTGATGGTTGAACAGATTCTGGCTGATTTACAAAAAGCCCAGCCAAGCTGGAGCGTGGCTTTACTGCGTTATTTCAATCCGGTCGGCGCGCATCCGTCAGGGGATATGGGCGAAGATCCGCAAGGTATTCCAAACAACCTGATGCCGTATATCGCGCAAGTTGCCGTCGGACGTCGCGATTCGCTGGCGGTGTTTGGTAATGATTACCCAACCGAAGATGGCACAGGTGTCCGCGACTATATTCATGTGATGGATTTAGCTGATGGTCACGTTGCTGCTATGCAAACGCTACAAGGTAAGCCTGGCGTGCATATCTATAATCTCGGCGCAGGCGTTGGTAGCAGCGTTCTGGATGTGATCAACGCTTTCAGTACCGCTTGTGGCAAGCCGGTGAATTATCACTTCGCCCCGCGCCGTGAAGGCGATCTCCCCGCTTATTGGGCAGATGCCACCAAAGCCGACCAAGAACTTAACTGGCGTGTCAGCCGGACTCTGCAAGAAATGGCAGATGATACCTGGCGCTGGCAATCTCGCCATCCTCAAGGTTATCCAGACTAAGGAAATGTGATGGAGCAGTTTAACCCGGTGGATCATCCACATCGTCGTTACAACCCATTGACCGGACAATGGATCCTGGTTTCCCCGCATCGGGCTAAACGCCCATGGCAAGGGGCGCAGGAAACACCGTCCCAAGAAACCTTACCGACGCACGATCCGGATTGTTTCTTGTGTCCTGGTAATACGCGCGTAACGGGCGATAAAAATCCGCAATATACCGGCACGTTTGTTTTTACTAACGACTTTGCCGCGCTGATGACAGACACCCCGGATGCACCTGAAAGCAGCGATCCTCTGTTACGTTGTGAAAGCGCACGCGGTACCAGCCGGGTTATCTGTTTTTCACCCGACCACAGTAAAACGCTGCCGCAGCTTTCTGTCGCCGCGTTGGAAGAAGTGGTGAAAACCTGGCAAGAACAGACTGCGGACTTAGGCCAAACCTACCCGTGGGTGCAGGTTTTTGAAAATAAAGGCGCGGCGATGGGTTGTTCCAACCCGCATCCGCACGGCCAGGTTTGGGCAAATAGTTTCCTGCCCAATGAAGTGGCGCGTGAAGATGTATTGCAGCGCGAATACTTTGCTGAAAATGGCTCGCCAATGCTGGTCGATTACGCACAGCGCGAGCTTAAAGATGGCAGCCGCACGGTTGTTGAAACCGAACACTGGATTGCGGTGGTGCCTTACTGGGCGGCCTGGCCGTTCGAAACGCTGCTGCTACCAAAAACGCATATCCTGCGCATCACCGATTTAACGGCAGAACAAAGCAGTGATTTAGCCGTCGCGCTGAAAAAGCTGACCAGCCGTTATGACAACCTGTTCCAGTGCTCATTCCCCTATTCTATGGGCTGGCACGGCGCACCGTTTAATGGTGAAGAAAACAGTCACTGGCAACTGCATGCCCACTTCTATCCTCCATTGCTGCGAAGTGCGACGGTGCGTAAATTTATGGTCGGTTATGAAATGCTGGCTGAAACTCAACGTGATTTAACCGCAGAGCAAGCCGCAGAACGCTTGCGTGCAGTGTCCGATATCCACTTTCGCCAATCCGGAGAATAAAAAATGAGTCTGAAAGATAATACCCAACACATCTTTGCCGAGAAATTTGGCTATCCGGCGACCCACACCATTCAGGCTCCGGGGCGCGTAAACCTGATTGGCGAACATACCGATTACAACGACGGCTTCGTACTGCCTTGCGCAATCGACTACCAGACAGTAATCAGCTGCGCGAAACGTGACGACCGCATGGTTCGTGTCATCGCTGCGGATTATGACAATCAAGTGGATGAATTTTCACTGGATAAACCCATTCTGAGCCACGATACACAGCAATGGTCTAACTACGTGCGCGGTGTCGTTAAGCATCTGCAAAAGCGTGACAAGAACTTTGGTGGCGCTGATTTAGTGATCAGCGGCAACGTACCCCAGGGCGCGGGTTTGAGTTCATCAGCCTCTCTGGAAGTGGCGGTCGGTACGGTGTTCCAGAAGCTTTATCATCTGTCCCTTGATGGTTCACAAATTGCGTTGAATGGCCAGGAAGCAGAGAACCAGTTCGTCGGCTGTAACTGTGGAATTATGGATCAGCTGATTTCAGCGTTAGGCAAGAAAGATCACGCATTACTGATCGACTGCCGCACGCTGGGCACCAAAGCTGTTTCGATGCCAAAAGGCGTGGCAGTTGTCATCATCAACAGTAATTTCAAACGCACGCTGGTCGGTAGCGAATACAACACCCGCCGCGAGCAATGCGAAACGGGCGCACGTTTCTTCAGCCAGAAGGCGCTGCGTGACGTGCAACTGTCCAAATTCAATGAAGTGGCTCATGAGCTTGACCCGGTTGTGGCTAAACGCGTGCGCCATGTCCTGACTGAAAACATCCGTACCGTTGAAGCCGCTGACGCGCTGGCAAAAGGTGACTTGCTGCGAATGGGCGTGCTGATGGCTGAATCTCACGTATCAATGCGCGACGATTTTGAAATCACCGTACCGCAAATCGATACGCTGGTTGAAATCGTGAAAGCGACTATCGGCGATAAAGGCGGTGTACGTATGACGGGTGGCGGCTTCGGCGGTTGCATCGTGGCGCTTATCCCGGAAGATTTGGTTCCAGCGGTTAAACAAGCGGTCGAAAAACAGTACGAAGCGAAAACCGGTATCAAAGAAACCTTCTACGTTTGCAAACCTTCGGAGGGCGCTGGCCAATGCTAAAAGAGACTCCACAGCTCGCACCAGACGGGCAACCTTTCCGCATCTCCACCCTGCGCAATAGCGCGGGGCTGGTTGTCACCGTGATGGACTGGGGCGCGACTTTGCTGTCATGCCGCGTACCGATGAAAGATGGCAGCGTGCGTGAAACGCTGCTCGGCTGCGAAACGCCGGAAGATTATCTGAATCAGTCGGCTTATCTGGGCGCAACCGTAGGACGTTATGCCAACCGCATTGCTAACAGCCAGTTTGAGCGTGACGGTGTTACCGTAAACGTCACTGCTAATCAGGGCGCGCACCAGTTGCATGGTGGCCCGGACGGGTTTGATACCCGCCGCTGGCGCATTGTGCGTCAGAACGAGCATGAAGTGCTGTACACGCTTGATTCGCACGATGGCGACCAGGGCTTCCCAGGCGAGTTACGCGCTACGGCGCGTTATGCGTTAACCGAAGATAACTGCATTACTGTTGAGTTCCGTGCAAAAACCAGCAAGCCGTGCCCGGTGAATCTGACCAATCATGCGTATTTCAACCTTGATGGACAGCAGAATGATATTCGCCAGCATCGTCTGCAATTGTTGGCTGACAGCTATTTGCCCGTCGACAGCAGCGGTATTCCGCAAGCCGGGCTTAAAGATGTGGATGGCACCAGCTTTGATTTCCGCACACCAAAAACTATCGCTGATGATTTCTTGAGTGATGACGATCAGGTGCTGGTGAAAGGCTACGATCATGCTTTCTTACTACAGGCGCAAGGCGATGCCAGCCTGCCCGCAGCACACGTCTGGTCGAGCGACAATAAACTGCAAATGACGGTCTACACCACGGCACCAGCGCTGCAATTTTACAGTGGTAATTACCTTGATGGCACACCTGCACGGGAACAAGGTACTTACAGCGCATACCAGGGCCTGGCACTGGAAAGCGAGTTCCTGCCAGATAGCCCAAACCACCCTGAATGGCCGCAGCCCGATTGCTGGTTACAGCCCGATGATGAATATCTGAGCATTACAGAGTACGAATTTACTCCACTCTAAGTTTTTCGCCCTCCTTCACGGAGGGCGATTATTATTCAGATCGCTGGATTTCCCGCCATTTAGCGACAAAAATATAACAACCGTTCACATCCACCTTACACTCCACACTCTTTTTCGCTATGTTAAACGTTTAGCATTGCCGCTGGCCCCTTTGCGGCAATATAATGATAATCGTTATCATTAATCGCAGGCTTATTAAGGAGTAAACTATGGCTGTTACTAAGCTGGTTCTGGTTCGTCACGGTGAAAGCCAGTGGAACAACGAAAACCGCTTCACTGGTTGGTATGACGTTGATCTGTCTGAGAAAGGTCAAACTGAAGCGAAAGCTGCAGGTAAACTGCTGAAAGACGAAGGCTACTCCTTCGACTTTGCTTACACTTCGGTGCTGAAACGTGCCATCCATACACTGTGGAATATCCTCGATGAACTGGATCAGGCCTGGCTGCCAGTTGAGAAATCCTGGAAGCTGAATGAGCGTCATTACGGTGCGTTGCAGGGTCTGAACAAAGCTGAAACCGCAGAGAAATACGGTGACGAGCAAGTTAAACAATGGCGTCGCGGTTTTGCTGTGACTCCACCAGAATTAACTCGCGATGATGAGCGTTTCCCAGGCCATGACCCGCGTTATGCAAGTCTGACCGACAAAGAACTGCCAACGACTGAAAGCCTGGCACTGACCATCGATCGTGTTATTCCTTACTGGAACGAAACCATTCTGCCACGCATGAAAAGCGGCGAGCGCGTAATTGTAGCCGCTCACGGTAACTCCCTGCGTGCACTGGTTAAATTCCTTGATAACCTGAGCGAAGAAGAAATTCTTGAGCTGAATATCCCAACTGGCGTGCCATTGGTATATGAGTTTGACGAGAACTTCAAACCTCTGAAACGCTACTATTTGGGTAATGCTGACGAAATCGCAGCAAAAGCCGCAGCGGTAGCAAATCAGGGTAAAGCGAAGTAATTCGCAACAGATGTGAAAAAGGCGCGGTGAAAACCACGCCTTTTTTTTATGCAACTGTGCTGCTAATTAACCGCGGCGGACTTTAACCGCATCAGCCAACTGACGTAGAACAGTTTCAGTATCTTCCCAGCCAATACACGCATCGGTAACGCTTTTGCCGTAAACCAGCGGTTCGCCACTCTCGAGGCTCTGATTGCCTTCTACCAGGTGACTTTCAATCATCACGCCGGTAACGGCTTTATCACCGCCTGAAATTTGCTGGCAAACATCGGCACAAACTTCAATCTGCTTCTTGAATTGCTTGCTGCTATTCGCATGGCTGAAATCGATCATCACCTGCGCCGGCAGACCTGCTTTTTGCAAGTCAGTCTTAACCTGCGCAACATGAGCAGCGCTGTAATTTGGCTCTTTACCGCCACGCAGAATGATATGGCAATCGCCATTCCCACTGGTGGTGACGATAGCTGAGTGACCCCATTTGGTCACAGACAGGAAGCTGTGAGGCGCGCCAGCCGCATTGATCGCATCAATGGCAACCTTCATGGTGCCGTCAGTGCCATTTTTGAAACCCACCGGGCAAGACAGGCCAGAGGCGAGTTCACGGTGAACCTGAGATTCTGTAGTACGTGCACCGATAGCACCCCAGCTCATCAAGTCCGCCAGGTACTGCGGGGTAATCATATCTAAAAACTCACCCGCAGCAGGCAGGCCAGAGTCGTTGATGTCTAACAACAGCTTACGAGCAATGCGCAGGCCATCGTTGATTTTATAGCTGTTGTCCATTTCTGGATCGTTGATCAAACCTTTCCAGCCAACCGTGGTGCGCGGTTTTTCGAAGTAAACGCGCATAACGATTTCTAACTCACCTTGCAGCTCTTCACGCAACTCAAGCAAGCGTGCACCATATTCTTTCGCCGCTTTAACGTCGTGAATGGAGCAAGGGCCAATAACCACCAGCAGACGATCGTCATTTCCTTTCAGGATTTTATGAATCGCTTTGCGCGCGCCAGAAACTGTGGCGGCGGCTTTTTCTGTGGCAGGGAATTTTTCGAGCAGCGCTACTGGCGGTAACAGTTCGTTGATTTCTTTGATGCGTAAGTCGTCGTTCTGATAATTCATGATATGTCCGGGAATGGCCTTGAGATTTAGCTTAGTTGCAATCCCTTCAATCTATCGCTTCAAGCCTGAAGTGTAAACGGGCTTTTACACTTCAGGCGGAATATTCCTGGAAACGACCTAAAAAGCGTCAAAAAATGGTAAAACCCCGGTTTACCGCTACAATTTTTAATTGTTAACACTAAAAAGTAGTCCTTTAGCAAAATTGTATTCTGACGTGATGTTAATCGGTGACATATTTAGTCGATAAATGGCGCAAACTCAGAATAAAGTAAGTGCACTGTTGGAAGAAGTTATCCAGCAATAACAACCAGAACAGGAGCATGATGATGAAAAAATTAACCGCACTTTTCCTGACAGCAACCCTTTCAGTCGCCAGTGGTCTGGCAATGGCCGCAGATACTAGCGGTGACAATAATGGCCAGGCAAACGCCGCTGCGTCAGCAGGCCAGGTCGCACCGGATGCGAATCAGAACCTTGCGCCTAAAGGCGTTGATAATAGCAATATCAATAATGGCGGCACGATGCTTCATCCAAATGGCTCAACCAGCAGTAGCGGTATGACCAGCGACGGGATGAGCAAAGATGAAATCCATAAAAATTCGATGTGTAAAGACGGTAAATGCCCGGATACCAACCAAAAGGTTGAAACCGGTAGCGGTGATGACGTGAACACGAAAGTGGACGGCACTTCACAGTAATTGAAACGCCGCTAAACAAGAGGGGAGCTAAGGCTCTCCTTTTTTATGAGTTTTATTCAATAAGTTAATCAGCGTTAGTGGTTATAATTAGCGCATCGTTGTTTTGCGAAAACAGAAGAAACCATGGCGCATACACATCAACATTCCTCCGGTGATACCAATTCCAGACGCCTGCTTTGGGCGTTTGCCATCACGGCCCTCTTTATGGTGGCAGAAGTCATCGGCGGGATTATTTCCGGGTCGCTTGCTTTGCTTGCCGACGCAGGCCACATGCTCACTGATGCCGCAGCATTGTTAGTCGCGTTGCTGGCTGTGCGGTTTGCCAGGCGTCCACCCAATGCCCGTCATACCTTCGGATGGTTAAGGCTGACCACGCTTGCTGCATTTGTGAATGCTATTGCTCTGGTGGTCATTACCGTATTGATTGTCTGGGAAGCGATAAGCCGTTTTTATCATCCGCAACCGATCGCCGGCTGGACAATGCTGATTATTGCGTTTGCAGGATTGCTGGCGAATTTGTTTTCTTTCTGGATTTTGCATCGCGGAAATGAAGAAAAGAATATTAACGTGCGCGCTGCGGCACTGCATGTTCTGGGGGATTTACTGGGTTCTGTAGGCGCGATTGCTGCGGCACTGATCATTCTGTGGACGGGATGGACGCCCATTGACCCGATCCTTTCTATTTTGGTTTCGTGCCTGGTGCTGCGCAGTGCGTGGAATTTACTTAAAGAGAGTGTCAACGAGCTGCTCGAAGGCGCACCTCACTCCATTGATATCACTGTTTTGAAGCGGAAATTAGCCAGAACAATCCCAGAAGTTCGTAATGTTCACCACGTACACATCTGGCTGGTTGGCGAAAAGCCATTAATGACAATGCATGTGCAAGTGGTACCACCACACGACCACGACGCCTTGTTAGAGCGCATCCATCATTTTCTAAAAGATGAGTATCGGATTGAACATGCGACGGTGCAGATGGAGTATCAACTTTGCCATGGGCAAGATTGTGATTTAAATGAGCATGGTCAGCACGACCATGCTCATCATCATCATTGATTAAGACAAGGCGCGTGAGCCACGTTCACGCGCACTTTTGATCCACATGCGGCTGCCATTGAGCGCGATAAACGTCAGAATCATATATTCGAGCGACATCGCATAGACGCCTTGCAGGGCGAAAATCACCACGCTAATCACGTTAATGATCACCCATAGCAGCCAGTTTTCGACGTACTTACGGGTCATCAGAATCATCGCCACAATCGACAACACCATCATGCAAGAGTCCCAGAACGGGAAGGCATCAGGCTGAAGCACTGGCATTGTCACATTCAGCCCCAGCCCCTGCATGACAGAAACCGCTATTCGGGTCAGGAATGCAAATACCGGATCGATAAACACGGTCATTAAACCAATCGCCCCAACGCACACCGCAATCCAGGCGAGGGCTTTGGGCAAAGGTAACCAGCGAATCTGGAGAGCGGCCTGATTATCGTTTGTCTGCCGTGACCATGCATACCAACCATAAATATTGGCCGCAAAGAAGAACAGCTGAAGCAACAGGCTCGCATAAAGTTGAATCTGAAAGAAAATAACCGCAAAGAGCGTGACGTTAATTAAGCCGAATGCGTAATTGCTGATCTTTTCAAGGCTCGCCAACCAGATGCACAGTAAGCCCGCCACGGTTCCAATAGCTTCTATCCATGATAAATCATACCCACCAGCGCCGATGGGGATGTGAACCAAAATGTTCTGCGTGCTAAAAAAACCCATATTCGCTCCTGAGCATAAGATCCTTATGCGTTGCCTTTAATATTCCGTCGTAATTCAGCGGCAAAAGCTAACATTCGATTTAAAGGCACCAGAGCGCCCTCACGGAGTGCAGCCTCAACATGAATCTCATGCGCCGCTCCGCCCTGCTCTAACCCCTCAGCGATAGCTTTAAGGCCGTTCATCGCCATCCAGGGGCAATGAGCACAGGTACGACACGTTGCCCCTTCACCTGCAGTCGGTGCTTCGAACAACTCTTTATCCGGGCACGCCTGCTGCATTTTGTAAAAAATCCCGCGGTCGGTCGCCACGATCAGTTTCTTGTGGGGCAACGTTTTTGCCGCAGCAATAAGCTGACTGGTGGAGCCTACTGCATCGGCCAAATCAACGATGGCCTGTGGCGATTCCGGGTGAACTAATACCGCAGCATCCGGATAAAGCGCTTTCATGCGCGTTAATGCCTGAGTTTTGAACTCGTCATGGACGATACATGCGCCCTGCCAGCACAACACATCAGCGCCGGTTTGCTTTTGTACATAATTCCCGAGATGACGATCCGGCGCCCAGATGATTTTCTCGCCCAGGCTATCGAGATGTTCAATCAATTCAACGGCGATACTGGATGTCACAACCCAATCCGCACGGGCTTTAACCGCAGCGGAAGTATTAGCATAGACCACCACGGTGCGATCGGGATGCTTATCGCAAAAGGCGTTAAACTCCTCGATTGGGCAGCCGAGATCCAGAGAACATTCTGCATTAAGCGTAGGCATCAGAACGGTTTTTTCCGGACTCAGGATCTTCGATGTTTCACCCATAAAGCGTACGCCTGCCACCAGGAGCGTAGTGGCTGGATGATTTGCCCCAAAACGTGCCATCTCGAGAGAATCAGAGATACAGCCGCCAGTCTCCTCCGCCAGAGCCTGAATTTCAGGGTCGGTGTAGTAGTGAGCCACCATGACAGCATTCCGCTCTTTCAGCAGACGCTTGATTTTCTCGCGGTAAAATTGCTTTTCGTCCGCGCTCAAAGGCTGTGGCTTAGGTGGGAAAGGATAAATCGCTGCTTCTGGATCGAACATTACGCTCATAGTGCTTTCTCGTTTGACTGACTTAACCAAATTAGCACTTTTCTGATGATGACCGACCAGAAATGGCTAAGGTTGTTTTGTATGCTAAACAAGATAGCGAATTATGACGGGATTGTCGTGGGGAATTTAATTTCAACCAGGAATTGCAGATAGCAAAAAGGCGCCTTTAGGGCGCCTTTCTACATTGGTGGGGCGTGCAGGATTCGAACCTG
>Ga0160437_1000424_pt1 | contig 22402 bp, 18 predicted proteins | sample HID1975I_E0MG_FD_108227 | JGI IMG/M metagenome (GOLD analysis project Ga0160437, IMG submission 108227) | Enriched soil microbial communities from UW Madison campus, WI, USA - HID1975I_E0 MG | ecosystem: Environmental > Terrestrial > Soil > Unclassified | place: USA: Madison, Wisconsin... | reverse complement strand
AGACCCGGCATCAGCCCCGCGTCGATCATGTCGGCATAGCCGAACACGTCAGGGTCAAAGGTCTGCACGTCCAGTCCTGCCGTCACGCCGTAGGCGAGGTTCGCAGCAAAATCCCAATGGCCGATGTCCAGGATGCGGCGGCGCGTTTCGAACCAGTGGGCATGTGCATCAATGAAGCCCGGAATGATGAATTTGCCGGTCACGTCGCGCACTTGCGTGCCCGCCGGTATTTTGAGGGTCCCGCACGGACCGAGCGCGGCAATTCGGTTGTTCTCGATTAGCAGATCGGCATTGTCGATGACCTCTTCGGCCTTCATCGTGACGATCCGCGCCCCGCGCAGCAGCAACCTGCCCCTGGGCACATCGCGCGGCAACACCACATCCAGGACATGGCCGCCGGCGCGCTGCTCGATGACGGCGGGGCCGCCACTTCGGGCAGCATCCACAGGTAGTTGCCGCACCGTGGCGCCGACGGACCATAGCAGCGAGCGCATGTCAGGAGCCCAGTCCATGTAGTCCGCGCCGATAGCAGTGATCCGCCGCGCCTTCGACGCCGGGTTGCTGACGTTTACAGTCGGCGCCGCGCCGTTCTGCGCCGGCGGTACGGGTACCAGATACAGCTGCGAGGCGAGGCGTACTAGCGCCGTGCGGCCGTCGGCGCTCAATTGCGCGTTCTTGAGGGGAGCAGGCGCATCAAAATATTGGCTGTCGGGACGGGCTACCAGCTTCGCCAGATGCCTTGCCCCGCCTTGCCCGACGACTGGGCGGGATGATATCCAGCCGTCCGAGTAATAGCGCACGCGCTCCGGATCGGGGTCGCGCCGCAGGTCCATCGCGGCGCCGACTTCGCCCAGCCTGGTTGCTTCGCCGCCGTCAACCGGTACCCGCACCAGCGTCGAGGGCAAGGGACCGAGACTTTCGGCGGTGCGGTAAAGGCGGTCGCGCTGGCTGGCCGAAAATGCGACCACGTCCCTGCCGCCAGCCAGGAACAGGGGTTCGGAATAGAATGCCGTCTGCGTCGTGATCCGGCGGGGCAGGGTCTTGCCATCCGCCGCCGCGATCCAGACATGCCCGCCTTCCTTCGCGGTCCAGGTGACGTACGTGATGAAGCGCCCGTCGTCCGACCAGCTTGGCTGCCACGCGGAGCCCGGCACGTTGAGACGGCGCGGCTTTGCACCTTTTCGGTTGGCGGCGACATATATGCGGCCCACGGCTCCGAAGACCACTTGTCGGCCGTCTGGCGAAAGGCGGGGCGTCTGGATCACCCGGACGTGGACGGGCCCTGTGTTCACCCGATACTGGCGGCGCAGCGGCAGCGGCATCTCATGCCGCACATGAGCCTCGAACGGAATGTCTGCGATAGCGCCCGAGGTGACGTCGAGCCGCTTCAGGCCGCCGTCAAGACCGACGTAGATGGCCTTGTCGTCAGGAGCAAAAGCCATGCGCGGCATCAGGTCGACGTAGTAACCGCCGGACTGCCCATCGGGATCGAGCGGGCCATGCAGTTTCCGATCGGTTCCTGTCTTCAGATCGTGCAGACGCAGCACGGTACGCTCGTGCTCGCGAGTGACGTAAGCGAGCAGGCGGCCATCGTGGGAGAGGACTGGACGCATCCCCCCGCCGGGGATCGTCAAGTCAGCGTGCTGCGTACGGGTGGCAAGGTCGAAGCGCGCAATGGTCCAATGGGGCAGGGCGCCGCTGCTCCACGTCGTTCCCGCCTTGGTGGCGTAGTAGAGGCTTTTGCCGTCCGGCGAAGCGACAACGCCCATCGCATTTCGCCGCTGCGGATGGGGGTCGTCACCGTTAGGCTGCGCTTTCACCAGCACTTCGTGCTGGCCGCTCGCGACATCGAAGGACCACAGCTCGAACGCCAGCACGCCCCAGATCATGCGCGACACGTAGAGCCTCCTGCCGTCCGGCGACCACGCAGGCGAGCCGTAGTGCGGCGCGCCGTATTCTTCCTGGGAGATCCGCCGGGCATTCGTGCCGTCGGCATCGGCAATCCAGAGATTTTCGCGGCCGTCCCGATCGCTGACGAAAGCGATTTGGCGGCCATCGGGAGAGAATACAGGCTGCGTCTCGAAGGCATCGCCTGTAAAAACCGCGCGCGCCTTCCCGCCTTCCGAGGCAAGCGCGTAGATGTCGCCCAGCAGATCGAACAGAATGGTGCGCCCATCGGGTGATACGTCAAGCGCGGGCCAGGTGACTTGTCGGGTATCGTACTCGATCAGCCGGCCGGTCAGCGGCGGCAATGTGTCCGCCGCCGCGGTTCCAGCCGCAAAGATGCTGGCAGACAGTGCCATACTTGCTAGAAGCGCCGTATCCGCCAGCCATGTTTTCACTGCATTACCTTTCGCGCCTTATGCTCTGGCTTTCTTTCGCGTTGCCGCGCCTTTTGCGAAACATCCAGTTGGCGAAAGCGTGACGGGTCCAGTCGCCGCGCCAGTGTCAGACCGTGCTTAGCAAGAGGCAGGTCTCGCTGTTCAGCACCCCCTCGATCATGCGCACCTGCCGCAGCACCCGGTCGAACTCGGACAAGCTGGAGGTGCGGATATCCGCCACCAGATCCCAGTTGCCGTTAGTGGTGTGCAGCGTCTGGATCTCGACAATACCGCGCAGTTTCTGAATTACTTGGGTGGTCGACTTGCCGGTGATCTCGATCATCATCACCGCGCGCACGGACAGATCCTCATAGTCGTCGCGCACGCGCACCGTGAAGCCAAGAAGCGTTCCGGTGTCGGTCAGGCGGTCGAGCCGGTTTTGCACCGTACCGCGCGCCACGCCCAAGGCGTCTGCCAGTTTGGACACCGACGCGCGGCCATCCGCGCGCAAATGAGCGATGATCCGCCGATCAAGGTCGTCGGGAATAAGCTTGGCGGGGGAGGACAAGGCGAGAGGGTTCCGTCTACGCAGGTTGCGCAAAGATACGATCAAAATTGCTCAAAAACTTGCAGTCTGCAAGCCATCTTTGCGATTTTTACCACCATAACCTCGGTCTAGGCTGGCCTCGCTTATTCCAGCAAAGGACAGATTATGGCCCCGCCCCCTTCACCGCTTGCCTACATTCCCTTCGTGAGCGTCGAGAACATGATGCGGCTCATCCATCATTTCGGAATCGAGCATGTATTGCGTGACCTCTCCGCGGAGATCGAAGCCGACTATTTGCGCTGGTCGCTGTTTGAAAAGACGCCCCGGCTGGCCTCTCACTCGCAGGAAGGGGTGATCGAGCTGATGCCGACTTCCGACGGCGACGCCTATGCCTTCAAGTACGTCAACGGCCACCCCAGAAACACCGCCAGAGGCCTGCAGACCGTAGCGGCCTTCGGCCTGCTCGCGCGTGTGGACACCGGCTATCCGCTGCTGCTGACCGAAATGACGCTGCTGACGGCGCTGCGTACCGCCGCTACATCGGCAATGGTGGCACGCCACCTCGCTCCCGCCGATTCGCGCGTTATGGCGATAATCGGAAATGGCGCGCAGGCCGAATTTCAGGCGCTGGCCATGAAGGCAATCGTCGGCATCGGCGAAGTGCGCCTTTACGACATCGACCCCGAGGCTACCAGCAAGACCGTGCGTAACCTCGCCGGGGCGGGATTGAAGATTGTCGCCTGCGCATCTTCCCAGGAGGCAATCGAAGGCGCGCAGATCATTACTACCTGTACGGCAGACAAGGCCTATGCCACGATTCTGTCGGACAACATGGTCGGCGCCGGAATCCACATCAACGCGATCGGTGGAGACTGCCCCGGCAAGACCGAGTTGCACCAAGACATCCTAGGGCGCGCGGCCACGTTCGTGGAGTTCGAGCCGCAGACCCGCATCGAGGGCGAAATCCAGCAGATGGATGCCTCTTACGCGGTAACCGAGTTCTGGAAGGTTCTGTCCGGCCAGGCGCAGGGCCGGACCGACGCCCGCCAGATCACCCTGTTCGACAGCGTCGGCTTCGCGATCGAAGACTTCTCCGCCTTGCGCTACCTCCTAAGCAAGCTGGACGGCACGGATTTCTTCCAGCAACTGGACATCATCGCCGATCCCGACGACCCGCGCGACTTGTTCGGCATGTTGCAGCGCGCGGCCTGACCTGACCACAGGGCTTGGCCGGCAAAGAATGGAATAAGCGGGCATGGTCCCGCGCCGCCATACGAACTTGGACCTTTACGGTGCATCTGTCGCAGTGAAGAAGCGGCTGACCTGAGATTGGAGACGACTACGATGGGCGAAACGATCCTTGACTGCGTGACGGTAAGCCGCCGCAAGGTTCTGGCCTCGGCGCCCGTCGCGCTGACGACTGCCGCCGCGCCCGCTTTCGCGAAAGCTGCTTCCGCTGCCGTCAGCAACGAAATCGTCATGATGACCGCGACCGACTTATCCGACGCGATCCACCGCAAGGACCTGTCAAGCCGCGAGGTTATGATGGCCCATCTGGCGCAAATCGAGAGGCTAAACCCGCGCTTCAACGCCATCGTCTCGCGCGTGGACAGCAATTCCCTGCTGCGACAGGCAGCTGCAATGGACGAGGATGCCGCCGCCGGTCGCTTCCATGGGCCGCTTCATGGCTTTCCCCATGCTGTGAAGGATACTGCACCGGTAAAAGGCATCGCCAGCACGCAGGGATCGCCGATCCTGCGCAACAATATTCCGGCTGCCGACAGCCTAGTCGTGTCGCGGATGCGCAAGGCGGGCGCGCTCTTCGTCGGCAAGACCAATGTTCCTGAATTCGCGCTCGGCTCACATAGCTACAATCCGCTCTTCGGCACGACCCACAATGCCTATGCTCACGGCAAGGCAGCAGGCGGCAGCACCGGTGGCGGCGCAGTGGCACTGGCGCTTCGTATGCTTCCAGTGACCGATGGCAGCGATTTCGGCGGATCGCTGCGCAACCCGCCGGGCTGGAACAATGTCTTCGGCCTGCGCCCTTCGTTCGGCCGCGTTCCATCCGTTCCCAACAGCGACCTGTTCTGGCAGAATTTCGCCACTTCCGGTCCGCTGGGCCGCACTGTGGCCGACCTTGCCATGCTACTGTCCGTGCAAGCGGGGGGCGATGTCCGAGCGCCGTTTTCGCTTGGAGACGATCCAGCCCTGTTCGCGGGATCTCTCGATCGGGACTGGAAGGGCGGCAGGATCGGATGGCTCGGGGATCTCGGCGGCGAGCTGCCGATGGAAGCAGGCATCATGGAAACCTGCACGAAGGCGCTCAAGGCGTTCGAAGCGATCGGCATGCAAGTGGAAGCCGCGAGGCTGGCCGAGCCTGCCGCAGACATGTGGCAAACCGCGAAGACTTTGCGCCTGTGGTCGGTCGGAGCAGACCTCCAGGCATTCTACGACGATCCCACTAAGCGTGCGCAGATGAAGCCGGAAGCGATCTGGGAAGTTGAGGGCGGCATGAAGTTGACCGGCCCGCAGCTGGCCGCTGCCTCCGAAGGCCGCACCCGCATCTACAACGCATTCGATGCCGCGTTCGAGCACTTCGACTTTCTGGTGCTGCCCACCGCACAAGTCTTTCCCTTCGACGTGAGCGAGCACTGGCCGACACAGATCGCGGGTAAGGCCATGGACAGCTATCATCGGTGGATGGAAGTAACTCTGCCAGCGACGATGGCCGGGCTTCCTGCGCTGGCGGTGCCGGCGGGCTTCGGCGGCGCGCTAAAGCTGCCTATCGGCCTTCAGATCATCGGCAGGCGACATGCCGATCTGGCTGTTCTGCAAGTGGGCAATGCTTACGAGAAGGCGTCGCCGTGGATCGCGCAAAGCTTGCCCTCGGTGCTAAACGGTTCGAGGTAATTCCAAATCAAGATCAAACTTGATCGCCGGAGGATCGAGATGTCGAGGCTGTTGGAGCCAGTTCACGTAAGCGCTGCGATCCGCTCTAGAACGGTTCTCAAAGAGACTAATCCTATACATGGCGCTTTAGGCGGAGGCGGATAAGCAGGCTGCAACCAATATATTTGTAACACGCGGCCTTCGCTTCGTGGGAAAGAACTGTTCGGTGCTTAGCAGGTATGCGGCTGCTTCGTTCAGCGGCTTCCACGATTTGTCGAATCGAACGCGTCGAGTAGGCGAGCAATGACCTGGGTGTCGGGATGGGCTTTCGCCGTGGCGCCCCGGAGATTGGCCTCTGTGGCAAACGACCGGCGCTCGAACGCTTTACCGGTCAGCTTCCCGGCCACATCGGCGGCGGCGTTAAACGACATGAGATCGCCATAGAAGGCGAACTTGCGAGTGGGTATCGCTGCGATCAAGCGCGGCGTGCGCCAGTCGAGCCCCGCGTTGAAGGACGACACCGCAGGCCTGAGGCGTACAGCTTTTGCCGATGCCATGGCCGGGCCGAGTTGGCTCAAGCAGCGTTTGTATTTCCACTACCCGAGCCCCGATCTTGACCTTCAGGGCGGCGATCGAGGGCAAGCCCGTCAGAATAACAGAGCGTAAGCACCTTGGCGTAAAAAGCGGCGCTAGAGGACCGGAAGGGGCCGGTGATCACTTCTCTACTATACCTACTAGAGCTCGAAGCTTCTCCGCGTCGGCCTGGGTTGCCGGATTGTAGACGATCATTCCGAGCTCCGGCCTGCCCTCGACGGCAAAAGACGAAAACTCTAGTTTCACAAGCCCTGCCACCGGATGGCGGATCCGCTTCACGCCCTCGCTGTGGGCGACGACGTCGTTATCCTGCCAAAGCATCTGGAATTCCGAACTGAGCCGACTTAACTCCTCGACCAACCTGGCGGCATCCACGCTGTCTTGCGCCCCGGCCCTTGCCACGTCAGCCCGGAAGGCGCCGACGACGAAACGCGCAACGCTGTCCCAATCCTCGTTGCGGGTCCGGCCTTTGCCATTCGTGAACATCAGACGCAGGATGTTGCGCTGGTCCGATGGCAACAGCGAATAGTCCGTGAGCAGCGCCGCTGCAGCTCCGTTCCAACCCAACACATCCCAGATTGCGTTTTTGATGATCGCCGGACTTAGCGCCATTCCATCGAGCACTCGCTGCAATCGCGGGGAAATCCCGTCGACCGCCTGATAGCGCGCCTCGGGCGGACGCCCGAGACCCAGCATGTACAGATGTTCGCGCTCAGGCTCCGTCAACATGAGACTTCTGGCGATCCGGTCCAGCACGTCGGCAGAGGGGGCTCCGCCCCGACCTTGCTCCAGCCAGGTGTACCAAGTCGGGCTAATGTTTGCCCGGCTTGCAACTTCTTCACGGCGCAGTCCAGGCGTACGCCTTCGCCCGCCGCCCAAGCCAAAGGCCGCTGGATCGAGACGCGCGCGGCGATCCCGAAGATAGATGCCTAGTCGGTTCGACCTGTCGCCGGCCATGAACGATCCTGTTGCCGTTTATACCATGATAAAGTCACTACTTTAACAGGTTCAATCTAACCTCCACAGACTGTCTCCGCAATCAGGAGACTTATCATGCGTGTATTTCTGACCGGTGCGACGGGGTTCATTGGCTCCCACATAATTCCTGAACTTCTCGGCGCCGGGCATGAGGTGCTTGGTCTCACCCGTACGGACGCTGGCGCCGGCCAGCTTGAGGCGGCCGGCGCAGCGGTTCATCGTGGTGATCTGGAGCAGCCCGAGACGCTTGCCAAGGGCGCGGCATCGGCCGATGCAGTGATCCACTGCGCGTTCGATCATAATTTCGAAACCTTTGCGGAGAATGCCAAAAAGGACGCGCGCAATATAGCTGCGATCGGCACGGCGCTGGAGGGGACGTACAAGCCTATCCTGATCACGTCGGGAATTGGCATTGGTACCCCGCTGAACGGCGGCCCAGCGACCGAAGACATACTAAATCCGCGCCACGCCAATCCTCGCATTGCAACGGAGCTGGCCGGTGCGGCGCTGACCGCGCAGCGAATCGACGTGCGCACGATCAGGCTGCCGCAGGTGCATAATACCCTCAAGGCCGGCTTGGTCACGCCGCTGGCGGCCGAAGCGCGCAGGGCGGGAGCGGCAGCGTATCTTGGAGATGGTCAAACCCGGTGGGCTGCAGCGCACGTCAGCGATGTCGCGAGGCTCTATGTTCTCGCGTTGGAAAAGGGCGAACCGGGCGCGCGATATAATGCGTCAGTGGAAGAGGGTGTCACTGCGCGGGCGATTGCCGAGGCGATCGGACTGCGCGTCGGTTTGCCGGTCCGCTCGATTGGGCCCGAGGAAGTCAATCGATACTTTGGCTGGATGGCACCTTTCGCAGGATTGGACATGATAGGGACGAATGCCTGGACCCGGGAGCGTCTTGGATGGAATCCCAACGGCGTAGACCTGTTGTCCGACCTAGCTGTCATGGATTATGCCTTGCCTGTTGAAAGGATTGCCCCGATCGCTGGAATGTGAAAGGCACTCCTTCGCGGCTCCTATGGAAGCTGGCAGCTTAATCGCCCAGCGGTCTGTCCCCATCGAGACAGACCGCGGTGAGCCTACTCAGGGAGGCGTCCTGGCATCACTGGACAGAAGGCGATCGAGCATGGACCTAAAAAACCTCAAGAGCAGCCCCGCCGCCGTAGTGGTGCTGCGCCTCGGCTAGCGCGGCGAGGACACTGCCCAGGACCAGCGCACTGGCTCCGAGCAGGACGGTCACTCCGCTGGCGTTTTCGATGTCACTGGTCCTGGGTAATCTTGGACGTCTGGATCGACATCGTCTTGGCGGGGCGCGTGAACTTGAAGTCGGAAATCTACAGCGCCAGCGCGGTGTTCCATGTCAGCTCCGCCGAATATGAAGGATGCATTCTGTCAACGCGGTCGGTGATGACGATCTCAAGCGGCAGCGGGATCTTGCCGCGCGCGATCCGGAGCTGCCAGTCGAGGTCGGGACCTTGGAATGCGAACTGCTGCGCGAAGTAACCGTGACCCTACGGGCCTGCATGAAGTCTCTCCTCTATGTCTATCCCAACGGACCCCTTGGTACGAAATCCGGGGAAACCCCTTGGTCCGTGAGTAAAGGCCGTGAGAGGGCGGGGCGCGAAGGGGGCGCCGCTACAAGGACATGGTCGGAAGGATCGCCATGCGTAGCAGCCCGTATACGCAGGCGGCGGCGCCCAGCAGCGTCAGTGCGCCGGCCAGATGTTTGCGGTCGAAAGTCTGCGCGATGCCGCCGATGAACAGGCTCAGCGCGAAGATCACCGTCGCGGCGACATAGGCGTCGCTGATGTCGTTGAAGCGCTGGCCCCGCTCGAACTGCTCGTCGGCGCGCTTGTCGAGCGCCGCGGCCTCGACCGCGAGGCGAGGGGCGTATTCGCGCATCACGAACGGTGAGTGCGGCGCCTTGGGATTATGCATCGGCTCCAGCGCGATCCAGGCGTCGAACGCCTGCCGGAATTCAGGGCGGAAGCGCTCGTAGTAGAAGCGCTGCAACAGCTGGTCCTTGCTGGCATAGGCGTTGAGCCACTGCGTGAAGAGAAACAGGTCCGCGCCTTGAAATTGCCCGTTTTCCGTCGCGAGAAGACCGGCACGGGTGCGGGTAGCTCCTGCTTGCGTATAGGCGGACGCCTGCTCCCCGTCCCATAGCGCGGCCTGGAAGGTCGCCCACGAAGTGAGGAGGGCAGAGATTGACAGCACGATCGCGGCCAGTGTGTCATAGGCCGCGCCCGAGCGCCACCAGGGTTCTTTTTCGGTCATGGCGCCGATTGTGGCGGACGCTTCCGCCGTGGCTATCGGGGGCAACCCGAGCCCCAATCATGAAAATGACTGAGCTGCGGGAATGACTCAGCTGCGGAACGGCCCGCGCGCCATCGAGGGCGTCCGCGCGCCGCCCTAGGGACAACGCTGACAGACCGGCGTGATCCTGTAGAGCCGGGCGCAACGCAACTTCGGTTCGGCGCTGATCGTATTGGGCGTGCTGCTGCTGGTCGGTGGCATCGTGCGGCTCCTGCAGCATGTCTACGAACTGCGCGGGGTGCGGCCTCTTATGGCGCAAGACGGCTGGTCCATGCCAAAACCCGGTTAGTGATTCCGGCCAACCTAATGATGGCGGTGCTTCTGGTCGCGCTCTGCGTTGCGGCGTTCATAAGCATCGTGTTCGACTTCGCGCTGTCTCAATGACCATGGCCACGTGCCCGCAGCATGCCGGGACGGGGCCATGGAATGGATCCCGGGCGGCCACTTCGCGATGTGTTCCAACCATCACTATCCCAAGGAGAAGCCCGAGCGCATCATGGAGGTGCCCGGCTTCTGGATCGACCGTGCTCCCGTGCACAGAGCCCAGTTCGCGGCCGAGACCGGCCATCGCACCTCGGCCGAGATCGCGCCGGACCCGCGCAACTATCCCGGGGCGCTGCCGGAGATACTAGTACCGGCTTCGCTGGTCCTCCAAGGACTCATCCGCCCCGTCGATGCCAAAGGGCCCGCTAGCCCGTGGTGGGACTATCGCGCCGGTGCTGACTGACCTCGTCCCGCCGGTCCGCCAGCCGCATCGACGCCCTCCCAGACCACCCGGTCCGCCATGTCGCACTCGCCCGTCGAGGGATACGCCGCATGGACGGGCTTGTCGCTCTCCTCCGAGGCGGAGTGGGTGTTCGCGGCTCGCGCCGGCGGCAAGGGGACCGAACTTGCCTGCGGCGACGACCTCGTCCCCGGCGTCCATCACGCGAACGTGTGGCAGGGGCAATCCCCTTACGCCAATACATGGGACGACGGCTGGCTGCGAACCTCCGCCGTGGCGAGCTATCCGGCCAACGGCTACAGCCTTGTTGATATGATCGGCAACGTCTGGGAATCGACCGGCGACTGGTGGTCGCTGCCCCGGCGGCGGGAAAGCCTACGGTGGGAGTTGCTGCGGTGGCCAGAGGCCCGGCGACGGCGGCGAGGCGATCAGCGTCGATCCTGCCGATCCCCCCGCCATCTCCTGCCACGTTCTGAAGGGCGGGTCAAACCTGTGCGCTCCCAGCTCTCGGCGGCGTTCCCGCCCGTCGGTCCGCCTCGCACATCCAGTCGATACGTCCACGTCGCATATCCGCTTTCGGTGCGGGCGGGCGAGGCCTTCGGAAACAGCCAGCGACCGATGGCGAGGCCAATCGCGAGCGGTACCACCAGCCCGACGAAGATGTTGCGCGCCACGATGCCGATGGGGAACTGTGCATGGACATCGTAGAGCCGGGCGCCCAGCGCGCCGAGCGCCGGCACCGTTAGAAGCGCCATCAGCGCGGCGGCGCCCTGCAGTCCGGAAATGTAGCCTGCGTTGCCGCCCAACTTCATCGCCTTTCCGGGCATCAGCGGCGGAACCGGGGAGATCGCCATCAGGAAGATGCCGGCCTTGGCGGCATTTGAGATCGGAAAGGCCGACACGGTCGCGACCGCAGTAATTACCGGGATGACGACAATGGCCACGAAAGCGCGGGCCAGCAGGGAGGGGTGGGCCACGACGAAAGCGAAGTCCCCGCGCGAGGACGCGATTCCCGCCGCCACGACGAGTAGGGCCAGGCTCACAGTCAGTAGGATGGGCAGGAGGTGCTTGAGAATTTCCATGGGCGGCTCCTCTTCGAGAGGGCGCCATCATCCGGGTTCCGCCGCCGGTTTTCATCGGGGAAACCCCGCAGCCTGGCCGCGAAATGCCTGCAGATCGGATAATCCTATATTCCCCATCAGGAACATCCCCAGTGGCGGGGTTCGGCTACTCGGTACACGCTTCCTGACCGGTTTACACAAATGCCCGGACAAGGAGGCAGTCATGAAAAAAATAGCGGTCAGCGTAGCCCTAGGGGTCTCGCTCGTGGCCATAAGCGGTAGTTCATTAGGCTCGAGTGCGTTGGGGCAAACTAACGACCATGCACCAGCAGCGCTAAAATCGGCCGAGGAATTGAAACACGATAAGAAGGAGTCGTGGACCTACATCAAGCCCGACCTAAGCCTTGGAGAGTACGATGCCATCCAAATCGTGCCCACAGTGGTTTATCAGGGGCCCGATGCGCAGTTCGACAACATCCCGATGGCGGAGCGCGAGAAGTTCGCTGGCATCCTGACCGAGGCGCTGAAGGAGAAGATGGTGAAGTCGTTCAAGGTCGTGGGTGCCCCCGCGGCCGACGCAATGCGTCTTAAGTTCACCATTGTCGGCGCAACAAAGACGACCACGGGGGTGGGCACCGTGTCCTCGGTCATGCCGATCGGTGCGCTGACCAATGCCTACAAGAGCATCACCGGGCAGAAAGGCAGCTTCTCCGGCTCGGTCTTACTGGCCTTTGAGCTGTTCGATTCCAAGACTGGAGAGTTGCTGGCCGCCGCCGTACGGCGCGAAGCACCCGACGCTCTCGATATCACCGCCACGCTTTCCACCACTGACACCGTAAAGGCGGTCGCCTCGGCAGTGGCTGACAAGCTGCGCGCGCGACTGGCTGCGGCGAAGTCCGCCGCCCCTGGAGGGCGCTAACCCTTCCTAAAGAAGGAAATGAGCGAAGAAAATTCTTGGTATGCGCTCGAGGGATATTTGCCCCGTTTGGCCGAAAAATAAATGGCCACCCTTCCATGCCTTTGCGGCGGCCAAGATCGCGGACACGCGAAGCGCGAGCAGGTGAGAATGAGCCTCGTTCCGTGGCGGATGCGCGAGGACCGAAGGCGATGCTGGATCGCTGGCGAGGCAGCGGCTGTGCACTGCGCTGCAGTGTATCGGCCTGGGACATATGGGAAACGTCCCGGGAAACTGAATATGAAGTACGGCCACCAGCGAACGGTGCGATTGAGCTGCATGGGTGGCATAGGTATGACCTTGCGCTCGCACCCCGCGCCATCAATGGAATGACGAACGCAAAATTGGACCAAACCTGCTTCAGAAGACCTCGCCAATGCCGAAATAAATTGCCTGCGAGTCTTTGCCTATCGCCAAGTCGAGCCTCAGATTGATGCCAGTTTCCTTTGACGCCTTATAGCGCACGCCCATGCCGGCACTGGGTAGCATAGTGGTATCCCCCAGATCACCGAGGCTTTTGGCGATGCCGCCGACACCGGCAAACCATACCGCCCCGAACTTCTCGTTGAGCTTCTGGCGCCATTCAAGCTGCGCCGCCCAGGAGGCGCGGTCGCGGTAGCGTCCCATCTCGTAGCCCCGCAGTTCACCAGCCTGACCGTACATGCACAAGTCGTAGAATGGTCCGCCCTTCGATACCGCACATACCGTGCCATTGACCGCCAAGGTCCCCGTCGAGGTCACCGGGAAGTAGCCGTTCGCCGCGAACTGCCACTTGTTGTACGTGAAATCGCTGCCAAGGTCCTTGAAGTTAAATGTGCCGACCAGCGTGATGTCAGTTCCGGTGCGAGGGGCGAACTGGTTGTCCCGGCTGTCGTAAGTGATCGAGGGGCCGATTCCGGAAATCATGCTCTTGAACTCGGGGAGTGGCAGGTCGGCATTGGGAAACAGTGGGTTTTCGCGCCGTATCTCGTTGTCGAGGTCCATCACCTGGTACCGCCCGCCGACGTAAAGGTAAGGCGCGACGCGGTACTGGCCTTGCGCCAGTCCCATGATACCTTTGTCGACCAGTTTAATCGACACGTCACGGTCACCGGCCGATCCACCGATGCCGTAGAAATTGATGTTGATGTTGGCATAGCCCCCAAACAGCAGGACCTTGAACCGGTCATCCGCGAGTGACATGCTGTGGAAGGCAGCGCCGCCCCAGCTCTTGTTGCTGGTGTAGAGACCTCCCGCACCCGTGACCCAAGGCGAGTCGCTTCCGTTCGGATTGTAGAACATGACCGCCGCTCCCATCAGACCAGCGCCCAAGGTTGGATTTGTTAGCGGGATCGGCACAACCAGCAGGTCGGGCTTCATCGTCTTTAGCTTTTCCGGATCTTCTTCCGCGGCGGCTCGCGCGGTAGAAGCGGTGACGGAGCCAGTAGCCATCTCCGCGACCTGGTTCTGCGCCAGAGCTGACGTCGGCAGGCCCATGGCGAGGATGGGTAGAATTACACCCAATCGGGCCGAACTCGTGTGCGCGACCTTGGACATTCGTTTTCTCCTTACAGTGCGCGTGCGCTCCAGCCGGTATCGCTCCGGCCTTTTGTCATTCGGCCCCGTGCGGAGGCATGATCATCTTCAGCGGCAGCGAAAGACTGACCATTACCGCGCTCCCTTCGAGCCGGCGCTTGGCGTCGAATTCCTTGAAGGCCCGGACACGGAACGTAGCGGGGCTTCGGCCCATGACGGTGTTGTAGGCGGCAGTGACACCAACGCCTGTCACCTCGCCTTCGTTGGGGCCGAGCACTGCGCCGGGGCCGCTGTCGGCACTGATCTGGTTATAGTAGTAGCCCTGCACGCCGGCAGAAAATTTAGGCGAGAAGGTCTTTTCGATCGCCGCTTCCACATGGAATTCGTTGCCGCTGTCGTAGTCGGTGTACCTGTTAGTGCCGTTGAAGGTCACGCCCGCCTTGGCGCTGACGTCCCAGCCCGACTTTGTGTCGTGCCAGCTCGCCGCCAGCGAGACGTCGGCAGCCCAGCGATGGAACGAGAGGTTGGCGAGCTGATCCTCGCGGTAATGGCCGACGGGCACGTTGACGAGGGTGCTGGCAGTGACGTGCAGGTTGTCCCATTTCCAGCCAAGTTCAGCTGTGGCGAGCGGGTCGCCTACTGTCAGTGTGCTGTCGGGCCGGGACACTTCCAAAACTTGCCCGCGCGGGCCGCTCAGGACGGCAGAGGCATCGACCATGGGAGCGCCGATGGGCAGGGCCAAGCCCAATGCTACCGTCCCGCCAAGAAAGTTGGTCGAAGGAACCCACAAGGCGGTGGTGAACTGCGCCACGATCGTCGCATCGAGGCCCAGAACGACTTTGCCGCCCACCACCAAGCTGCGATCCGCCGCGATGTCGCCGTCGTAGTAGTAATAGGTATTGTCGAGGAACAATCCCTCCACCGGAGGCAGTACGGCCGCCTCCGGCCCTCCCGATCCCAGCAGGTAGACGGAGCTGCCACCCTCGGCGGCATTCGCTGGTTGGCTAAGGAACGCCAGGCCGCTCAAGGCGGCCACGGCCATGACGTTCAGCATGCCAGGCTTCGATATCCTTTTGTTCATGGGGGCTCTCGGTCCGCTGCTGGAGCGGACAGATTGCGACAGGGGGGGGACGGGGCTGAACTGGTGATTTCCCGCGGATTCGCTTCGGGCTATCCGCATGGCCGGTCGGACCTGCGGGTTATTCCGGAACAAGCTGGGGACCGCCGAATGGTCTCACGCCCGTCAGGCAGCCTAGCGGCGCCCGAAGTATCGCCTCAGAATTCGGCTAGGCCATCCTGCACTGACGTCACGAGGCGTGCTAAGGGCGTGCGCATGGGGCCGCTTTGATTACCTTTGCCGAGAGACGCCGGCGCTTTGCCCACTGCGCTCTGCCGTTCGCTGGTTCTTCCAGCCCCGTCTCGCCGACTGTTGTGCCATACCCTCCTCACATGAGGAGTTCAGGGTCAACGGGGTCATTTGCCGCCACCGCTTTCTCCTTTGCTGCGATCCATGGTCTAAACCCACTGACAAATACCGGCCCGGCGCTGAGCCTGTACCACCTCCCATTCGCTCGCCGCTCTAGGCGGCTGCCCCCCCCTCCACTCATCATGGGCAGGGCTGAGGAGACCATTCTTCCACTCGGGTGTTTCGGCCATCAAGGGTACCGGCATCGCTTGCCAATAAGAGGCAATTTCCTCTCGATACAGACAAATAAAATACTTTATCAATTGCAGGTGTGTTAAGATGAAATATTGATAAATCCATAAGCCGGAGAAATATCAAGAGACATCTTACTCCTATTTGGAAATTAAACCATGGACCTCAACGAGTTACTCTACCAGCATCAGCTGGCGCTTATAAACGCGAGGGCTTCACATCCCGGTGAGAATCGGGAAGCCTATTCTAGGATCGTAGCCCATTACGCAGCAAGACTGCACGCTTATCGCAGTCGTCGCCATATCCAGCAGTATTCTGGAACTATGGTCGCGGATGAGCTGAGATCGCCTTTAGCTCACGCCGCCGTCAAAGCCGACGAGGCAGCGCTTTCACTCGAGGAAGTTGAAATGATCAGTCTTGCCGCTGCCAGACATGGCGGAACCACGGAAGAGCGGAAGGTCCTGGCGCTGGAAATGATCGCCGATCAACTGCTTCTTATCCATGCCGACCTACTGGCTATCGATGCCCATTCTCAGCAAGATATCACGGAGCAAGACGGTTCGCCGGATTTAAGCAACACACAAGACGTGGACGGCTGGGAAAATGAGGGAGGGCATTTGGACGCCCCTGCGACTGGACTGCCGCATGGCGTTACGAAGAGAACCACGAACGTATATTCCGTCGGACCCTACGTGTATTCCGATCTCTCCTCTGCCTTGGCGGAGGCTGCTAGGCAGAGGCACCACTGATGCGCCGCCTATTATCCGAAGGTTGTTTTGCGTTGCGGTGCGCCAACTCAGTATTAGTGCATCGAACGACGTAATCGTCCGCGAGTCATTCGGCCGTAGACGAATTAGAATTCAACTTTCTCTACCTGCCATGGTTGTGTGACTAGCGCAGCTCGAGGGCGACGAGCAGGCGCCATTTTTGTCTCCGCTACTCCATAAGGTGTGTCAGCGGGTCTGTCCGGCCTATATCGCAGGATTGATCAGGCCCGCGGATCGCAAGAGCGTGCAACCGATGGCGGCTCGCGATGGCAAGTTCGGCTTTGATCAAATTCATCATTTCGTTACAGACGGGGTTTGGAGCAGCCCTTCACTACAGGCCGTTCGTCTGCAGGAAGTTAATCGTTTGGTGGGAGACAAGGCGACCTATCTGGTGATTGACGATGCCGCATTATCGAAGAAGGGCGATTACGAGGTTGGTGTCGCGGCGCAATATGTCTTTGAGTTCGGAAAGACCTCGAACTGTCAGTCTCTCCTTTCGGTGATCCTGGCGTCGAGAGAGGTTCCCGTGATGATCGGCTTACGTCTCTTTTTTCCCAAATCCTGCACGGTCGATGTCGGACGGTGATGTCGCTGCAAGGCGATGTGGCGCTGGTGAACGACTACAAACAGTACGACTGGCAACTAGAGTTGCGCATCGGCTTCTTTTTCTGACCATAAGATGTTCGCCAGCGGCGAAAATCTTGAGCCTGTCGAGATTGAAATGGTCTCAACTGGCTGCAACGTCCTCGCTCTGCTGGCAGCCGGAGGCTCGGCGGGCCTGATGATGGGGGCACCGATGCCCGTCCCCACATGACCTCGCGCTTCGCGCCCCAACATCCTCTTCATCCTCGCCAACAACTTCGGCTACGGTGACCTTGGTGTTTATGGGGCGGGGTTACTTGACGAGCGCATTATTCTCAAGCAGCGGCGTATGCCAGTGGCTCGACGCCCATTATCGCCGTGCGGCCGCCCAACTCAAATATTTGGAATTGGTCGTTCCTTCAAGACCCCCAAATCTAGCGAGAGAAAAGCTGCTGGTGGGCACGGGTTCGCTCAGGAACCGTCCGAATATCGCGATCCAACGGTGAATGCGGGCGATATCGGGTTTTCAGCCGATGATACGTTTGATTGCAAAGGCCCCGCCTATTAGAAGGTCGCCGTCTTCAAGGATGGTGGTGATGCCGCCGAAAGCATTCCACATGGCGCTGTCGTCCGGGAACACCCAGCGTGCCTTGACCTCGCCTGTCATCCAGTCGAGACCGGCATATTCGTAGGTTAGGCCGCGTTTGTTGGCGGCATACAGCAGGCCTGTCGCTGCCGATACGACTGGCACCATGATATCACTGTTGTCGATCTCGGCGTTAAGCCAGTCTTGTTCGAACCGGCGCGTCGCAGGATTCCAGTTGAACTTCTGGATGCCCTTTGGGGCCGGGCGGGTGACCCCCGCCATAAAGCCGTTATGGAAGCCTGGCTCGGGGAACGGCTCGGGATAAGTGCTGTTGACGACGGCCACGCCGTAGCCGAGAACGTTGGGCGACGGTTCGATGGTCGCCTTCGAAATCTCGATCCTGGCCTGATCCGCGATGCGGCGCGACTTAGTGCCCGGCTTCTGCTCAAAATCCTCGGGAATGTCGTCGCGCCAGAAGGCGACGAGGTTGGTGCCGCCCTCTGCTCCGTCCGCGATAACAACGAGCTTATCCGGGTCGTCGCCGAATCCCATCAGAGTGGGCGTCGTCCCAGATCCTCGCGAGATCGATCCCAGCGCGAAGGCTTTTTCGTCAGGCATCCATTCGTAGCCGGATTCCCAGGCGCCATCCTCCTCTTCGGACGAGAGGTTCTTGCCGTTCCAGACGACCTTGAGCATCCTGCGCGAGGTTACGACGTAGATGCCGCCGTACTCGTCGACAGGGACGGCATTGTCGACGGCTTCGCCCGAGAAGGCCACGTACGACTTCACGGCAAGATCGCGATCGAGAATGATCACCGCGCCGGGAGCGGCGGCGACCAGGAAGCCGTCATACGTCATGCTCAGCGCGATGATGCGGCTGACCGACTGTGCGACGTCTGGGGGCACGGCCGCTGCCACGTCGGCCACCTTCACGATGCGGGCGGGCGAGCGGACCTCGTTGTCATCAGTGCATTTTAGCACTCGCGTGCCGCCAAATACGCAATAGTGGAAGCCGTCCCGGTCGAACAGGTTGTAGACGCCATACCGATGGCGTGAGTGAAGCCGATGTCGTCGACGCCGCGGATGGCCTCCATCAAATCCGCATCGTCGCCTTCTCGACGCGCCTTGTCCCATTCCGCGAGTAGACCTTCGACCGTTGCCTCGTCGGCACCTTCAAACACCTCTTCGAAGCCGGGATAGGCCATGTAGGAAATCGATTCGATCGCCTTGCCAGTGAGGAATAGCTTTCGCAGGCCGAACATGCCGCTGGCGAACGCAACCGTATCGCTCCCGATCTTCTTCAAAGTGGGGTTCGAAGCCATGAAGTTGCGAACGAATTTTGCATCGTCGCCCTTTACGAGGGTCTTTCCCTGTATCGGGCCTGCAATGGCCACGGAATCCGTCGCGCCTGGGTTGAAGTGGGATGTAGGATAGACGCTCGGCGTCAGCCACGGGTTGGGTGCGGGCATATTCGCTGCAAGCTTTTCATGAGTGTCTGACATGGGGCGCCTCCATTTGAGGATGACGATTGACGAGATTCTCTCTGACCACCATCGTGGTATATACGGTAAAAGCCGAGGGGGCTTCCCCATGTGGAGGAAAGCGCGGGGCATTGAACTATCGCAATCGCTCGATCAGATTTTCGGGAAGGGCGGCTGATCGCCGTTAATCGCTCCGAACCTGACAGTCGCCAGTCGGCCACCTTCCCTGCCGATTGGGGCGACGATGCCGAACTCCGCTATGTGCGCCCGCAAGGCGGTCGATAACAGGGTTCGCTGACGGTTAAGTATCAGGCGAACACGATGCGGCATCACCGCACTTTGTTGCTCTGGTGACCTAATTCCAACGAACCGCGTGGTCGGCCGCGTTGCTTCGCAGATCGCCTCAGCGTTCGCTGCATCGTTCTTCCCGCGTTTGACGAACGGTCACATTACTGCGCGGGCATCAACTCTTCATCATGACCGAGGGCGATGAGTTGTACGCGCTCACAAGTCTGTTGATGCGCACGCCTCGATTCCGATCAAGCAAAGCGGCAGTTTCGCGAAGAATGTCAGGACGCGACTGCGCGTCAATTGCTGGCGCAGTACCGCCGCACCATCAGCATCCACACCGTGCAATGGCACACGTTCTTCGCCAGATCCAAACCTATCGTCATGGCTGTTCCCATCCCGGCTCTCTTCCGCCTCATCCGCTGGTCATCCTGCGGGAGGGTTCGAGAGCCGTCACGTTATCATTCACAGACGCTCAGCCACCAATTTTCCGGTCCCAGCTGTTCCCCGTCCGCTTTTCCCTTCCAGACACAAAAGGCGGCTGATTGACGAATGTCCGCTTCAGAATGGAAATGCGAGTATGTCCGCCGTTCCTGCGGCGTCGTATTCCAAATAACCCACGGCATTTATCATTTAGGCGAGCGGAATGTTCTAGAGGAACCTACCGATCACCAGAATGAAATTGCCATTACCTTTGTAACCTCGGAAGGATAATCGATGTTCGAGGACGGAGAATTATGGTGACAGGTAGATCAGGCCTTCGATGACGTATTTTCGACTAGGTCGGCAATACCCGCTTCTGCGGTGATCACCATTCCCGCGACTGATGCCGCATCCTGAATGGCGCAGCGGGCAACCTTGGTGGGGTCGATGACGCCGGATTGAAACAGGTTTTCATAGCGCTCCGTCTGGGCATTGAAGCCAATGTTTTCATCGCCACCCTCAAACAGCCGCCCGGCAACGAGGCTGCCGTCGTGTCCGGCGTTTTCCGCGATCTGGCGGACCGGAGCCTGCAAGGCGCGACGTACGATCTCGATGCCGCGGGTCTGGTCGTCGTTCGCGCCCTTCATCCCGGCCAGCACCTTGGAGGCATAGAGCAGTGCGGTGCCGCCGCCCGGCACGACCCCCTCCTCGACGGCGGCACGCGTCGCGAAGAGGGCGTCGTCGACCCGGTCCTTGCGCTCCCTCACTTCGACTTCGCTTGAGCCGCCGACCCTGATGATCGCGACGCCGCCAGTGAGTTTGGCCAGGCGCTCCTGAAGCTTCTCCTGGTCGTACTCGCTGGCGGTGTTTTCTATCTGCCCTCGGATCGCCGCGATGCGTCCCTTGATCGCATCGGCGGTGCCGGCGCCATCTACGATGGTGGTGGTATCCTTGTCGATCGTCACCTTTTTGGCCGTGCCCAGCATGGCGAGCGTGATGTTTTCAAGCTTGATCCCGAGATCTTCTGAGACGACTTCGCTGCCCGTCAGGACCGCGATATCCTCCAGCATGGCCTTGCGGCGATCACCGAAGCCTGGTGCCTTTACCGCGGCAACATTCAGGCTACCGCGCAGCTTGTTGACGACTAGCGTCGCCAAAGTCTCGCCCTCGACGTCCTCGGCGATGATGAGCAGCGGCCGTCCCGACTGGACGACGGCTTCGAGCAAGGGAAGGATCGGGGCAAGCGCTCCCAGCTTCTTCTCAAACAGCAAAATATGCGGATCGGCCAGTTCAACCGTCAGTTTCGCGGGGTTGGTGACGAAATAGGGCGAAAGGTAGCCGCGGTCGAACTGCATGCCCTCGACGACATCGAGCTCGAATTCGACGCCGGAGCCTTCCTCGACCGCAATGATGCCTTCCTTGCCGACCTTTTCCATAGCTTCGGCGATCTTGCGGCCAATGATTTCATCTCCGTTGGCCGAAATGGTACCGACCTGCCCGACCTCGTCCGTTCCCGCCACGGGCTTGGACCGGGCCTTGAGTTCGGCGACCACTGCCTTGACCGCAATGTCGATGCCGCGCTTCAGGTCGATCGGATTGGACTGTGCAGCGACCGATTTCATGCCCGCGCGGACGATCGCCTGCGCGAGCACAGTGGCGGTGGTCGTCCCATCGCCCGCGTGATCGTTGGTCCGCGATGCCACAGTGCGCATCAGCTGCGCGCCCATGTTTTCGAACTTGTCGACGAGGTCGATTTCCTTGGCGACGGTGACGCCGTCCTTGGTGATACGGGGCGCGCCGTAGCTTTTGTCCAGCAGCACGTTGCGGCCCTTGGGGCCAAGCGTCACTTTCACAGCATTGGCGAGAGTATCAACGCCTCGGCTGAGAGATTCGCGGATATCGCGCGAAAATCGTACATCTTTGGCGGTCATGGTCGTTATCCTTCTAGGTGGAGATGTCGACTTCGCCGGGAAGCGCCGGCCCGCTGACAACTCAGCCCAGAATGCCGAGCGCGTCGCTTTCCTTCATGATAACGGGGTCTTCGCCGCCCACCTTGAACTCAGTGGGGGACCATTTGCCGAGCAAGATGCGGCAACCGCCTCGACGTCAGGCGCAATAATCGTCCCGGCTTCCCCTCTGGTGCCCGAGCCAACGGACACGATCTCGCCTCCCTGCGGCTTTTCACGGGCATTGTCAGGAACGATGATGCCGACGGCGGCCCTCTTGGGTGCTTTTAGCCGGCGTCCGAGAACGCGATCGTCCAAGGGGCGCAATGTCATGATGGAGCGATCCTGTCGCTGGGCCGCGACAAGGCGTCGCTTTCACAAGAGAGGCCAGCGCCGCGCTTTGCGATCTGGCAGTCACGATGAAAGAGTGCCAGTTGTTTGTATATGGGCAGGGCGGATTTCAAATCAAGTATGGCATTCGCTCTGCCGAAGCTCAGAGCGACCATTCTGGCGGATGAGATCAGAAATTTCGGACGATTAGGCGCATTTTCCCTGAACCATCCCATAGCTTTTCACCAATCTCGCCCGCATGAGCCGGACCTGTTTCATCTTTCAGGGCCCCAATAAAGCTATAGGTTGCCTCTAACAGGGTGCGGAAAAACCCTCCATGAGGCGCGGTGATCGCCGGGCTCAAAGGGTTTGTCGGGCACCGGTTTGGGGAATTCGGCATCAGGTGGCAGTCGTTTGCTGCCAGAACCCGCCGTGT
>Ga0160437_1000422_pt1 | contig 22439 bp, 18 predicted proteins | sample HID1975I_E0MG_FD_108227 | JGI IMG/M metagenome (GOLD analysis project Ga0160437, IMG submission 108227) | Enriched soil microbial communities from UW Madison campus, WI, USA - HID1975I_E0 MG | ecosystem: Environmental > Terrestrial > Soil > Unclassified | place: USA: Madison, Wisconsin... | reverse complement strand
GGAGTGAGGTAGCGGAATTCGGTGTCCAGCATCAGTCCGCGCTTGGTCATGAGCCTGGGTTCCAGGGTCATGTCGTAGTTCGGCGCAAGGTTGATGTAGATCGGCTGGCGCCAGTCGAAGCCGTTGCGGTTGGACTGGCCGACGTTCGGGTACAGCAGGCCGGTCACGCGGCGGTCGTCGATCGGGAACTTGAACCACGGTACGTACAGCACCGGTACCTTGCCCACGCGGATGGTGGCGTTGCGCGCGGTGCCGAAGCCGGAGTCGGTGTCGATGTCGATCTCGTCGGCGCGCAGCTCCCAGTGGCGGTCGCTGGGCGGGCAGGTGGAATACGTCGAGCCGACCAGCTTGCCCTGGGTGCCCTGCATGCGGATGGTCTGCGCACCGCCGTTGCCGCGGCGTTCGATCAGCTGGTAGCGGACGTCGTCGATCTGGTGGGTGTCGTTGGTCTGGTCGCCGTGCGCGCGCTCGGCGATCATGCGCATGCCCGTGTCCTGGTAGCGCACGTTGCCGTCGGCGACGTACTGGTCGGTCTGCTGGTCGAAGCGCAGGTTGTCGGCGTGCAGGTACTGGTCGCCGCGCTGCAGGGTGACGTTGCCCTGGAAGTTGATCGTCTCGCCGGAGATGCCTTCGACGCTGTCGCCGGCCACGTCGGTGTTCTGCGATTCACGGTCTTCGGGCGTACCCACCGGCGGCGGTGCGTCGGCAAAGGCCGGCACCGCGTCCTCCACCGGGCACAGCGACCAGTCCAGCGGACGGTCGTCGTCGGCATGGGCGGTCAGCGGGAGCGAGAGGGCGATGCACAGCGGCAGTGGGAGCAGGCGGAGAACAGGGCGCACGCGGGCATCCGTTCGATGAAAATCGGCCGTTAGCTTGCCGCATCGCCCTGCCAGCGGCAATGACGACGGAAGATTGCCTTCAGTACGCGAAAGCCGCTGTAAACACGGCGTTGAAGTTGCGGAACGGCGGCTGAATGCGGCCGGCGGTTCAGCCGCGCAGGGCGCCGACGTGGGCCAGGGCGCATTCGCGCAGCGCCTGCAGGTCGTAGCCGCCTTCCAGCGTCGATACCAGGCGTCCGTGTGCGTGGGCGTCGGCCAGCCGGCGCAGTTCGGCGGTCAGCCAGGCGAAGTCGTCGGCCTCCAGCTGCAGCTGCGCCAGCGGGTCGCGCCAGTGCGCGTCGAAGCCGGCCGAGACCAGCAGCAGCTGCGGGCGGAAGGCGTCGATCGCCGGCAGCAGCCGAGCCTCCCACGCGGCGCGGAAGCCGCGGCTGCCGGTGCCCGGCGGCAGCGGCACGTTGAGGACGTTGCCGGCGCCGCGCTCGTGCACGTGGCCGGTGTCCGGATACAGCGGCATCTGGTGGGAGCTGAGGTAGTGCACGCGCGGCTCGGCGTCGAAGATCGCCTGGGTGCCGTTGCCGTGGTGGACGTCGAAGTCGGCGATCGCCACCCGTGCCAGCCCGTGCCGCTCCAGAGCGTGCGCAGCGGCGACGGCGACGTTGTTGAACAGGCAGAAGCCCATCGCCGCGTGCACGGTGGCGTGGTGGCCCGGCGGGCGGACCGCGCAGAAGGCGACCGGCGCTTCGCCGGACAGCACCAGGTCCACCGCCGCCACGCCGGCGCCGGCCGCGCGCAGGGCGGCTTCGGCCGACCGCGGCGACAGCACCGTATCCGGGTCCAGCGCGACCGGTTGCGCTGGATGCGCCTCCAGCACGGCCGCGAGCAGCGATTCGTCGTGGACCCGCAGCAGTTCGCCGCGCCCGGCGCGGGGCGCTTCGCGCCAGTCGAGATCGTCGAAGCCCTTGCGCAGCGCCTCGATCACCGCGCCCAGCCGCTGCGGCCGCTCGGCGTGGCCGGAGCCGGTGTCGTGGGCGAGGCAAGCGGCGTGGCTGAAGACCGGCAGGCTCACGGCGACATCCTCGCGGAGGTCTGGCGCCTGCGTCCGGCCATGCTCAGGGCTTGCGGCGCTCGTGCTGCCAGATGACCTCGCCGTGGCCGCTGGCGCGCGCAAGCACGCGGGCAAGCACGAACAGCAGGTCGGACAGGCGGTTGAGGTAGCGGATCGGCTGCGGACGCACGGTTTCCTGCCGCGCCAGCGTCACCGCCTGCCGCTCGGCGCGGCGGACCACGGTGCGGGCGACGTGGCAGCGCGCAGCGGCTTCGCCGCCGCCGGGCAGGATGAACTCCTTCAGCGGCGGCAGCGCGGCGTTGTAGTGGTCGAGGTGCTGCTCCAGGCGGTCGATGTCGGCGTCGTGGATCGCCGCGTGGCCGGGGATGCACAGCTCGCCGCCTAGGTCGAACAGCTGGTGCTGGATCGTCGTCAGCAGGTTGCGGATGTCATCGGCGACGTCCGCGGCCAGCAGCAGCCCGATGCAGGAGTTGGCTTCGTCGACCGTGCCGTAGGCATCGACCCGCGCCGAGTCCTTCGCCACCCGGCTGCCGTCGCCCAGGCCGGTGGTGCCGTCGTCGCCGGTGCGGGTGTAGATCTTCGAGAGGCGATTGCCCACGGCAGCCGGTCAGGCCTTCTTCTTGCGGTCGTGCGCGACCGGCGCGGCGTGCGCGGCGACCTGTTCGCACACCACCTGCGCGATCGCGGCGATCGCCACGAACATCGCAGTGCCACGCAGGTAGGGCAGGAACCAGTCGCCGTAGTTCTTCGCCCAGCCGGCGAAGGTCGGATCGGCAACGCTGTCGCTGAACCAGTAGAAGCCGCCCTGGGCGAACAGGTGGCACAGCGCGGTCGCCGCGACCACGGCCACGGCCAGCCGGCCCAGCGCGGCGACGCTGGCGCCGGTGTAGTGGCGGCGCAGCCACAGGCCGCCCAGCCACATCGACAGGTACGCGGGCACGAGGAACCAGTAGCCCGGCGACACGCAGTAGTGGCTCCAGAAATCCATGCCCTGGCGGGTGATCACCGCCCAGTCGATGCCCACCGCCAGCACCATCAGCAGCGGGAAGGCCCAGCGCGACCAGCCGCGCAGGTAGAAGCCGCCGAGCAGGAACACCGCCCATGACGCGTCGGGCACCGGCCCGAAGTGGGTGAAGACATGCGAGCGCGTCGCCGCCATCAGCAGGATCAGCAGGGACAGGACGAGGACGCGTTGCAGCTTGGTGTTCATGGAGGGGCTCCGGGCGCGGTGCGGACTGCGCTCATTCTAGCGAAACGGCGCGGGCCGGGCCGTATCATGGCGCCATGGAGACCGGACATGACGTGGTGATCGTCGGCGGCGGCCTGGTCGGGGCGAGCCTTGCGATCGCGCTGGACCGGATCGGGCTGGACGTCGGCCTGGTCGAGGCCACGCCGCCGGGCACGCTGCCGGCGGTGTTCGACGAGCGCAACCTCAGCTTCGCCGAGGCCACCGTCAACGCGCTGCAGGCGCTGGGCGTGATGGACCGGCTGCGCGCGCCCACCGGCGCCATCACCCGCATCCACGCCAGCCGCCGCGGCGACTTCGGCCGCGTGCTGCTGGCGGCGGCCGACTACGGCCGCGAGGCCTTCGGCCGGGTGGTGGTGGCGCGCGACTTCGGCGAGGCGCTGGAAGCGCGGCTGGGTGAACTGCAGCGGCTGACGCGCTACCGGCCCGCGCGCTTCATCGGGCTCGGCGAGGGCGAGGGCGACGGCGACGGCGGCGCGCGCGCGATCCGCATCGCCGACGATGGCGGCGAACACGAGCTGCGCGCGCGGCTGCTGGTCGCGGCCGACGGCACCCGCAGCGGCGTGCGCGACGCGCTGGGCATCGGCGCCGACAGCCACGACTATCTGCAGACCCTGTTCGTCGCCCGCCTGCGCGCGGCGCGCGCGCCCGACGGGACCGCGTACGAGCGACTCGGCGCCGACGGCCCGACCGCGCTGCTGCCGCGCGGCGACCGCCATTACGGCCTCGTCCACGGCGTGGCCCGTAACGAGGCCGACGCGGTGCAGGCGCTGGACGACGCGGCCTTCCTCGAACGCATCCAGCGCGCCTTCGGCTGGCGCGCCGGACGCTTCGTGTCCGTCGGCGCGCGCAGCGCCTATCCGGTAATCCGCACCGTCGCGCGTGAAACGGTCGCGCCGCGTGCCGCGCTGGTCGGCAACGCGGCGCAGACCCTGCACCCGATCGGCGCGCAGGGCTTCAACCTCGGCCTGCGCGACGCGCTGACGCTGGCCGAACTGGTCGAAACCCGCGGTGGCGATCCCGGCGCGCCGGAACTGCTCGCCGAACACGTCCGGCGCCGCCGCGGGGACCGCGAACGCACGCTGGCGATGAGCGACGGCCTGGCGCGGCTGACCGCGAACGACGCGCCGCTGCTGCGGCCGCTGCGCAGCCTCGGACTGCTGGCGCTGGACCGGCTGCCGTCGGCGCAGGCGCAACTGGTCGGCGGCGCGATGGGCTATCGCGGCGACGTACCGGCGCTGTGCAGGCGCGCGTCGTCGTGAGCCGCCGCGCCCGCAGCGACGTGGTGGTGGTCGGCGGCGGCGTGGTCGGCGCGGCCTGCGCGCTGGCGCTGGCCGGGCTCGACCTCGACGTGACCCTGGTCGAAGCCGCGGAACCCGCGCGCTGGTCACCGGCGCATCCGGACCTGCGGGTGTTCGCCTTCGCCCCCGACAACGCTGCCTTGCTCGATGGCTTCGACGCCTGGCGCGGCGTGCTCGAGGCTCGCGTGCAGCCATACCGGCGCATGCGGGTGTGGGACGCCGCCGGCGGCGGCGAGCTGGCATTCGACGCCGACGCCGTGGGCCGTCGCGAGCTGGGCTGGATCGTCGAGAACGGCCTGCTGGTCGACCGGCTCTGGGCCGCGCTCGCGCGTGCCGGCGTGGAGGTGCGCATGCCGGCGCGGGTCGAAGGGCTGGAACAGGACGCCGCCGGCGTGCGCCTGCGGCTGGACGACGGCAGCCGCGTCGAGGCGCAGGTGGCGATTGCCGCGGACGGCGCCGGATCCACGCTGCGCAAACTCGCCGGCGGCGAGGTCAGCCGCCACGACTACGGCCAGCGCGGCGTGGTCGCCTTCATCGAGACCGAGCGTCCGCACGAGGACACCGCGTGGCAGCGCTTCCTGCCGACCGGCCCGCTGGCGGTGCTGCCGTTCGCGCAGCGGCGCAGTTCCATCGTCTGGACGCTGCCCGATGCGCGTGCGGACGAGGTGCTGGCGCTCGACGACGACGGTTTCGCGCGCGAGCTCACGCGCGCCTTCGATGCGCGGCTGGGCGCGATGCGGGCGGTGTCGAAGCGGGCGGCGTTCCCGCTGCGCCGGCAGCTGGTGCAGTCGCAGGTGCACGGCCGCGTGCTGGTGGTCGGCGATGCCGCGCACGTGGTGCATCCGCTGGCCGGGCAGGGCGTCAACCTCGGCCTGCGCGACGTGGCCGCGCTGCGCGACGCCGTTGCAGCCGCCCGCAGTCGCAACGCCGACTGGACCACGCCGCACCGCCTCGCGCGCTGGGCGCGGGTGCGCGCCAGCGAAAACGCGGTCGCCGCGCACGCCTACGACGGCATCAACCGGCTGTTCTCCAGCGACGGCATGCACCGCACGCTGCTGCGCGGGCCGCTGCTCGGGCTTGCCGGGCGGCTGCCCGGGGTGACGCATGCGCTGTGGAGGCGTGCGGCCGGGGTTTGAGTGGCGGTTGGTAGAGCGACGCCTGGCGGGAGCAGCGGCCCCGTGGGAGCGGCCATGGCCGCGATCTGCCTGTCATGAAAGGCATCGCGGCCATGGCCGCTCCCACAAGAGGCCGGGGTGAAGAATCGAAAAGAAGAATCGAAAAGAAGCCCCGCATGTGCGGGGCTTCGTTTGCGACGCGGTGGCGAAAGACCTGCGGCCCTACATCCAGCCGGCCAGTTCCTGCTTGTCGAGCCTGCCGTCGTGGTTGTTGTCCACCGCGTCGAACTCGGCGCTCAGGGTGGCGTTGGCTTTCGCTTCGCTGCGGCTGATGCTGCCGTTGCCGTTGCTGTCCAGCGTGGCGAAGTCGATCCGGTAGTCGCCGACGACCGAGTTGGAGGGGCTGGAGGTGAAGGTCACCAGCGGCTCGCTCGGTCCCGTGGGCTCGACCTGCGGCGGCGGAGGCGGGGGCGGCGGGGCGGTGACGGCGTCCTGCGCCGCCTGCGCCGCGGCCCGTGCATCGGCGGCCGCTTCGGCAGCGAGGGCGGAGGCGGTCTGGGCCTGGCCCGACGCCGTGCGGCCTTCGACCGTCGCGCCGAACCCATGCGCGGTGCCGCTGCGCGCGGCGGCGCGCGCGCCGTTGGCCTCGTTGGCCGAGTTGCCGGCCATGTTCGCGGCCTGTTGCGCCGCGCGCGACGCCTGGTCGGCCTGGTAGGCGTGGTAATCGGCGGCCGCCGCGCCCTCGGCGGTGACGGCGCCGGAGCGGCGCGCCTGTTCGGCAGCGCGCGCGGCTTCCCGCGCGGCCTGGGCCTGGCTGCGTGCCGCCTGCGCCTCGGCGTTTGCATCCTGCGCGTTGCGCTCGGTGCTCGGCCTGCTCTGCGCGGATTCGATGGTGGCCTGCGCGTACACGCTGCCGGTGGCGAGCGCCGCCAGCATGGCGATCGCCAGTCGTGACTGGGTAGAACGGATCATGGTGTGCTCCTTCCGGGACTCTCCGGGATCGCGCAGCGAACGTTAGGAGCAGCCCAATGAATGCGGCGTCAATCCCCGGAAACAGGGACTGAATGTCTCATGGCCGGGGCCTGGCGCGCGAATACCGTGATCTCCTCGCGGTCGTGGTACAGCTGCCGGGCGCGGATCGCCAGCGGTCGCTGCGCCTGCTCGGCGAACAGGTCCAGGCACAGGCGGGTTTCGTCCCAGCGTTTCTTCATCGGCAGCTTGAGGTTGAAGATCGCCTGCCGGCACCAGCCCTCGCGCAGCCACGTCGCCATGCGCGCGGCGACCCGGCGCGGCTGTTCGACCATGTCGCAGACCATCCAGTCCAGCGGCCGCGGCGGCTGCCAGCGGAAACCGTCGGCGCGCAGGTGCTCGACCAGCCCGGTATCGAGGACGTGCTGGCGCAGCGGGCCGTTGTCGATCGCGCTCACGCGCAGGCCGTGGCGCGCGAGCACCCAGGTCCAGCCTCCGGGCGCGGCGCCCAGGTCGGCGGCCTGCATGCCGTCGCGCAGCAGGCCGGTGCGCTCGTCGTCGTCGAGCAGGGTGAGCAGGGCTTCCTCGAGCTTGAGCGCCGAGCGCGAGGGCGCATCGGCGAGCAGGCGCAGGCGCGGGATGCCCAGCGGCCAGGGCGCGCTGTCGGCGGGATCGGCGACGGCGACGAAGGCGTGGTCGCCGTCGATGAAGCACACGTGCAGGCGCGGCAGTGCGTCGCTGTCGCGCGCGGCGAGCAGTCCCGCCTTGCGCAGCGCCGGGCGCAGGGCGTTGCCGAACGCGCGCGCCAGTCCCGCCAGCGGCTTGCCGGCGTCGCTGTCGGGATGCTCGACCAGCAGTGCACCATGGCGCTGGCCGGCAGTCATGCCTGCCTGCAGTGCCTTGATGATCGGGGTGATGCGGTCGTTCGGATCCAGTCCGCGCAGCTCCGCCAGCACGCGCAGCTTCTGCCGCGCGAACACCAGTCCGCGCCACGGCAGCGCGCGCGACAGCGCGTCGGCCTCGTCGCAGGCGAACACCACGAAGCCGCTGTTGCGTTCGGTGCGCGCGTAGCCGGCGAAACCGGCTTCGGCGGCGCGCGCGGTGAGCTCGGCGGCCAGTTCGGGCTCGAAGCCGGCGCGGCAGTAGCAGAGCAGTCCGGTCATCGCGCATTGCCCATGGGCAGATCGGCTACAGGGCGGCAGCCGGGGCTCAATAGTGTTGCCCGCCGCCCTCGCCATAGGCGCGCAGCACCGCGCGGGCGTCGTCGCGGTGGATGTCGCGCACGACCTCGATGCCGCGCTGTTCCAGTTCGCCCACCCAGTCGGCGGGCAGCGGGCCTTCGTCGAATTCGGTCAGCGCCATCACGTCCTCGGCGCGGGCGCCGATCAGCAGGCGATCGATGCCGGCCCAGATCGTGGCGCCGTAGCACTGGCAGCACGGCTGCGCGGAGGTCGCCAGGGTGTAGCGGCCGTCGGGATTGCCGGCGTCGTCACGGTTCAGGCGCGCGCGCTGCAGGCGCTGCTGGGCGAGCATGTAGGCCATGGTTTCGGCGTGGCCCAGCGAAGTGTTCTGCGGCAGCACCACGTTGACGCCAGCAGCGACGATGCGGCCGGCCTCGTTGAACACGGCGGCGCCGAACGGGCCGCCGGTGCGCGACTCGAGGTTGTGGCGCGACAGCTCGATCGCCAGCGCGACCTTGTCGGCGTCCGATTCGTAGAGGCGCGTCGCATCGACCGCGTCGTGCACCCATGCCGGCAGGGTGAGGTGGACCTGCGCGTAGAGCATCACAGCTTCACCTTCGACGCCGGCCGGGAATCCTGCGGCATGAAACCTTCGGCCGGTTCGCAACGGCCAGCATTGCACGAGCAGCTTTTGATTTCGCGGAAGCCGCAGATGCCCATGCGGCCGTCCTTCGCGCACTGCGACTGCACTGCCGCGGGGTCGACCGGGCTGTCCTTGTTGACGCAGGCGGGCATCATCCCGCAGCAGTTGCCGACGTTCTTCACCGCGCAATCGCTGTCGGCCTTGCAGCTGTAGTCGATGACCGGCGCTTCGCGGACCCGGTTGGGCGGCAGCGGACGCGACATCGTCGGCGGCGCCTTGGCGGCGGGGTCCTGCGGCGCGGCGTCGCCGCTGGTGGCGGGTGCGGCGCACGCGGCCAGCGTGGCGCACAGGCACAGGGCAAGCATTCGGAGGAAGCGGGTCATGGTTGGTCTCACTTCTGCGTCCACGTGTCGCGCAGTGTGACGGCGCGGTTGAACACCGGGGCGTCGCTGCGATGATCGCGGCGGTCGGCGACAAAATACCCGGTCCGCTCGAACTGGAATCGCGTCTCGGGCTCGGCCGCTGCCGCCGCAGGCTCGACATAACCCTGCACCACCGCGCGTGAATCCGGGTTGATGTGGTCGCGGTAGGTCTTGCCGTCGGCCTCGTCGTCCGGATTGGCGACCGAGAACAGGCGGTCGTAGAGGCGGATCTCCGCCGCCACCGCGCGGGTCGCATCGACCCAGTGGATCGTGCCCTTGACCTTGCGGTTGGCGCCTTCCATGCCGGGGCGCGACTCGGGGTCGAGCGTGCCGCGCAGTTCGACCACGTTGCCGTCGTCGTCCTTGACCACCTCGTCGCAGCGCACGATGCCGGCCCCGCGCAGGCGTACTTCGCCGCCGGGCACCAGTCGCTTCCAACCCTTGGGCGGGACTTCGGCGAAGTCGCCGCGCTCGATCCACAGCTCGCGCGAGAACGGCACCTCGCGCGTGCCGAAGGATTCGTCCTTCGGGTGGTTGGGAAACGTCAGCGTCTCTGTATGGCCTTCGGGCAGGTTGGCGAGCACGAACTTCAGCGGCTCGACCACCGCCATCCGCCGCGGCGCGCGTGCGTCGAGATCGTCGCGCAGGCAGCCTTCGAGCACCGAAAAGTCGATCACCGAGTTCTGCTTGCTGATGCCGACGCGGTCGACCAGCAGCCGCAGCGCCGCCGGCGTGTAGCCGCGCCGGCGCAGGCCCTGCAGGGTGTACATGCGCGGATCGTCCCAGCCGTCGACCAGGCCTTCGGCCACGAGCTGGGTGAGCTTGCGCTTGCTCATCACCGTGTAGTTGATGTTGAGGCGCGAGAACTCGATCTGGCGCGGCTTGGCGGCCTCATTCGGCAGGCCCTTGCCCAGCAGCGGCGCGAGCAGTTCCGGCGAATTCGCAAGATCGACCCTGTCCACGCACCAGTCGTACAGCGGGCGGTGGTCCTCGAACTCCAGCGTGCACAGCGAATGGGTGATGCCCTCGATCGCGTCGCCCAGCGAGTGCGCGTAGTCGTACATCGGGTAGATCGGCCAGGCGTCGCCGGTGTTCTGGTGCGCGACCTGCTTGATCCGGTACAGCGCCGGGTCGCGCAAGTTCATGTTGCCGCTGGCCATGTCGATCTTCGCCCGCAGCGTGCGCGCGCCGTCGGCGAACTCGCCCGCGCGCATGCGGCGGAACAGGTCGAGGTTTTCCTCGACGCTGCGATCGCGGTACGGCGAATTGCGGCCCGGTTCGGTCAGCGTGCCGCGGTACTCGCGCACCTGCTCCGCGGACAGGTCGCAGACGAAGGCGTCGCCCTGCCGGATCAGCTTCTCCGCGCCGAGGTAGAACACCTCGAAGTAGTCCGAGGCATGGCGCAGGCCGGCCCAGTCGAAGCCCAGCCAGCGCACGTCGTCCTGGATCGCCTGCACGAACTCGGGGTCTTCCTTCGCCGGGTTGGTGTCGTCGAAGCGCAGGTTGCACAGGCCGCCGAACTCGGCGGCGATGCCGAAGTCCAGGCAGATCGCCTTGGCGTGGCCGATGTGCAGGTAGCCGTTGGGCTCGGGCGGGAAGCGGGTGCGGATGGCCGAATGCTTCCCGCTGGCCAGGTCCTGGCGGACGATCTGGCGGATGAAATCCTGCTTTTCGGCGGGCGGTGCCGGGTCGCCGGCGGTGTCGGCGCCGGGGGCGGTGCGGTGGCTCATGGGCGGGGGTGCCGGGGAAAAACAACAGTTTAGCCGAGCCCGGTGGTCGCGGGCGCACACCTGGAGACACCTGCGTGGCCCCTCCACGGCCGTTGCGGCGGCCTGGCTGGCATGCAAGTTGCGTGCGGTAGGGTATGGGCGGGGGGAAGCAATGCGCTGGATGCAGACAGGGGGACAGTCCGGATTGGCGGCTGCGGTGTGGCGCGGCGGTCATGGCCCGGGCGGTGGCAGGTTCCGATGATCCTGCGCGCACTGCGTAATTCGTCGCACCACGAGTGGCTGGTTGCAGGCTGCCTGTTGGCCCTGCTCGCGTTGGTCGCCAGCGCCGTCGCAGGCGGGCTGCCCGCCGCCGAGCTGGTGCCGGTGCGGATGTCGCCGTTGCCGGGCGCCGGCGCGGCCGCGGTCACCGCGGACGGGCAGGCGCTGCGTGTCGAGGGCAACGGCCGCGACACGTGGGCGCAGTTGCACTTCAGGCTGCCGCCGCGTGCCGATGGCGATGCCGATGCGACGTGGATGGTCTGGCTTGAACGCAAGCCGGTCGACGCCGTGCAGCTGGCCGGCAACGGCTGGGACAGCGAGCAGCGCGGCTTCTTCCACCCGCACGCCCGCGCGGGCCCGCTGCCGACGGGCTTCTTCTTCCACCTCCCGCAGGACTGGCAGGGCGACATCGACCTCCAGCTGCGCGTACGCAGCGAGCTGCCCGTGGTGCTGCGGCCGCGGGTGCTCGAAGGCATCGAGGCCTGGCGGGTCGAGCGCCAGGGCGTGGCGATCAGCGCGACGATCTACGCCAGCCTGTTCACGCTTGCGCTGCTGGCGCTTGCGCTGTTCTTGGCGGCGCGCGACCGGCTGTTCCTGAGCCTGTTCGGCAGCGCGACGCTCACGCTGCTGACGCTGTCGGCGGCGAACGGCCACCTGTACCAGGTCGACGGGCTGCGCTGGCTGGCGACGTGGGGCGTGGAAGGGCTGCTGGCGCTGCAGTTCCTGCTCTGCGCCTCGTTGCCGCAGTTGCTGCTGCGCTACGCAGGCACGCGCGCGGCGCACCCCGGCATTGCGCGCGCGATCGACGTCGGCTGCATCGCGATGGCGGTGCTGGCTGCGGTGTCCCTGCTGGACCTACAGGTGCTGCTCCGCTGGCTGCAGCCGGCGGCCCTGGCCGCGCGCGTGGCCTGCGCGCTGGCCTGCCTGTGGCTGGTGTTCGACGCGGCCCGCCGCCGGCTGCCGATGGGCGGGCCGCTGGCCGTGCTCGGCGCACTGACGGTCGCCGCCGGCGTGGTGCGGCAGCTGATGCTGCTCGGACACATCGGGAATCTCCCATGGCTGCGTGCCGGCGACCAGATCGCGCTGGCCGGAGCGATGGCGATCCTCGCCGTCGGCGTCATCAACCGTATCGGCGACTACCGCGACCAGCGCGACCGCGACCAGCTGGCGCGCCTGGACTCGGAGCGGCGCATGCAGCGCGAGGCGGCGCGCTCGGATCTCAACGCCACGCTGCAGGCGCAGCTGCGCGGCAGCGCCGAGGGCGATATCGCGTGGACCGCCTTCCACCTGCTGCTCGAACGGCTGGCACCGCTGGTGCGCGCCGACCGCGCGCTGGTCGTGGCGCAGGGCTATCGCGGGCAGGACGTGCTGGTGGTAGTGCCGGTCGCGGCCAAGGCCGGGGCCGAGGCGCTGGTCGCCAGGCGCGGGCTGGCCCTCAAGCGCCAGGCCGCCAACGGCATTCCGCTGCAACAGCCGGTGGCCACGGGCGAGGCTGCCGGCGGCGTGGCGATGGAAGCGCTGGTGCCGCTGCCGATCCGCGCCCCGGCCTGGGGCATGCTGCAGCTCGAGCGCGCCGGCGGCGAGGGCTTCACCACCGAGGAAATGGCGCTGGCCGGCGAGTTCATCCGCCTGGCGCTGGTCCACGTCGACCAGGCGCTGACGGCGATCCAGCTGCGGCGCTCGGCCGAGCTTGACGCGCTGACCGGCACCTTCAACCGCCGCACCATCGACCAGTGGCTGGGGCGCAGCTTCGGCGAGGTCGAGCGCGACGGCCAGCCGATTTCGGTGCTGTTCGTCGACATGGACCATTTCAAGGCCATCAACGACAAATATGGTCACGCCTGTGGCGACCACTGCCTGCGCTCGGTCGCGCAGGCGCTGCGCGCGGCGCTGGGCGAGGACGACCTGCTGGGACGCTACGGCGGCGAGGAGTTCATCGCGGTCCTGCCCGGCCGCGGCGGCGCGGCGGCGCGCCAGCTGGGCGAGGCGCTGCGCGCCGACGTGGAGCGGCTGGCGCTGGACTGGGAAGGCAAGCCGCTGCGCCTGACCGTGAGCGTGGGCGTGGCGACGCGCCTGCACGACGAGCACCCTGCCCACACCATCGACCGCGCCGACAAGGCGCTGTACGCCGCCAAGCGCGGCGGCCGCAACCGCGTGCACGTGGCGCCGGCGGTGTTCAGTTGAACCCATAGGTTCTTTGCAGCTTCCACAATTGCAGCTCCCGCAAGGGCTGCTCCCACGCGAGTCATTACCATGTGCCGTCGCCGTTCCGGCGAGTCCGTGCAGGGGGCGCCGCCATGACCCGTTCGAAAACCGAGCCCAGGGCGCTGGCCTGGATGCTGGCCGGTGCCGCGATCATCGGCACCAACGGCATCATGGTCGAGCTGGCCGGCACGCCGCCCACGGTGTCGGCGTTCTGGCGCATGGCCTTCGCCGGCGCGATGCTGCTGGGCTGGGTGCTGGTGTCCGGCGGCTGGCGTGCGCTGTCGCCGCGGGCCTGGCTCTGGATCGCCTTCACCGGCGCCGCGTTCTCCGCCGACCTGTGGCTCTGGCATCGCAGCATCCTGCTGGTCGGGCCGGGGCTGGCGACGCTGCTGGGCAACGCGCAGGTGTTCTTCATGGCGCTGGCCGGGGTGCTGTTCTTCCACGAGCGACTCGGCCCGCGCTTCGTCGCCGGCCTGCTGCTGGCGTTCGCCGGGCTGTGGCTGATGCTGGGCACGCATTGGCCGCAGCTGCCGCCGCAGTACCGCTGGGGCGTGTGGCTGGGGCTGGGGACGGGCGTGTGCTATGCGGCCTACAACCTGTGCCTGCGGCGCGCGCAGGGCGAGGCGCACGTCGACCGCGCCGCGGCGGCGCCGGTGGCGCAGGTGCTGGGCGTCGCCGCGCTGGTCAGCGCGGCGTTCCTCGGCGGCGCGGCCGCGGCGGAGGGCGCGTCGTTCGCGATCCCGTCGCTGAAGTCGCTGGCGGTGCTGCTGGCGCTGGCCGGGTTCGGCCACTGCCTGAGCTGGGTGCTGATCTCGCGCGCGATGGCGCAGCTGCGCGTGGCGCTGGTCGGACTGTTGCTGCTGTTGCAGCCGGTGGTGGCGTTCGTGCTGGATGCGTGGCTGTTCGGCCGCGCCACCGAGCCGCGGGAATGGTTCGGGCTCGCGCTGAGCCTGGCGGGGATCTTCCTGGCCGGGCTGAAGGGGCGTTCGCGGTTGCCGGAGCAGCCTGCCTGATCCGCAACCCGCCGCCGGCTCGAGCAGCGGTGGGTTGGGAACATGGCGCACGGCCAACGATAATGCGCCGACGCCCATCGGGCTTTCGCAAGGACTGCGTATGCCACTGGAATTACGTTGCGTCGGATCCGGGGCCTTCCGGCCACGGAGACCCGGGCGGCCTGGCGCTGAGTCGGCCTCCTGCGCGCGGACGAGCCCATCGCGGTTACGCCAGGGCATGGTGACGTGCTTGCGCGCCACCGGTCTGTGGGGGCTGGTCGGCGTCGCCCTCCTGGGTGGCCCGGCGAGAGCGGAGATCAGTCCACCGGATCCGGAGAACGCGCCTCCACCGGCGTTGATTCCCGTGTGCGTCAGTGTGTTTGAGCAGCAGTGCGGGCTTTTGGCCAGGGACGGCACGTGGGCTGTCGAGCCGGCCTACTCGGCGCTGTATGCCAGGGACGATCTCTGGGAAACCAGGTGGGAAGGAAAGGCGGGCGTGCTCGATTCCGACGGCCGGCTGTTGTTCGAGCCGCGCTTCGCGGAACTCGGGCGTTTCAGCGATGGCCTGGCGCCAGCAAGCCTGAGGGGTGGAGTCCGTGGCCTCAGCGGCTACGTCGACCACCGCGGGAACTGGGTCGTCCCGGCGCGTTACTTCATCGCGGGGGCGTTTTCGGAAGGGCTCGCCGTGGTCGAGGACTGGATCGGCGGCCCCAACGACGGGCACGCCGATTGCTATTACATTCGGCCGGACGGCGAGCAGGCTTTTGCCGGAAAGTGGAACGGCTGCGACGCCTTCCGCTTCGGCATGGCGGCGGTCGACCGTGGCCCGAGCGTGCGGTCGAGTTCGAACATCGACCAGGCCAGCATGGCGACCGTCGACGCGCGGGGAAACATCCTGGCCCCCTGGGCCAAGCGTTATCGGCTCACGCCGCTGTCCGCCGATCGCGTACTTGAACATGGTTTCGACCACGATGCGTTGCTCGATCGGCACGGCAAGGTGCTGTTCCGCGTACCCGAAGATGGCGTTCTGGAGTACGCCGGCGAGGGCCGGTTTTTCTACGCGCTCGACCGCGGCAAGCGGGGGCTGCTGGACATGCGGTCCGTGCGGCCGCTGGTGACGCCCGAGCACGGCTGGGATCGCACGACGCGCTTTTCCGGCGGAGTGGCCTGGGTCACGCAGTCCGAGCGCGGCGGACAGGACCGCCATGTGCTGATCGATCTGCAGGGGCGGCCAATCCTGAAGGTCGATTACGACGCTGTCGACGACTTTTCCGCCGGTGCGGCAGCCGTCCGGCGGAGCGACGGGAACTGGCGGCTGATCGACCGGAAGGGACAGGCGCTCACCGAGGCCGTCTACGCACGATTCGAACCCGCCTGGATGTGGTACGACCAGTCACCGCGCGCCGGCGATGTCTGGCGGGCCGGCCGTCGCGACCGGGACGAGACGGTCGACTGGATCGATGCCCGCGGCGCGCGGCTGGCCACGAAGAGCAAGTTGCCGTGCGGTATCGAGGTCGTGCGCAATGCCCGCGACGAGATCATCTGGCCGCGCGACGTGGAAGCCAGCTGTTTCGTGGCTGCATCGTCGCGGGGCCAGGGATGGGATGTGCCCGCGGACTCCGGCCTGGACGACGCACGCGTCATGGCAGTGCGTGTTCTGCGTGCCCGGGAGAGAGTTGCCGGGCTGGGCAGTCTCCGGTGGCGCCTGGCGGGGATACCGGACTCGGAACCGTCCGTCGAGCAGCAGATCTTCAATGCGCCCTGGCAGAGGGGGCCGGTGGTGGTCCGGTTGGAGGGACCGGTGACGCTCGACCTGCCGCCGGGGTACCGCTACCTGGCCGCGGACTACGTGCCGGCCGTGCGGTCATTGTTCGGCGAGCTGCTGCCACCCGACGATGGCCTGCCGTTTGCCCTCGTGGTCGACGACGACATGATGGTTGTGCTGCGCTTTGCGCTGGTGGAGGCGGGTCATGTGTCGGTCGACGACGAGCGGCTCGACCCGGATTCGCTGAAACTGCGCATGCGGGACGGTGTGGCCGGGTTCGCAGGGGCTCGAAGCGGCTATGCAAGGCATTCGATCGACTGGCTGCGCCAGCCGCGCTGGGACGGCGACCGGCATCGACTGGACTGGGCCTTCAGGGATTCCAATGCTTACGCCGTCAACAGCGTGCAGTTGGGCAGGCAATGGGTGCTGGCGGCGCAAAGCGCCAACGGGTGGGTGTTCGGGGAGGACTACGCCGTACTGGCGCAGCAGTCGCTCGACCAGGTGATGGCGGGTGTCCGCTTCGACGAAGACCAGGTCTACACCGATGCGCGCGCTGGCGACAGGAAAGCGGCCATGGACCTGACCGGCTACATCACCGGTACGCCAGCGCGCCGGCTCCGTCCCGATGCGCCGGCAGCCGGCGTGACCGCGACGGGGCGGGTCGCCGCCGTGCTGGCCGTCCTGGTCCTGCTGGCGGTGGTGGTGGCCGGCTGGCGGCTCTCGTTCGGGAGTTTGCGACGTCCGTAGCGGCGCCGTGCCTCAGCGGGTGCGCGCCGCTTCGTTCCGGACAGGTACGTCGCGCAATGTTGCGGCCAGTTCCCCGGCCCTGGCCTTGGCAGACGCCAGGCGCTGGCGGGTGTCGGATCCGTTCTGCAGCGCTAGGTCGAAGATGCCGGCCGTGGCATCGGCTTCGTCGCCGTTGGCAAACCCGAGTTGGGCCACCGCGATGCCGGCGGCTGCACGTGCCTGGTCTTCTTCCAGGTAGCTCAGTCCAAGACCGTACCAGGCCTTGGGGTTGCGGGGATCGGTCGCTGCGGCCTGCGTGAACATGGCGCGGGCCTCGGCGGGGCGGCCGCGAAGCAGCAACCGGACGCCCAGTTCGATCACGGCGAAGGCGGCGTACGGGTCGGCTTCGACAATGGCACGCAGGTCATCGTCCCGCGTTTCCAATCTCTCGCGAGTCGACTCGTTTCGCTGTCCGATTCCGGCGAAGTACGCCTGCAGGCTGGCCGGTTGTGCACGCGGATACGCCTGCGCCGCAGCGGTCAGTTCGGCCATGGCGTGTGCATATGCGGATGCGTCGCCGGCGCCCATCGCCTCCAGGACGCCCAATGTCGCATGTTCCATCCGGGCGGGATCGGGCCTGGTGGTGACCGGCACGATGGGGGGTAGCGGATCCGGTTCGGCACGCTGCTCCACGACGACCGGACGGGAGATCGTGGCGTGGGGACGGATCGGATCGGCGGGAACCGGGTCGTTGCCGCAGGACCGTGACATCAGGATGCAGCCGAGCACGACGATGACGATCGCGGTCAGGCAACCGGATGTGCCACCGGCAGATGGTCCGGACTGTGGAGCGCCGCGTCGCGGACCAGTCGTCGTCGCGTGTGCACGGCCGGGTGCAGGCGTGTACACACGCCGTGCCCGTGTCTGTCGCGGTTGTGCCCGTGCCTGGCGACGGGAGCGTTCCAGCAGTTCGGCGCGTGCACACGCGGCGCAGGCCATCCCCGTGAAATGCTGGTGCGCGGGATTGCGCCGGCAACCGACCAGCTGGCCACCATCGCGGCGGGCGTAGCGGGTGAGCAGCTTGGCCCATTCGTCTGCATCCGGGCGGTCACGTCCGCCGAAGGCGCGGTCGAACAGGTCGCGCAGTTCTCCCGGCATCAGTGCATGGCCACTGACGGGGCTGGGCGCCATCGCCGGGTTCGGTCGCCGGCCATAGGCATAACAGTCGTCGCGGATGCGCCCGGGGATGTCCGTCGGCACGCGTTGCGACCCGGGCTTTCCGGTGAACGGATGGATGCCGAAGTTGAGCAGCCGGAAGACCACCACGGCCAACGCGAACAGGTCTTGCGTACGTTCGCCTTCGGACGCGACACCGCCGCGCTGGAACTCAGGCGCGAGGTAGTCAGGCGTGAACTGGCTGGCGCGGAAACGTTCGCCGCGGCCCTGGATACTGAAGCCGTCGCAATCGAGCAGGGCGATGTACAGCGACTCCCGGTAGAAGCGCAGGTTCACCGGCTTCAGGTCCACCACGTAGTGTTGCCTGCGGTGGAGGGCCGCGATCACCGATGCGAGGTTGGCGGCCAAGGTCATCTTGGCGCCCAGCCCGGTCGGCAGGCCCTGGGCGGCGGCCTGGCGCTCCTGGAGCACGGTTTCCAGTTCCGACGTCGCAGCGATGTCCAGCAGCGGCATCAGAAAGCCGAGGAAGCGGCCGCGGTCATCGTGGACAAGTTCGGTGGGCCACGCGATCTGCACGTACCGCTCGCCGTGCTCCTCGCGCACTGGGAGGTCCGGACTCAATGCCAGCATCGCCTCCACCTTGCGGCTGTAGGCGTCCGGGTGCAGGTGGTCGTGGTAGAGCTTGGCCACGCTTTGCGGCCGTTGCGGCAGCAGGTACACGCTACCCGCACCACCGCTCTTGATCAGGCGGCCCAGCTTGACCCGCGAGGCGCCGACACGCACTGCCTTGTCGCTGCGCCCCCCGGTGCCGGCCACGTCGGTCAATCTCCGAGGGCGATCAGCAGGGTCTTGTCATCGCTGGTGATGCCATGCGTGCGCGGATCGTCGAGGGTGGCGGCCAGCGCCTGTGTCCCCGTGGCCTCGTCCGCCTGGGCGAGGAAACGCTCGACGGGTTCCACGAAGGGGGCGAACAGTGCCTGGTTGCCCTTGGCCATCACGAAGGGCATCGCGCCGTCGGACATCAGCAGCACACTGCGCGCGGGTTTTTCGATCGGGGATATGCGCAGGTGCGCAAGCCAGTCATGGCCAGTAAGGAAAAACGTCTCGTTGGCGTATTCGCCGTTTTCCGGTAACGACAACGTGATCCCGTCGTCATGCCGTGCCACGCCGATGCCGTCGCCGACGTGGAAGAACCAGCCGTGCTCCGGCCCCATCACCACGCCGACGACGGTAGCGGCGTATGCCGACAGTTCTGTCCGCGCGATCCGGGCGTGTTCCGCCAGTGCCTCGCGTGTTTCCGTGAGAACGTCGGTGACCAGCTTCTCGATGTCCGCATGGTCCGCTGACGCCAGCAATTCCCCGCGCGCGGTCAGCGCCTGCACGGTGGCGTGCGAGATCCTGCTCGAGCCGACATGGCTGGAGGCCGCCGAGCCGGCACCGTCGCAGACCACCGCGATCAGCCATTCGCCGTGCCGCGCGAATGCCGACGCGTCCTGGCAAGGCAGGCCGGCGGCCACATGCGAGCTGCCTTTCGCCGACGCGGCGAAAATGCGCCAGGCCATGGGTCAGGCGGTCACCGTCGACCAGCTGTCGGTAGCGGGCAACTGGACCTGGTCACCGGTCTTGGACTGCGAGACGACCTGCATGCTGGTGCTCAGCCACAGGAACAGTTCATTGAACTGCAGCCCGGCCAGGCGCTTCACGCCTGCAGTGCCGCGGCTGCAAAAGGCGCCCAGGGTATCGGGGTGCGAGCCTTCGCCCACCGCGATCGGGAAGACCGCGACCTTGTGCGACCGCTCGGCCTCGCAGCAGCGTTGTGCGCCGGATTCCCAGGCATCAGTGGGCACGCCATCGCTCATCAGGAACAGCCATGGCCGCGTGTAGGCGATGCCGGACTGCTTGTAGCGTGCCTTCTCGGCTTCGATTTCACCGAGCGCAAGCTCCACGGCCTGGCCGGTCGGGGTGGTTCCGTTCGCTTCCAGCGTCGGTGCCGTGAAATCCATTGCGTCACACCAGTCGCCAACGACCTCGGCGGTATCCAGCCCGCCATAGCGGATGACAAGCAGGCGCACGCGCTTGGCGGCGATCACGTCGTCCTTGAGCTCACGCTCCAGCAACTGGAGGCCCTCGTTGAGCTGGTTGATCGGTGCGCCGCCCATGCTGCCGGAGCAGTCGAGTACCAGCACCAGCGGCGTGCGCTGCTCCGTGTTGTCCACCAGGGCGACGTCGGGAATCACTGGCTGAGTCATCGTATGCCTTCCTTGGGTCAGTCGAGTCGCCGAAGTGTAGCCACTCAGCCATGCTTCTGCATGTTGTCAAGGCAGCGGGATGCCTCCTCCGGAGTATGTGATGCATACAGGAAGGAATCGCTACGGCGCAATCCATTGCGTGCGTCGACGCCACGCTTGGAGAACGGGCGGAGTCGCAGGCGCCGTCCCGGCTGTTGTTTCGCTGGCCGGCCATGGGCGGCCGTGCTGCTGTTCCGCGCCGGTCAGCCAGCCTCGAACTCGCCGGCGAACATCGCGCGCACCTGCGCGATCGACTCGCCTTGCTCCGGATGCAGCACGCGCAGGCATTCGCAGGCGAAGCCGACCGGGCTGGTGCCGGGCGCGGTGACCAGACCGCCTTCGGCGACCACCTTCGCGTCGCGGTAATGGCTGGCACCTGCATAGCCAGGGGTGTTGTCGCGCAGGAACGCGAGGGAGTTGCTGGTGTGCGGCCGTGCATCGAGCAGGCCCGCGTGGCCCAGGGCGACGGTGGCGCCGCAGATCGCGGCCAGCGGCAGGCCGGCCTCCACGCGTGCGCGCAGCGCGCGGCTGAGCGCGGGGATCTCGCCATCGCGCCAGCGGTCGCTGCCGGGCAGCAGCCACAGGTCGCCGGCGAGCGGGTCGAGGTCGGCCAGCGCGACCTGTGGGTGGATGCGCAGGCCGCCGATCGAGGTCAGCGGCGCGCCATCGATGCTCGCGATCTGGATCTGGTCGCTGAACCATTCGCGCGCGGCGGGTAGCACGACGCCGATTTCCCAGTCGGCGACGCCGTCGATCATTACGACCGTGATGGTGGCCATGTGGTGCTTCTCGATTCCGTGGAACCCACAGTGTCGGGGACACGGCAGCCGCGATCAAAGCCGCGGCGCCGGCGCCGCTTTCCGGGAGCGGAAGGGTTCCAGCTGTTCGCGCGCGGTCGGCCGCGGACTCAGGCGCCCGCGGCGCCCGGTGCGTGGGTATACAGGGCGGCGGAATCCATTGCCGGTGCCAGCAGGTCGGGCGGCAACTGGCGGATCACGGCCGCCAGTTGTTCGAGGAAGCCCGCCATCGCCGAGCTGCGGCGCCACACCATGGCGATCCGGCGGCTGGGGGGCGGGTCGCGGAAGGGCACCAGGTGGATGTTCTCCGAACGCGCCACCGGCGGCTTCACCGCCAGCGTCGGCAGCAGGGTGACGCCGACCTCGGCGGCGACCATCTGCCGCAGCGTTTCCAGGCTGGTGGCCTGGAACTCGCCCTTCTCGCTGGCGCCGGCCATGTGGCAGACATCCAGGGCCTGGTCGCGCAGGCAGTGGCCGTCGGCGAGCAGCAGCAGGCGCTGGTCGGCGAGGTCGGCGAGCGACAGCGCGCTGCGCTGCGCCAGTGCGTGCGTCTCGGGCACGGCGAGCACGAAGGGTTCCTCGAACAGGAACTCCGCGTGCAGCTGATCGTCGTGCACCGGCAGCGCCAGCAGCGCCGCGTCGAGCCGTCCCTCGTGCAGGCGCGCGAGCAGCACGTCGCTCTTCTCCTCCACCAGCAGCAGCTCCAGCTGCGGGAAGCGCGCGCGGATGTTCGGCACCACGTGCGGCAGCAGGTAGGGGCCGAGCGTAGGGAAGATGCCGAGCCTGACGGTGCCGGCCTCGGGGTCCTGGCTGCGGCGCGCGGCTTCGCGCATCTGCTCGATGTCGGCGACGATGCGCCGCGCGCGCGCGGCGACGTCGCGCCCGGCCGGGGTCAGCATCACCTTGCGCGGCGCGCGTTCGACCAGCGGCACGCCCAGTTCCTCCTCCAGCTTGCGGACCTGGGTGGACAGCGTGGGCTGGCTGACGAAGCACGCCGCGGCGGCACGGCCGAAGTGCAGGTGCTCGGCGAGGGCGACGAAGTACTTGAGGTCACGCAGGTTCATGGAGCCTCCGTTCCGCGTCGCCGCGGACGTCGTGTCAGGCGACCTCGGCTTCCGCTTCGGTCTTCGCGGCCGGGCTGCTGCTGCGGATCAGGTGGTCGAACGCGCTCAGCGCCGCCTTGGCGCCGTCGCCCATCGCGGCCACGATCTGCTTGTACGGCGTGGTCGTCGCATCGCCCGCTGCGAACACGCCCGGCAGCGAGGTGCGGCCGGCGTGGTCGACCTCGATCTCGCCGCGTGGCGACAGGTCGACGATGCCCTTGAGCCACTCGGTGTTGGGCAGCAGGCCGATCTGCACGAACACGCCCTCCAGCTCGACCCGGTGCACGTCGCCGCCGCTGCGGTCGCGGTAGGACAGCGCGTTGACCCGGCTGCCGTCGCCGTGCACTTCCAGCGTCTGGCCGGAGGTGATGACGTCGACGTTGTCCAGGCTGCGCAGCTTGCGCTGCAGCACTTCGTCGGCGCGCAGCCTGTCGTCGAACTCGATCAGGGTGACGTGGCGGACCAGGCCGGCCAGGTCGATCGCCGCCTCGACGCCGGAGTTGCCGCCGCCGATCACCGCCACGCGCTTGCCCTTGAACAGCGGGCCGTCGCAGTGCGGGCAGTAGGCCACGCCCTTGTTGCGGTACTGGTCCTCGCCGGGCACGCCCATCTGCCGC
>Ga0160437_1000421_pt1 | contig 22458 bp, 22 predicted proteins | sample HID1975I_E0MG_FD_108227 | JGI IMG/M metagenome (GOLD analysis project Ga0160437, IMG submission 108227) | Enriched soil microbial communities from UW Madison campus, WI, USA - HID1975I_E0 MG | ecosystem: Environmental > Terrestrial > Soil > Unclassified | place: USA: Madison, Wisconsin... | reverse complement strand
TCGGTAATTTAGGGACTTTATCGAACCAGACTTCGGCCTGAATGCCTGCGCCCTGGCACATTTCGCTGAGATGACCGAGCAGACCAAAACCGGTGACATCCGTCATGGCGGTGACGCCTTCGATATCGGCAAATTCAGCGCCAGGTTTGTTGAGCTGGCACATGACTTCTGCGGCAAGGCCGTAGTGTTCTGGTTTGAGCAGGGATTTTTTCTCAGCGGTGGTCAGCACGCCAATACCGAGCGGCTTAGTGAGGAACAGTTTGCAACCTGCGGTGGCCGAGCTGTTTTTCTTCACGCGGTCAGTAGGCACAATCCCGGTCACGGCGAGGCCAAAAATAGGCTCTGGTGCGTCAATGGAGTGACCACCCGCCAGAGAAATTCCGGCCTGCTGGCAAACAAAACGCCCACCTTCAATGACTTTACGCGCGATTTCTGGTGCCAGGGTGTTAATCGGCCAGCCAAGAATGGCGATAGCCATAATAGGTTTGCCGCCCATCGCGTAGATATCACTGATCGCGTTGGTGGCAGCAATGCGCCCAAAATCGAAAGGGTCGTCGACGATCGGCATAAAGAAGTCGGTGGTGCTGATGACACAAGTGCCGTTGCCCAGATCGTATACCGCCGCGTCATCACTGGTTTCGTTTCCTACCAGTAAGTTAGGGTCGACAAATTTAGCCTGCTCGGATTGCAGAATAGTTTGCAGGACTTTCGGGGAAATTTTGCAGCCGCAACCAGCTCCGTGGCTGTACTGCGTCAAACGAACGGTTTGCTCACTCATGGACTACTCCTGTCATTGGCAATGCCGCTATGGTAACTCTTCGGCCAGGGAGTAGTAAGTATCAGTGTCTGAATTGCGCCATTGCTGGTCACAATCCAGACAGCTTTTGCGTGATTGCTTAGAATCTGCGCACAAATGGAGCGATGTCCGGCACGCTGACGGTGGTAGACGCTTTAAGCTGCGGCGTTCCCAGATAGAGGAAACCCACCACTTCGTCTTGCTCACGGCACTTAAGTGCGTCACGCACGGCTTCACTTTCAGTCCAGATTCCTGTGCGCCAGATTCCGTTGTAACCCTGCGCCACTGCCGCCATCTGCATCGCCATAACGGCGCAACCCGCAGAGACCACCTGCTCCCAGACCGGGACTTTGTGATTGTCATCGCAATGCGCGACAACCGCGATAATCATTGGTGCACGGAACGGAGCTGTGCGCGCTTTTTCAATGCCCTTTTCGTCTTGCTCTTCAGCGATGGCAGCCTGTTCCATCACTTTGCTAAAGCGCTCACGCCCTTCGCCTTCGATGACGGTGAAACGCCACGGCTGTAATGTCCCGTGGTCCGGGGCACGCATACCCGCACGAATAATGTTATCCAGGACATCGCCTGCGGGAGCAGGTTCTACCAGGCGGGAAGCGCTGCGACGGTTAAGTAGTAGTTCGAGTGCATCCATTTGAAAACTCCTGTCATGATTTTTAACGGCAAAACTAACACAGCAGGTGAATTTGTTACAGCGCAGGGCAGATTTCCTACTGACTTTCGCCCTGGAGGTATTTAGGATAGCGGTAACTTTAGCTGTCACACGCAGCTTGCCAGAAATAACGGAGTATTCATGCGCACCATTGGGCGATTTGTTGCCGGTTTTTTTAAGTGGACCTGGCGTCTGCTTAACTTTATTCGAGAGTTTATTCTCAACCTGTTTTTAGTGCTGTTGGTTCTGGTCGGCGTTGGCATCTGGATGCAGCTTAACAGCGCCCCTGCCGAACCTGCGCGGGGTGCGTTGCTGCTGGATATTACCGGTGTGGTTGTCGATAAACCTTCAGTGAGTAATAAGCTGGGTGTAATTGGCCGCCAGTTGCTGGGTGCCAGTTCTGACCGCTTGCAGGAAAACTCGCTGTTTGATGTGGTCGATACCATTCGCCAGGCTAAAGATGACCGCAACATCACCGGGATTGTGCTGGACTTAAAAGAGTTCGCGGGTGGTGATCAGCCTTCGATGCAATATATCGGCAAAGCACTGCGTGAATTCCGCGACAGCGGCAAACCGGTTTACGCCGTGGGTGACAGCTTTAACCAGGGGCAATATTACCTGGCAAGTTTCGCCAATAAAATCTGGCTCTCACCGCAAGGCATGGTGGATTTACACGGTTTTGCAACAAACTCCCTGTATTACAAAACGCTGCTGGATAAGCTGAAAGTCTCCACGCACATCTTCCGCGTCGGCACCTATAAGTCTGCCGTGGAACCGTATATTCGTGACGATATGTCCCCTGCTGCGCGTGAAGCCGATAGCCGCTGGATTGGTGAGCTGTGGCAAAACTATCTCGCAACGATTGCCGCTAACCGCCAGATAACGCCTGCTCAGGTATTCCCTGGTGCGCAAGGTCTGCTTGATAGCCTGCAAAAACTCGGTGGTGATACAGCAAAATACGCGCTGGATAACAAGCTGGTAGATGAACTGGCCAGCAGCGCCTCCATGGATAAAGCCATGGTGAAACAGTTTGGCTGGAACAAAGAAAACAAAGATTTCAGCTACACCAGTATGTATGACTACGTGGTGAAAAAACCGGCTGATACCGGCGATGCCATTGCTGTCATCATCGCCAATGGCGCAATTATGGATGGTGAAGAAACGCCAGGCCAGGTCGGCGGTGATACCACTGCAATGCAAATTCGCGAAGCGCGTCTTGACCCTAAAGTGAAGGCAATTGTGCTGCGTGTAAACAGCCCTGGTGGCAGCGTTACGGCGTCAGAAGTGATTCGTGATGAACTGGAAGCCGCGCGTGCGGCGGGCAAACCTCTCGTGGTTTCGATGGGCGGAATGGCAGCATCAGGCGGCTACTGGATTTCAACTCCAGCCAATTATATCGTCGCCAGCCCGAACACCCTGACCGGCTCGATTGGTATTTTTGGCGTGATCAATACCGTTGAAAATAGTCTTGATTCGATTGGCGTTCATACCGATGGCGTGGCAACTTCGCCATTAGCGGATGTGGCGGTGACGAAATCGTTACCACCGGAAGTTCAGCAGATGATGCAGTTGACCATCGAAAATGGCTATAAGCGCTTTGTTAATCTGGTGGCGGATTCACGTAAGAAGACTCCAGAGCAAATTGATGCCATCGCACAAGGTCATGTCTGGACCGGCCAGGATGCAAAAGCGAACGGTCTGGTCGATAGCCTCGGTGATTTCGATGATGCCGTAGCGAAAGCGGCAGAACTGGCGAAGCTGAAAACCTGGCACCTGGATTTCTGGCAGGATGACCCGAGCTTTATCGATATGGTGTTCGATAGCATGAGCGGTTCCGTGCGTGCCATGTTGCCGCAAGCGTTGCAGGCATATTTGCCCGCGCCGCTGGCTGATGCTGCGTTAGCCGTTAAAGCGCAAAACGATAAGTTTGGCACCATGAATGACCCGCAAAACCGTTACGCTTTCTGCCTCACTTGTGGCGATGTGCGATAATTCATAACTTCCCGGGTGGATGAGCGTCGCGCCGTCCACCGCTTTTTAAGGCGGGTGACACTTCGTTTACCCGCCCTATATTGCTGATGTGAAACCATTCCATGCAAAAGAAATCCATCTACGTTGCCTATACCGGCGGTACTATCGGTATGCAACGATCTGAACACGGTTACATTCCCGTTTCCGGGCACCTGCAACGCCAGTTGGCGTTGATGCCAGAATTCCACCGCCAGGAAATGCCTGATTTCACCATTCATGAATATCAGCCGCTGATGGACTCCTCGGATATGACCCCCGAGGACTGGCAGCACATCGCCGATGACATCAAAGCGCATTACGACGAATACGACGGTTTCGTGATTTTGCACGGCACTGACACGATGGCATTCACCGCCTCAGCGCTGTCGTTCATGCTGGAAAATCTCAGCAAGCCCGTGATTGTGACCGGCTCACAGATCCCATTAGCTGAATTGCGCTCGGATGGGCAGATTAACCTGCTCAACTCTTTATATGTGGCGGCAAATTTCCCGATTAATGAAGTCACATTGTTCTTTAATAATCGTCTGTATCGCGGCAACCGCACCACCAAAGCGCACGCTGACGGTTTCGATGCATTTGCCTCACCCAATTTGGCACCGTTGCTTGAAGCGGGAATTCACATTCGCCGCCTGAATACGCCACCTGCGCCGCACGGTGAAGGAGAACTGATCGTTCACCCGATTACACCGCAGCCGATTGGCGTGGTAACGATTTATCCGGGAATTTCGGCGGATGTGGTCGGTAACTTCTTACGCCAGCCGGTAAAAGCGTTGATATTGCGTTCCTATGGCGTGGGCAATGCGCCACAGCACGGCGCGTTCCTCAAGGAGTTACAAGAAGCCTCTTCACGCGGCATTGTGGTGGTAAATCTCACGCAATGTATGTCCGGGAAAGTGAATATGGGGGGTTATGCCACAGGTAATGCGCTGGCTCAGGCAGGCGTTATCAGTGGCTACGATATGACGGTAGAAGCCACGCTGACTAAACTTCATTATTTGCTTAGCCAGAATCTCGACGTGCAGGCCATACGCGAAGCGATGTCGCTTAACTTACGTGGCGAACTCACTCCAGATGAGTAAGGAGAAACCATGAAACGTGCTTTGTTATTGGTTGATTTACAAAATGATTTTTGTGCCGGTGGCGCACTCGCAGTCCCGGAAGGTGATAGCACGATTGATATCGCTAACACCTTGATAAGCTACTGCAAAGCAAAGGGTGATGCCGTGGTTGCAACCCAGGACTGGCACCCCGCCAATCATGGGAGTTTTGCCAGCGTTCAGCGAACCGAACCGTTTTCACAGGGGAAACTCGATGGACTTCGCCAAACCTGGTGGCCGGATCATTGCGTGCAGGACAGCGAAGGGGCAAAGCTCCATCCTTTGCTCAATACTCATGAAATAGAGGCTGTTTTTCAAAAAGGTGAAAACCCGCAGATTGATAGCTACAGCGCGTTTTTCGATAACGGGCATCGTCAGAAAACTCAGCTCGATGACTGGCTCTACCGCAATGAGATTAAACAGCTCGTGGTAATTGGCCTGGCGACGGACTATTGCGTGAAGTTCACCGTGCTCGACGCCCTGTCGCTCGGTTATGAAGTCACAGTGATTACAGATGGCTGCCGCGCGGTGAATCTGCATCCCCAGGATGGTCTGCGAGCGTACCAGGATATGTCTGCCGCTGGCGCAACGCTAATGACACTGGCTGATTTTACTTACTAAATTACTGACCCGGCTCCCCAGGGCGTGAAAGCGCCCTCCTTTCTTTATTCGATTCCGCTCTCATTCTTAACTTTTATTGCTCGCTCATTTCTGAGAGCGCTCTCATAATGAATTTGTTTATTAATGCAGCAACTTAGCTGCGTTTATTTTGCCTTCCGTTCCCTCTGGTTACTGAAGGCTTGCTCGTCAAAGAGGAACTACCCTATGGTCTTCACGCGTAAACTGCTGCCGTTACTGGCAGTGATACAGATCGCTTGTGCCGGTGTGGCTCAGGCAAGCTCTTACCTCTCAGTCGGTTATTTCAACGGTGGAGGCGACGTCACAGCCGGACCGGGCGGCGATATAGATAAACTCGATGTGCGCCAGATAACGCACCTCAACTATTCGTTCGGTCTGATTTATAACGATGAAAAAGACGAAACAAACCCTGCCCTGAAGGATGCGTCGAAACTGCATCAGATTTGGCTGTCACCGAAAGTGATGGCCGATCTGGAAAAGATCCCCGATCTGCGTAAACAGAACCCTTCCCTGAAAGTGCTGCTATCGGTTGGCGGTTGGGGCGCGCGTGGCTTCTCAGGTGCTGCGGCGACACCAGAAAACCGTGCGATATTTATCCGCTCGGCGCAGGAAGTGATTAAACGCTACGGGCTGGATGGCATCGATCTTGACTGGGAGTATCCGGTGAATGGGGCGTGGGGTTTGGTGAATAGCCTGCCGGAGGATAAAGCGAACTTCACTGCGCTACTCAACGAACTGCGGGCCGCGTTAGGTAAAGAAAAACTCCTGACCATCGCCGTGGGCGCTAACGTGAAAAGTCCAACCGAGTGGGTGGATGTAAAAGCCATTGCGCCAGCGCTGGATTACATCAATCTGATGACCTACGACATGGCGTATGGCACGCAATATTTTAACGCCAATCTTTATGATTCAAAAACCTGGCCAACCGTGGCCGCCGCGGATAACTACAACGTTAACTTTGTCGTTGATAACTACATTAAAGCCGGTTTGAAACCTGCGCAGATGAACCTGGGAATTGGCTTCTACGGGCGAATCCCTAAACGTGCAACCGAACCAGGCATTGATTGGGATAAACCAGACGCCGCCAAAAACCCGGTGACACAGCCCTATTTCGGTGATGCCGAGAAAGCCTTGTTTATGTCTATGGGCGTTGACCTGACTAAAGACAGTTATATGAAATACAACGATATTGTCAGCAAACTGCTTAACGATCCCCAAAAGCGCTTTACGGAAAACTGGGATAACGATGCGCATGTTCCGTATCTGACCATTAAGTCTGCTGAAGGCAAAGATCTGTTCGCTATTTCGTATGAGAACCCACGTTCTGTGGCAATCAAGGCGGAGTACATCAAAGCGAAAGGATTAGGCGGCGCGATGTTCTGGGAGTACGGCGCGGATGACAACAATAAATTAGCGAAAGAGTTAGCCAAAGATTTAGGCATTAAAACCGAGCATTAATAAATCAGCGTGTATGGCGGGCAACGCAATGTTACCCGCCTTTTCAAATTCAGAGCTTCACTGTCACAATCGGTGCAGGCTCAATGCCAAACTCTGCTTTAAGTTGCTGCTTACTCTTCATCACGATATTGCCATCGGTGCCAATGGTCATATGTTGCGGGTCAGTGTTGTGGCGCGTCTGCCACATCATCACCAGTTGCAGGCTGTTCTCTTTTTGGTCAGGAGTCAGCGCCACACCGTCAGGCCATTTTCCCAGCTCAACAGCGGTCACCAGACGTTGATAAACTTCCGGTGTCATTGTGTCTAACATTTCGTCCAGGTTCATCATGCGGCAAGTTCCTGTGGAATAATTTGCTGAATCGATTTTTCAACCTTCAGTTTGTTCACCGTTTTTATCATCAGTGAAGTTTAACGAGGCTGAGTTTACGCAGTAGCGCTCACCGGTAGGCTGCGGACCGTCGGGGAATACATGCCCTAAATGCGCCTCACAGTTGCTGCAACGGATCTCAACACGTTCCATACCATGTGAAAAATCTTTGATATAGCGGATAGCGTCGTCGCTCACTGGCTCGTAGAAGCTAGGCCAGCCGCAGCCTGAGTCATATTTGGACTCTGACATAAAGAGCGGTGCATCACAGACCAGGCAATGATAGACACCATCACGTTTGTTATGCAGTAAACGCCCAGAAAACGGTGGCTCAGTGCCATGTTTCTGCGTGACATAGAACTGCATTTCAGACAGGTTTTTTTTAGATGAATCAGGAGGTAATTGATTAGCCATATGCGTACATCTCGTGCCGTGGGTACTGTAACTGATAACAGCATGATTCTAACAAAAAATTAACAACGCCGTGCTCTTTTTTGTTCTAAACTTAGCCCTGAATTTCTAACGCAGCGTCAATTGTGATCGCCGTCACATTCTTGTTGGAATTGATCTTTAAAATTCCTCGCATCGTCCCCATTTGGATAAAGAGCCAAAAGGGAAGCGCGAGGCGGTTCAGTCGTTCAAATGATGTCCATAGGATTGATTTGTCGCAATGATTGACACGATTCCGCTTGACGCTGAGTAAGGTTTTTGTAATTTTACAGGCAACCTTTTATTCACTAACAAATAGCTGGTGGAATATATGACTATCAAAGTAGGTATCAACGGTTTTGGCCGTATCGGCCGTATTGTTTTCCGTGCTGCTCAGGAACGTTCTGACATCGAGATCGTTGCAATCAACGACCTGTTAGACGCTGAATACATGGCTTACATGCTGAAGTACGACTCAACTCACGGTCGTTTCAACGGCACTGTAGAAGTCAAAGACGGCCACCTGGTTGTTAACGGCAAAACTATCCGTGTTACCGCAGAACGTGACCCGGCTAACCTGAAATGGAACGAAGTTAACGTTGACGTAGTTGCTGAAGCAACTGGTCTGTTCCTGACAGATGAGACCGCTCGTAAGCACATCACCGCTGGCGCGAAAAAGGTTGTTCTGACTGGTCCTTCTAAAGACAGCACTCCTATGTTCGTTCGTGGTGCTAACTTCGAAAAATATGCTGGCCAGGATATCGTTTCTAACGCATCTTGCACCACTAACTGCCTGGCTCCACTGGCTAAAGTTATCAACGACAACTTCGGTATCGTTGAAGGCCTGATGACCACTGTTCACGCAACTACCGCTACTCAGAAAACTGTTGATGGCCCGTCTCACAAAGACTGGCGCGGCGGCCGTGGCGCAGCTCAGAACATCATCCCTTCTTCTACCGGTGCTGCTAAAGCTGTAGGCGTTGTACTGCCAGAGCTGAACGGTAAAATCACTGGTATGGCGTTCCGCGTTCCAACTCCAAACGTGTCTGTTGTTGACCTGACCGTTCGTCTGGAAAAAGCTGCGACCTACGAAGAAATCAAGAAAGCAATGAAAGCGGCTTCTGAAGGCGCGATGAAAGGCGTTCTGGGTTACACCGAAGACGACGTTGTTTCTACTGACTTCAACGGCGAAATCTGTACTTCTGTGTTCGATGCTAAAGCGGGTATCGCACTGAACGACAAATTTGTGAAACTGGTTTCTTGGTACGACAACGAAACTGGCTACTCTCACAAAGTACTGGATCTGATTGCTCACATCTCCAAATAAGTTGAGATGAGTCATTAATCCTGAAGGGCGACTGTGGTCGCCCTTTTTTTTCGCCTTTGATCGATAGGTTGAACAAATGATTAATAAAATTTTTGCCCTTCCGGTTATTGAACAAATTACTCCGTCCGTGTCTCTTCGCAAGATTGACGAGCTGGAAGCTATCGTGGTCGACCATCCACAAGCTCGCGGTTCCTTTACTTTACAAGGCGCACACCTTTTGTCGTGGAAGCCTGCTGGTGAAGAAGAAGTACTGTGGTTGAGCGACAATACGCCTTTCCAGAACGGCAAAGCTATTCGCGGTGGCGTGCCAATCTGCTGGCCATGGTTTGGCCCAGGCGCACAAGCCGATCTGCCAGCACACGGTTTTGCGCGTAATCTGCCATGGGCATTGACTGCACATAATGAAGATGAAAGCGGTGTTTCACTGACTTTCGAACTGCAAAGCAGCGATGCCACTCGCAAATACTGGCCACATGACTTTACCCTGTATGCACGTTACAAGCTGGGTAAAACCTGTGAGATGGAACTGGAAGCACACGGCGAGTTTGAAGTGAACTCTGCACTGCACACTTACTTCAATGTTGGCGATATTGCTGATGTGAAAGTGAGCGGGCTGGGCAACAAATATATCGATAAAGTGCTGAATGCTTCTCTCGGCCAGTTAACCGACGGCGTGCAAACTTTCCCGGACCGTACCGACCGCGTCTATCTGGAGCCAGAAGAGTGCAGCGTAATTCACGATGCGAGCCTGAACCGCAGCATTGATGTGATTCATCATCACCATATCAACGTCGTTGGCTGGAACCCAGGCCCGGCTCTGTCTGTCTCTATGGCTGATATGCCAGACGATGGCTATAAGACTTTCGTTTGCGTCGAAACGGCATGCGCCAGTGCACCGCAAAAAGCAACGGCAGATAAGCCAGCGCGTTTAGCGGCAACACTGCGTGTAGCGAAAAAAGCTTAAACCATATCTAAAGGCGTTTTGCGGCCCGGTGCCGGAAACGCCTTTTCCATCAGCTCAATCTCTTCCTGACTCAACTCAATCTCCAGCGCTGCAGCATTTTCTTTTACATGCGCCACAGTTCCCGCTTTTGGAATAGCGATTACACCATCATGGTGAATGACCCAGGCTAAGAGCAGTTGCGCAACCGTCGTACCTTTCTGATTCGCGAGTTGGTTAAGTACCGGATGATTCATCAACCCGCTACGCAAACGCCCGGCCTGCGCTAATGGGCAATATGCCATAACCGGCATACGTTGCTGCTGGCTCCACGGCAATAAGTCATATTCAATGCCGCGCGAAGCAAGATGGTAAAGCACCTGATTGGTGGCGCACTCGTGCCCGCCAGCCACATTGCACAGTTCCTGCATATCGCTGTAGTCGAGGTTGGATACACCCCAACGGCGAATTTTGCCCTGAGCCACAAGGTGTTGCATCACACTGACGGTTTCTTCAAGCGGGATATCCCCACGCCAGTGCAATAAATAGAGATCGAGATAATCGGTTTTCAACCGTTTGAGGCTATTTTCGCAGGCAGTGATGGCGCTCTGCTCTCCTGCATTCCACGGGTATACTTTCGAGACCAGGAAAACCTCATCTCGCCTGCCGCTGATGGCCTCTCCAACCACTTTCTCGGCGCTGCCATTGGCATACATTTCAGCGGTGTCGATTAGCGTTAACCCGAGATCTATCCCCGCTCGCAGTGCATTCACCTCATCTGTATGGTGCGCGGCGTGCTCACCCATGTACCAGGTTCCCTGCCCGATTGCGGGTAAGGATTGTGAATCAGAAAAGAGAATTTGTTTTGCCATGACATCCCTCCAAAACTGTTGCACCACAATAATGCAAACGGGGCGCAAGCGCCCCGCATCAATACATTAACTGCACTATCAGAAACTATACGTGATTCCGGTCATTAAAACACCGGTCCACTCTTTATCAACCATTGGGCTGTTCGTGACTTCATCCGCCAGGCGAATGTAGCGACCCATACCGAAGACATTCCAGTTCTCTGTCAGTTTGTAGTTAACAGATAACTCAACATACGGCGCCCAACTATCATCTGGATCATAAGAATTTAAGCCGCTGCGCGCGGATTCATTCTTGCTGATACCATAATAGTATTCGTTCTGGTTTTCACTGCTCCACGTAATCCCGATACCCGGCGTTAAGGTCAATCGGTCGGTAGTGTAGCGATACAACCATGCGGTGTCCCACGTCACACCATTGCTGTTATCCAGCGTGTCACCCGCGAGTACCGTGCGCAAGAAACCATATTGCGTGTAATGGGCGTAAGAAAGTCCCGCCATCAGTGTCGCGTAGCGGTTACTCAACTGGCGCATACTATGAAGATTGCTGTCTTTCGCGCGGAAAAAGAGCGGTGAATAGTATGCCGTGATAGACAGCTTGTCGGTCTGGTCATTCCACAGGTAATAACCCGCAGTCAGGCCACGCAGATAGAAATTATCCCCTTCATAACCCACCATCGGCACAGGATAAACACGGTCCTGATCGCCTTTGTACAAGTTCGGTGTGACCAGGGCTGCCGCCCCTAAAGACCATGGGCCGTCAGCGGCGTGAACAGCAGAAAAAGATGAGGCAATTAGCGCCCCCAATGTAAGAATTTTGAATTTGCTCACAATCCATTAAGTCCTTTAATCAAATAATCAGCGATGAGAGTGTAACCTTCCTTTCCATTCACCCCAAATTTTTTACGTTCCAGAAACCTCCGATTAACCATTCAACATCTCTCAAACAGGTTTCACTGATTTTTCAGTTTTATGAATCGGAGGTGAAACCCGCTGCTTCTCTTTACAACAAAAGGAGAAATAATTGGATGAGTTATTGATATGTCATTGAAATTGGCTTGCAGCCGTATGCAAGTTTTGCAAATGCCATCTACGCTTTATTTTAGGAAGATGAAATACGCTGAACGAGGCAATGAAAATGCCACTAATGAAGTTGGCATGAGGGTTGCTCGAGATTCAGGAGACGTCTTCCGGGGGCCTCCATTACTCATACGAACGGCTCTCTAACCTGTGCTAAAAACGAAAGGACGGCATGCCATGAATATATTCGATCACTATCGCCAGCGTTATGAAGCTGCCAAGGACGAAGAGTTCACACTGCAGGAGTTTCTTGCTGTCTGTAAGCAAGATCGCAGTGCCTATGCTAATGCGGCAGAAAGGCTATTGATGGCCATTGGTGACCCCGTAATGGTGGATACTGCCACAGAGCCACGGCTGTCCCGTCTCTTTTCGAACCGGGTGATTTCCCGTTATCCGGCTTTTGAAGAGTTCTATGGCATGGAAGAAGCCATTGAACAAATTGTTGCCTATCTCAAACATGCGGCCCAGGGCCTGGAAGAGAAGAAACAGATTCTCTATTTACTGGGGCCTGTCGGTGGCGGTAAATCCTCGCTCGCTGAACGCCTGAAAGCGTTGATGCAGCGCGTGCCTATTTACACGCTCAGTGCCAACGGTGAACGCAGCCCGGTGAATGACCACCCGCTGTGTCTTTTCAATCCGCAAGAAGATGCCTCTATTCTTGAAAAAGAGTACGGCGTCCCAACCCGCTATCTCGGCACGATTATGTCGCCGTGGGCGGCAAAACGTCTGCATGAATTTGGTGGCGACATCACCAAGTTCCGCGTGGTGAAAGTCTGGCCGTCGATTCTGGCGCAAATCGCGATTGCCAAAACTGAACCCGGTGATGAGAACAACCAGGATATCTCGGCGCTGGTCGGTAAAGTGGATATCCGCAAACTGGAAAACCATGCGCAAAACGATCCGGATGCTTACGGTTATTCCGGCGCACTGTGCCGTGCAAACCAGGGCATCATGGAATTCGTGGAGATGTTCAAAGCCCCAATTAAAGTGCTCCACCCGTTGCTGACCGCAACCCAGGAGGGGAACTATAACGGGACCGAAGGCATTTCCGCCCTGCCGTTTAACGGTATTATTCTGGCGCACTCGAACGAATCCGAATGGGTAACGTTCCGTAACAACAAAAACAATGAGGCGTTCCTTGACCGTGTTTACATCGTCAAAGTGCCTTATTGCCTGCGGATTTCCGAAGAGATCAAAATCTACGAAAAACTGCTCACCCACAGCGAATTGTTACACGCGCCATGTGCCCCAGGCACATTGGAAACGCTGTCGCGATTCTCGATTTTGTCGCGCCTGAAAGAGCCAGAAAACTCCAGCATTTACTCCAAAATGCGGGTCTACGACGGCGAAAGTCTGAAGGATACCGATCCGAAAGCGAAATCCTACCAGGAGTATCGTGATTACGCCGGTGTGGACGAAGGCATGAACGGGCTATCGACACGTTTTGCGTTCAAAATCCTCTCCCGCGTGTTCAACTTTGACCATGTGGAAGTGGCGGCAAACCCGGTGCACCTGTTCTATGTTCTGGAACAGCAAATCGAGCGCGAGCAGTTCCCGCAAGATGTGGCAGAGAAATACCTCGAGCATTTGAAAGGCTACCTGATCCCGAAATATGCTGAATTTATCGGGAAAGAGATTCAAACAGCGTATCTCGAATCTTACTCAGAGTACGGGCAAAACATTTTCGACCGTTATGTTACCTACGCTGACTTCTGGATTCAGGATCAGGAGTACCGCGATCCGGATACCGGTCAGTTGTTTGACCGCGAATCACTGAATGCGGAACTGGAAAAAATTGAAAAACCGGCTGGCATCAGCAATCCGAAAGATTTCCGTAATGAAATCGTCAACTTCGTATTGCGTGCCCGTGCCAACAATAATGGTCGTAACCCTAACTGGACCAGCTACGAGAAGCTGCGCACGGTTATCGAGAAGAAAATGTTCTCGAATACCGAAGAGTTGCTGCCCGTTATCTCGTTCAATGCCAAAACCTCGACCGACGAGCAGAAAAAACACGATGACTTTGTCGATCGTATGATGGAGAAAGGCTACACCCGTAAACAAGTTCGCCTGCTGTGCGAATGGTATCTGCGGGTACGCAAGTCTTCATAACGTCTGAGTCAAAGATGGGGCCACGCTCAGTGGCCCCCCTGCGCAGTTGGCAAAGAAGTTTGGGGGAACTATGGCCTATTTTATTGACAGGCGACTGAACGGCAAAAACAAAAGCGCGGTCAATCGCCAGCGCTTTTTGCGCCGTTATAAAGCACAGATTAAACAGTCGATTTCCGAGGCCATCAACAAGCGTTCGGTAACCGACGTGGACAGCGGCGAGTCCGTCTCTATCCCAAGTGAAGACATCAGCGAACCGATGTTTCATCAAGGGCGTGGCGGGCTGCGTCATCGTGTTCACCCAGGTAACGATCACTTTGTGCAGAATGACCGTATCGAGCGCCCACAGGGCGGCGGCGGTGGTTCAGGTGGCGGCCAGGGCCAGGCAAGTCAGGATGGTGAAGGCCAGGACGAATTCGTTTTCCAAATCTCAAAAGACGAATATCTCGACTTACTGTTTGAAGACCTGGCCTTGCCGAATCTGAAAAAGAATCAGCATCGCCAGATTACCGAGTTTAAATCACATCGCGCTGGCTACACCTCGAATGGCGTACCGGCCAATATCAGCGTAGTCCGTTCGCTACAAAACTCTCTGGCTCGTCGCACTGCGATGACCGCCGGAAAACGTCGCCAGTTGCATGAACTGGAAGACAGTCTTGAAGCCGTGAGCAACAGTGAACCCGCTCAGTTGCTTGAAGAGGAGCGCTTGCGCAAAGAGATCGCCGAACTGCGCGAGAAAATTGCCCGCGTGCCGTTTATCGACACCTTCGATTTACGCTACAAAAATTACGAAAAACGCCCTGAGCCTTCGAGCCAGGCTGTCATGTTTTGTTTAATGGACGTTTCTGGCTCGATGGATCAGGCGACCAAAGATATGGCAAAACGCTTTTACATCTTGCTCTATCTTTTCCTGAGCCGAACCTACAAGAACGTGGAGGTGGTTTATATTCGCCACCACACCCAGGCCAAAGAAGTGGATGAACATGAGTTCTTTTACTCCCAGGAAACGGGTGGCACGATTGTCTCTAGTGCCCTGAAATTAATGGATGAAGTGGTAAAAGAACGTTATGACCCGGCGCTGTGGAATATCTACGCTGCGCAAGCGTCTGATGGTGATAACTGGGCAGATGATTCACCGCTGTGTCACGAACTACTGGCGAAAAAAATACTGCCGATGGTGCGTTATTATAGCTACATCGAAATAACCCGCCGCGCCCACCAGACGCTGTGGCGCGAATATGAGGATTTGCAATCAACGTTTGATAACTTCGCAATGCAGCATATTCGAGACCAGGATGATATCTATCCTGTCTTCCGTGAGCTATTCCAGAAACAGTCTAGCCACTCTTACAATTAGCTCTGATAACTCTGCAAAGAATTAGCCTGGTAAGTAATATTACCCGGCTAATTCTTTGCACCATATATCAAACATCCTTTCTTGCCTGTGATAAAATTCGCCATAAATCATCATGGACTCTTGCTCGAGTTTTATTATCATGACCTTAAAGCACAAGATGCTACGCGGTTTAATTTCTCTTGGTGTTATTGCCTTCACTTCAACATTTTTTATCTTCGAAATGATGAATAGCTACCGCTCAATGAATGCCTACATGCATTATATTATTGAGAAAGCCGAATCCACATTACTCTATGATAAATATCAAAATCAGAGCATAGCCAGTTTCTTAACGCGCAGTTTTAGCGCGCCAAAGCCGCCCGTAAGTGAGCAGAAAAACATCTGCACCAATGTTGAAAACCATGGTTCCTCCAACGGTATTTATCCCCCTCAACAACTCCATTCCCTGTTGATGGGAACCCTTATCACACTTGATTCGGACTGCTCTGGCTGGACACAGGATATCCCTCAACTCGCCGTGTTCGATAAAGCCATCGAATCAGTAGATATTCAAAATCGCAATGATAAAAAACCCACGTTTGATGTCGACCTATTTACATATTATGTTGATCTAAAATATAAATACATCTATACCACCTCAGATATTGATTTGGCTAATTTCAACCTGAGCAATCAGGACTTCCAGAAATATGATAAAATAAAGATGAATGCTACTGTTCTTAGCGGCTTTGAATCTATTAAAAAAACCACATCTGAGATTCAACATGATACCTTCAATAATAAAAACATCATGAGCATTATGTCTCCTGTTTATGTGGCTGGAGAATTAAAAGGGATTGTCGTAACTGAATACACCCTTAGCAATCTAAAAGATATTTTCTATCCTTATGACCGCCCACTGGTTTCCCGCAACCTGGATATCACTATTTTGGATACCCAAACCAACGATGAAATAATTGTCTTGCGCAGTAAAAAATCTATTTTCAATTATGTGAATTACTCGCATAACGTGGAATCAAGGTTGCAAATTCTGCTTTCCCTCGATGTGCTCTATTTTATTCTCTCGCTATGGAAAATCATTCTATTTTATGTATTTTCTACCGCAGTGTTATTGCATTTAGTTCGTATGCATTTCCGACACTATCATGACGTCAGCCGTGAAAACATCAGCGATACGATGACGGGTTTATACAACCGAAAAATACTTACAGGCGTACTCGAATCTCGTCTGCAACGTATCCTGGCAGTAAACTCTGCCGTCACTTTCATCGCGCTAGATTGTGACAAGCTAAAAATGCTCAATGACACCTGGGGGCATAAAGAAGGCGATAGAGCAATCATTACGCTGGCTAATGCAATTAAAGATGCCGTGCGGGTGAGTGATTATCCTGTTCGCTTAGGCGGGGATGAGTTCCTGATTATCTTGCTGGATTTTTCCCTCGCAGAGAGCCAAAAGCTCATTGAGCGTATAGAAGATCATATCAGAAAACATGATGATACTGGTCGTATCCACTTCTCCTGGGGTGCTGTAGCAATGAAACCCGGAGATACTCTTGATGATATGTATAAAGCCGCTGATGCTGCGCTATACATCAATAAAGCCGGAAAACATTGCTAGCAACATAGCTTGCGAATAGCTCGTTTGGCCTGAGGTTATTTATTCCTGCCAGCGAGCTGCGGATGCGCGGATATCAATATGCGTGTAATTCTCGCTACGCCCAATCCCATATTGTTGCCGATACTGGGTTTCCAGATAATCAGAAACTCTATTTGCTGGGATATTATTCACAGTAATATCTGCGGCAGTACCCAATAAATGTTGGCTCGCGTATATATCCCCGCATTCCTTACTATATTGCGTACAACAGCAGCCTTTCTGTATGACAACTGACTGTTCAAAATGCTGCTGTACGGCGTCCAAAAGTTCGACTAATTCTTTGCTCACGTCAGCAAAGCCACAGCCACAGGGGCAAGAAAAGTCATGCCGGTTAAAATACGGGGAAATTGACTTCACGCTAATCTTTCATTCCTGATTAAAAAATAGGGTTAATGACCTGAGATAAATCTATAATTATTTAAGTGGAGAAGTTAAAACCCTCCAGATAATTTGAGAAAAGATACGAGGTAATACCCTTACTATTCAAATAGTTTTTACAGATCAAAAAAGCCTTATTGATCGTTAAAATCAATTTTATGTTTAATTATTATCATGCAACTGCACGAAAAATCTGGTTAACGTTTAAAAAAGCTGACGACCAGACATTCCTGCGCGTAAAGTGGGTGTTAACAATAAAAAAGCCTCAACTTTATTTTTCGCAAGGAATGAAAATGATCTTCGACTCAACCCTCTTAATACTTCTGGCACTGGCTGGACTAGGTTTTGTCAGCCATAACACCACCGTTGCGGTATCCATCCTGGTACTCATCATTGTGCGTGTCACGCCGCTGAGCCAGTTCTTTCCGTGGATTGAAAAACAAGGTTTAACGGTCGGGATAATCATTCTGACCATTGGCGTAATGGCTCCCATCGCCAGCGGAACATTACCCGCCAGTACCCTTCTTCACTCCTTTACCAACTGGAAATCAGTGGTTGCCATCGTCGTTGGGGTATTTGTTTCCTGGCTTGGCGGGCGCGGCGTGACATTAATGAGCAGCCAGCCAAGTTTGGTGGCCGGTTTGCTGGTGGGAACGGTTTTAGGTGTAGCCTTATTTCGCGGCGTTCCTGTCGGACCACTTATTGCCGCCGGACTTGTCTCGTTAATTGTCGGAAAAACCTAAGGCTCAAGCGATGCCAGATAGCGTCCCGGCGTATTGCCGAGTGCTTTTTTGAACATCGTTATAAAAGCGTTGGTTGAGTCATATCCCAGTTCGCTCGCAATTTGTTGGACTGATACTCCGCCAATCAGCAGCTGCAAGGCGATGATTAACTGCAACTGCTGACGCCAACGCCGGAAACTCAGCCCTGTTTCTTTTACCACCAGGCGGGCGAGATTGCGCTCGCTCATCGCCAGTTGCGAAGCCCATTGTTCGAGAGTTAAACGTTGCTGTGGATGTTGCACCAGTTGGTCGGCAATAAACCGAATTTTCGGGTGTCGTGACATAGGTAAATGCAGCTGTTCTACCGCCTGGCGCGGCAGTTCGTCGAATAATACCTGAACCAACCTTTGCGTCTCGGGCTGAGATAAATCCCCTTCGTTTTTCTCGGTGAGATGCACTATAAGCTCACGTACCAGCGGTGAAATTCTTAGCGTGCAGCATTGCGCAGGCATCTCTACCGCGCCCGGTTCGATAAACAGAAAGCACAACCGTGCATTAGCGGTGGCTCGGTTGCTGTGTGGCATTTCCCCTGGGATCCAGACGGCATGCTGAGTTGGCACCATCCACAATGCGGGTTCAACTTCACAGGTGATCCCGCCGTGCAGCGCAAGAATCAATTGGCCTTTGCGATGCTGGTGGAAAGGAATTTCGTTTTCGCTTTCCGATACCAGAATGCGAAATGCCTGAGCTGGCTGGCAATTACTGTCGGGATTGAACCCTTCCAGGGCTAAGCCACGTTCCATTAAGTTGTCCGGTTTTAGGGATAATCTGTCATTTTACGTTGATTTCATCCATACCCAAAGCGTGTATCTTGAGCGCATCGTTTTTTAGAGATCTTTTTATGAGTTCAATGACTGCTACCCGTTTGAAAAAACATGGCTTACTGCTGGCCGGTATTTTGATGATTGCCACTACGCTGCGCGTGACGTTTACCGGTGCGGCCCCCTTGTTGGATATGATTCGCGAGACATTCGGCCTGACGACAGCGCAAACGGGCATACTCACCACGTTGCCATTATTGGCTTTTGCGGTAGTTTCCCCATTAGCGGCTGGTATTGCACGCCGGTTTGGGATTGAACGCACCCTGTTTGCTGCCATGTTGATTATCTGCGCTGGAATTGCGCTGCGATCTGCGGGAAATACCGCATTATTGTATTTTGGTACGGCAATCATTGGCTGCGGGATTGCTATCGGGAATGTGCTATTGCCCGGCCTGATTAAGCGGGATTTTCCTGGCCACGTTGCACGTCTTACTGGTGCCTATTCCCTTACGATGGGCGTTGCAGCAGCCATCGGTTCCATGTTTGTGGTACCTGTTGCTCAGCACGGATACGGCTGGCCTGGCGCGCTATTAGCCTTGATGATTTTCCCGGCGGCGGCATTGCTGGTCTGGTTGCCGCAGCTATCAAATCATACCTCATCAACATTAAGCACCAGCAAAGCACTGCACAACCGCGGCATCTGGACTTCGGCACTGGCATGGCAAGTGACATTATTCCTGGGTATTAACTCGCTTATTTATTACGTCGTGATTGGCTGGTTGCCTTCGATACTGATAAGTCACGGTTATAGTGAGGCGCAAGCGGGTTCGCTACATGGATTAATGCAACTGGCGACCGCCATTCCTGGCTTGTTAGTGGGTGTGATTTTAAGCCGACTCAAAGATCAACGAGGGATCGCTATTCTGATGGCATTGCTGTGCGCCATAAGCGCCGTCGGCTTGCTATTCATGCCGGATTTAGCCAGTGTTTGGGTGGTGATCTTTGGTTTTGGTTCCGGTGCGACCATGATTTTAGGACTCACGTTCATTGGCCTTCGGGCGAACAGTGCACACCAGGCGGCAGCGCTTTCGGGTATGGCACAATGTGTGGGTTATTTATTAGCCGCTTTCGGACCGCCGTTGATGGGCAAAGTTCATGATATTTCAGGCCAGTGGAGCCTTCCACTGATGGGATGCGCGCTGCTGGCCTGTATCATGGCTGTATTTGGGGGCTTTGCCGGGCGTGATGCAGAAATAAATCCAACACGTCCGCATCAGTCTTCGTGATTAACGCTGCGCCGCTTTGAGCAATGCTTCAACCAGCGGCGCAGGTCTGTTTTTCAATGCGTTACGCTCGTGCTGAAACAGTGTACCGACAAAAAATGAGTGGCCACTTAACTCGACGGCACGGATTTCACCTTGATTATCCCAGCCAGTCACCTGTAGTTGCGATTTGCGAATCTGGTCGGCAAAACTGTCAGCAATCCCATAGTTACAGTGATAGCCTTCTTCAATCTGCGTCCGGCCATAAGCCTCAGCAATGATTGAGCCGGGCTTTAATTTTATCGCGTCAGATTTCTCCACCAGCGAGCAACTCAGCGGCGCGATAACTAACCTTCCCTCACTATCAGTTTCAGCGTGTCCGGCATCGTGCCATCCGATAACATTCCGCGCGTATTCAATTACCGCATGCTGAAACCCACCACAGGTTCCCAGAAATGGGATCTGGTTTTCACGCGCAAAGCGGATGGCCAGAAAAGCACCGTCTTCATTTTGATACGGACTTGCCGGGACGCACCAAATCGCGTCGTATCCCACGAGATCTTCCTGGCTTGTCACGTCAGGTGTCGATAACCAGTCATAGTCAGCGGTGACACCAACATATTCAGCTGCATTATCTAAAGCCAGGGGAATCGCCTGATGCGCGATAACCGCAGGATTAAAGTCACCCACCAGCGCAATACGAAGAGTTTGTTTCAGAGGTAATGGAGGCATTTATTTGAATATCCTTATGTTTAACAGCTTCTGGCACATAAGGAATGATAGGATATGCCGATATTTTTTGCCTGGCAACGCCCATATTTAGCAGGGTAGTAAAACGTGGATACACTGGTGTAGCGTGTCTTTTTCTCCTCAATCACTGTGACGCAATGAAAACAAAAATACTGGTCAGTGCTTGTTTGATGGGCTTTAAAGTTCGTTATAACGGGCAGGATAAACCTCTGCTGGCCGATGTGCTGACGCGTTGGCAACAAGAGAATCGGTTGGTCATTCATTGCCCGGAACTTGCGGCGGGATTGAGCACGCCTCGTCTGCCCGCAGAACTTGTGGGTGGTGGTGGTCTGGCTGCACTTAATGGATCAGCAAACATTCTGGAAAGCGACGGTACGGATGTGAGCCAACATTATTTGTTAGCTGCATGTCTTGCGTTAAAAACCGCGCAAGAATCCGGATGTCGCCTGGCATTAATGACGGACGGCAGTCCTACCTGTGGCAGTTTGAAGATTTATGACGGGACATTTCAGGGAAGAATGCAGCCGGGAATGGGGGTTGCCACGGCGTTTTTGCGGCAGCACGGTATCGAAGTTTACGCAGATAGTGAGATTTCTGCGCTAATCGCTCGCGTCGCCGAGTTAGACGGGTAATCAATGACATTGAATTACCCGCTCTGTCCCACAAGCCAATCAATGCACCGCGAGCGTTTCATCAACTTCTGGCAATAAAGACTTATCTAACGGCAACAAAAATTCAGCCCGGACAAAGGTATAACCTTCACGACCATCAAAGGCAATAACATTGCCTGTCACTAGCCACAACGGATGATTAGCATCGTGTGGAAGTTGCGTCACAACGCCTGTAACCGGGTTTACAAAGCTTTCGCCCGGCTCGCAAAGACCAAAAAGTTCGACTGATTTACCGACATTCACACGCCCGGCGGCGGTACGGGAGCCGATAATCATTGCCAGCATGCCCGGTTTTAACTGAAACATAAAAAGACTCTGTAGCACCTTAAAAATTGGCTATATCAGAACATTCTTAGATGAAGATGTAAACAGGCCACGAGTTTTACATCGTAGCCTGTAGCGTCAAGAGCGCGTTCCAAAAAACACACCGTGTATATTTTCTGCTTACACCGCGTGACTTAAAACCAGCGACACGGTTTTATTTGACTAATCGCGGGTTTGTACCCAGAAAGCATGAATTAACCCAGGGATGTAGCCTAGCAGTGTCAGTACAATGTTCAGAATAAATGCCCAGCCGAATCCCTTACCTAGCAACACACCCAATGGGGGTAAAATAATCGTAAAAACAATACGCCAAAAGCCCATAAAAAAACTCCAGTTATTAATGCTAACTACACTGAAAAAAGCATATTTCACTATAAGCATAGTCTACTGAGCGTAAACCTACAGACGGTGTATCGTGATTTAATGTAAATAGCGGGCATAACCACAGCAAGAGTATGCGTTTGATTTAAAGGTATAAAAGATGGGCGTTAGCGGATTTTAGATAACAAAAAACCCGCACAATGGCGGGTTTATTCTCTTTGACTTAACGGCTCGGGTTATTCACCGTCTTCGCATGCGTAAGTCTCAGTATGCGTTAGCAGTCTTACAGAGCAACAACGTTAGTTGCTGATGGACCTTTAGCGCCGTTCTCAACAGAGAACTCAACTTTCTGGCCTTCGTCCAGAGTTTTGAAATCATTGCTC